>Ga0070682_100000473_pt1 | contig 25314 bp, 21 predicted proteins | sample KBSC63LmetaG_FD_64668 | JGI IMG/M metagenome (GOLD analysis project Ga0070682, IMG submission 64668) | Corn rhizosphere microbial communities from Kellogg Biological Station, Michigan, USA - KBS C6-3L metaG | ecosystem: Host-associated > Plants > Roots > Rhizosphere | place: USA: Michigan...
CGCTACTTCCTGCACGAGAAGGGCGTGAAGGACGACGACATCCTCGAGAAGTACACGCCGTTCGGTCACTCCGACTACCAGACCATCGTCGCCGAGGTGAAGAAGTTCGCCGCCGGCAAGCCGACGGCCGTGGTCTCCACCATCAACGGCGACTCGAACGTGCCCTTCTACAAGGAGCTCGCCAACCAGGGTCTCAAGGCCACGGACATCCCGGTGGTCGCCTTCTCCGTCGGCGAGGAAGAGCTGCGCGGCATCGACACCAAGCCCCTCGTCGGCCACCTGGCGGCGTGGAACTACTTCATGTCGATCGACAACCCGGTGAACAAGCAGTTCATCGCGGATTGGAAGGCGTACGTCGCGGCCAAGAAGCTGCCGGACGGCGACAAGCGCGTCACGAACGATCCGATGGAAGCCACCTACGTCGGCATCAAGATGTGGGCGCAAGCGGTCGAGCAGGCAGGCACCACGGACGTGAACGCCGTGCGCCAGGCGGTCGGCGGCCAGACGGTGAAGGCGCCGAGCGGCTTCGAGCTCACGATGGATGCCAAGAACCACCACCTGCACAAGCCCGTCTACATCGCCGAGGTTCAGGCCGACGGTCAGTTCAAGGTCGTGTGGAAGACGGAAGGCCCGATCCGCGCGATGCCCTGGAGCCCCTTCGTGCCGGATAGCAAGGCGAAGGTCGCCGATTGGACCTACCCGTGGGTCTGCGGCAACTGCACCGAGCCGAAGTTCAAGCTTGGACCGACCCCCGTGGCGGAGGCGGCTCCCGTCAAGTAACGGGCGCGAGCCGAGCAATGGGAAACATGGCGCGGAGAGGTGTGCGTTGGGCGAGCTCCTTCCTGCTCGCATGGCTGTGCCTCTTCGCGCCATGGGCCATTTCGGTGGCTTGCGCCGCGATCGACGTCGCGGCCGAGCTCCGAATCGTCACCGGCGACGATTCCGAGCAGGCGGCCACCGCGGTGGAACGCCTGAAAGCCGCGGGCGACCCGGCTGCATTACCCGCGTTGCAAGCGCTCGACGACGGGGGCCTCGCTGTCGATACCGCGGGCAATGCTTTCATCAAGACGAAAGCGGGACTCAAGCCCGCTGCTCCCGGAGGAGCCGGCAAGCCCGTCGGAGCGCTGAAGACGCTCGAGCCGGACAACACGTTGAGGCGGGCCCTGTTGCCTGCCCTTGCCGCCCTCAAGCTCACCTCACCCGACCGCGACGTTCGCCTCGCCGCCGCTGAGGAGCTCTCCAAACATCCAAGCGATGACGTGGCCTCGATGGTGCAACGTGCGCTCGCCAAGGAGAGCGACGCCAACGTCAAGACCACGCTCAATCTCGTGATCGCCCAGCTCGATCTCGCGAGCGCGGAGCCCGCGCGGCGCATCCACGCCCTCGGCCTGATCCGCGAGAGCGGGAACGTCGATTTCAAGGCCGATCTCGAGCGCATGATCGGCAAGGACGGCAATCCGCCCTCCGAGAAGGACCCGAAGGTGCGCGACGCAGCCAGCGCCGCGCTCAGCAAGATCGAGACCCGCATGCTGCTCATCGGCATGGTGGGCCACCTCTTCTACGGCGTGAGCCTCGGCAGCGTGCTGCTCCTGGCCGCGCTCGGCCTCGCCATCACGTTCGGCCTGATGCGCGTCATCAACATGGCGCACGGTGAAATGCTGATGCTCGGCGCGTACACGACGTTCGTCGTGCAGAACTTCTTCCAGAAGAACCTGCCGGGCGCGTTCGATTGGTACCTGGTCGCCGCGGTCCCGGCGGCGTTCTGCGTCTGCTACGTGATCGGCGCGATCCTCGAGCGCAGCGTGATTCAGTTTCTTTACGGTCGCCCGCTCGAGACGTTGCTCGCGACCTGGGGCATCTCGCTCGGGTTGATTCAGACGGTGCGACTGATCTTCGGTGCGCAAAACGTGGCCGTCGCCAACCCGAGCTGGCTCTCCGGTGGCTACCAGCTGCTCCCCGGCGTCGTGCTCACGTACAGCCGCATCGCCGTGATCATCTTTGCGATCGTCGTGGTCGCGTTCGTGTGGCTGTGGATGAACAAGACGCCCGTCGGGCTGCGCGTGCGCGCGGTCACGCAGAACCGGGAAATGGCGGCGGCGATGGGCATTCCTACCAAGCGCGTCGATCTCGGCACGTTCGGCCTCGGCTCGGGCATCGCCGGTCTCGGCGGCGTGGCGCTCTCGCAGCTCGGCAACGTGGGACCCGAGCTCGGGCAAGGTTACATCGTCGATTCGTTCATGGTCGTGGTGCTCGGCGGCGTCGGCAAGATCGTCGGCACCATCGCCGGTGCGCTCGGACTCGGCATCGTGAACAAGCTGCTCGAGCCGGCGGCAGGCGCCGTGCTCGGAAAGATCATCATCTTGGGGCTGATCATCCTCTTCATCCAGAAACGGCCGCAGGGCATCTTCGCGCTCAAGGGTCGGGCCGCGGAGGCCGGGTGAGCGCGCTCGCCTTCTTCCGCCGCCTGCTCACCCCGCGCGGCTGGATCGTCTTCGGCGTGCTCGCGTTCATCGGCGCGGTGGTGATTCCGGCGCTGAACAGCGCCCTCCCGCCCGAATCCGCGCTCGGCGTGTCCGACCGCGTGATCGCGCTGCTCGGCAAGTTCGTCTGCTACGCGACGGCGGCGATTGCCCTCGATCTGATCTGGGGGTTCGCCGGCATGTTGAGCCTCGGGCACGGCGTGTTCTTCGCGCTCGGCGGCTACGCGATGGGGATGTACCTGATGCTCGGCATCCGGGGCCAGGGCGTCTATCGCTCGAACCTGCCGGACTTCATGGTCTTCCTCGACTGGAAGGAGCTGCCGTGGTTCTGGCACGGCTTCGACCACTTCTGGTTCGCCATGCTCGCCGTGATGTGGGTGCCCGGCGTGCTCGCCTACGCGTTCGGCTACTTCGCGTTCCGCTCGCGCATTCGTGGCGTCTACTTCTCGATCATCACGCAGGCTCTCACCTACGCGCTGATGCTGCTCTTCTTTCGCAACGACACCGGGCTCGGCGGCAACAACGGACTCACCGATTTCAAGCAGCTCTACGGCTACCCGCTCGCGCTCGCCGGCACCAAGCGCGCCCTGTACGTCGCGTCCGTGCTGGTGTTGCTCCTGTCCTTCCTCCTGTGTCGCGCGATCGTGACGAGCAAGGCGGGCCGCGTGCTCCGCGCGGTGCGCGACGCCGAGAGCCGCGTGATGTTCCTCGGTTACGACCCGCGCAGCTACAAGCTCTTCGCGTGGACGTTCTCGGCCGTTTTGTGCGGCATTGCCGGGGCGCTTTACGTCCCGCAGGTCGGCATCATCAACCCGAGCGAGCTTCAGCCGGCGAACTCGATCGAGATGGCGATCTGGGCGGCGGTCGGCGGGCGCGGAACGCTCGCGGGTGCGGCGCTCGGCGCCTTCGTCGTGAACGGCGCCAAGAGCTGGTTCACCGTCGCCCTCCCGGAGCTCTGGCTGTACGTGCTCGGGGCTCTGTTCATTACCGTGACGTTGTTCATGCCCGACGGGATCGTCGGCGCCGCGCAGCGCCTGCTCGAGAAGCGAGCGCGCGCGGCTGCCTCCGCGGCACCGGCGCCCGGGGGGGCGGCCTCGTGACGGCGTCCGCACCCACGAGCGCGCTCGAGCGCGAGGAGCCGTCCGGCGATCGCATGACGGAAGAGCCGCCGACCGTTCCGCTCAAGCCGTCCACCCCTGTCCCGCGCTCGCGCCGCTCGCGCGCCGTGAGCAAGGAGCGCCTCGACGCGCTCACGAAGGGCCGCAAGGCCGTCTTGTGCGTCGACAACGTGAGCGTCAGCTTCGACGGATTCAAGGCGCTGAACGCGCTCACGCTCATCCTCGACGCGGGCGAGCTCCGTTGCATCATCGGACCGAACGGCGCGGGAAAAACCACGCTGATGGACGTGATCACGGGCAAGACGCGCCCGGACGAGGGCAACGTCTACCTCGTCGGCCACGGGCACGACCTGATCGGACAGTCCGAGTCGGAGATCGCGAGCCTCGGCATCTGCCGCAAGTTCCAGCGCCCGACCGTGTTTCAGGGTCACACCGTGTTCGAGAATCTCGAGCTCGCGCTCGCCGGGAAGCGCACCGTCTGGCAATCGCTCTTCCACGGCCTCACGCGCGCCGAGCGCGAGGCGATCGACGAAGTGCTCGAGACGATCGGCCTCAAGGACTCACGCGAACGCCGCGCCGGCGAGCTTTCGCACGGCCAGAAGCAATGGCTCGAGATCGGCATGCTGCTCGCGCAGAAGCCGCGCGTGCTGCTCGTGGACGAGCCGATCGCCGGGATGACGCACGCCGAGACGGAGCGCACCGCGGAGCTGCTCGTTTCGCTCGCGGGCGAGCGCACCGTCGTCGTCGTCGAGCACGACATGGAATTCATTCGTCACATCGCGAAGAAGGTGACGGTGCTGCACGAGGGCAGCGTGCTCGCCGAAGGCACGCTCGACGAAGTGCAAGCGAACGCGCGCGTCGTCGAAGTCTACCTCGGAGCCCAGCATGCTGACGGTTGAAGGATTGAACCAGGCCTACGCGGGCAGCCAGATCCTCTGGAACATGGCGCTCGACGTGCCCGAGGGCTCCTGCACCTGCGTGATGGGGCGGAACGGCGTGGGCAAGACCACGCTCCTGAAATCCATCATGGGCTCGCTCAAGACGATGAGCGGCAAGGTGAAGCTCGGGGCGGTCGAGCTCAACGGCGCGCCGCCCGAAGTCCGCGCTCGTCACGGCATCGGCTACGTGCCACAGGGCCGCGAGATCTTCCCGCAGCTCACCGTGGGCGAGAACCTCGAGCTCGGCGTCTCCACGGGCGCGCGGCGCGGCAAGATCCCGGAACGCATCTTCGAGCTCTTCCCGGTGCTGAAGAGCATGCTGAACCGGCGCGGCGGCGATCTCTCGGGCGGGCAGCAGCAGCAGCTCGCCATCGGGCGCGCACTCGCTTTGAAGCCGAAGCTCTTGATCCTGGACGAGCCGACGGAAGGGATTCAGCCGAACATCGTGGGCGAGATCGGCGACATCCTGATGCGCTTGAATCGCGAAGAAGGCCTCACGCTCTTGCTCGTCGAGCAAAAGCTCGCCTTCGCCCGCAAGGTCGCCTCGCGCTTCTGCATCATGGATCGCGGCCGCGCGGTCGCGACCGGCGCGATGAGCGAGCTCACGGATGAGCTCGTGAGTAGGCATCTTGTTGTTTGATTTCTTGTTGGATGAGATCGGTGCACCGCGCGCTGGCGTCGGTCGCACCGGGTGAAGGTCATCCACCGGCCTCGCCGGTTTGTCGTACGGGTCTTCCCCGCCTGTGCTCCGTCGATCTGGCCTTCCAAGACTCCGAGGTCGTCGCGGGCAGGCTTGCGCCTGCCTACCTCAGTGACGGCAACTGGGCCCTTCGGAATGCTCTCCCGCACGCTTTCCGTGAAGGCCCGCCCTGCGTGCTAGTCTTACGACACCTTGCACCGGTGGGCAGGTTCGCTCGCGGCGTGCACGCTGCTGACGGCGGCGTGCGGCCTCAGCGTGCAGCGTGACCCTTCGGCACGGGGTATGGGCGACGCCGGGGTGCCCGGGACACTGCAAGGCGGCGGAACCGCAACGGGCGGGATCGGAGGCGGCGGCGTGGAAAGCGGTGGCACGGCTGCCGTCGTCGCGGGCGCCGGCGACGAGCCCGGCACGCTCGGCGGGACCGGCGGAACCGCCGGCATCGGCGGCACCGGCACGCAGGGCGGAACCGGGGGCACGAACGGTCGCGGGGGCACCGGAACCGCGGGTAGCGGGGCAACGAGCGTCGGGCGGATCGACGAGGTCGACTTCCGGCTCACGATCGAGAACTGCGCCGCGCTCGAGGCAGAGTGCGCGCACGGGGTGGGCTGCGATCAGGAGCGGCACGGCTTCGTCGTGCGGGATGGAGACGAGCTCGTGCTCGTCTACGCGAGCCAGAGCGAGCTCGGTCCGATGAAGCTCTGGCCGGACGGCGACCACTTCTCGACCAACCGCTCCGCCTATCTCGAGCTCTTGGGCGAACGGGCCGAGCCGCCAGTGTCGCTCCAAGCGGGGCCGTTCGAGGTGTGGCTCACCGACGACGATGCGGACGGCGTCGCCGAAACGCTGCGGCTCGAGGGCCCCGGCACCTGCTACAACGGCGGCGACCTCGACTTGGGCACGGCCGACGTCGCAGTGGCCCTGACCGGCGAGGTCACGACGTCGACGGCGCACCTCGAGGTGCGGGGTGACGGCTGGTACGCCCCCTTGGAGCTGTGGAGCGACGAGCCGCTCGCTTTGAGCTCGACGGCCACGCTCGACGCCCCGGACGGCACGAGCCGCGCAGCGATGCCCGGCGCCGGCTCGTGGCGAACCGGCGGCAACGACGAGTACTTCTTCGATTTCACGGTCGAAGAGGACGTCCCGCGCGACACCGACCTCACGTGGTTGCTCGACGCGGCCAACACGGCCGGAGGGCGCGCGCCGCGGAGCGTCGCGTTCCACACGGAAAAAGCCTGGGTTCCACTCGGTCAGCTCGGCTTCGAGGACGGTGTCGACGCCCACGTCGTCGGATCCACCGAACACGACTGCGATGTGGCCGCAGAGCCTCCGCGCGTCGCGAGCAGCCTCGGAAACATCGCCGCGCTCGAAGGCCAGGTCTCGTTGTTCGTGCCGGCCGGGCTCGACGTAGCGATCCTTCTCGACCGCCCCCCGGGAGCAACGAAGCTCTTGCTCCACAGCATCCCGCTTCGTATCGGCAACTACGACAACTATCCGAGCTTCGGCATTCGAACGCGGCGCGGCGAGGCTGTCGTCGAGGTACCCTGGTCGTACGAATCCTTCCGCGGGTCAGGCGACGGCAACGACCTGTACAAGCAGTCGGGTGTCGAACGAGTCGTCGAGCTCGCGCTCCCCGAGGAGAAGGGCGATCTCTTGCTCGAGATCCACACGACCTGCCACACGGGGCATGACTTCCGCGACGCCAGCGGCGCCTGGCTGGATGCGCTCGAGTTCGAATAGCGCCTCGCCTTGCGGCGCGGCGTCAGCTGCCGACCAAGCCGCGCTCAGCGAGCCACACGGCGGCGCCCACGCGGCCGGAAACGCCGATCTTCCGGTAGGAACGCGCCACGTGGTGCTGCACGGTCTTGCGCGAGATCCCGAGCTTGTCGCCAATCTCTTCGTTGGTGTTGCCGTGGGCCACGAGCCTGAGCACCTCGACCTCGCGGTTCGAAAGGCGGCGCATCGCCTCGTTCGCGGCAAGCTCCCGCACTTCGAGCGGCGAGCGCTGGTGCTCCGTCGCGCCTTCGGCCGGGCTCCCTTGAAAGAGGTAGTGATAGTCGCGGCCCGAGCCGCCGCGGAGGCGAACGGTGCGGATCGGATTGGCGCAGAACATCTCGAGCACTTCGGCGATGTATCCGACCACGAGGTGCTCGAAATACGCATGCCATTGCGGGAGCTCGACGACCTTGAACTCGACGCTCGAGCCGGTGAGGGATGCTTCCGCCCGCATGCTCGTCTCGTCGAAGTAGAGCTGGTGAAACTGCGGCAGCGTACCCACGAAACCGCCGAGGTCGCGCCGCTCGAGGAACGGCTTGAACGGCCCTTCCGTCAGCGCCCAACGACTCGACTCGCGCCCGAGCTTCTGGTGCGAGCCCGCGTCGTTCCGGAAGAACCGGTCCATCAGCTGGTCGTGAAACGCGAGATACGCCGGCAGCGGGACGAACGTGTCAGCGGTCACGAACGAGCCGAAGCAGGGCTCGGATAGGGCAACGTCGCGATAGAAGCTGGCCCAAGCGTCCGCTCCGAACCGACGCGTCACGAGCGTCTTCCGGGTCAGGATCGAGATGCCGCAAATCTTCACGCGTGCCTCGTTGGCAAATCGCACTGAATTTAGCACCCTCGCCGGCTCGGGTCGATGAGCCGGCGAGCAATCCAAGCTATGCGTTCTAGTTTTTGGTACCCGCCGCGCAGGCAGCGCGCGCCGGGCCGACGTGGACGGAGCTCCGTGAGAGTCGAGCGAGCGCCGCGTCGGCGTCAGCGGTCCGACCGAGGCCGCAAAGCGCGCGAATCCTCGCTGCCAAGCGTTCCTGCGCGAGAGTTCCACGCGGGAACTTGCGCTCGTGCTCGTCCAGGACCCGAAGGGCGCTCGTGTAGTGGCCCGCGTGCAGCTCGGTCTCGGCGCGCGAAAGGATCGCGACCTCTTCCGCCAAGCGATCCGACGGACGCCGCGCTGCCGAAGACGGCGCAGGCGCTTCTGCCGGCGGAAGCGGGCTGACCTCGGGCGCGTCCGCTTTCGCGGGCGCCGGCGCGACGGGCGCGACGGGGGGCGCGGACGCCGTCGTCACGACCGGCGCCGCCGTGTCCGAGCCGAGCGCGTACCAAAGGCCGCCGCCGGCAACCAGGAACCCCGCGACGATCGCGGAGATAGCAGGCCAACCGATCGTGCTCGCTGCCGGCGCTGGGGGAACCGCACCCGTGTGTGGATCCGACGCGAGCTGCACGTCCGCGATGCGAGCGCGCAGGGCGAGCGTGATGCGCTCTCGGTCCGCGTTCGTCGGTCGCAACGCCGCGCGACCCGCGTGGAACAGCGCTTTGGCTTCGGGGCTGAGGTTCGACAAGTTAGGCTCCCCTCTCTCGCCTCGACGCCCGCCGCGCGAGGATCTCCTCGAACTCGAGGCGGGCGACACGCAAGCGTGAGTAAGCGGTGTTGAGCGGGATCTCGAGCGCCTCCGCAACCTCGGGGACCGTCATCTCCTCGAGCTCCACGAGCATGAAGACTTCGCGCTTCGGCCAATCGATCTCGCCGAGCACGTTGAAAAGCAGGGTCGCCTGCTCCGTCTGCTCCTTGATGTCCGAAGGCGTACGCGGCGCGTAGTTCTGAAGCTCAGTCACTAGCGCGTAAGCTCCGGTCGAGGCATCCCGCGTGCGCTGCGCACGGTGATGGTCGCTAACGGTCCGTCGTACCACGCCGTAGATCCAGCTACGAAGTGATTCGGGCTGGCGTACCGTGTGAAGCTTGGCGTGGATGATCATGAAGATTTCCTGGACCACGTCATCGAGCGCAGCGGTGCTCACACCCAGGCGCCGAGCCCCGGCCCAGACGAAATCGAAGTAATCGTGATAGACGGTGTCGAACGGCGGCACGACCGACGCAGGCAAGGCATGACTCTCCTGAGCTCGGTCTGGGGAGGCGAGCGCGGGGGCAGCCGAGCTGCTTCCGTTCATCGTGCTTCCTTTAGGCAGTGGTGACAGGTGCCCGTATCCGTCAAAAAATCCACTCCGGGCCAACGGCAATGGAAACCTGCACCGCCCCCACGTGTCCAATCTCGCCCAGATCCTCGACGGTGAAGGTCGGGTGAGAGGTGGCCACGGCGAAACTGACTCCGGCGAAAATAGCCATCCATTCGGCGAGGTAGACATGGGCGGTGCCGCTCGCGCCGATGAGCGCGGCCATCGAGCGCCGCGTGTGCCGCGCGATGTTCGGCGGCCCTTCGCCGCGCACGGTGAGATGGTCGAAGCCCACCGTCAGGCACGGAGAGATCTCGAGCGCGCCATTCCGCCACCCGCGGCATCCCGACAGCTCTGCGGTAGCGCGGCTCACGCGTGTCCCAGTGTCTGGATACTGCTCCGACCATACGGTTTGATCGCTAAGAGTACGGCCGATCGCCATGAACCGCCACTCGGCGTAGCGAAGGCCGATACCAGCGCCGATTCCGACGCTCGGCTTGGGTAGGCGGAAAAGATCCAATGTCAGAAGAGGTGCGCGCAGAAGCACTCGCCAGGCGCGCGTGCTCTCGCCGCCCGAGGGGTTCGTCGCATCGTCGTCGTCGTGCGCGGCGTCGGCATCGGGAGACTTCGCGCTCGCATCTTTCGACGACGACGCCGCCTTGCTCGCTCCTGCGGCGGCGGTCCCCGACGTGCGATCGTTCGCGTCGCTCGCAGCGCCCGAGGGCGCCGCTCCGGAGCCGCGCTCGCCCGTCGTACCGTCGCCGGAAGCTCCGCCTCCCGACGTCGCGGTGCCGGAGTCCGCGCCGGTCGCCGCGCTGTTCGGTCCGCGGCCGAGCAGCAAGCCGAGCGTCACCGCCGCGGCTCCGCCGAGATCGACGCACGACTCGGACTCGATGGTGCGCTCCTTCACCGTGGCACCGTCGCGAACGGACAGCGTGAGACGGTATCGTCGCTCGACGCGTTCGATGCGCCCTTTCGCGCTCACGCGCTCGGTCGTGCGCCAGGCCTCGCCGGCGAGCGACCGGAGCTTCTCCTGCACCGCCGCGCGTTGTGGACATTCGGGGGGGGCTTGCCAGTCGAGCTCCACCTGTCCCTCGGCCGACGCTCGCGCAGCGACGAGCGCGGTTAAGAGACCGCATCGGACGACTGCGCGGCGCCAACTACGGGGCGGGACGAATGGAGATGTCATCCACGTAGAGAGTCGATTCAGCCGGCGTAAGGGAGTTCGCGAGGTTCCCGAAGTACCACTGTCCCCAGGACGAATCGTCCGTGACGATATCCTTGGCGTCGGCGAGGACCTTCCCATCTTGGTAAAGCGTCACGCGCCCCGTCGCGTCCGCCGCTCGCTTGAAGCGAAACTCGATGTGGAACCACGAGCCAATCGGGATGGTGGTCGGTGGGTCGGCTTGATGAAACGGGCGCAACGGGCCGTACCCGCGCATGTAGAGCTTGAGCTTGCCGCTAGCGTCGTCGGGCTCGACAGTGACGTCCCAGAGGTTGTGGAGCTGGCTGCCCGGTTCTCCCCCTTGGAAGTGCAGGATGTTCCAGTTGTCGATCTCGCTGCGTTGCTCGGGAAAGTAGTACCAGGCGCCGTAGTAGGCGTCGTCCGGGAGCACCCCTTCGCGCACGCAGCGGGCCTGCCTACCAGCGTCGGACGTGGTGTCGAGCGTGAACGCCAGGGACTTCTGCCCGCTATGCGCGAACGTGGTGTCCACCTCGTACGCGGCGTCCTCCGGCACGTAGCAGTAACCGAGGGCGACGTAGAGGTCGCAAAGCCCGTGCTCGAAGTTGGTCGACCACGGCGTTTGGACCGGACCCATGAACGACTCGAGCACGCCGGCGTCATCGGGCTCGCGAGGCCCGACGGGACAAGACCAGACGCCGACGACGAGATCAGGCTGACAGGCAGCAGCGAGCCCGGCGAGCAGTAGCACGCGAGAAATGCCGCCGAGACTGTTGGCGATCGCCAAGCGGTTCCAATGTGGCTGCGATGAGCCAGCTTGTCACTCCCAAACGAAGCCGCGCAAAGCGAGCCGCGGCGTCTTTTGTTTTAATGGAAATGCGAAGCGTCCGCCACTGCGCGTGGCCAGATACCTGTCACCTCGAGCTCGACGCCACCGGCCAATGGTTCGGCGGAAGCGAGCGGAATGTCGGCCATCGATCTCAGGTGGATCTCGCCGACATTCCCTCGAACGCGCATTTAGATCACGCCTCGCGCATCGAGTCGGGCAGGTTTTTATTGAACCGTTTTGTAGGGACACCTGCGACTGCCGCGCAGTGAACCCCACCCCATGCCTTCCGTGCCGACGGGTCCCGCGCATCGATGCAGCGAGCTCGTCCCTCTATCTGGTTTGCGCCGCGCTGCTCGGTGCTGTCTCGGCATGCGGCAACGACAGCGCCGATCCCATCGGTGTCGGTGGAGGCACGGGACAGACCGCGGGCAAGGGTGGAGCAACGACCGGCGGTGCTAGCGGCACCGGTGCAACGGGTGGGGCCGCACCGAACGGCGGCACGTCGAGCAACGTCGCGGGCACGGGCCAAGCGGGAACCGGCGGAGCGAGCAGCGGCGGCACGGCCGGCGCCGGTACGGCGGGCCGAGGCGGTGCGACGAACGGCGGCGCGACGAGCGGCGGTGCGGGCGCAGGCGACGGCGGTCGAAACGCGATGGGCGGCGCGGCGGCGACTGCAGGCTCGGACGCGATGGGCGGACGACGCGGCGGCAGCGGCGGCATGGCGGGAGCGGGAGCCGGCGCGGGTGGTACCGCGCCGACAGCCGGCACCGGCAACACGGCGGGCACCGGAACGGGAGGGACCGGGAGCGGCACGTGCACCGCGTCCAAAGCCGCGAGCTCGAACGCATCCGGAACCGGACCGCACAAAGTCACGGTGGAGACCAACTCAGGCTCCGGCATCAGTGAAGGAACGATCTACCGACCCACGGATCTCGGCGGGACCGAGAAGTATCCCATCTTCGTGTGGGGCGAAGGCGGCTGCTCGCAGGACGGCAATTCGAACTCCGCGGCCATGGGTGAGCTCGCCTCGCACGGCTACTTCGTCATCGCCGACGGAAAGCCGGGCGGGAGCGGCAACCGCTCGCAGACCAACGACGCCGTCGGCATGGGCAAGCCGCTCGTCGCGTACATCGACTGGGCGATCGCGGAGAACGGCAAGGCGTGTAGCGCCTACTACCAAGCCCTCGACACGACGAAGATCTCGGCGAACGGCTTCTCGTGCGGCGGGCTGATGTCCGAAGGCACGGCGGGCGACCCCCGCATCACGACGTGGGGCATCAACAGCAGCGGCTTGACTAGCCCGAGCCAGGCCCTCTACGACAGCGTGCACACGCCGGTGCTCATCGTCCTCGGCGGGTCGGGCGACGTTGCGTATTCGAACGGCGAGCGGGACTACGACAACATCTCCAAAGCCGGCCATCCCGTCATGCTCTTCAGCAAGGCGCTCGGGCACGGTGGGGATCTCTTCACGTCGCACGGTGGCGACTTCACGAAGATCGATCTCGCCTGGCTCAACTGGTGGCTGAAGGGGGACGAGACAGCCACCGGCAAGGGCATGCTCGTCGGCTCCGGCTGCACCTACTGCTCCGACAGCGCCTGGGAAAAGAAGTCGGCGAACCTGCCGTAGCCCGGGCGGCGAGCGACGCCCGCTCGGGTTTCGCGCTCAGAGCGTGTGGCGCGCCAAGACGGGCCAGGCGATGCTCGGATCGCCCGGATCCTCGCCGCCGCCTTCCTGCGTGCACAGGATCACCTCGACGCCCCTGTCGCAGCCCGAGTAGGCCGAGCACCCGTTGGCGTCCGCAGCCGATGCGGGGCCGCTGCAACCGTCGATCTCCGCCCACTTCGCGAACGTCGCTTCTGCGCCGAGGAACGTGAGCGGCATGCCCGGCACGAGCGATGACGCCCCGCCCTCGTAGGGGACTCGGGCATCTGCCGTGCCGCGGAACGAGATGACGCTGATGGGCCGCGAAGGCACGCACTCGTCCACGTTCTCGGCGAGGAGATCGAATGCTGCGGGTGCCACGGCGGCAAAGACGTCCGCCGCATGACAGGCGAGGTAGTGGGCCATGCCACCGCCCGTCAAAACGCCGACGGCATACACGCGCGAGCGATCGATGCACGCGAGCCCTTCGACCTGCTCCACGACCGCACGCGCGAAGGCGACGTCATCCACGTTGGCGACGCAGCAAGGTCCCACGTTCCACGCCGTTCCCGCGGGACCCTTCATGCCGTCCGGGAAAGCCATGATCACTCCCTCGGGATCGAGCGTCGCGGGGTAAGGCGAGCTCGCGCGCTCCTTCGCGCCGGACTGGCCGACTCCGTGGAAGTCCACGACGAGCGGGACCGGCTTGCTCCCCGCGTAGGCGGCGGGGATGTGCAGCACGTAGGTCCGCGACATGCCGTCGACTTTCACCGTTTGGTCGCTATCGCCGACGGCCGCCCCCGCTGCTGCACACGTCGGGCTCTCGCCGCCGCCGCCGGCGTTTCCGCCTTTGCCTCCCGCCCCGCCGCTGCCGCCCGCGCGCCCGCCCGCACCAGCCGCCGCGCCACCCATGCCGCCGAGGCCGCCCGGAGCGCCGCCGAGGCCGGCGACGGCGCCGCCGAGGCCGCCGTTCCCCGACGTGCTCGCGCCGCCCGTCCCCGTGATCGGGTAGAGATCGGCACGAGCGCAGGCGCCGCCCGCTGCTGCCGCGAGCGACAGCACGGAGCGCACGAACCAGGCGGAGCGCATCACAGCCACGCCCCGAGCGTGAACGTCACGAGCAGATTGGGTCGGCCCGTCGTGGCGACCACCGTGTCCACGAAATGGATGGCCACGTAAGGCTGGGCGAGCTGAGCGTGAGCCGCGAGCGTCAGGTAAAACCGCTCCGATGGGCGAAGGCGCAGCCCGGCGCTAGCGTCCGCTACCGCGGTCCACTGCGTGACGTCGTGCGCGACGTTCGGAGGGAAAGCGCGGCCGTTCAGCGTCGTGCCGAAGGCTCCCGCCGAGAGCGCGAAGATCGGCTCGACGACCGTGCCCGTCGCCACGGCGGCCGAAGCACCGAAGAGTGCGAAGTATTGGGCCACCTCCACGCTGCCGGCCGTGGTCTCGACGCTCGGGTGCGTCCCGAACCCGGCCCCCGTCGCTTCCACCGCGAACTGCGAGTCGAGCGACCAACTGAAGCGCACGAGCGGGAGGACCGACGTTGCGAGGCCGTCGAAGCTCGTGAGCGTCGTCGCCCCCGCTTCGAGGCCGAACTGCGAGCGGCGCGGCGCGGGCGGCGGCACGGGGCGCTCGGGCGTCTTCGCGGGCGCGGGCGCGGGCACCGCAGGTCGAGGCGGCGCGAGATCGAGGACGAGGAAATTCGAGCGCAGTACCTCGATGGTGCGGATCGCGAGCGTCGCCGCGCGGTCCGCCGTGCTCGCCTCGAGCGTGACTCGCGTACCCTTGAGCCCGCCCGACGCGGGCTCGAAGATCCACACGTCGACCGCTTCCGGGGCGCTCACGCCCACGACGTCGATGAACGCGTCGAGATGGCGTTCGCGCGCGGTTTGCGCGAGCCAGGCGCGCGTCTCCGCCGAATCCGCGCCCGGCGTCGGCGGTCGCTCCGTGACGGCGACGGCAAGACCGACGGCGAGCAGCTCGCCCTGCAGGCGAAAGAGCGCCTCGCCGATGGCCGGCGCGTCGCTCGACGTTCGCAGGATGGCGACCGTTGCCGCCTCGGCACGCCTGGCCCAGAAGAGCGCACAGGCGACGAGTAGCCCAACCACGAACCGCGTCACACCTAGGGCGCTCGCTCGAGAGTGTGCGCGGCTTCGGCGTAGCTTCCTTTCGGAAACCGCGTGAGATACTCGACGGCGACTCGGCGCGCGCTCTCGCGCCCTTCGAGCTCCTTCACGAGGATCATTCTGCGCCCCAACGCTTCGGCCGCATAGGTTCCGTTCGGAGCGCGCTCGAGGTACTCGTCGTAGCGCCGGAGGGCACGCTGCTTCCCGTCGGCGCGCAGCTCCTCCACGCGGCCGAGCAGGAAGACCGCGTCGAGCGAGCGCGCCGCATTCGGGAAGCGTTCGCGCTGCGCGAGCAGCGCGGAGCGCGCGAGCTCCGGTCGGCGGCGATAGCGGGCGGCGTCCGCGAGCGCGAACAGCTCGTCGCTCGACAGCGTACGCAGGCTGGCGTCGACCCCATCGCGCTCCACGTCCGCGAGAATACGATCCCATTGACCGCTCGCGAGGGCTTCTCGCCAGCGTCGCATACCGGGGCCGGCGCTGGCCGCGCCCGGAGCGGTGGCGGATCCCGAAGGTGCGCCGTGCGGCGTCGCCACTGCCGCGGCGCTCGGAGCCGGCTCGGCAGGGGACGATTCAGAAGGCTGGTCCGCCGGTTCCTCGCTGATCACGGTCTCGCGCTTGGCGAGATTGACCCTCAGATTCTGGCCGGGCCGGAGCACGAGCTCGTCGCCGACGATCGGGCCGCTCACGGCGACCCGCCCCTGCCGCAATTTCACGCCGAGCTCTTCGCTCGTCGGATCCCAATGCACCGTGAAATCGGTGCCGGTGACGGAGACCACGAACGGGCCGGCCTCGACCGACCAGCGGCGCTCGTGGCTCGGTGTGATGCGCAGCGCGGCGGTGCCGTGATCCAGCGCCAAGCGTGCCCCTTCGGCCGTGACGGTGCGGAGCCGACCGCGCGTGCCCGGGGTGAGCGAGAACCGACTGCCCTCGTTGAAGGACAGCTCCATCCCCTTCCCTCCGAGCTCCGCGAGGTAGCCCGCCTCGAGGATCTTGCCGCCCGTAACGTGGGCGACCGCGAGCGGCGCGCGCGAGCGCGAGCCGGTGGGAGCCCGCAAGACGAAGAACAGCGCCACGCCGAGCGCGACGACCAGCGCCGCGGCGAGCGGCACCATCCGCCGCGCCAACCCGGGGCGCGCCCCATCGGCCAAGAGCCGCAGGCGCAACCCGCCGAGCCCGCGCTCGAGCTCTGCGGCAGCCGGCTGCTTGACCGAGCCACGCCAGAGCTCGGCCCACTGAGCCAGGCGGGCCTCGGAGCGATCGGAGTCCGTCATTCCGGCCTCCTTTCGAGCCCACGATCGAGCAGCTCCGCGAGCGCGGGGTCGCCTGCGATCCAGCGCGACAGCCGCGCGCTCGCGTGCGCGAGCGAGCGCTTCACCGTAGACACCGAAATGCCCATGGTGGCGGAGATCTCGCCGACGGTCATGGACTCGGCGCGCCTGAGCGTGAACACGACTCGGTCCCGCGGCGAGAGGCGATCGAGGAGTGAGTAGAGGCGCTTCAAGAGATCGCGCGCTTCGAGATCAGGCGAGGTGTGCGACGACTCCGGAAGCGACTCCGGACCCCGAAACGTGAGCCACGCCTTGAGGCGCCGGTAGCGAAGCTCCGATCTCAGCGTGCGGACCGCGACCGAATACACGAAGCTTCGCAGGCTCGCGGGATCGCGCAGCGTGTGGACCTTGCGGAACAACCGCAAGAAGACCTCTTGCGCGAGATCCTCCGCGTCGCTCTTCGAACCGAGCGCGCGCTCCGCGGTCGTCAGCACCAGGGGTGCGAACCGCTGCCAAGCTTCGCCGATGGCCCATTCCTCCCCGGCTGCCATGGCCTGCGCAAGCTCCGCGTCGCTCACCCCACGTTGGGTGGGGGTGACCACGAGGGCCAGCGGGGCGCGGGACGGTAGTGGCATGGGCGACCCCGGGGGCGGAGGTTGATGTGCAGTCGCGTCTCGAAGCCAAAACTGGGTCACGTTTGGCGTCCGCCCCCAGGCCGTTCTACCCAAGCTACTGAAAGTATGAGAGATCCTCGGTTTCGCGCACGCCGCGCTCGAGCGCCCGTTTTTTGAGCTTGTTGGAAGGCGGGCCGTCGTCTGCCTTGGGGCGTAGCCCTGAAGCGGCGGCCGGACAGGAGCACTCGGACCATGATCCTCGCGAAACCAGCGCCAACCATGCTGTGGGCGGCCGTACTTGGCGTCGCCGCGGCTGGGTGCGGGGACGGTAGCAGCAAAGGTCAGGGCTCGGGGGGGAGCGGCGGATCCTCGCTCGCAGCAGGCGCCGGCGGGAGCAGCGGCACAGCGAGCGGCAGCGGGGGAACGCGTGGGGCGAGCGCCGGCACGGGGTCAACGCCCGGGGGAATGGGCGGTGGTGGCGGCGCGGCGGGCTCCCCGAGCGCCGGCACTACGAGCACGACGGGAGGACGAGCAGGCTCCGGCGCTGCCGGCGACAGCTCGACGAGCGGAGGCGCCAGCGCTGCGGGTGGCGCCGGAACGGCAGGCGCCAGCGCCGGGTCATCGGGCTCCGGTGGCACGCCGGGCGCAGGTCGCGGCAACGGCGGCGCGCCGGCGGCGGGCGCGGCCGGCACCGGCAGCGGAACGTGCACGGCCTCCAAAGCGACGGGCACCAAGGCGACAGGCAGCGGACCGCACACGGTGGTCGTCGAGACGAACTCGGATCCGGGCATCGCCGAGGGCACGATCTTTCGCCCTGCCGACCTCGGCGGCGCCGAGAAGTATCCGATTTACGTCTGGGGCGAGGGTGGCTGCTCGCAGGACGGCCTCTCGAACGCCGCCTCGATGGCCGAGATCGCCTCGCACGGCTACTTCGTCGTCGCCGACGGCACGCCGAACGGGAGCGGCAATCGCACGATGGATCGCTCGCAGCTCGAGGCGATGGGCGCGCCGCTCGTCGCGTACATCGACTGGGCCATCGCCGAGAACGGCAAGCCCTGCAGCGCCTACTACCAGAGCCTCGAGACGACCAAGATCGCGTCGAACGGCTTTTCGTGCGGCGGCCTCATGTCGCAAGGCACCGTCTTGGATCCGCGCATCGTGACCTGGGGCGTCAACAGCAGCGGCATGGCGGGCGCGGGTCAAGACTTCTACGACTTGATTCACACCCCGATCCTCTTCGTCGAGGGTGGGCCCGACGACATCGCCTACGACGGTGGCGGCGAAGGCTACGACGCGATCGCGAAGCTCGACGTTCCGGTGCTTTGGTTCAGCAAAGCGCTCGGGCACGGCGGCGACCTCTTCTCGACGCGCGGCGGCGACTTCACGAAGATCGACCTCGCGTGGCTCAATTGGTGGCTGAAAGACGATGAGACAGCCACCGGCAAGGGGCTTCTCGTCGGCTCCGGCTGTCCGTACTGCAGCGACTCGGCCTGGGAGGTCAAGTCAGCTCACGTCCCGTAGCCGTCGCTCAGAACGCGATCTCCGCCTGCATCTTCACGATGTCGCGGTCCGGCGTCATCCCGGAATACGGCCCCTGCTGGAGGACGTTGCTTCCCGCAACGAGCGGCGCGCCCCAGGGCCACGTGCCGTTGAGCACCATGTGGTCGCCGTACCGGTAGTGGCTGTACTGAAGGTAGATGCGCTCGCTCGACAGGAAGTGCGACGAGAAGATGAGCCGCCCCGTGATGGCGGAGAAAAGATACGCCGGATGATCCTGGTCGTAGTTGACGGAGTCGAACCGCGCCATCACGCCGAACCAGCTCAGGGCTTGGAGGGTCGCGTCGACGCCGAACTTGAATTGCTTGATGCTCTTGTACGGTAACGTCGAGCCGGCGGGCAGATCGAGGGTCGAGCTCGCGAGTAATCCGAACGCGCTCACCGTGACGTCGGGGAGCGTGCTCCCGCGCTCGAGCCCGAGCACGCTCGAGAGCGAGTTCTCGTACGTGAACCCGAGATTGAGGATCGTGCCGCTACCCGTGCTGTCGCTCGGCGAATTGGTCCAGCCCAGGTAATTCGTCGCAACGCCCGCGCCGCCGAGCGAGTGCATGACCTCCGTCCCCGTGTTGGCGATCGCCCAACCATTGCGCACGTTCATGACGGCCGGCGAGATCCAGAGATGACCGGCGTACGGTGCGCTGAGGTTCGCCTCGGCGCCGATCACCGAGAGATGCGCGTCCGTGGCCGCGGTATAGGATTTCGGTCCCAGCATCGATGTCTGCGTGAGGTTCGGATCGGACGTCCACTGGTTGCTGAGGTGGAGGCTCACGTCGACGAGCTTCTTGTAGGTGACTCGCAGGTTCGCCCACGCGAGGAGATCGAGCCCGACAATCGCGCCGTAAAACGGCGGCGCCAGGTAGTTGAAGCTGCCGTCGCGGCCGGTCCCGAAGCCTTGCACGAGCGCGAGCGTGAGATCGGGAGTGAGCGGCACCGTGAGCTTGGCTTGTTCGCCGATCTGGCGAAAGCGACCGAGCGTGAAGGTGTCGTACTTCGCGAAGTAGCCGAACCCCGGCCAGAACGCGCCCACCGTGAGCGCGATGTTGGGCTTCACGGCCGCCACGTCGAAATCGGTATCGAGCGTGAGGTACGCCATGCCGGGCGCCCACGACGCGTCCGGGTTCCGGAAGCCGACGGCTTGGTACCAATAGCCCATCCACCCGACGACGGCCTCGGCGTGCTTGTGCTTTTCGTGGATGAAGACTTCGGCCCAGTCCTGCTCCTGGAGGCGCGTGTACGCGAAGCTCCAGTAGCCCGAGTCGATCGTCCGATTGGGGCCGTACGACACCTGCGAGTGCCGGGACCCCGTCATGTCGTCGGGATTGCGGCGCTGGCTGATGCCCAGTGACATCGGCGCCCGGAAGTAGCCGGTCACCTCCGTGTGCCAGTCTTGATACCAAGCTTTGGCGGGCGCGGGCGCGGGTGCGGGCGCGGCGTCGGGCGGCGCGGGCGCCGCCGCCACGGGGTCTTTTGCGGGAGGAGTCTCCGGGGCGGGAGCCGCCTGGGGCGCCTGGACCTCGGGAGGTTTCGCGGCAGGCGCAGCGCCGTCGGTTTCCTCGGTGGACTCTTGTGCGAATGCCGGAGCGGCGAGCGTGGTCGCCCCCGCCACGAAGAGCAATGTCAGCCTTCGATGCACTGTTCGTTTCCTCCTCCGCGGGGGCGCGACCTATTTGCCGTACTTCGCCGCGACGATGTTCGCTTGCACGGCGTTGACGGTGGCGAGCGTCGCCGCCCCGGTCGTCATCACGCCCTCGTACCAGCGACCGCCGGCGCCGGAGCTATTGTCACCGCCGATGCCGAGAATGATCGAGCCCTGCTTTTTCATAGGAACGTAGCCGGTCTTCGAGGGACGAATTCCGTCGTAAAGCTGCTTGACGTTGCCGGTCGTCGAGTCGGCTCCGTACAGCGCGAAACGGCCCTTCCCGCTGTTTTGCGACGCCACGTCGCCGACGACGACCGCCGTGACGAAGTTGTACTTCATCGGCGTGTTGGTGGAGATGTTTTGGTCCTGGTTGTTTTCCCAACCGGCGTAGAGACCGTTCTCGAGATCGCCCATCACCCACGGACCGTTGTCGTGACCGCCCGGTGAGCCCGTGCCCCACACGACGCCCCCGCCGAAATACACGGTTTCCATGGTGCCGTTGCCGTCGTCGTTGCAGCTCGTTTCGGCGTTGCCGTAGTCGAAGCAGCACCCGTCGACGAGATCGAGCTGACTGGTCACCATGTATTGCGTCTCGGCCTGATCGCCCGTCGCAGTCCCCGTGGCCTTCGACTTTTCGCAGCCCGTGCAGCCGGAGCGATAGCCCATGCCGGGCTTGATGAGCACGCCGTAGGCGGCGTGCCCGTCGAGCGTCGTCTTCAGGTCCGCGGCGTTCGCGGGATTGTCCGGACTGCCCTTGGCGCCCCCTTTCGGCGCGGGCTTCAGGTTGTTCCCGTTCGGCGTTTGGTCGTAGATGATCGAAATCGTGCAGGCCCCGCCGCTGCAGAACGAATCCTGCGTCGCCGCGTCGGCGAAGCCGCCGACGGCGCCGATGTCCTTGGTGTTGCCGCCGGGACAAGAGCTCGGCCCGGGCTGCGACGAGCCTTTGCACACCTGATAGAGCGGCCCCGCGTAACTCGGATAGAGCACGCGCGTCGTGCTGTGCGCCGCGACGCACGGATTGCCGGCGCCGGCGAGCACGCTGCAGACCGTCTCCGGCGTGTTCGGCGCGCCGGCGCTGCCGCTATTGCCCGCCATGGCCGAGGTGCCTGCGCCGCCGCCCGTGTCGTTTCTGCCGCCCGTGCTCGTGCCGGCCATACCGCCGCCGTTCATCCGGCCGGCCATGCCGATCCCGCCGCCGCCACCGTTCGCGGGCATCACGCCGCCGGCGCCCATCCCGGTGCCGGCCATACCGGTACCCGCGGTCGCGCTCGCTCCGCCGCTGCCGGGGTCGGCTCCACCCATTCCGCCCATCGCGCTCACGCCGGTGCCCGCGCTCCCGCCCGCGCCGCCCATGGCGTTGCCTCCTCCGGTCGCCCCGGAGCTGCCCGATCCGCCGTTCGCGGGCGCCGTGCCGCCACTGCCCGTCGGATTGGCGCCACCCGAGCCTTGGGTGGTGCCGCCGGCGCCCGCCCCGGCTGCCTTGTTGTCCGAGTAGGTCCCGCACGCGATCGCGATGGACGACGCGGCGACGAAGCAGGGGATCGTGACGAGCAGGTTCTTCATTCGGCTTTCTCGGGGGGAACGCTCGGGGAGCGTCGCGATCGAACGGACCGCGGAAGGCTCCGCGTCGAATACGAGAACGGGCGCTGACGCGAAGCAGTGGCGAACGAGTCCGCCGTCCGTCTCTCGGTCACCAGCACCAAGTTACCCGGCGGCCCGCCCGTGTGTCGCAAATCGAGGTCAGTGGGGGCCGGCGGCCGCCCGGACGGCGGCTTCGAGCCCGGCCGTGGCCTCGAGGGTGAACGCGTACGGAGGCGTGAAACCCGCCCCGCTGCCGGTCTCGTCGCCGGTCGTATCGGCGAACACGTTGCCCTCCTCCTTCAAGACCCCATTGTTCGCGAGCTCGAGCGGATTGTTCACTCCAAAATACACGTTGTTCTGAACGAGGAGCTTCGCGTCCTGTCCCGCATTCGTGCAGTACGAGTTGCCCGACGCGGTAAAGAGGTTGTTGAACACGTGGATCTGCCCGCGGCGCGTGCGCGGCATGCGTTGGTCGACGTTGTCGGCCCACCAGCAGTGGTGGAAGGTGACGTTCAGGTGGCCCGGATCGGCCGCGTCCGTATCGCTTGCGCCGATCAGATTCGAGAAACGATGCCCGCTCGCGCCCGCCTCGGGATCCGAGCGCTTGCTCGAGTAGGAGAATTTCGTGAACGACACGGTCACGAAGTCGGAGCCCTGCGTGATGTCGAGGTTCCCATCCGAGCCGTCGGAAACGTCGAGGTGATCGAACCAGAGGTGGTGCGAGCCGCTATTGACGGTGATGGCGTCAGCGCCGGATTTGCATTCGTTCGGGCTGTCGCTGCAGTTATTGCCTACGATCTTGAGGTTGTGGACGATCACGTTCGATTGGTTGCTGATGCTGAGATGCCCGTGAATTTCGGCGCCGCACACGCCCGCGATCGTCTTGTTCGAGCCGACGCTGAAGCTCCCGCTGATCGAGCCCTTCACGTGAATCACGCGCGCGGCGCTCCCGCTCGCGCTCCGTGTGAGCTCGGCTGCCGTCGTCACCACGACCGGCTCCGCGTCGCCACCACCGCTCGTACCCGTACCTTCCGATGCCCAGCCGACGAGCGCGCTCGGCGCGGGTGGCGTGCTGCAGTCATCTGCAGCCCCCTTGCCACCGTCCGCGCCACCCTTGCCACTGGACGTGGCGCTCGAGCCGCCTCGGCCGCCACCGACCGCGCTGCCCCCGTTCGCCTCAGACGCTGTCGCGGTCGCCGTCCCCTCGCTGCTGCAGCCGAGCGCACTCGCAGTCGCGAGCAGGACGCCAAGCACGCCGAACCGACGCGTCGCGACGAACTTTCGCATCGACGTGAAGAGTTGCGCGACGAGCGGAAGAGATACCGAAAAACGCCAGGGGCCTTGGTGGAGAAGGCTTCGCGCGCGCTGCTCGGCGAGAGTGGCTTGAACTTTCGGCTCAGCTGGGAATGCACGAGAAACCAGACGGATCAAGCAAGGGACCGCCACTGCACTACGCGGCTCTACGCATGAACTCCATCTTCAAGCTCGCTCTCACCGCCCTACCGATCGCTTGTGCCTCGTCCGATCCGACCGGCGTCGACCTCTCCGGCGGCACCGGAGGAACCGGCACGGCTGCCGGTCACGGCGGGGGCGGGACCGCGGGCAGCAGTGCCGCGACAGCGGGCACGGGCGGCGCGAACGCAAGCGGTAGCGGCGGCACGAGCTCGGGTGGTGCCGGGATGTCGACGGGCGGCGCGGGCGGCTCGGTCGCAGGAACCTCGAGCAACGGCGGCTCGAGCGGCGCATCCGCGGGCGCTTCGCCTGGCGGCAGCAGCAGCGGCGGCAACGGAGCAAGCTCCGGTGCCGGCGGCGCGAGCATGGGTGGTCGCGGCGGGCGCGCGAGCGGCGGCGCTGCGGGGACGACCAGCAGCGCGGGCGCGAGCGGCACTGGCACCGCGGGCACCGGAGCCGGTGGCACCAGCAGCTCGACAGCCGTTCCGAGCGCAGGCTGCGGCAAGAGCGGCAAGCCGAGCGACGTGAAGACTAGCGATCACATCTACAACTTCCCCGCGAGCTACGACGGGATGAAGCCGTTCCCGCTGTTCATCGGCTTCCACGCGGCCGGCAACCCCATCGATCAGATCCAGGGCCTCACGAACGGCTCGGCCATCGAGACGAATTACGTGCGCTCCTTCGGCAAGAGCGCGGGCAACGAGTGGGTCTACAACACCGACATCAACAAGGTCCTCGGTTGGTACGACGAGGTGATGGCGAACTACTGCATCGACAAGAGTCGTGTGTTCGCCGCGGGGCACAGCTCCGGCGCGCAGATGATCGTGCAGATCCTGACGAAATCCGACGCGGCGACGCACATGGGCTTCAAGGCCGTCGCGCCCGTCGCGGCGTCGAACTACGGCGCCATCACTGCCCCGATCCCCGTCATGTACATCCAAGGGAAGATGGACAACGTGCGGAACAGCGACGGCGCCGACGTCGTCGCGCGCTTCACGGCCGTGAACAAGTGCAGCTCGACCTCGATGCCGTACTCGAGCGTGGCGATGTGCCAGAGCAGCGGCACCAACGTGACCCCCGGCTGCGTGAGCTACGACGGTTGCATGGAGCCGACCATCTGGTGCTCGCACAACGATCCCCAGTACAGCAACACGAACCACGGCTGGCCCTGTTTTGCGACCAAGGCCATGGCCGACTTCTTCGCGGCATTGCCGTAGTCACGGCGCGCGCGCTCGCGTCGCCGCCCGAAAATCGGACCGTGCGGCGCGGAAGCGACAGCCGCTAAGGCAACGTGAATTGCTTCAAGAAAGCCCAGCCGACGTTCGCGTCGCCGGGGGCGTGGCTGCCGCCCTGCTTCACGCAGAGACCGATCTGGGTGCCGCCGCCGCATTGCTTGTAGTAGGTGCAGTCGCCGTCGGTCGTCGTCGGATCCATGCAGGCGTCGATCTGCGCCCAGCGATCGAAGCTCCCCTGGGCCCCGAGAAACGTAACCTTCCCGCTCGAGCCTTTGCCGCCCGCGAACGGCACGACGGTGTCGGCCGTGCCGCGAAACGCAATCACGCTGATCGGTCGTGAGGGCGCGCACGGCTCCTCATCGGGGACGAGCAGATCGAACGACGCGGGGGCGACGGCGGCGAAGACGTCGGCCGCGTTGCATGCGAGGTACTGCGACATCCCTCCCCCCATCGAGAAGCCCGTCGCGTAGACCCGTTGGGGATCCACGCAACCGGCCATCGAGATCGCCGTGACCATGGCTTTGGCGAAGCCGAGGTCGTCCACGTCCCGCGAATTCGTGCAGCAAGGCCCGATGTTCCAGGCGTTGTCGATGCCGTCGGGGAACGCGATCAGAAAGCCCTCCCGATCAGCGACCGCCTGAAAGCCCGAGCTCGACTGCTCTTGCATGCCCGAGCCGCCCAAACCGTGAAAATCGAGGACGAGCGGCACGGGCGCGGTCCCTTTGTACCCCGTGGGAACGTGCAGAATGTACGCGCGTTGCGTCCCGCCCACCGTGAGCATGCGATTGCTGTTCCCGGAGGCGAGCACCGATGCCGGACACGTCACCGGCGTGCCACCGCCGCTCCCGCCCGTCGCGGACCGACCACCCATGCCCCCCTGCTGAGCGCCGCCGTCGCCCGCAGTGCCCGCACCGCCGGACGCCGTCATCCCTCCCGTTGCGCTTTGGCCCGCGACGCCGCCCATGCCGCCACCGCTCGTACCGCCACCGCCCGTACCCGCCGTACCG
>Ga0070682_100000474_pt1 | contig 25301 bp, 25 predicted proteins | sample KBSC63LmetaG_FD_64668 | JGI IMG/M metagenome (GOLD analysis project Ga0070682, IMG submission 64668) | Corn rhizosphere microbial communities from Kellogg Biological Station, Michigan, USA - KBS C6-3L metaG | ecosystem: Host-associated > Plants > Roots > Rhizosphere | place: USA: Michigan...
TAATTGATAATTGATAATTGATAATTGATAATTGATAATTGATAATTGATAATTGATAATTGATAATTGATAATTGATAATTGATAATTGATAATTGATAATTGATTAAGCTGGTAAAAGACTGTTCTTCAGTTTAACTTCCATTAAACATTAAATAAAAACAACTATACGTCTTATCTGTCATTCCGTAGGAATCTCTACAATACATTATTTATAATACATATTGTAGGAAACTCTTACGGAATGATATTTTATAATAATTAGAAAGAAACTTTCTATAAGATAAAATTACACCTGAATAAACTTTTTCTTCTGGTGCTGATCCGGCAAATAACATTTTTGATTAGCCAGTTTCATCCTGTTTCTGGAAATGATATCATATACCTTATCACTCAGAAATGCCGGCAGAATTTTTCCTACAAAAGAAAGTTTATACACTCCTCCCAGTAAGTTGGCGATTTCCAGTACTGCCCGTGATTTAATCTGATAATATTGTCCCGGTTTCCATAGGTACATTGTATTGAAGACATTTGTTTCCAGACCTCTTTCGGATAAAAACTGCTGTCCGAATTCAGATTGAAGAGAAGCAAACATGAATTTGTCTTTCTTATCCCGCTCCAAAATCCACTGCACCCAGAAATTACAGACTCCGCAATCTCCGTCAAAAAACACAATATGTTTATTTTCCCAGTTTTCCACGACTTTATTTATTAAACATGATCCTTCTCTCTGTATCTTCTTTAACCTTTTTGAAGTATTGGCTAAGCTCTGCACGCTGTTCATCCGATAGTTTGGCGTTCTGATGTCCCAAATAATAAGACTCAAGCGGCATTTCTTTTTTCTCAACCATCTCTATACATTCCTCCAGTTTATGAAGCTGCCTTTTAGGCTCATATACTGCAAAGGTAGAAAAATTAAGATGTTTCCTGCCTTCGTTAATATGATTTTTTACCCACCATGAAGCCGGTGAAATATTGGTATACCATGGATATGCTGTTTCATTGGAATGACAGTCGTAGCATGAGGTTCTTATAGTACTGGTAATTTTTTCCGGAGTGTTTTTAATCTTTAGAAAATCCATGCCAGGAGTAGGAGGTGGATTTGTTTTGTCAATCGGAAAAAACTGAATGATAATAAAAGCAACAAGTAGAACAACGATTATTTTTTTCATAGAGATAGTATTCATGTTTGGTAAAGATAAAGGTAGTTAATTTATTTTTAGTGATATAAAGTTGGAAGATGCTATTATACTTCCTTCCCCAAGCTTCTTTCTTCTTTTTTTTATAAATACTTACGTTGAGTAATTCTAAATTGAACGCTATACTGCTGTTTTTAATTAAGTTAATCTGAAAAATGATTAACTTAATACCACAATTTTGCCTTAGTTCTGATGCTGTCAGAAATATATATTTATAGTTTTTAACTATCATTGAAATAAAAATTAATAGATTGTATTTATCAGTCAAACGTTGTAGGTTTGTCATGTTCTTACAACAAAAAATTGAAACTGTATTAATCAACATAAAAAATAAAATAAACGACAATGGAAAAAGATTTGAATGACATCAGCAAATGCCCGTTTCATAACGGAACAATGAAAAAGAGTGTAGCAGGTGGCGGAACCCAGAATTCTGATTGGTGGCCGGATCAGCTTAGAGTAGATCTACTTCGCCAGCATTCTTCCCTTTCTGATCCTATGGATAAGGATTTTGACTATGCCAAAGCATTTGAAAGCCTGGATCTTGAGGCGGTTAAAAAAGATCTTCATGCATTAATGACAGATTCCCAGGATTGGTGGCCGGCAGATTTTGGTCATTATGGTCCTTTATTTATTCGTATGGCATGGCACAGTGCCGGAACTTATAGAGTAGGAGATGGTAGAGGTGGAGCAGGAGCTGGACAACAACGTTTTGCACCGTTAAACAGCTGGCCGGATAATGTAAGTCTTGATAAAGCCAGAAGATTACTATGGCCAATCAAGCAGAAATATGGCAGAAATATCTCATGGGCAGACCTTTTAATTCTTACCGGAAACATTGCTCTTGAATCTATGGGCTTCAAAACATTTGGATTTGCCGGAGGACGTGCAGACGTTTGGGAACCGGATTCCGATGTATATTGGGGATCAGAAAAAACATGGCTGGGAGGTGACTTACGTTATGCTCATGGTTCAGAAGGAGTAGTAGAAGGACAATCAGCAGTTCTTCCTACCGATGATAATGCAGACGGAGATATTCATTCAAGAAATCTTGAAAATCCATTGGCAGCCGTACAAATGGGACTTATTTATGTAAACCCTGAAGGTCCGGACGGAAATCCAGATCCTATTGCTGCCGCTAAAGATATCCGCGATACTTTCGGCCGTATGGCGATGAATGATGAAGAAACGGTTGCTTTGATTGCCGGAGGACATACTTTCGGTAAAACTCACGGAGCGGGCCCTGCAGATCATGTAGGAAAAGAGCCTGAAGGGGCAGGAATTGAACAACAGGGATTAGGATGGTCGAGCAGCTATAAATCCGGAAGCGGTAGAGATGCTATTTCCAGTGGTCTGGAAGTGACCTGGACAGAAACTCCGACTCAATGGAGTAATTACTTCTTTAAAAATCTTTTTGAAAATGAATGGGAATTAACAAAAAGCCCTGCCGGAGCTCACCAATGGGTAGCAAAGGATGGAGCAGATATTATTCCTGATGCATTTGATGCTGACAAAAAGCATAAGCCAACAATGCTTACAACAGACCTTTCATTGAGACTGGATCCTGTTTATGAAAAAATTTCAAGACATTTTTACGAAAATCCTGATGCCTTTGCCGATGCTTTTTCAAGAGCATGGTTTAAACTGACACACAGAGATATGGGACCACGTGCCCGTTATCTGGGACCGGATGTTCCACAGGAAGAATTAATTTGGCAGGATCCTATTCCGGAAGTGAATCATGAATTAGTAGATGGAAATGATGTGGAGGCATTAAAATCAAAAGTTTTAAATTCTGGATTAAGTAATTCTGAGCTTATATCTACTGCCTGGGCGTCAGCATCTACTTTCAGAGGAAGTGATAAACGTGGTGGTGCCAATGGAGCGAGAATCAGACTGGAACCTCAAAGAAGCTGGGAAGTAAATAATCCTTCTCAATTGAATAAAGTATTAAACGTGCTGGAAGGAATTCAAAAAGAATTCAACGATTCTCAAAACGGAGGTAAAAAAATATCATTGGCGGACCTGATTGTTTTGGCAGGTAATGCCGCAGTAGAGGTTGCTGTAAGAAATGCCGGACAGGATGTAAAAGTTCCTTTTGCTCCAGGAAGAATGGATGCTTCTCAGGAACAGACTGATGTAGAATCTATGGGATATCTTGAGCCTGTTGCTGATGGATTCCGTAATTATCTGAAAAGAAGATTCACTGTGTCTACAGAATCTTTACTGATTGATAAAGCTCAGCTATTAACGCTTACAGCTCCTGAGTTAACAGTTTTGATAGGCGGAATGCGTGCTTTGGATACCAACTTTGACGGTTCAAAACATGGCGTATTCACCAGTCGTCCAGGAGTTCTTACCAATGATTTCTTCGTGAATCTTTTAGATATGGGAACGCAATGGAAAGCCATGTCAGACGATAAGCAACTTTATATGGGAAGTGACCGTTCAACCGGTCAGCCAAAATGGACCGCTACCCGTGCCGATCTTGTTTTCGGTTCCAATTCCGAATTAAGAGCAATCGCTGAAGTATATGGAAGCGCCGATGCACAAGGTAAATTTGTAAAAGACTTTGTAGCAGCATGGACGAAAGTGATGAATCTGGATAGGTTTGATCTGGTTTAATCTTTTTAATCATATAACAAACAGGCTGTCTTGAAAAGGCAGCCTGTTGTTTTTATATTTATCGTTGACTTTGAAGGTTAGCGAAAGATTTATTTATTTTATTGATCTCTTTTTAATTTAATAATTTCATCTACTAATAGTGGAATTACATTTCTTGCCATAGCAATGAAATCCTGATCCTCAGGCTTTATTGAAATGAATTCGATATCATAATCCCTGTTTTCTTCTTCTCCGGTCATTATAAAACCGGATCCGGAATTAAGATCTCTTCCTTCAATATATGATGTCCATGGAGATGGAGTAGCCTTATTGCATATTTCCATGATATTTTTTAATTCTAATTCTGTCATTTTATTAGTTTTAGCCGGATTCTTAATTGTAGGATTAAATAATTTTTTCGACCTGTTCTGTCGTTATTCCTGAACCAAATTACAATTTAAAGATTTGTCATGAAGATATAAAAACAAAAACCATCCTTAAAAAAGGATGGTTTGTAGACCCACAGGGATTCGAACCCCGACTGACGGTACCAAAAACCGGAGTGCTACCGTTACACTATAGGTCTGTTTCGATGATGCGAAATTATAGAATTTATTTTAAATATGAAAATCAAAATTAAAGATTAATTAACATAATAAGAGTGTAAAACGCTTTACTTATTGATATCCAAATAATTATTTTTAATAAAAATTTTTAAAAAATCTGTTCCTACCCATAAGCAGCAGGTTGGTGAATATTCCCTGCTCAATTTGAAGAGTCAGGTTTATGCTAATTTATCCGATGAATAATAACTTCCGGCCTTCTTCGTGCAGCTTCCATCCTTAAAAGTCCCGTTAAATAATAAAATCTTATCTTTGCAAAAAATTGGGCTCCAAAAGTTGGAGTAACCCATTAATAACATATCCTGAGCATAAGCAAAAGGATTATTAAACATTTTTTATGTCAAATATTGTCGCAATCGTTGGACGTCCCAACGTAGGGAAATCCACGCTTTTTAATCGTTTATTAGAAAGAAGAGAAGCTATTGTAGATTCTACAGCAGGTGTTACCAGAGACCGTCATTACGGAAAATCAGACTGGAACGGGGTAGATTTTACTGTAATTGATACCGGAGGTTATGATGTAGGTACAGATGATATCTTTGAAGAAGAAATCCGTAAGCAGGTACAATTAGCCGTAGAAGAGGCTACTTCTATTATCTTTATGATGAACGTGGAAGAAGGACTTACTGATACAGACTACGAAATTTACAGTTTACTAAGAAGATCCAATAAACCAATTTATATCGTTATCAATAAAGTAGATTCTGCCAAAGAAGAACTTCCGGCAACAGAATTCTACCAGCTGGGAATTGATAAATATTACACTCTTTCTTCTGCTACCGGTTCAGGAACAGGAGAAATCTTAGATGATATCGTTAGAGACTTTCCAACAACGGAATATAAAGATCCGTTTGAAGGATTACCTAAAATTACAATTGCAGGCCGTCCAAACGTAGGGAAATCTACAATGACAAACGCTTTATTGGATGTTGAAAGAAATATCGTAACGGATATTGCAGGAACTACAAGAGACAGTATCCAGACTTTATATAATAAATTCGGACATGAATTTGTATTGGTAGATACAGCGGGGATGAGAAGAAAGTCCAAGGTAAATGAAGACCTTGAATTCTACTCTGTAATGAGATCTATCCGTTCTATCGAGTATTCTGACGTAGTGATCATTATGGTGGATGCTACACAGGGATGGGAATCTCAGGATATGAACATCTTCGGACTGGCTCAGAAAAACAGAAAAGGAATTGTAATCCTTGTTAATAAATGGGATTTGATCGAAGACAAGCAGACCAATACAATGCGTGATTTCGAAAAATCAATCAAAGATAAAATCGGTCAGTTTCAGGATATTCCAATCCTGTTTGTTTCAGCTTTAACGAAGCAGAGAATCCTAAAAGCTGTAGAAGTGGCAATGCAGGTTTATGAAGACCGTAAGAAGAAAATTAAAACTTCAAAACTGAATGAAGTAATGCTTCCAATCTTTGAAAATACTCCGCCACCGGCATTGAAAGGAAAATATATCAAGATCAAATATTGTGTGCAGCTTCCAACGCCGTCACCACAGTTTGTATTCTTCTGTAACCTTCCACAGTACGTGAAGGAACCTTATAAAAGATTTACTGAAAACCAGCTGAGAAAAGAATTCGGGTTTACCGGAGTTCCGATTGAAGTATATTTCAGACAAAAATAATAGGAACAATTGTTCATAGAAAATCCGGTAAGTTGACTTGCCGGATTTTTTATTTTAAATTAAAAAACTAAGCGTTCATCCCTGAAATCAGACTTTATATCATTAAATAATTGTAGTCTGTAGCATAGGTTTATTTTCATTAACATCTATTATTTCTCCCCAGGCTCAATCTTTCAATTCGTTTTTTAGTTGTAATTTTGCAGGAATTAATATCAATTAACTGAAATTAAAAATAAAATTTTCATGCTTACTATTTTATCGCAACACTTTTCTCTTGTCAATGAATGGATTAACGAACTTAGAAACGTTAATATCCAGCGTGATCGAATGAGATTCAGAAGAAATATGGAGAGAATCGGAGAGATTGCCGCTTTTGAAATCAGTAAAGGTCTGGAGTACAGAGAAGTTGAAATTCAAACTCCTTTAGATACAATTAAAAGCAGGGAAATTGCTGTACAGCCGGTTATTACAACTATTTTAAGAGCAGGAGTTCCATTGTTTGAAGGAATTCTGAACTATCTCGACAGAGCAGACTGTGGTTTTGTAGCAGCCTACAGAAAACACGATGCCAACGATTATTTCTCAATCAAACAGGATTATCTGACTTGCCCAAGCATTGAAGGCAGACCTTTGATTGTCGCAGACCCGATGCTGGCAACAGGAGCTTCTTTAATTGAAGCGATCAAAGATTTATTAACCAATGGAAATCCAACCCAGCTCCATATTGTAGCAGCAATTGCTTCAAGACAGGGAGTGGAAACCATTCAGAATGCCTATCCTGAAGCTCATATCTGGGTAGGAGCTATAGATGAAGAGTTAACATCAAAAGGGTATATTACTCCTGGTTTAGGAGATGCCGGAGATCTTAGCTACGGAGAAAAGCTTCAAAGATAATTTAAGAAAGATTCCAGAAATCTTTTATTAAGTTCAACAATAGACTTGGTCGTACTTTATCCAGAGGATGCTTTGTATCCGGAAGTACGGCCAGTTTTGCATTTGGAAGGCTTCTGTAAACTCTGGAGCTTTCTTCTATAGTTACCATATTATCTTTATCCCCCACCATGATTTGAATGGGAAGGTTAATCGTTGCAAGATTATTTTCCAAAGGAGGATTTTTACCTAAATCAATCATTAAATCAGCAATAGCAGGAAGAAGCTGCTTCCATTTTGATCCGTGCTGTGATTCTAAAAGTTGGGCATACTGCGGAATTTTCTCAAGAATGACATCAGGATTAAGCATTTTGCTTTCTTTTAAAGCCTGCTCCTCAGTCCAGTCAAACTTTGTTCCCAGCGTGATAATAGAATTTATATTTTCAGGACTTTTCATTGCGTAACAAAGCGCTGCGTAACCTCCCATACTGTGCCCGAAAATAAATACATCTGTCAAGTTATTCACTTCACAATATTCTGATAGTTCCTGAGTGTATTTTTCAATACTAATCCCCTCGGATGGAAGTTCAAGGTTTCCATGTCCTGAAAACAGAGGAGTGTGTACCGTAAAATATTGAGATAAAGTATTCAGATAAGGCGTAAAAATATCGCTGTGACCTAAAGCTCCGTGTAATAAAAGCAGATGTGGCATAGTGGTTTAGTTTCCGGAAAATTAGGAAAAAGAATTGAATGATGAAAATAGATTCGGTAAGTGTGTGCGAGGGTTTGAGAGTTCTAGAGTTTGAGAATATTTTTGAATATGATCACAAATCCCTAAACTTATACCTCGAAACTCGCATCCCGAAAAACGCGTATCCCGTACCCTCTAAACATCCATCGCCATTACCAATACACTCACTTTATTATTTCCGGCATTTAAAATCTCCCATGCAACCGATGAAACGGTATTTCCTGTGGTAAAAACATCATCAATCAGAAGAATATGCTTTCCTGAAATCGGTTGTGTGACAGAGAATGTGTTGACAGCTTCCAATCTGTGTTTCTTATCTTTTAATGCCTGTGCTTTTGAATAATGATTTCTTTTGATTAATTGATGATCAAAAGGGATGTCATAAAATGCTGCTAAAGTTTCTGTGAATAAATGAAGCTGATTATATCCGCGCTCTTTGAGTTTCTTTGGATGAAGCGGTACACTTGCCAAAAGATCAGGTTTCTCGTTTTTGAAGTCCAGGCGTTCTGTTGTCCAGTTGGCGATGATCTTTCCTGCTTTTTCCCGGCTTTTGTATTTCAGTTCATGGATAATCTGCCGGCTTAAGCTCTCCTTTTCGAATTGTAATAAAGCAAAGGTGTTTTCAACAGGGAAAAACAAGCTGCATTTTTCCTTAATCGGATTATTTTCAAAATAAGAATAGTGGGTAAAATAAATCTGGCTGAAACAAAGATCACATACCAAAAGTTCAGGATCAATGATTCTGTTGCAATGAATACAACGGTTGGGAAATAATATATCTAATATCATAGTGTGTTTTTACTAAGATATAAAAAATTGACAAGCGAAGCGTATTGACGATTCACTATTCACCTTTAATCCTCAAACCTCTTCCTTATCTTCTCCACAGAACTTTTCATACTCAGATTGAAATGTTCCTTTTCCAATCTTACCGGCGGCGCTTGTCTTACTTCACAATCCGCAATGCTGCAGGATTCACAGGTTACTCCAACATTGATGGTTTTCAGAGAAGGAGATTTTATAAAACTTATTTTTTTGATCGTTTGGGAATTCAATAAAATACCCAGACAGTAGCTTCTGTTGCTTCCATCCGAAAAAGGATTTTTTTGCGAAGTGGAAATGACAAGATAACTTATTCCCTGATCTTTATAATGGGAAATTTGAGCGTCCGTAAGAGTCTCATTTTCTTTTAAATGGTCAAGATTTTTCACGGCAATCCATCTTCTGCAATAATGTTCATTAGTTGCATTGGCATGAGGAGCTTGCTGATGGTTCAGATGAAGTTCTTTTAAAATCTGAATCTTATCCGAATTTTTCTTTTTTACCAGACACAGATAAAATAAATCTTTAATTCCCATTTCTGCCGAAAGAATATTAGTCAGTCGGTAGTAGAATGTTTCAGGAGAACGGGTAAAACTGTTGATAAGATTCTCGAAATTTTTAGATTCCCAAATATTATTTTGGAAAAATTCCGATGTTTTCTCAATAACCGGATCTTTTGAAATTAATAAAGCACCTGCAAAATAAGATGCATAAAAATTGTTCAGAATTTCCTCAAAACTTCCAAAGTCAAGCCATGAATATGTATTCGGGCGTATCTTTAATTCCAGAACATTGAATCCGATTTCTTTGGCAAGGATAAATGTTTTCTGGTCTTTTTCCAGTTTTTGGTTCAGTAGCAATAATTTTTTTTCCGGAATAAAAAGCGAACGGAGGTTATCCAGGGTTCCATACTTTTCAAAATCTTCAGATTGAATCGTGTAGCTGAACTTTTCTGTAAGAATTTTTTCTAGAACTTCAGATTTTAAATTTTTTCCGGGTTTTATCTGATTTTCCTGAGTAAACAGAATTACTTTTTCTTCAATTTCCGGAAAATAATTGTCATAAAGTTCCTGGAATGACCTTAATACAGCAAAATAAAATCTTTCCTTACCAAGATTATAATTCTGGGAAATCTCGATCAGTGCATTGATGAAAGCTGTCACCTTTTTGGGAGCATCACTGATAATGCTGATAAGATTGTTTTTGTTGATCCCGAACAGCTCCAATGGTACTTCTTTGAAAAAATCTGATTGCAGAATTTCATTGAAAGGAGCCAGACTCTTATCGAGTTTGGTAGAAACCAGATCATCAAAAGTACAGCTCAGCGCTTCGGAAAGCTGGATGATTTTATCGTGTTTTGGATATTTTTTTCCGTTTTCAATTTCGTTAAGGTAAGATTTTGATAATCCTGTCTTTACGGCAAGATCCTGCAGAGACCAGTTTTTTTTTTGTCTCTGCTGTTTCAGTTTTAGCCCGAAAACTGTTTTAATAAAGTCGCTTTCTGAATTCATTACTCAAATATAAATAATTAGATGCGATTATTCGCATAATAAATTTTAAATAAAATTAGCGAACGTTCGCTGTTTGTGAAAATTTTTATTTATGTTTGTAACATCAAATCACAAAATCAATATGTTATGGAAACCAAGACTCAATTAGAAATAAAAGCTCAGAAGCAGTTTGAGGCAGTTTTTACTCCGGATTTGGCAGATTTTCTGATTGCACTTCATCAGAATTTCAATCATAAAAGACTTGAACTTTTAAAAGAAAGAAAAAATACACAGCAGAATTTTGATCAGGGAAATCTTCCTGAATTTTTAAAAGAAACAGAAGAAATCCGGAATGGAAATTGGGTATGTGCCTCTTTGCCTGAAGATTTGCTGGACAGAAGGGTAGAAATTACTGGACCTGTAGACCGCAAGATGATTATCAATGCTTTGAATTCCGGGGCTTCTACCTTTATGGCAGATTTTGAAGACAGCAGTTCGCCGGTATGGGAAAACTGCATTCAGGGGCAGATTAATCTTTCTGATGCTATTAACCGTACTATTGATTTTGTAAACGAAGTAGGAAAAGCTTATACTCTTAACGGAAAAATCGCAGTTTTGCTGGTTCGTCCGCGTGGGCTTCATCTTCCGGAGAAACATATTGAAATCAATGGTGAAAAAGCTTCCGGCTCGCTGATTGATTTTGGAATGTATTTTTTCAGAAATGCAAAATCGCTTTTAGAAAAGGGAAGTGGCCCTTACTTCTACCTTCCGAAACTGGAACATTATAAAGAAGCCCGCTGGTGGAATGAAGTTTTTGTCTTTGCCCAAAATTATCTGGGAATTCAGCAGGGAACAATTAAAGCTACAGTTTTGATAGAAACCATTACTGCTTCATTTCAGATTGACGAAATTTTATTTGAATTAAAAGAACACAGTGCAGGACTGAATTGTGGAAGATGGGATTATATTTTTTCCTATATCAAAAAATTCAGAAACCTTCCGGAGTTTATCGTACCAGACAGAGATCAGGTGACCATGACTTCCCCTTTTATGAGCGCCTACTCCAAAAGAGTTATTGAAATATGCCACAAAAGAAATGTACATGCTATCGGCGGAATGGCAGCCCAAATTCCGGTAAAGGACAATGATGAAGCCAATAACCTTGCTTTTGAAAAAGTAAGAAATGATAAGGAAAGAGAGGTGAAAAACGGTCACGACGGAACCTGGGTGGCACATCCTGCATTAGTTTCGGTGGCAAAAGAAATTTTTGACCAGTATATGCCTTCCAAAAATCAAATCGATAAAAAATTTGAATATCATATAACAGAAAGTGATTTATTGGAAATTCCCAAGGGCGATATTACCGAAAAAGGAGTCAGAAAAAATATCAACGTAGGAATTCTTTACCTTGAAAGCTGGCTGATGGGAACTGGTGCTGCGGCTATTTATAGCCTGATGGAAGATGCCGCAACTGCAGAGATTTCAAGAACACAGGTCTGGCAATGGCTGAAAAACGAAGCCGTGTTAAGTGATGATAGAACGCTTACCCGCCACATGATTTTACAGTGGGAAAGTGAAGAAATGGACAATATTGAAAACTATGTAGGAGAAATCCGTTTTAAAAATGGAAAATTCAATCTTGCGAAAGAACTTTTCAATGAGCTGATCTTCTCTGAAAATTTTGAAGAATTTTTAACGCTTAAAGCATATCCTTTTATTTAGGAAAAATGTTGGTTGCTGGTTTATAGTTGCTGGTTAAAAACCAGATCATGAATTAACAATAGAACCAGCAACTAGCAACAAAATTACTTTTAAATCTAATCAAACAAAATCCAAATATTATGAAAACAAGACAAGAACAAATCCAGGCTATAGAAAAAGACTGGCTGACAAACCCACGTTGGAATGGTGTAAAAAGACCGTATACAGCAGAAGAAGTTTTGAAACTTCGTGGTTCTTATACCATAGAATATACCATTGCGACGGAAATGTCCAAAAAATTCTGGAATAAATTAAATACTCAGGATTATGTGGCAGGACTTGGAGCGCTTACAGGCAATCAGGCCGTGCAGGAAGTAGATGCCGGATTGGAAGCTATTTATCTTTCAGGATGGCAGGTGGCTGCAGATGCCAATTTATCAGGAGAAATGTATCCCGATCAATCGCTGTATCCGGCCAATTCAGTTCCTTCTGTGGTAAAGAAAATTAATAATGCGTTACTGAGAGCAGATCAGGTACAATCTGTGAGTGGAACGGGAGATAAAGAATATCTGGTACCCATCATTGCAGATGCAGAAGCGGGTTTTGGAGGTAATCTGAATGCCTTTGAACTGATGAAGCAAATGATAGAAGCTGGTGCAGCCGGTGTACACTTTGAAGATCAGCTTTCGTCTGCAAAAAAATGCGGTCACCTGGGCGGAAAAGTATTGGTGCCAACACAAGAGGCAGTCAACAAACTGATTGCGGCACGTCTGGCAGCCGATGTACTGGGAGTTCCAAGTCTTATTATTGCAAGAACAGACGCAGATGCAGCAGATCTGCTGACCTCTGATATTGATGACAGGGATAAAAAATTCGTAACAGGAGAAAGAACTTCTGAAGGATTTTATGTGGTAAGAAACGGAGTAGAGCAGGGAATCGACAGAGGTTTGTCTTATGCTCCATACGCAGATCTGATCTGGATGGAAACTTCAAATCCGGATTTGGAGCAGGCAAGAAGATTTGCAGAAGGGATTCATGCTAAATTCCCTGGGAAAATGCTTGCTTATAACTGTTCACCTTCGTTCAATTGGGCGGCAAGGCTTAGTGTAGAGGAGATGTCTACTTTCCGTGAAGAGCTGGCAAAAATGGGGTATAAATTCCAGTTTATTACATTGGCAGGATTCCATGCTTTGAATACGGCAATGTTTGAATTGGCCTTAGCTTATAAAGAAAGAGGAATGGCTGGATATTCAGAACTGCAGGAGCGTGAATTTGCCCTGCAGCAGAAAGGATTCAGAGCGGTGAAGCATCAGTCTTTTGTAGGAACAGGGTATTTTGATGAAGTACAGAATGTTGTTACCAACGGTTCTTCAGCTACCGTAGCGATGAAAGATTCTACGGAAACAGCACAATTCCATTAGTCATTTTTTCCATATTTTTTGATGTTAAACCTTCCTTTTTGGGGAGGTTTTTCTTTATTTAAAGCTTTGAGCCTGTTTTAATTCTTTCAGATTTTCAAATAATAAAGGTCATATGATAAGTAATTGAAATTTGAATTATATTTGGGGACGAAAAATATTATTAAAAAAATGAATTTAATTAAAGTACTTTTTATTACATTAGGATTAACGCTTACTGCAGGTGTTGCAAATGCTCAACAGAAAATTGGAAGTGTAAACACAGAAGAAATTTTTGCAAGCTTATCTGAAGTAAAAACTATAGGAACTACGATTGATAATCTGACTAAAGCAAAGCAGACTGAAATTGAAAAACTGATCAACGATTATCAGACTAAGCTGAAAGCGGCACAGGATAAAGAAAAAACTTTAAGTGAGGCTAACAAAGAAGCGGTAACTAAAGAACTGATTGCAGCACAAACAGAATTACAAGGTTTAGGAAAAAAAATAGAAGAAACAAGAGCACAGGCTGCTAAAGATATTTCTGCCAAGCAAAATGAAATGCTTACTCCACTGCAAAAGAAAGTAAGAGAAGCTATTTTTGCTGTAGCTAAAGAAAAAAATCTGAGCTATGTATTTGATACAGCAGCACAGGAATCTAATAACCTGCTTTATACAGACGGAAGTGAAGATATTACTGCTACTGTAAAAACTAAATTAGGTGCTACAGCAACTGCTGCCAAGCCTGCCGGAAAAACTAAATAAGAATTTCAATATATTGAATATAGGAACGGAATCAGAGAATATCTGATTCCGTTTTTCTATTTTCTAAAGTAAAGTTTTTGTTCTGCAGGACTAAGGAAGTTTTGTTTTAAAATGATAAATTTGAGTAAACTTTCATGAGCATAAATTTAATGTACGAAAAACAGATAAAGGTAACGGAAGAGCATATTGATCAGAACAATCATGTAAATAATGTACAATACGTGCACTGGGTGGAAGAAGTGGCAGCAGAACACTGGGACCTTTTAAAACAGAAAACAGAATATGCAAACGATGCCTGGATGCTTCTTGATCATCATATCCGGTACAAAAAGCAAGTCTATTTGAATGACACCATCACGGTAAGAACCTATCCCATGTCACCTGAAGGAGCCAAACAGCCCAGAAAAGTAGAATTTTACTGCAATGACGAGCTTGTAGTAGACTCAAGCACCCTTTGGATCCTGTTTGATCCGGAAACCAAGAAGATCAAACGTCTGGGCAGTGACTGGCTCGAGAAATTTTTCTAATAAGAGAAGAAATAGGCTGATTTTAATTTATAATATGGAGTTTAAGTATAAAAAATAATTCTTCCCTCCATGTAATACTATAAAGCTTACAATTGTTTTAATAGAGAAATAAGAAACAAACATTACCATGAAACCATCTATTTTAACAATACTTTTTTTGAGTTTTTTCTTTACCAGTCATAGTCAGACAGCAGACCAGTCAAAAGAAATTGACCGCTATATAAAAAAGGTCATTCAAATCAATGAGATACCAGGAATGGCTGTAGGAATCGTAACCAATAATAAAGTAACCTTCCAGAAATACTATGGAACGTCAACCTTGGAGACTCCTAAAAAAGTAGATGGCAATTCTATGTTCAGGATCTATTCTACTACAAAATTAATGTCAAATGTCGGGCTCTTTCAGCTTATAGAGCAGGGGAAAGTATCTTTGGACGATAAAATCTCAAAATATATTGACAATGTGCCGGCAGAGTGGCAAAATGTTAAGGTGAAAAATCTTGTATCCCATTCCTCAGGATTACCAGACTGGATCCGTTTCAGTGATATTCCGGCGGATGCTTCCAATGCTGAAGTGATTGACCGGTTGTCAAAAGAAAAAATGGACTTTGAAACAGGAAGTGATTACAGATACAATCAGACCAACTACATGCTGGTCATGATGATCATTGAAAGAGTAACCGGAGAAAAATTTGAAGACTATATCGTGAACAATCAGTTTTCAGATTCCAGAAACCAGGTTGTGTTTTCATCTAATTCTATTGAAAAAATCCCTAACAGAATCGTAAAGTATATTTACAACAAGGACACTCATCACTATGATAAATCTACATTTGTAGAGGGGAGAAGAGCACATTCAGCCAATGGTTTGGCCATAACCTTACCTGCGTTTTTACAATGGAGTATCCATTTGAGCAAAAATGATTTTCTAAAACCCGCCACACAAGAGCTGATGTGGAAACCTTTTGAATATAAAGATAAAAATATCCTCTTTACTCATGGTTGGGATATGGGAACCTTTAATAATATAAAGTCTTATCACTTTTCCGGTGGAAATGTGAGCGCCTATAGGATTTTCCCGGACAAAAATATGGCTGTAGTGTTGATGTACAACGGATATAAAGAGTCTGCGGTAATGTATCAGATGATCAATCAGATTGCAGGGATCATGGATAAAAGTTTGCTGAATCCTTACACGTTGGCAGAAGAACATACAAAGTCTGAAGCTCTTGTTCATCCTGATCTTAAAAAACAAATCTATGGATATCGCACAGAAAAAGACAATATTATCTTCTCTTATCAATTTCCTGAAAAGCAAAGTGTAGAATTTATCAGGAATGTTTCAATTACCGGTTCATTTAATGATTGGAATCCTGATGATAAGACCTATTATATGAATCTGAAAAAGAACAATACTTTTGAGCTGGTTTTGCCAAAATCTCAGTTTGAAAAAGGAAAAACTTATCAGTTCAAATTTGTAATGAATAAAAACGGCTGGCTTTCTGTACCTTACAATGCAATCAATATTGATGGAACTCAGGATAATAATTTAACCTTTAATATCGACTAAAAAGATATATTAATATCACTGTAATAGAAACAGTCTTTTCTGTGTTAAGCGGTTTTATCATATCTTTGCAGTATGATACGTATTACAAAAATTTTTACATTTGAAACAGCTCACGTGCTTTACAACTACGATGGGAAGTGTAAAAATATGCATGGACATTCCTATAAGCTGTTCGTAACAGTGAAAGGAAAACCGATCAATGATATTGAAAATCCTAAAAATGGAATGGTGGTAGATTTCGGAGATATTAAAAGTATCGTAAATTCCGAAATTGTAGATGTATGGGACCATGCGGTTCTTGTAAATGCTCTGTCTCCACACAAAGAATTGGGGGATGATCTGGAACAGAAAGGGCACAAGGTAATCTATTGCAGTTTCCAGCCAACCTGTGAAAATATGCTGTATGCTATTGCTGCTAAAATCAAATCAAAACTTCCTGATGGAATTTCTTTAGCATATCTTAAACTTCATGAGACAGAAAACTCTTATGGAGAATGGTTTGCAGAAGATAATCAATAATTTACCCCAAAACTCAGAAGGTGTTAAAAACAACAATTAATTTAGAACCTGGAAAAAAAGTATATTTCGCTTCAGATCAGCATTTTGGAGCTCCCACTCCAGGTGAGAGTAAAGTGCGTGAAGAAAAATTTATACGCTGGATGAATGAGATCAAAGAAGATGCTCAGGTTTTGTTTTTAATGGGGGATCTTTTTGACTTCTGGCATGAATGGAAACATGTAGTTCCCAAAGGATATATAAGAGTACTCGGAAAAATTGCAGAACTTAAAGACAGAGGAATTCATATCTATTTCTTTGTCGGAAACCATGATCTGTGGATGAAAGATTATCTGGAAGAAGAGATTGGCTGTACCGTTTTTTATCAGAAACAATATTTTGAAATGGGAGAAAAGCAGTTTTTGCTGGCCCATGGAGACGGATTGGGACCTGGCGACAAAGGATATAAAAGAATGAAAAAATTATTCACAAATCCGGTAGCACAATGGTTCTTCAAATGGCTGCATCCCGATATTGCGATGAAAGTTGCATTGTACCTTTCCCAAAAAAATAAAATGATTTCCGGAGAAGAAGACAAAGCATTTCTGGGAGAAGATAAAGAATTTCTGATCATTTATTCCAAAGAAAAGCTGAAGTCTGAGAAGATAGACTATTTCATCTATGGGCACAGACACCTGCCAATGGTGCTTGATCTGGGACAGGATTCAAAATATATTAACCTCGGAGACTGGATTTCCTATTTTACTTACGGGGTTTTTGAAAAAGATTTTGAACTGAAGACTTTTGAAAAATAAAGCAAAAAAAATTACCTCTAAAAAGAGGTAACTTTCGAACGGGCCGAAGCCCACTCTTGTTTTTAATCCATATTCCGTTCAGGTATGTGCAAGAAGCTTACCAAAATGGGTTTTGTAGATTAAAAAATTATTAAATATCAATATTTTATCTTTATAATTGCTTTATACTTAGGTGATAAGGTGCTCAAAGGTTATGGAATTAAAAAATATATTCAATATAAATACTGAACAGGATTTCCTGAATGCATCATTGAAAACGTTCCGTTATCAATATGAAAATGTTGAAATATACAGGAAATTTGTCGACTTTCTGAATGTTAATCCTGATGAGGTGGATAGCTTGGTGAAGATTCCTTTTTTGCCGATCGAAATGTTCAAAAACCATCAGATTCTGGATAAAAATGTAACGACCGATCTGTTTTTTCAGAGTTCAGGAACAACGCAGATGAATCTGTCAAAACATTTCATTGCAGATCCGGAACTTTATGAAGAAAGTATTTATAAAAGTTTTGAACAGTTTATCGGGAAGCCGGAAGATTTTATTTTTCTGGGGCTGCTTCCTAGTTATCTGGAAAAACAGAATTCATCGTTGATCTATATGGTAGATTATCTGATGAAAAAATCTGCCAAACCGGAAAACGGGTATTTCCTTTATAACCATTCTGAACTTTTTGAGCTATTGAACAACCTGCAGGGCAAAAAAGTAATTCTTTTCGGAGTTTCCTTTGCTCTTCTTGATTTTCTTGATTACTGTCATGCTGAGCAAAGCGAAGAATCCCTAAATTTTCCTGAAAATTTAATAGTGATCGAAACCGGAGGAATGAAAGGACGAAAAGAAGAAATGACCAAAGATGAATTGTTGAAAATCTTACAGGAAGGTCTTAAAACAAACAAAATATATTCAGAATATTCCATGACAGAGCTTCTTTCGCAGGCTTATTCCCTTGGAAATAATGAATATGAATGTCCCAACTGGATGAGAATCATGGTTCGGAATGCAGAAGATCCTCTGGCGTATGAAAAAGAAGGAAGAACCGGAGCTATTAATATCATCGATCTTGCCAATACCCATTCCTGCTCGTTTATAGCGACGCAGGATTTAGGTAAAATTGTAGGCAATAAATTTCAGGTATTAGGAAGGATAGATCATTCAGATATCAGAGGCTGCAGCCTGTTGGTAAGTTAGAAAGCTTAATTTGAAAGATGAATTGTAAATAGGCAATTCGCTTCGCTTGTCAATTTCTTCTAATCGTAATAAACAAAGAAAAGATAACCCGCAACTCTGCTGAGTGAAACTCCTTTGCGAACATTTAACAGCAGTAAATAGATACTTTGTGAACATTGCGTTTATAATATTGACTATTAGGAGAGCGCATTATCATTAATACTTTTTACATTGTACAATTATAATCAATGATCAAAATAGAAGAACTCATACATGCCTATATCCATTCCCATTGCGATTTTGAAAAAGAAATTGTACTGACCAATTATTTTCAGGCCGATTGGGAAGCAGATATTCTGATTATTGATTCAGAAGGAAGAAGTCATGAAATTGAGATCAAGTTTTCGAAAAGTGATTTTAAAAATGATTTCAAAAAATCATATCTCAATAAAGATACCGGAGAAAAATTTCTGAAACATGATAAGATTTCCTGTGGCGATTATATCTGTAATTCTTTTAGTTTTTTACTCCCGATGGGTATGATAGATGCTGCTCTTATCCCCGAACATTGTGGCATCATTGAGTTTTACCATAATGCAGATACCTGGGAAACCGAATTTTATCTGATCCGGCCGCCCAAAAAACTTCATGAAGATTCCTATTGGAAACTGAATGAGAAAGACTTTTTTATCAGAAAAATGGCTTTAAATCTTCTCCAGCGCAAAATGGAAATTAAAGGAAAACACGAAGAACTTATTTTCAAGAACCCTTTTGATATCAAAAAACTGAAATAATGCTAAAAGATTTCTCGTAAGCTTATCAGTATGATTTAAACGCAAAGTTTAGTTTACTCTTTTTAATATTTTAAGGAAGCAAAGAAGAAATCAATGAAATTGATTCTGATTAAGCTAAGGCTATCATATCGCTCAATCAACGACGCAGTTGTTATCACTTTGCTCCCTTTAAATAAAAACATTTTCATATAAAAACTTTGCGTTTTAAAAAATTTAGAATAATTTCTTCAAATCAGAAAAATAAAAAAATCCTGCCGCCTGACAGGATTTTATCATTGAATTTTATTTAAAAAAATTAATCTGCAATTTCTGCAGTGTCTCTCTGAAGTAAGAATTTGTAGATCAATCCACCTACAACTCCTCCCAAAATAGGTGCTACCCAGAACAGCCAAAGCTGTGACATAGCAATTCCTCCCATGAAGACAGCCTGCGAAAGTGATCTTGCAGGGTTTACAGAAGTATTCGTAATAGGAATAGAAATCAGGTGAATCAAAGTAAGCGCAAGACCGATAGCAAGCCCGGCAAATTTACCGTTGGCCCATTTATCTGTAGCTCCCATGATCACAATAAGGAAAAAGGCAGTTAATAAAAACTCAGCCAGGAACGCGGCTCCCATGCTGAAGGCTTTTCCGTTATAAACGGCCTCTCCGTAAAAGTTCGTGGCAAAATCTCCGGGCTTTGAGAATTCTACCGCTCCTGCACCGTTTAGAATTGTATACAGACATCCTGCTGCTACAATAGCTCCCAGACACTGGGCCACGATGTAAGGGATAAGATCTTTGGCAGGAAATCTTCCGCCTGCTAAAAGTCCAAAAGAAACTGCCGGATTAAAGTGTCCTCCTGAAATGTGGCCTACAGCGTAAGCCATTGTAAGAACAGTAAGACCAAAGGCCAAAGCAACTCCTAAAAGTCCGATGCCAATGTCGGGAACGCCGGCTGCGAAAACAGCGCTTCCACACCCTCCGAAAACAAGCCAAAATGTGCCGAAAAATTCAGCGAAAAGTTTTTTTATCATGTTGTTTATTATTTATGTATCTCAAATGTAAAATTTAAATCTTAAAGTAAAAAGTTAAAACTGAAAAAAAAATTCAAAAAAGAGTGAACAAAAATTACAAAATCGGTAATTTGGTGTAAAGTTTGTTTGGGATTTATTTATAGAGTATTATAGTAGGTTTTGAAAGATATAACATAAATGTTTTATCTTTCATTTGTAATTTAAAAGGAGGTGAATGAGAAAGTTTTTCTGTGTGGTCTTTGTACCCTTTATTTATAGTTTACATTATTCGCAGGCAGCAAAAAAAGCTTTTCCCTGCTATGATCTTACTACTGTATTGAAGGTTGAACCTACACCGCTTTACAAACCTCATCTTGATGCTTCAAAGAGTTTTGGAATACAGCTTCTGAAAGATTCCAAAACAGTACAGAAGTATATTAACAAAGGTAAATTCCACAAAATAAAAAAATCAGGGAAAGGATATCAGGTTCAGAGACTGGATTACAGCAGGGCTTATATGGTATCCAAGGCTAAAACCACCCTTGAGAAAATAGCTTCCAAGTTCAGTAAAGATACAAAAGGCGGTACTTTTACCGTTTCATCCATTACCCGTACTCTTGAAGACCAGTGCAGGCTGAGAAGAGTAAATTCTAACGCCTCGCTAGGGATCAGTTCTCACAATTATGGCAACTCTTTTGACATTTCTTATGTAAGATTCAACAACGTTCTGAAGTACAATCCGAAAATGGAAATAGCATTGGAGAAAGTTTTAAAGCACTATCAGAATGCCGGTAGAATATATTACATTAAAGAAAGACAACAGAGCTGTTATCATATTACTGTGAAAAATTATTAATTAAAATCTTACTTGCATAGCATGTTTAGTTTATATATTTTTATAGGACTAAAAACTATGCTTATGTCAACATTAAACATTGTAGACTACATGCTCCCTGTAGAAGAATGCAGAGCAGCATCAAACGAATGGAAAGCGTATTTCTCTGACTTTTCCAAAATTCAAAAGCTGATTCCTACCAACTATGTTTTTAATATTTCCAGTGAGCACCTTGAGTGGATGAAGGGCTTTAAGGATTATAAAGACTTTTGTGCAGCAGTAGGAGTTTATAGAGATCGTATGATCCTTATTTTTTATCCTATGAATAATGAAGGGGTAAAAATAGACGTTAAAGAATATCCGTACAGTTTCCTTACAGAGCTTGATAAAGACTTGAGACTACAGGAAGTTCAAGAATATACTGTTATTAGAAACGCCGTTCTTTCTAAAAATCTTGAGAGTACAGAGAAGAATGCTAATATGGGATTCCCGGTTTCCAATGCACCAATTCTTGAGCAGGATATAGCTGTATCAGCTATTGAACGTTGGAGAACCGAAGGTATGGAGTGGTTTTATAAAGAATGCAGAGAAAATGAAGGCATTGGGATTTTCAGAAAATTCTATGTTCCTACCGCAGACCTTTGCCTTGAGGATGATGGTTTACTAGGTATTACCTGTTCTTTTGGCCTTAGATACAATGATATCTATGGAAAAATGTTGGTAACTCTTATTTTTATTTCTTCCAGAGCAAATCTTAGAAATTCGGAACTGGGAGCAGAGACTATTTCCAATACTTATGATTGGGCAAAACCATGTCCTCCTATCTGCCGTATTCCGGATGTAGATGTAGGAAGTGGATTTTAAAAACGATAAACTGAGGAATGGCTGGACTTTATAAAGCAATTTTATTCCTGAATTATGCACTGCTTCTATCTGTTATATTGCTGGGAGCAGTAAAATACCGCATATTAAACCAAAAAGAAAAGCAGTATTTTTATTGTATTGCTTTTCTTTTTTTTATTGAACTGCTGAATCTGGCGCTGCCCTATATCTTCAGACTCAATGATACATCATTTCTTTATCCCTTTTATATTGCAGGCGAGTTTTTTTTGCTGACAGGTTTATTTATCAGAAAACTGGATTGGCCAAAATATGCTCTGGGGCTTACAGGCGTGCTGGCGGGAGGTTTTATGATTTCAAAATATGGGTTTGATTATCCGTCCAATGCAGATATTGCAAAAGTGGTTTCCAATATTGTTATCATCTGTCTTTCCGGGTTTACATTGATCCGTGAGATTAAAAATACCTCTGTACAGAATCAGAATCGTTTTATTCTGGTAGATGCCAGTATTTTTTTCTACTATTCTGTTTCTGTATTTATTTTTATCATCCAGCACCAGATTGCAGAACTGTCAGAAAACGATTATTATATTATTCTCAGTGCCAATAATATTCTTTCGAGTATTTTGTACTGTTCATTTTTATATACTTTTATCAGATTAAAGAAGTAACTTTAAATATCAATCTGCTGATCCTTATAATTGTTACCATAACAGTTATAGTATCTTTTATTCTGCTAGCCTACAGAGCTTTTATAATCAGAATTATTAAAGAGAAAAACGTACAGCATGAAGCTGAAGTTCTTCATCAGAAAAAATTAGTACTGGAAAATATCAAAGCTCAGGAAGAAGAAAGAAAGAGAATTGCAGTGATGATTCATGATGATATCGGAAACCGCCTCAATATTCTTTCTTTATGGTTGAATAATCTCGATACCCAGGGTGATGAGCTGATTAAAAAAAATATCTACGGCCAGATGTCTTCCCTGATTGATGCTGCCAGAAGTATTTCCCATTCATTGTACCCTGTAAATCTTGAATCGGTAGGGTTGGTGTTATACGTTGAAGAATTAATAGCCAACCTTTCCCATAAAATTAATATTTCCCTGCAGGTGATGCCGGGATATGAAAAGAAAGATCTTTTCGCAGAAGTGCAGCTGTACCGGATTATTCAGGAATTTACTACCAATGTAATCAAGCATTCTGAGGCAGAAGATCTCTGGATCTATATTAAAGATTATCCCGAAAATACGGCTGTTATTATTTCTGATAACGGACAGGGTTTTGAATATGAAGAAGTAAAAAAAGGAATGGGAATAAAAAACATAGAATCCCGTATCAAATCTATGAACGCAACACACAAATGGAAAAAAACTTTTTCGAATAAAGGAAGTCGTTTAATCATAAAAATTCCAAAATATCATGAGTTCCCAAATCAAACTAGCACTGATTGATGATGAACAGCTGATCCTCGAAGGGGTAAAAATGTTGCTGTCCAATGAAAAAAATATATCGGTATGCCTTACCGCAGATAACGGCCCCGATTTTATAGATGACCTCGGAAAACTTTCAAAAAATGAATTTCCTGATATTGCCCTTGTAGATGTTCAGATGAAACCGATGAACGGTTTTGAACTGGTAGAAATCCTGAAAGAAAAATATCCTGATCTCAAAATTATTATCCTTTCATCCCATTATAAAACCTCTATTCTCGGATATATGGTCAAGTTGGGAGTATCAGCATTTCTTCCTAAAAACTCCAATAAAAAAACATTTATTGATGCCATTACAATGGTAGATAAAAATGGAGTTTTCTTCACGGCAGAAGACCATCAGATGTTGTTTACCTACATGAATGGTTCTGCAAAGAAAAATTCTCTTTTTGAAATGGAAGATGAGCTTTCTGAAAGAGAAAAAGATGTGGTTAAGCTGATCTGTCAGGAGTTTACCAATAACGAAATAGGAGAAAAACTCTTTATCAGCCCTAGAACCGTAGAAAGCCACAGGCAGCGAATTTTGGAGAAGATAGGAGCAAAAAATACCGTGGGAATAGTGATTTATGCTATTATTAACAATATTTATTCCCTTGAAAAAATGTAATCTGATTCCGTAGAAATACGGAATTTTTTATTTGGTACTTTTCACTCTACCTAACCTTGTTTTTCTTCTGTTATTTTGAAATGTCTCTTTTAGGGATTTTATTTGAAAAAAACACAAACAGGATCGGTAATAAAAAATTAAAGTAAAAACATGAATGGCAGTAGAGTGATTTCCGTCGGGATTTTCTTTGACGGTACAGGAAATAATGGAGTAAATATTCTTTCACCGGATAAGCCGCTGAGCAACAATGAAAGTTATTATGGTACATTCACCAATATCTATAAATTATACAGTTTATTTATTGGAGATGAAAAAATATATATCGAAGGAATTGGAACCGTAACGGGCAGTGAAGATAATAATTTTGCTATGGCAACATGTGCAAATCCACCCTATGACAACGGATATTCTTCTGATGACAAACTTCAGAAAGCAGGAGATTTTGTGCAGCAGATGATCCATGATCAGACAGAAGAATACCATTTTTATATATACGGATTCGGGAGAGGAGGAATGCTTGCAAGGACTTTTTGCAATCAGCTTTTAACGCATTATTCTCTGGGAAATTGCAGAATAAAATTTTTAGGAGCTTTTGATACAGTAGAATCCAAACCTTTTAATACTTATAATTTGAATATCCCTGCTCAGGTAGAGAATGCATTACATGTCTGCGCAGTGAATGAGAGTCGTTTTTTCTTTCCGCTTACCGGATTTTTTGAGAACTCAAAAATAATGGAAGATCAGAAATCGGAAAATGCATCTTCCGTTTGGAAAGAGATCTTTGTACCGGGTGATCATGCGGATATCGGAGGAGGATATCTTGAAGGGCCGCAGTCTGTTTATATTTCTACAGACTTCATTAATAGTGATGATCTGCATCATTATGTTTCAGATATCAGGAATGAAAAAACCAATGCTGAAGGTATTAAAATCTGGAATGCTCTGCTTTCCGGATATGAAGTGGAGACCGCTAATGGTCTTTCACAGGCATATGTGTGCCGGGATAAAGTATACAATGACCTTTCAAAAGTATATGGGAAACTGATGCTGGAAGAAACCAATGCTAAAGTATCCGTTTTCAGTGCAGAAAACGATGCATATTTTGGAATAGATTATAATAAACATCCTTTTCTCAGTCGGTTTTACATCAAAATAAAAGAATATGTAAAAGATCTTGCTGCGGGTAAAAAGCCAATCTATGATTTTTGGAAATTTGCGGATTATACCCATATTTCAGCAAATTTCGGATTACACAGCAACAGCTTTCTGAAAAGGTCCCAGCGGGAAATTAATATTGA
>Ga0070682_100000476_pt1 | contig 25275 bp, 24 predicted proteins | sample KBSC63LmetaG_FD_64668 | JGI IMG/M metagenome (GOLD analysis project Ga0070682, IMG submission 64668) | Corn rhizosphere microbial communities from Kellogg Biological Station, Michigan, USA - KBS C6-3L metaG | ecosystem: Host-associated > Plants > Roots > Rhizosphere | place: USA: Michigan...
TCGGGTGAGCAGGGCACGCACGGAATCGTTCGGGCAAGGTCACGAGCCCACGCTGGTCGATCGCTTCGGCGTGTGGCTGTCGGCGCGCCAGATCCGACGCTTCTTCCCGAGCTTCCAGGGCAAGGTGATCGCCGACCTCGGCTGCGGGCACGAGGCCACGTTCACGCGGACGGTGCTGCCCGCGGTGGAGCGCGCGGTCCTCGTCGACGTAGCGCTCGCGCCCGACCTCAAGGCGCACCCCAAGGTGCAAGCAGTGGAAGGCGGCCTCCCGGAGTCGCTCGCCGCGCTCGCCGACCGGAGCTTCGATCTCGTGATGATCGTGTCCGTGCTCGAGCACCTGCGCGACCCATTGCGCACGCTGCAGGAAATCCGCCGGATCTTGCGCCCGGGCGGCACCTGCCTCGTGAACGTGCCGTCCTGGCTCGGCAAGCGCTTCCTCGAGCTCTCGGCGTTCAAGCTCGGGCTCTCGCCCGCCGCCGAAATGGACGATCACAAGATGTACTACGACGTGCGGGATCTGTGGCCGCTGCTCGTGAAGGCCGGCTTCCTTCCGAGCGAGATCGATTGCTTCCGCCACAAGGGCGGGCTCAACACGTTCGCTGCTTGCCGCCTCAAGTCGTGAAGGGTTTCGTTCGCGCCGCCTCCGATTGGGTCGACCTCCAGTGGTCGTTGCTCATCGGCCTGCTCACCCAGGTGGCGCCGCGCGCGCGCGGGCGGCTCCTCGACGTGGGGTGCGGGGAGCGACCGTACGAGCACCTGTTCGCTCCCTACGTGACCGAGTACGTCGGCATCGAGCACGAGGCGACCTTCGCGCAGACGAACGCGTCGCACGGCGAAAAGCAGCCCGACCTGTTCTACGACGGCGTGCGCTTGCCATTCGAGGACGAGAGCTTCGACACCGTGCTCAACGTGCAGGTGCTCGAGCACACGCCGCACCCCGGGCTCCTCGTGAAGGAGATGGGACGCGTGCTCCGGCCGGGCGGCGTGCTGCTTTTGTCGGCTCCATTTCAGTTTCGACTGCACGAGGAGCCCCACGACTATTTTCGCTACAGCCCGCACGGCCTGCGCACCCTGTGCGAGGCCGGCGGCCTCGAGATCGTCGAGACCTTGAGCCAGGGTAGCCTCTGGAGCGTGCTCGCCCACAAGCTCAACAGCTACCTCGCGTTTCGCGTCGCGCGCGTCGGCCAGCTCGCGCAGGCGATGGGCAAGTGCTCGTACGCGGGCACGACGAGCGCCGGCACGCGCTACTGGACGCTGCCGTTCATCGCGCCGGCGATGGTCGGCCTCTCCGGGGGCGCGCGCCTGCTCGACCGCGTGTGCCCCGACCCCGAAGAAACCTTGGGTTTTTTGATTGTCGCCCGCAAAATGCCGGCGTCGTCGTACTAGATGGCGGGCGTCTCGATGGACACGGACTGGATCAAGAGCACGGCCGGCGCGCGCTTCTTCGTCGTCGGCGGCGCGGGCTTCATCGGGGCCCATTTCGTCGATTGGCTGCTCGGCGCGGGCAAGGCCGCGCGCGTGACCGCGTACGACAACTTTTCGTCGGGGCGCGAATGGCACGTGGACCCGCACCGCGGGGACGCGCGCTTCGCCGTCGTGCGCGGCAACGTCGAGGACTTGCCCGCCCTCCGCGCGGCGATGGATGGCCACGACATCGTCATCCATCTGGCCTCGAACCCCGACATCGCGCGGGCCGCGAGCGAGCCGGACATCGATTTTTGGCAGGGGACGGCGCTCACGCAGTCGGTCGTCGAGGCCATGCGCGTGACGAGCGCCAAGCGCATCCTGTACGCGTCCGGCAGCGGCGTGTACGGCGACCTCGGTAGCCGGGAGATCGCCGAAGATCAGGGCTCACTCTTGCCGATCTCGACCTACGGCGCGAGCAAGCTCGCCGGTGAAGCCTTGATCGCGAGCTACACGTGCATGTTCGGTCTCTCCGGCTGCGTCTTCCGTTTCGGCAACGTCGTGGGGCCGCGCCAGACCCACGGCGTCGGCTTCGACTTCGCGCGCCGGCTGCTCGCGAGCTCGAGCGAGCTTTCGATCCTCGGCGACGGCTCGCAGAGCAAATCGTACGTCCACGTCTCCGACATCATCCGAGCCGTGCTCACGGCGCACGAGAAGACGCCGACCCGCTACGAGGTGTACAACGTGGGAACCGGCGACGAGATCACGGTGAGCGAGATTGCCGAGCTCGCCGTCGCGTGCGTCGGCCTGCCGCCGGGCTCGGTGCGTTTCGCCTACGCGGGCGGCGCACGGGGCTGGAAAGGCGACGTGCCCGTCGTCCGCCTGCGCACCGAGCGGATCCGCGCGCTCGGCTGGACGCCGCGCCACACGTCGCGCCAGGCGCTCGAGAGCGCCGTCCGCGCGATGATCCCCGAGATGAAAGCTGGGCGGATGTGACAGCGGCCGTCCCGTCGAGCGTTCGCTCCGTGTCCGGGCCCGACCACCGCGTCGTCGACCCGGAGGTCGAGCTCTTGGTGCCGGCGGGCGACGTCGCCGAGCCCGAATTCTCGATCGTGATCCCGGCCCTGAACGAAGCGCTCACCATCGCCGACTTCGTCGCCTGGTGTCATGAAGGCCTGCAAAAGGCGGGCGTCGCCGGTGAGATCCTGATCATCGACAGCGGGACGGACGAAACGGCCGAGCTCGCGCTCGCCGGCGGGGCGCGCGTGCTCAAGACGCCCCAGCGCGGGCTCGGGCGCGCGTATCAGGATGCGCTGCCCTTCGTGCGCGGCAAATACCTGCTGCTCGGCGACTGCGACTGCACCTACGATTTTCGCGAGCTCGCGCCGTTCGTCGAGAAATTCCGAGCCGGCGCCGAGTTCGTCATGGGCTCACGCTTCCGCGGCTACATCGAGCCCGGCTCGATGCCGCCCTTGCACCGCTACCTCGGCACGCCCATCACGACCTTCATCCTCAACGTGATCTTCGCGAGCCACTTTTCCGACATCCATTGCGGGATGCGCGGCATCAGCAAGCAGGCCTTCGAGCGCATGGATGTTCGCTCCCAATCCTGGGAGTACGCCTCCGAGATGGTGCTGAAGTCCGTGCACATGCGGCTCCGGACCGAAGAGGTGCCGATCCGGTTCCTCAAGGATCGTGAGGGACGGCTGAGCCACCACAAGCGCTCCGGATGGTTTTCGCCGTGGCACGCCGCCTGGATCAATCTGCGCGCCATGTTCGTCTGCGGCGCGGATTTCTTCCTCTTCAAGCCGGGGATCGCGCTCTTGCTCGTCGGCTCGCTCCTCACGTTCCCGCTGTCGTTTGGTCCGATCACGATTGGTCCGATCGAGCTCAGCCTGCACTGGATGTTGCTCGGGATGTCGCTCGCGCTGCTCGGTCTTCAGTGCGTGTACATGGGCATTCTGTCGCAGGTCTTCTTCGATTACGCTGGGGACGTGACGGCCAAGTGGTTTCGGCGCTTCCGCTACACGCGCGCCGTCGTCCTGAGCGGCGTCGTGTTCACGATCGGCTTCGGGTGCGCGCTCTCGCTCGTACGCCCGTATCTCGAGGGCGGCTTGCGCCTGACCGACGAGCACCCGGAGAACCACCTGGCGTTCACCGGCCTCATGCTGATGATCGCGGGCTTCATGTCGTTCACCTTCACGCTCATCCTGCACGCGACCGCCTTCGCGGTGCGCCGGCGCTGAAGCCACAGCCGGTTTTTCGTGGTGAGCTCAGCGAAGAGTAAGACCCTGTCCGCTTGGAAGCGGCTCGCTGCCCAGCTCGTGCCACCGCCGGGCGGCGCCGGCGTCGTGTGGCTCCGGCGCGTGCGCGCGCGCCTCGCGTTCGTGCTGCTGCTCGGCCTGATCTGGGCGCTTTACGCGTTTTACGCGTCGGCTGGCACGAGCCCGTGGCCGGCGTACGGCCTCTATCATGACCTCCAGGCCGACGCGTTCCTGAAGGGCCAGCTGAACCTCCCGATCGAGCCGGCGCCGGAGCTCTTGCGGGCCAAGGACCCGTACGACATCGCGAACCAGAGGTACTGGTGGGTCGACGCGAGCTTCTACAAGGGAAAGTACTACATGTACTGGGGGCCGCTGCCCGCCCTGTGCCAGGCGCTCGTCAAGTGGGCGTTCCACATCAAACGGACGCTCGGCGATCAGTACCTCACGTTCGGGTTCTTGTGCCTCGGGTCGCTGTTCGGCGCGATCCTGATCGTGCGCTTGGCGCGGCGGCTCTTTCCAGGCGTTCCGCGCTGGCTCGTCATGGTGGGCGTCCTCGTGTTCGCGTGCGCGAACCCGGCGCTCCACGCAGCAACGACGGGTAGCACCTATCACGCCGCGATCACCGGCGCGCAGGCGTTCCTCGTCGCGGGGGTGCTCTGCGCGTTCGACGCCGTGTGGAACGCGGGCACGGCGCGCGCGCGGCTCTTCCGCCTGTGCGCCGCCGGCGGGCTCTGGGGGCTCGTGATCGCGTCGCGCGTCGCGCTGTTTCCCGCGATCGCGCTGCTCGTCGTGCTCACGGCGCTGTTCGAGGCGCTCGCGAGCGAGCGCTGGCTCAGGCGGGCAGTCGTCGACCTCGTGTGCCTCGGCGCGCCGCTCGCCGCGATCGGCCTTGCGCTCCTTCTCTACAACAAGCTCCGCTTCGACCACTGGCTCGAGTTCGGCACGAAGCTGCAGCTGTCCGCCTTCCCGCTGCGCCTCTCGACCGACTATTGGCCCGTGAACCTGTACTCGTACAGCCTGCGTCCGTGGTTCACGTCCTGCCAGTTCCCGTACTTCTACCAGGAGTGGTGGACCCCGCGGAACGCGCTCCCGAGCGTGTTTCTTCCGCTCCCGGCCGGCTACGACCCGATCGAGCCGGTGATCGGCTTCCTGCTCGCGTTGCCGTTCGTGTGGCTCGCGCCCTGGGCTTTCCTGCTAGCGCCGCGTTCGCTTCGGCCGCGCACGCAGCAGGCCCGCACCTACCTCTTCTGCTTGCTGTCGTTCAGCGTGATGGCGTCCGTGACGGGCATCGTCGGGTTCAGCATCTACATTTCGACGATGCGCTACCTGGGCGACATCACCTACGGGCTCGTGCTCCTGTCGCTGCTCGCCGCTTTCGCGCTAAGGAGCCATCGGATTGTCGCCCACGTGCCGCGCGCTGCGTCGCTCGTCATCACGACGCTCGCCATGGCCAGCGTCGTGTTCGGCCTCTTGATCGGCTACCAGGGCTACAACGCGCACTTTCACAACTACAACCTCGCGCTCGACAAGAAGCTCACGAAGGCGCTTTCGGTCTGCAACGGCGCGGTCGCCAAGCTTCCGGCCTGGATGCTCGCCTACCACGACGAGCCGCTCGAGTAGCGCCGCGCGTGGGGAATGCGCCGGCCCGCCACGCGAGCCGAGATCCGATGGTAAGGTTTCGGGGCCGATCCATGCAGCGCACCTCGAGTCCCGCCCCCGACGACGACTGGAACCGGCATTGGGACGCGTATGCCGAGGCAAACGCGCTGAATCCGGCCCAAGACTACCGGCGAAAGCTGATCCTCGAGCGGCTCGGGCTCGAGCGCGCCGGCGTGGCGCGCGTGCTCGAGCTCGGTGTCGGTCAAGGCACGCTCTCGAGCGAGCTCCGAGCGCGCTTCCCGCACGCGGAGCTGCTCGGGCTCGACATCAGTCAGCGCGGCATCGCGATGGCGCGCGAGCGCGTGCCGGGCGGCACCTTCCTCCAGCAGGATTTCATGCTGCCGTTCACGCTGCCGGAGCGCTACGCCGCGTGGGCGACGCACGCCGTCTGCTCGGAGGTGCTCGAGCACGTCGAAGAGCCGCACCAGGTGCTCGTGAACGCGCGGCGCTGCCTTGCACCGGGAGCGCGTCTCGTGGTCACGGTTCCGGCCGGTCCGCGCTCCAAGTTCGATCTGCACATCGGCCACCGCCGCCACTTCACCGCCAAAGCGCTCGCGGCGCTGCTCACGGGCGCAGGGCTCGAGCTCGAGAGCCTGCACGGCGCGGGTTTCCCCTTCTTCAATCTCTATCGGCTCGCCGTGCTCGCGCGCGGCGACAAGCTGATCGACGACGCCACCCAAAAGGGCACGCCGCCGCTCGCGGCGCGCCTCGCCATGCGCGCGTTTTCCGGGCTTTTCGCGCTGAACAGCGGTGTCACGCGTTGGGGCTGGCAGCTCGTCGCGGTCGCGCTCGAGCCGCGCGCACCGCGGGAGGCGGGGCGCTCGTGATCGTCTCGTGCGCACCGGTTCGGTTCTCGCTCGGCGGCGGCGGCACGGATCTGCCGGGCTACTCGGCGACGCACGGCGGCTTCCTCGTGGCGGCCGCCATCGACAAGTTCGTCTACGTGAGCGCCAACCGGCGCTTCTACGACAGCATTCGCCTCGCCTACTCGAAGACCGAGACGGTCACGTCGATCGACGCCATCGAGCATCGCATCTTCCGCGAGGCGCTGCGCTATGCGCGCATCGACCAGGGCATCGAGCTCACGAGCGTCGCCGACGTGCCCCCGAACTCGGGCCTCGGCTCGTCCTCGAGCTTCACGGTGGCGCTCCTGAACGCCCTCCACACCTACAAGCACGAGTTCGTTTCGAGCGCCGAGCTCGCGCGTGAGGCGTGCCACATCGAGATCGACGTGCTCAAGGCGCCGATCGGCAAGCAGGATCAATACATCGCGGCCTATGGCGGCATCACGGCTTTCGGCTTCAACACCGACGGCACGGTGGACGTCGAGCGCGTGCCGATGCGCCCCGAGGTGCTCGACGAGCTCGAATCGAACCTGCTCATCTTCTACTCCGGCGTGGAGCGCGAGGCGGCATCCGTCCTGTCACAACAGGGGAAAATGCTCGCGAGCAACGAGGACGGCGCGCTCGAGCGCATGCACCGCATCAAGGCGCTCGGTCACGAAACGCTCGCGATCTTGAAGCGCGGGAACATCGACGCGTACGGTGAGCTCTTGCACGAGCATTGGATGAACAAGCGCAAGCTGGCGTCGAACATGACCGACCCCGTCATCGACGAGCACTACGAGGCGGCGCGCAAGGCGGGCGCGATCGGCGGCAAGCTGATGGGCGCCGGCGGCGGCGGCTTCTTCATGCTCTACGCGACGCCGGCCGAGCGCCGCGTCGTCTATGCGGCCATGATTGCACGCGGCCTGCGCCCGCTGCGGTTCCGCTTCGAGTCGAGCGGCGCGCGCATCGCCGCGAATCTGCGCCAGTCGTGAGCCCGCGCGGCGCGGGCGGCCACGCCTGCTACGCGTGCTCCCCGACTCCCGAGTCGCGCCCGGGCGTGAGCTCGAGCACGTAGTACTGGACGAGGCCGCGCGTCGGGTGGCTGCGCGCGATGTAGCGATCGACGATGCGGAGGCCCGTCGACGCCGCGAGCTCGGCGTAGGCGTCGGGCTTCCGGCAGTAGCGGCCGCGGTCGAGACGCGCCATCAGATTGTTGTAGGGGCGGCCCGCGAGGTAGACGATGTCGAGCGTCACGGCGCGGACGAGGCGCGGCGACTCGAGCAGCATGGCGAGCACCTCCGTCGCTTGCGCGTCCGTCAGGTGGTGGAGCAGGCCGATCAGCGCGACGTGCGTGGGCGCGACGTTCCGGAGGTCGTCCGGCGTGCAGAGGCGGCACTCGAAGCGCACGTTCGGGCGGGATTTCCAGCGCTCGGTGGCGAAGGCGATCGCGCGCGCGTCGGTGTCGATGCCGAGGTACGACTCGAAGCGATCGAGGTGCTTCAGCGCGTCACCCGTGCCGCAGCCGATGTCGATGATCACCGAGTCGGGGCCCGTGTCGAGGCGCCGGTACGCATGCGACATGTCGACGCCGCCGACGGCGAGCGGGCGCACGTGCTCGTACACGAACGGATGACCGAGAAAACGATCGAGGAGGCTCACGGTCAGCGGGTCCCGACGACGAGCTGCTGCGCGCCGAACGGTAGCCAGCGCAGGCGTGGCTCGAGCGGGCGCAGCGCCGCGAGCGGGCGCGGGAAGAACACGATGTAGTCGAGCCGGACCGAGCGAAACGTCGCGCGCGAGAGCAGGTCCTTGGCCTGCCACGGCCACAACATGTCGGCGTCGTCGTCGAACGGGCAGGTCGCGACCGCGTGGCGCGTGAGCGGATTGAGCGGGTTGTGCTCGAACACGAATAGCCGCCCGCCCGGCTTGAGCTTGTTCCGCACCTCGGCGAGCACCGACAGCCGCTCCGGCCGCGGCACGTGATGCAACACGCCCGAGAGCACCGCACTCGCGAAGTGCCCGTTCGGCACCACTGCGAGCTCGTGATGGAACGTTGCGCTCGGGATCCGCTCGCGCGCGACCTTCAGGCTCTCCGCCGAGGGGTCGTAGCCGTGCACTTCGCGGAAGCCGTCGGCGAGCGCACGCGTGACGTTGCCGATGCCGCAGCCGTAGTCGAGCAGCGGCTCGTCGAGCGGCGCGCCCAGCCGCTCGAGGCACGCACGCTTGTACGCGCTGAAGTACTCGAGCGGCTCGCCGCTCGCCGCGAGATTCTGATTGTGGAGCGCGTCGTAGCTCCGCGCGTAGTCGTCGAACTTGGCAGTGGTCATCGGGCTCGAAGGCTCAGCTCATCTTGACACAAGGCGTCGCCGCGCTCACCCCTTGGGCTTCCGCGCGTGCGCCGAAAGCACCCACCCGAACGAGATCGGCAAGAGATCGACCCGCGAAAAGCCCGCTTCCGCGAGCATTCCTCCGAGACGGGTCGGCGTGAACTTGCTCGGGTGCAGCTCCTTGCGCGAGAAGCCGTGACGGCGCGCGATCAGCTCGAGCGCGGTCTGCTCGAGCACGACGAGGCCCTTCGACGCGTAATTCGGCGTCGTCAGGAACACGAGGCCGCCGGGCTTCGTCACGCGGTAGACCTCGGCGAGCCAGGGTGCGAGGGCCGGCTCCGGCAGGTGCTCGATCACGTCCATCGACACGACGAGATCGAAGCTGCCGTCCGCGTAGGGCAACGGCTCGCCTTGCCGAATCACGTCCGCGCGCGCGAGCTTTTCGCCGTGCAGGCTGCGCGCTGCTTCCACCGCGCGCGCGTCGATGTCGCAGATCGTGATGCGTCGCTCGGACGCGTCGATCTCGCCGAGCTCGAAGAACGGACCCGAGCCCACGTTGAGCACGTCCGGTCCGAGGCTCGAACCGAATGCCGCACCCAGCGCGGCAACGATCGGCCGGTGGTAGAGGCTCCACGGAAACGTGAGCTTGTGCGCGTGGTTCTCGAAGTAATCGACGGACTCGCCCATGTTCGTGTGCCCTAGGCGCGTCGCTCGGCGACGATCAAAAACTCGGCCGAAAGCTTCGGGCTCGAGGCGCGCAGGATACGCTCGACGAGAGCGTGGACCGGTCTCGCCATCAGCCGGCGCGCCGGCGGGAAATTCGTCCAACGGGTCGTCATGTGCTTGTTGGCCCAGCCGGCGAGCGACGGCAAGAGCAGGAGCTCGAAGGCGACGGTCGTGCCGGTCGACAGTGCGGGCTCGATCGCGACCACGTCGAGCCCCGCTGCCGTGACGATCTCGTGCCACTCCTCACGATCGTGCAGGTGGTGGTGCTTGAAGAAGGTGTCCACCGACGAGCGCAAGAGCTCCGCCGCCGAGTCGAGGCCGACCCCGGAAAGCGTCCGGTACGAGAGCAGATCGCGCGCCCAATCCTTGTTCGGGACGAAGAGGTAGGCGCGACCGCCGGGCGCGAGGCTCCGCGCGATGTTGCCGAGCGCGCGATCGATGCGCGGCACGTGCTCGAGCGAGCAATTGGCGACGCACGTCTCGAAGAACGCCGCGGGCAGATGCGCGCGCGTCACGTCGCCGAGGATGACCTGCGAATACGCCTGGCTCGCGGCGGCCCAGCGTCCCTCTTCGGCGTCGATGTCGATGCCCCACACCTCGACCCCCTCGAACGCGATGCTCGCGAAGAGCCCGTCGCCGCAGCCGACGTCAAGCACCGGCCCCTTCACGGCGTGACGCCGGAGCGCGGACAGCCGCGCGCACTCTTTCACGCACAGCGCGGCCGGAGTGTAAGGAAAATAGCGCTCGAAGTCGGCGCGCGTGACTTCTTGGTTTTTCAGGGCGCCGAATCCTCGGGGAAGAGCCGCGCGCCTGTCAACCGTGGTCGGAGCGAAGCTGCGCGCTTGGACGTTGCGTCACAGTCCTGTTTCTCGGAGACTCGTCGCGCATGCGCTCACCGCCGTTTGCGCTGCTCGCTCTGCTCACCGGCACAGCGGGCGCCTGCGCGGGTCCGTCGTTCGAGGTCGGGGGCGGCGCGGGCGGGATGGCGCCCACCACGGGCGGCGCGGGCGGCGCGGGCGGTGGCAGCGGCGGCGCAGCCAACGGCGGTGATACGGGTGGGGGCTCGGCGGGGCGCGGCTCGGCGGGGCGCGGCGGCTCGGCGGGCCAAGCCGCGTCGTCCGGCCGCGGGGGGACGGGCGCCGCGGGCGCCGCGACGGGCGGTGGCGACCTCGGCGGCGAAGCCGGAGTCGGCATTGCGGGCACGAGCAGCGGTTGCAGCTGCGCGCCCGGACAATACTGTCGCGGCGGCCAGTGCCTCGACTGCGCGGACCTGTCGCAGCTCGAGCTCGGGACACCCGAGCCGATCCTCGACCACCCGGATCGTCCGTTGCACTTCCCGCGGCCGGGCGACGCGACCGGCTCGCTCTTCTTCACGCTCGGCTCGGACCGCGGCGGGGAGCTCTGGTACGAGCCCTCGCTCGATGCTCCGCCGGGCGCCACGCTGGGCGATGTGATGACACCGGGGCGCTCCGGTCTCTTCTATTTCGATGACCCCGACAACAGCGGCTTCAATGCGCTGTTCGACGAGAAGGACGACGGCGGCCGCCGCTCGCTCCGAGCTGCGCGTTTCTTCGCGGGCGCCCTCACGCAGATCGAGGACGCACCGTCCCCGCTCACTCCCGGCACCTACGACGACTACGACGTGACCCTCGCGCCGCAGACGGGGCGCTTCTACTGGATGAGCACGCGCGACGGTGGCGCCTGGCTCTACACCGCTCTGCTCGGAACGACGAAGCCCGAGCCGGTCGCGGTGAGCGTCGCACCGACCGCGTCGACCTCGTGCGTCCTCGCGAGCGATGCGCCCTGGGTGAGCGGCAACGGCTCCTTGCTCGTCGTGGCCGCGCCGTCACTCGACGCGAACTGCCTAGCGCTCGACGGTGGCGCCACTGACCTCTACGCGACGCCGCTCAACGCCGCGACGGGGCTACCCCTCGCCGCCGCGATCCCGCTCGCCGGCGTCAACGTGACGGGCGGCTCGAGCGAAACCGACGCTGCCTTCTCGAACGATCTCTGCACGCTCTACTTCGCGTCGGACGGCGGCTCGGCGGCGGGTTTCGACTTCCAGCTCTTTCGCGCGGCGCGGCGTTGAACGTCACTTCGATCCTGCTACGGGAGCGAGAGTGAGACGACGTAGGAGGCCTGAATGACGCAAGAGATGACGTTTACGGAGCTCGGGAGAAGCGGCCTCAAAGTCAGCCGCCTGTGCCTCGGCACGATGAACTTCGGCCCCGACACGAGCGAAGCCGACTCGTTCGCGATCATGGACCGCGCGCTCGAGCTCGGATTCAACTTTTTCGATACCGCCAACGTCTATGGGTGGAAGAAGGGCGAGGGCATCACCGAGCAGATTGTCGGCCGTTGGCTCGCGCAGGGCGGGCGGCGCGAGCGCATCGTGCTCGCCACCAAAGTCTATGGAGAAATGGGCGTCCTACCGAACCAGGGACGCCTCTCCGCGTATCACATCCGTCGTGCGTGCGACGAAAGCCTGCGCCGCCTCAAGACCGACGTGATCGACCTCTATCAGATGCACCACGTCGACCGCGCGACGCCGTGGGAGGAGATCGCCCAAGCGTTGGAAGTCCTGATCCAGCAAGGCAAGATCATCTACGTCGGCTCGTCCAACTTCGCCGGTTGGCATCTTGCCGAGGCGTCGGAGCGTTTTCGCGCGGCCGGCCTTTTTGGGCTCGTCTCGGAGCAGTGCAAGTACAATTTACTCACACGGCTCGTCGAGACGGAGATCCAGCCGGCCGCCGAGCGCTATGGCATCGGCCTCGTCCCGTACAGTCCGATCGGCGGCGGCCTGCTCGCGGGGTCCGGGCGGCGCGGCGGGTCGAGCAAGAGCCGACGCGACAGCGATTTTGCAAAGCGCATCGGCGACAAGCACGCGCCTGCCATCGAGAAGTACGTTGCCCTGTGCGCCGAGCTCGGCCACGAGCCCGCGGACGTTGCCTTGGCGTGGGTGCTCTCGCGACCGGGCGTTGCCGCGCCCATCGTCGGGCCACGAACGCTCGAGCAGCTGGAGTCGTCGGTCCGTGCCCTCGGCCTCCGTCTCGAGTCCGACACACACGAAAACCTCGACGCGATTTTTCCCGGCTACCGAACCTCACCAGAAGCGTTTGCCTGGTGAGCCGCTTCGTGGCGCGTCGCGCACAGAAGATAGCGGCGCGACCGAGGGCACTTGGTGGGGGGGAGGGGGGTGGTGCTCAGCTCGGCCGCGCCTAGGGCTATGATACGACAAATCCCCGAAGATGCTCTCAAACGCGGGAGGGATTCTGTTGGGTCCAGGCTTAGCGGCCGGTCAGCAGGTCTTCTTCCGACGTGGCGTCTCCGCCCGGCCCCGCCGTCCCGGTGCCCATCTCGTCCGGCGTAACCGGAATTGTTCGGGTGACACCGGGGTTTCCGACCTTGCAGCGACCCTTCCCGTCCGCTGCCTTGCCGTAGATGACGCCCTTCTTGGCCGGGGCCATGTAGACCTGGCCCTGTCCGAAAGGCTTGGGAATGATCGCCCCCTGGGCCAAGGGGCGGCCCTGAACGCCGTTCTCAATGTACACGATGACGTCGTCCCCTTTGCGGCCGTACCCCCAGTAGGACGCGCCTTGGCTCCCCTTCGGGTCCTTGCACCCGGAGCCTTCGGACGTCAGCGCCAGCGCGAGCTGCGTCTGGTCATCGACGGCGGGCGCCTCGGATGACCAGCGGAACGCCCCGAGGTTGGCAGGGCCGAGGGCAACCCGCAGGCATGAGCACTGCCCGGCGACTTGGGCCGGCAACAGCGTGAGGTCGCTGCGCGCGCCGAGCAGGGGCCGCTTGGAGTTGGACGCCTCGTCGGCAGCGGGCTTGGCGTCGGGCTTGGTGCCCTCGGGGGCTGCGCTCGCGCGCTCCTTCTGCACCTCCGCGTCGAGCTCGGCATCGGCCTCGCCGTTGGAGTTAGCCTTCGCGTCCGCCTGAACGGAGGCGTGGCAGCCGAAAGCCAAGAAACCCAGCACGGCAATACGGGGAGCGAGCACGTCGAAAGCGTGGCATCCCGCCGAGAGGACGGCCAAGATCGCCGCGTGGACCTCGAGGCTCTCAGGGCGGAGCTCGCCGCGACGCCTGCGCTCAGGCCGGTCGGGCGCGTCGTGGCCGCGACGGGCGTGCTCTTGCGGGTGGTGCTGCCGGGCGCGCGGGTGGGCGATCTGGTGCGGGTCCGGCGCCCTGGCGGCGAGCTGACCGCCGAGATCGTCGGCTTCCAGGAGGCAGAAGCGCTGGCGCTGCCGCTCGGGGAGCTAGCGGGCGTGGGCCCGGACGACGCCGTCGAGGCCACCGGGGGGCGTTTCGAGATCGGGGTCGGGCCTGCGCTCTTGGGACGCGTGCTCGACGGACTCGGTCGTCCACTCGACGGGCTACCGCCGCCGGTGTGCGCGCGGCGAGCGCCGGTCGATCGCGATCCGCCGCCCGCGCTCGCGCGCCGGCCCGTGCGCGAGCCGCTCGCGACGGGCGTGCGCGCCATCGACGCGCTGCTCACGCTCGGCGTCGGCCAGCGCGTCGGGCTCTTCGCCGGCTCGGGCGTGGGCAAGAGCACGCTGCTCGGCGCGATCGCGCGCGGCGCGTCCGCCGACGTCGTCGTGGTCGGGCTCGTGGGCGAACGCGGGCGCGAGGTAGCGGAGTTTCTGGAGCGCTCGCTCGGCGCGGAAGGCCGGCGGCGCTCGGTCGTGGTCGTCGCGACGAGCGACGCGCAACCGATCGAGCGCCTGCGCGCGGCGCAGGTGGCGACCACGATCGCCGAGGGATTTCGCGACGAGGGGAAGAGCGTGCTCTTGTTGCTCGACTCGGTGACGCGTGTGGCGCGCGCTCAGCGCGAGATCGGGCTCGCGGCGGGCGAGCCCCCGGCGCGCCGCGGCTACCCGCCGAGCGTTTTCGCGATGCTTCCGCGTTTGCTCGAGCGGAGCGGGCAAGGCGAGCGCGGCGCGATCACGGCCGTCTACACCGTGCTCGTCGAGGGCGGCGATCTCGACGAGCCCGTCGCCGACGAGGTGCGAGGCATCCTCGACGGACACATCGTGCTCGACCGCGCGATCGCGGCGCGCGGCCACTATCCGGCCATCGACGTCACGCGTTCGATCTCGCGCGTGATGGACCAGGTGACGAAGCCCGAACACGCGAGCGCCGCCGTCCGCATCCGCGCGCTCCTCGCAGCGTACGAGGAGAAACGCGACCTCGTCACGCTCGGCGCCTACGCCGCGGGCAGCGATCCGCGCGTCGACCGAGCCATAGCGGCGCTCCCCGAACTTGAACGCTTCCTCACGCAAGGCGCGGGCGAGCCGGCACCGTGGCCCTCGACGCTGGATGCGTTGCTATTACTGGCAAAGAGATCCTGTTAGCTCGGTCTCGAGGCACCGAAGACCGATTCCGAAGTTGCATCATGCCGGCGGGCGCAAGCCCGCCCGACAGGTCGCGGCAGTCTTGGAAGACCTGATCGACAGGCTCAGCACGGCCACAACCAAACGAAAGAACCGGCGAGGCCGGCACCTGCTGCCTAACAAATCGGTAGTAGCGCGAGGCGCCACTCTCTGCGTCTCCCTCTCCCCCGGCCGAGCCGGTTCGAACTAGCGGCGCGAGACGCCACTCCTTGCGTCTCCCTCTCCCCCGGCCGAAGCCGGTTCGAACTAACCCTAAGCCCGCGCGCGCTCCGAGTCTTTCTCGAGCTCTTGCTCGAGCTCCTCGAGCAGCTTCTTCGCGTGCTTGCTGAGCTTCTTCGGCACCTGCACGGCGACGACGATGTGTAGATCACCGCGCCCGCTGCGATCGACGTGCGGGACGCCGCGCCCGCGTACGGTGACGACGGTGCTCGGCTGCGTGCCCGCGGGGATCTCCGCCGTGACGCTCGACTCGTCGGGGAGCTCGACCTCGACCTCCGTCCCGAGCGCCGCGCTCGTGAACGAGATCTCGACGCGGTGCGCGAGATCGTCGCCGTGCCGCTCGAATTGTTCGTCGGCTTCCACCTCGACATCGACGTAGAGATCGCCTGCGCCGTTGCGCCCGGGCATGCCTTGTCCGGGGACGCGCAAGCGATGCCCGGTGTCGATGCCGGGCGGGAACGAGATGAGCACCTTGCGCTGCCGCTCGACGGCGCCGCGCCCGCGGCACGTTTCGCAGGGGTTTGCGATGAAGGTGCCGGTGCCGCGGCAGCGCGCGCACGCCGACGAGAACATGATGAAGCCGCGCTGCGCCGTGACTTGACCGGTGCCGCGGCACTGCGGGCACGATTCGGGTTTGGTGCCCGTCTTCGCGCCCGAGCCCGAGCAAGTGTCGCAGGCGACCTCGCCGTTGATGACGACCTCGTGCTTCCCCCCGGACATTGCTTCCGCGAGCGTGAGCCCGGCGTGCACCCGCATGTCTTGCCCGCGGCCCGAGCGACCGCGCTGGCTCGCTGACCCCCCGCCGCCGAAGCCGCCGAAGAAGTCGGAGAACATTTCCTGGAACTGGCTCAGGATGTCGCCGACACCGGCCTGGCTGTAGTCGAACCCGCCGCTCACGCCGGCGTGCCCGAAGCGATCGTATTGAACGCGCTTCTCGGCGTCGGAGAGGATGCTGTAGGCCTCGGTCGCCTCCTTGAAGCGCGCCTCGGCTTCCGCGTTACCGGGATTGCGATCCGGGTGGTACTTCAGCGCGAGCTGCCGGTACGCCTTGCGGATATCGTCGGCCGAGGCCTCCTTGGCGCAGGCGAGGACCTCGTAGAAGTCGCGCTTCTCGCTCATGAACGGATAGCCGGTAGGGACACGACCCGGCGCAAAGTAAGTCGTCCAGCCCGGCTGTCAATGGGGGTGGGGGGGGCGGGCGTCCGTCTTGTTAGGGGTGCTGCGCACCCCTCTCGCCCTGCGGGCGATTCACCCGCGCCGCTAGCGGGCCGGCTCTAGCTCTGGTGGGGGATTGACGCGGACCAGGTGAGGGCGAGGCGGTCGGCTTCGCTCGCCGCCAGCTGGTTGGCGAGGAGGTCGAGCTTGCGCGAGAGCTCGGGGTCGCCGCCGTGGCGCGGCCGCTCGAGCTCGGTCACGAGCTCCCGACCCACGCGCTCGGCTTCGGCGATCTCGCGCTCGAGGCGCCGGAGCTCTTGCCCGCGTTCGACGAGCTGTCGTTCGAGGCGGTCGAGCTCCGAGGTGTCCGGCTCCGCGCTCGTGCGCTCGAGCTCGGCGAGGCGCGCGTTGCGCTCGGCGCTCGTGCGCTCGGCCTCGGCGAGACGAGCGTTGCGTTCGGCGACGGTGCGCTCGAGCTCGGCGAGACGAGTGTCGCGTTCGGCGAGGCGTGCGTTCTGCTCGGTGACGGTGCGCTCGAGCTCGGCGAGACGTGTGTCGCGTTCGGTGAGCCGCGTCGCGTGAGCCGTCGCTCGCGCTTCGAGCTCGCCCCGCTTCGCGTCGCGCTCGGCGAGTCGCGCCTCGAGCTCGCGCAGCTTCTGCGCCGCCGGCTCGAACGCGCGCAGGCGTGCGTTCTCTTGCTCGAGCGCGAGGCTCCGCTGTCGCTCCTCGGCGAGCGCGCGCTCGCGAGCGGGATCCGGTAGGACGTTCGGCACGGGCGCCGGGGGTGGCGGCGGCGGTGCCAGCCGCGGAACCGCGTGGCTTTTCCGCGCGAGCTCGGCGCGCAGGCGCTCGAGCTCCTCTTCCGCGTGGTCCGCCCGCGCGTCGGCCGTTTCGGCGCGTGACTCGAGCTCGCTGATCCAGCTCTCCTGCTGCTTGAGCTTGCGCGCGAGATCGACGGAGAGGACTTCCTGCGCGGGCAGCGCCGCGCGCGGGCTCACGGCGCTGCCGGAGAGCACGCGATGCAGCGGCAGCTGCACGACGGCGTAGCCGGGGAGCGCCATGCGATGCCGCGACGCGAGCGCGACGAACAGCTCCGGCTCCTCGCTCCCGCGCGGAATGAACTCGCTGTCGATGAGCGGCTCCGGCGCCGCTTCGGGCGCGAAGTCGACGACCGCGTAGCCGACGAACGGCGCCTGCCCGAGCATGCGCACGTGCTCGAACTCGCCCGCGACGAGGTCGTAGAGGGCGTAGTAGTCGAGCGGCGCCGCGCTCGGCTCCGGCGGCGGCAGGAGCGGGCTCGTGGCTTCACGGTTCGGCGTGACGAACAAGGCGACGCCGCGCGGCGCGAGCAGCCGCCGCGCGCGAGCGACGACGGCGCGCGCATCGAACGCGCCGAGATTCTCCACGAGCACGCAGTCGAAGCTGCCCTCGCGCGAAGCGAGCACCTCGTCGCTGAACGTCGAGAACGACAGCCCCGGCGCCGCGGCGCGTTCGACCGCTTCGGCCACGCGCAGCGGCGCGGGATCGCACACGTGCACGAGGCGCGCGCCGCGCTCGAGCAAGAGACGCGGAGTCGTGGCGAGCGCGCTGCCGAACACGAGCGCGCGCCGCCCTTCGATCAAGGGTTCGATGAACGCCGCGAGTGCCGCGCTGGAGGTGAGTGAGCCGGTGGTCATGCGATCGCGCGCGAGGCTACATTACTTTTGGACCCTCGGGGGTGGTGGACAGCGCGGCTCGGACGCACCAGGATCCCCGTAAGGTTTAGGGCGATGTTTCGGAAGACGCTCGTTGTCGATGGGTTGACACCGGTCGGGGCCTACCAAGCCCTGCGTTCCCGCGCGGAAGGCGGCTCGTTCCTGCTGGAAAGCGTGGTGCCCGGGGAACGCTGGGGACGCTACTCGATCCTCGGCTATCGCCCGCGCACGCAGCTCGTCGTTTACGGTGAGCCGGGGCGCGATCCGTTCGCGCGCCTCGCGGAGCTGTTCCCGACCGGCGAGCCCGAGGACGACGACGTGGCGACGCGCTTCGCGCGCGCCGCCGTCGGCCTCATCCCCTACGACATCGTCCACTACGCGACCAAGGTCCCCACCTGGCCCGACTCCGCGCGCATGCCCGTCGCGCGACTGATGCGCGACTTCACGGCCGTCGTGTTCGACAATTTGACGCACACGGCCGTGATCGCCGCGCACGACCCGGGTGACGTCGAGCGCGCCGAGCGCGATCTCGCCGCGGCGCCCGCGCTCGACCTCGCTCCGCCGCCCGATCGGAGCGCGCAGCCGTCCGACCTCGACGTGAGCATGAGCGACGAGGAGTACGGCGTCGCGGTCAACCGCGCCAAGGAGTACATCCGCGCCGGCGACGCCTTCCAGATCGTGCCGGCGCGCACCTTCTCGACGCCCGCGCGCGGCGCCGATCCGTTCGACGTGTACCGCGCGCTGCGCGTGCTCTCGCCGGCGCCGTACATGTACTTGCTCGAGATGCCCGCGACGGGGGAGGCGGGTCCGGTCGCGATCGCGGGCGCCAGCCCCGAAACGCTCGTACGCGTCGAAGCCGGCCGCATCACGCTGCGTCCGATCGCGGGCACCAAGCCGCGCGGGCGCACGCGGGAAGAAGACGAGCGGCTCGCCCAGGAGATGCTCGCCGATCCGAAGGAGCGCGCCGAGCACGTGATGTTGATCGATCTGGCGCGCAACGACGTCGGACGCGTCTCGAAGCCCGGGACCGTCATCGTCCCCGACCAGATGTTCGTGGAGCGTTACAGCCACGTGATGCACATCACGAGCGAGGTGCAGGGCGAGCTCAAGCCCGGGCTCGGTCCCTGGGACGTCCTCCGTTCGACGTTTCCGGCCGGAACGCTCACGGGCGCGCCGAAGGTACGCGCCATGCAAATCATCCGCGAGCTCGAGCTCCGGCGTCGCGGCGCGTACGCCGGGGCGATCGGCTACGTGACGCGCGGCAACGATCTCGACTTCGCGATCGCGATCCGCACCGTCGTGCTCGAGAACGATCGCTTCGAGGTCACCGCCGGCGCGGGCATCGTCGCCGACAGCGTGCCCGAGCTCGAGGCGCAGGAAACGCGCAACAAGGCGCGGGCCGCGCTCGCCGCCATCCACGCTGCCAAGCAGCGGCGCCGCTAGCGGAGCGACCCTTGGGCGCGCTTCGCCACTGGGTGCACGGGCTCGTTCACCCGAAGATTTGGCTCGCGCTCGGCCTGCTCTCGGTGCTCGCGTTCGTGGCGACGGCGGTCCTCGTTCCGCTCGCGCTCGTGCGGATGCCGAAGAACTATTTCATTCGTGATGCAGAGGTTCGCCGGACGCCGCTCGTCCTCCACGTGCTCAAAAATGTGCTCGGCGTGGTCCTCGTCCTTTTCGGGATCGCGATGCTGGTCTTGCCGGGTCAGGGGCTCATCACCATCGCGCTCGGGCTCGGTCTTTTGGACTTTCCCGGTCGGCGGCGCTTCGAGCTCGCCGTGATCGGTCGTCCCGCCGTGCTCAAGGGCATCAACGCGCTGCGCAGCAAGGTCGGGCGCGAGCCGCTCGATCTGCCACATCGTGGCTGAAACTTTGCGCGAAAGCCGCGTGTGCCGCGTCGGCTCAACTGGCGCGGCGGCTCACCCGCGGGCTACTCTTGTCGCCATGTCGACCTCGCTTCGCGTCTCCGCCGTCGCGGTGACGCTTTCCTTGGCCACCGGTTGTGGATTCTTCAGCCTCGATGACGATTCGAAGAAGGACCCCGCGACCCATCCCGAGATGGGTGGCAGCGCAGGCGTCGGCGGAGCCGTCACGCCCATGGGCGGCACCGGTGGCAGCGTGCAGGGTGGAAGCGCTGGATCTGCCATGGCTGGGACCAGTCCCAGCTCGGGCGGCAACGGCGCCGCAGGCACGGGCGGAGCAGGCGGCGCGGATGCCGGCTCGAGTGGCGCCGCGGGCGCGGGCGCAGGGATGGCGGGCGCCGCCGGCGGCGCGATGGGCGGCATGGCCGGCGACGTGGCGAGCGGTGGCATGGCAGGGAAGAGCGGCGCGGCGGGTATGAGCGGCATGGCCGGCAGCGGCCCGGTCACGTGCGAGTCGCTCGCGCCCGGCTCGAAGGCGCACGCGGGGCATTGCTACCTGCTCGTGACGAGCGGCGCGAACTGGGGGAACGCCAAGAAGGCGTGCAGCGACAAGGGCGCGCACCTCGTGACGGTGAGCTCCGCGTCGCCGCTCACCCAATCCGATTTCGACGACGAAAATGACTTCGTTTTCAACGAGCTCGGCGGCTCGAAAGACACGTGGATTGGCCTCAGCGACGGCCACACGGACAAGGAGTCGGCCACCGACGGCGAGTTCAAGTGGGTCAACGACGAGGCCGTGACCCTGACGAACTGGAACGACAACGAGCCGAACCACTACATGAAGAACTGCTCGGACGGCAGCGGCTGCTGGGAGCACTGCGTCTTCATGATGACGGACCCCGCGGGCAAGTGGAACGACGAGCTCTGCGAGATGAGCAAGCAGTACGTCTGCGAATGGGACATGGGCGGCTGACGCTCCCTTCGAAACCCTGCGTACGGGCTCGCGAAGCGGCGCCGCGCGTCAGCCGTAGCGACCTTCGACGTACTCGGCCGTGCGCGGATCCTTCGGATTCAAGAACAGATCCTCGGTGCGCCGGTGCTCGATGATCTCGCCGAGCAGCATGAAGATGCTCTCGTCGCTCGCGCGCCGCGCTTGCGCCATGTTGTGCGTCACGATCACGATCGTGTAGCGCCCGCGCAGCGTCCACATCAGCTCTTCGATGGCGCGCGTGCCTTCGACGTCGAGCGCCGAGCACGGCTCGTCCATCAGAATCACCTCGGGCTGCGTGGGGATCAGCCGCGCGATGCAGAGCTTCTGCTGCTGCTCGAGCTGAAGGTCCGTCGCCGGGCCGTTCAGGCGATCCTTGAGGTGCTCCCACAGGCCGACCTCGGTGAGCGCGCGCTCGACGGCCTCGTCGAGCTTCGGCTTCGTGAGCTCCTTCTTTTCGCCGTGGATGCGCAGCCCGAAAACCACGTTCTCGTAGACGGAAAGCGGCAGCGGGTTCGGCCGCTGGAACACCATGCCGACCGACTTCCGGAGCTGGATCAACGAGACGTCCGGGTCGTAGATGTTCTTGTCGAGGATGCGGATCTCGCCCGTCGTGCGCACGTAGCCGTAGCGCTCGTTCACGCGGTTGAAGCAGCGGAGCAGCGTCGTCTTCCCGCAACCGGACGGTCCGATCAGCGAGGTGATGAGCCCGCGCTTGATCGAGAGCGTGACGTTCTTGAGCGCCTGGAAGTCGCCGTACCAGAGGCAGAGGTCGCGGGTCTCGAGCCCGCCGGCCGTGGCGTCGGTCGCCGAGGGCACGTCTCGAATCGCGGCAGCCGTCATCCGAAGATGCCGTTCACGTAGTCGTAGGTTTTGCGGGATTGCGGGTGGTCGGAGAAGACGACGTCGGTCGCGCCTTCCTCCACGATCTCACCGTTCCACAGGAACATCGTGCGGCCCGCGAGCCGTCGCGCCTGCTGCACGAGGTTCGTGACGAGCACGATCGTCATGTGCTGCTTGAGCTCCTTCAGCACGTCCTCGATGCGCATGGTCGTGACCGGGTCGATCGCGATCGAAAACTCGTCGAGGCAGAGCACCTCCGGCTCGTGCGACAGCGCCCGCGCGATGGTCAGGCGCTGCTGCTGGCCGCCGGAGAGCTTGGTGCCGAGCGTGTGGAGGCGATCTTTCACCTCGTCCCACAGCGCGGCCTGCCGGAGACAGCGCTCGACGAGCGCGGCGAGCTCCTGCTTGTCGTCGAAGCCGGAGGCGCGCGGCGCGAACGCGACGTTGTCGAAGATGCTGAGCGGCAGCCCCACGGGCAGCGGCGCGACCATGCCGACGCGGCGCCGGAGCGAGTAGACGCTCGGGATCTCGCTCACGTCGACGCCGTCGATCAGGACCTGGCCCGACTGGCGCGCGTTCGGCAAGAGCTCGATCGTGCGGTTCAGGCACTTGAGCAGCGTGCTCTTGCCCGACTGCGCCGGCCCGATGATCGCGAAGATGTCGTTCTGGTCCACGTCGAACGAGATGCCGTGCAGCACCTCGGCTGCGCCGTACGACAGCTTGAGGTCGCGCACCTGGATTTTCGGCGGGCGGAGCGGGCGGACGGGCGGCGGCGTGACCGACTCGAACATCACCATTTTTTCCGGGCGCGGAGCTTGACCCTGAGCGCGATCGCGACGGTGTTGACGAGCAGCACCGTCCCGAGCAGCACGACGGCGGTGGCGTACGGCAGCGCTTTCGGCGCATCCGTCACCTGCGTCGTGATCGTGAAGAGGTGCATCGAGAGCGCCATGCACTGGTCGTAGAGGCCGTAGGCGAACGGGTTGCCCTCCTCGATGCGCTTGAAGAAGACGGCGCCCGTGAACATGATCGGGGCCGTTTCGCCCGCCGTGCGCGACACCTGCAGGATCACGCCCGTCAAGATGCCGCTGATCGAGTTCGGCAGCACGATGCCCCGAATCGTCTGCCAGCGCGTGGCGCCGACGTTCCAGCACGCCTCGCGGAACGACATCGGCACGGAGGCGAGCGCCTCCTTCGTGCTCGCGATGATGACGGGCAGGGTCATGATCGCGAGCGTAAGGGACGCCGCGAGGATCGAGCGTCCGATACCCGCGAACAGCACGAAGGCGCCGAGGCCGAACAGGGCGTGCACGATGCTCGGAACGCCGGCGAGGTTCACGACGGCCAAGTTGATGATGCGCGTGAGCCAGCCCTGCTTCGCGTACTCGTTCAAGTACACGGCGGCGAGCACGCCGACCGGCGCCGCAATCACGAGCGACGTCGTCACGAGGTAGATCGTGCCGAGCAGCGCCGACCAGACGCCGCCCTTGCGCATGCCGCCGGTCGGGTTCTGCGTCAGGAAATCCCAGGAAAGGAGCGGCCAGGCCTGGACGACCAGGTAGCCGATGATGGCGAGCAGGGGCAGCACCATCGCGAACGCCATCAGCCCGAGGATCACGCGCACGACCGCTTCTTGGCGGTGCTTGCTGCGAATATGCGGGGTTTCGGCGAACGTCGCGGCCATGGTGCTCTCGGGCGCGTCAGCGCTTGCGGGTTCCCTTGACGATCATGTCGGCGATCAGATTCACCGCGAACGTGATCGTGAAGAGCAGGATGCCGATCACGAACAGAACCTGATAGTGCGGCGAGCCGACCGACGCCTCGCCGAGCTCGGCCGCGATCGTCGCCGTGAGCGTGCGTACCGGATCGAACGGGCTCTTCGGAATGTTCACGGCGTGGCCGGTCGCCATCAGCACGGCCATCGTCTCGCCGACCGCGCGCCCGACGCCGAGCAGCACGGCGGCGAGCAGGCCGTTCTTGGCGGCGGGGAGCAGCACGCGGTGCACGGTCTGCCAGCGCGTCGCGCCCATCGCGAGCGAAGCCTCACGGAACGAGTCGGGCACGGCCTTCAGCGCGTCCTCGCCGATGCTCACCATGATCGGAACGCTCATGAGCGCGAGGAGCAGCGCGCCGTTCAGCACGTTGAGCCCGACGGGCACGTGGAAGACCTCTTGAATCAGCGGGTTGAGCACCGAGATCCCGATGAAACCCCACACGACCGAGGGAATCGCGGCGAGCAGCTCGATCACGACCTTCAGCGTCTCGCGCACGCGTTGGTTGCAGAACTCCGAGACGAAGACCGCGGCGCCGAGCCCGAACGGCACGGCGATCAGCATCGCGAGGCCGGTCACGCTGAACGTGCCCGCGATCAGCGCGAGCGCGCCGTAGCGCACGTTGGAGACGGAGGTCGGGTACCACTCCGTCGAGAAGAAGAACTGCACGAGGTTCAGGCCGCCGAACAGAAAGCCGACCCCTTCGCGCAGCACGAAGAAGAAGATCCCGAACACGAACACGATGGCGCTGATGCCGCACAGGCGAATCACCCACTCGAGCGCCGTCTCCGCCGCGATGGCGAAGCGTCCGCGTCGCGGCCCACGCGGGCTCCCCGCCGAAGCGGAGACCGGCCGTGTGCCTACGACGCGTGCCGGGGGTAGGTTCATCGCCTGTTCGCCCATCGCGCTCACTTGCTACTTCGGTAGCGGCACGTATCCCGTGTGCTCGACGATCTTCTGGCCCGCGTCCGACATCGCCCAGTCGAGGTACCTCTTCACGGCGGGCGTCGGCGTGCCGGGCGTGTACATGAAGAGCGGGCGCGAGATCGGGTAGGTCTTGTCGTGCACCGTGGGGATGCTCGGCAAGACGCCCGGCTCGCCCTTCTTCTTCGAAACCTTGAGGATCTTCACCTCGGGCGTGGCGTAGCCGAGGCCGCTGTAGCCGATGGCACCCGGGGTCTTCGCCACCTGCTCGACGACGTCTTTCGAGCCGTTCATGTCGAGCGAGCCGGACTTGAAATCGTTCTTCTTACCGACGACCGTCTCGCGAAAGTACTGGTAGGAGCCGGAGTTGTTCTGGCGACTCACGCGGATGATGTCGTCGCTCTTCGCGCCGGGGATGCTCTTCACGCCGACCTCGGACCACTTTCCGAGCTTTCCGCCCTCGCGATAGATCTCGGCGAGCTCCTCCATCGAGATCGATTCGAGCGGGTTCGACTTGTGCACGTAGACGGCGAGCCCGTCGAAGCCGACGATGAACTCGGTCGGCGGCTGACCGGTGGCGGCCTTCGCCTTCTCGATCTCCTCGGGCTCCATCTTGCGGCTCGAGTTGGCGATGTCGGCGGTCTTGTTGATGAGCGCCGCGATGCCGACGCCGGAGCCGCCGCCCGACACCTCGATCGAGAGGTGGGGTTCGACCTTGGCGTACTCCTCGGCCCACGCCTGCGCGAGGTTCACCATCGTGTCCGAGCCGATGTTCTGAATCGACTGCTTCTTCGCAGTCTCCGCGGCACCGCTCGACGCCCCTTCCGGTGCCGGCTCGCTCTTTTTCTTGCAGCCCGAGCCGAGGCCCACGCAGAGCACCGCTAGCGCACCGAACGCGAGACCCTGCGTGAGGGCGCGACGGATGCGGAAGGACGTTGGGGAGGTTCGTAGCATTGAGCGTTCCTTTTTTTCCTTCGAGGCTTTTCAGCCGTCGCCGAGGACGGCTTCGACGAGGTCGTTCACATGGGCCTGCAAGAACTCGAATGCTTCCGTGTACGCGGCCTGGATCTGCTCCGGAGTGCCCTCGACGACCGAGGGATCGGAGATGCTCCAGTCGAGGCAAACCGCCTTGGTCGGGGGCGGCGGAAACACGCGCTGCGCCGCCTTCGCGAGCGAGACCATCACCTGGTAGTGGTCGAAGTACGGCACCTGATCGAT
>Ga0070682_100000477_pt1 | contig 25272 bp, 20 predicted proteins | sample KBSC63LmetaG_FD_64668 | JGI IMG/M metagenome (GOLD analysis project Ga0070682, IMG submission 64668) | Corn rhizosphere microbial communities from Kellogg Biological Station, Michigan, USA - KBS C6-3L metaG | ecosystem: Host-associated > Plants > Roots > Rhizosphere | place: USA: Michigan...
CAGTGCCAGGTTTTCCGCCACCAGGCTCGCGCTGCAAATCAGCTCGTCGCCGTCGAGCTCGGTACGTAGGAGCAGCACGGCGTCCTCGATGCTGCCCGCCGGCGAGAGCTCGCCGCCCACGACGCGTTCATCGAGTGTGCCCAGACGTTCCGTCGCGCGTGAGTCTTCGCACGCGGCGAGGCCGACGGAAGCCACGAGCAAGCCGAGCTTGGCCGCTCGTGCCCGACCTACGGCGCGAAGTTGTCGATGCACGGGTAGCTCCCGGTAAAGACGTCGTGCTCGCGGTCGTAGCGCAGGACTTGGTCTTCGAGGTTCAGGACCCCTTGGAACGAGAAACAGAACACGGACGGAGTCGCCGCGCGCACGCCCGTCTGGGGATCGTAGTCGGGCGGTCCGAGCGTCCCCGAGAGCGCGATGGTTTGGTTCGGGACCGCGAGCCAAGCGAGCGTGTCCTCGATCTCCTCCGGCCGTGTGCCGAACGGTTCCCCTTCGAGCAGGCTCGGCATGGCGGCGGCGATGTTCGGGCCCGTGAGGTCAGCGTGCGCCGCGACCATCGCGTACGCGAGCGTGTAGACGGCGTCGAAGTAGTTCCCCGTGTCGACGTTGACGTCGTTGCCGTTCTCGTTTCGGAGGCGCAGGGCGTACGCATTTTGGAGCGTCGGATCGATGGCCGAGGCAGCCGTAATGCCGAGGAAATGCTCGGCCATGGCCGCCGGTCCGTCGATGCCGTTGAGGATGGGCAGGATCGAGTTCAGGTCACCGGCGTTGTAGGGGGAAAGAATGAAGTAGGGCCGCTCGTCTTCCCTGAAAGTCTGCGCCCAGGTTGCCTCGATCTGCCCGATGAGTCCGCCCTGTTGGGTCATCACGTCGCCTGCGGCCGAGACGATGACGTCCGGATTGAACTCGATGATGTCGGCGCGGGCTTTCTCGATGTCCGGGCTCTGAGCGTCGAGCTCGACGTTCAAGAAGTTGTCGCCGTTTTGGGAGGCCGTCTTGTTCCCGTTGAACCGTAGGGCTGGGAACACGAAGCTTTGGAGATCGGCGTCGAACTCGTCGGTGGTCGTGACGAGAGCGACCTTGATCGGAGTGCCCTTGGCAAGCAAGCGCGCCTTCCTGACGTACGCCTCGAGATGGCCGAGGAGCTTCGCGTAGGCGGGGGCAAAGTCGCTCGGCTGCCCGAGCAGGTTCCAGATGAGCTCGCCCTTCGGGTAGATCGCGTCCGTCAACGTGCTCGTGAGCGAGATCGGGCTCAAAAAGAAGACCTTCTTCGCGAGGTGGGCTTGGAACGAGCGCTGCAGATCCGCCGGCCGTAGCGTGGCGAGGAGCGCCTGGACCCGGACGTCGTTCGCGAGGTGATTCATGCCGCGATCGATGATGCCGGGGTGCGCGTCCTCGTTGCTGTTGCAGACGACCATCACGAGCGGGCGAAGCTCGCCATTTTCTCCCACCGGCAATCCGCCTGCGGCGTTGATGTCCTCGAGCGCCAGGAGCGAGGACCAGACCGTCACGTTGCGGTCCGGGTGGGAATCGTTCAAGAGCCCGAAGGAGCCGAAGTAGATGGGGTTCGGGTGGCTAAAGTCGCCGTAGACGAGCGGGCAGTCGTTGGTGTTGAGCACCACGCACGTGTGGTCCTCCTGACGACAGAAATAGGGCTCCCCTCGGCCAAGCTTCACGCACTCCTCGTTCGTGGAGCACTCGTCGCCGCCGAGGGCGCCGCCGACGCCGGTTCCCGCAGCGGGTTGGTCGCCGCTACCGGCGTCGCCGCTGACGGCGCCCCCGCCACCCTTGCCCGTCGTGCCGCCGCGCGCCGTCATCCCACCGGTCGCGCTGGCGCCGCCGGAGCTCACCTGATCGCCCCCGGCGCCCGCCTCGGCCGAGGTACCACCCGTGCCGCCGGAACCCCCGCCACTGACCTTGCCCGCGGTGCCTCCGGTCCCGCCCGGACTCGGCTCGTCGAGCGGAGCAATCACGAGACAACCCGACAGCACCGCCGCCACGAGCGAGCTCACCGACCCAAGTCGCGCGCGCACGCTCAGAACGCTCCCGTTGCCGAAAGCCCGACGGCGTCGCGACTCGCAAAGCCCGAGAAGCGCGGCGCGTAGCTCGCTACAGCCGCTTTGGGCCGCGTGAAGTAGAAGTACCCCGTGAGCGCTGCGCCGCCCGCGGTGCCGATCCAGAGCGCGGCGTTCACGATGCCGAGCGTGCGCAGTGAGTCATGCTGGCTCTCGGCGTCGCTCTCATGACGCCCCGTATCCTGGTAGTCCGAGCGACGGTTGAGATACATCGCGCCGGTGACGCTCGCCACCGCGGCGAGCGCGAGCGTCGTGCCGCCCGCGACGTACACGGATGTCGGCACGGGTCGCTCGGTGGCAACGTCGCGCGGCGGCGCGGTCGGGGGCGGGGGAGCCGCGGGCGGTGGTGCCGGCACGGGAGCCACGGGCACGGGCGCGACAACAGGTGCAGGCAGCGCCTCGAGCGGCGGAATCGTCACGGTTTGCGCGTCGGCGGTGGCGCCGATCTCCACGCCGGTGGACCAGGGTTTCTTGCCCGGCGCTCGCGCCTCGACCACGTGCTTGCCGGGGTCGACCGGCGTCGGAACGCCGAGCGCGGCGCGACCGATGCCGACGCCGTCGAGCGCGACCGTGAGCTCCGGCTCGTTCACCGCGGGAGCGAGCACGAGCGTGAGGCGCGAGAGCTTCGGCTCGAGCGCCGCGAGGTGGTCCTCCGCGAATTTGATCCGCGTCTGCTGGCGATTGCGTCGCGACTCGGTGAGCGCGTCCGAAAACTCGAAAAAGGCCGTCGCGAGCTTGCCCTGCGCCTCATGGCATGCCGCGAGGTTCAACAGCGTGCCGGTCGCAGGATCGAGGCGGAAGCTCTCCGCGAACTTCGGGCACGCCTCGGCGTAGTTGCCCGCGGCGCTGAGCTCACGCGCTTGGCGATACAGCGTGTCGGCGAGCGACACTTCCGTGGCACCTTGGGCGCCCGCCCTCGCGGCGAGCAGCACGAGCGCGTTGCCGAGCGCCACGCCGGCGAAACGGCGGAGCCGAGAGCTGCCCGGGAAGATCATGCCGTAACCCTAACCCGATCCGGCTTGGCCACCCGCGCCCGATGCGCCCGCGCCGCCCGTGTCGCAGCGCGGATTCGAGAGGCCGCCGGGGTCCGGATCCATCAAGAGCGGCTCGGCCAACCTGCCCAAAAGCGCGCGCAAGTCCGTGATCTCGCCCGGGCTCAAGGTGAGCGGCCCGCTCGCCGCCGCGACGTAGTCGTCGATGAGCAAGGCAACGTCCGCGACGCTCAGCGGAGTCGGCTGCCAGATGAGATCGAAGCTCTCCGGAACGGAGGATCCGAAGCAGCCCCAGAGATCGAGACTGAAGTCGAGGAGCTGGTTCAAGAAGGCAACGCGCACGTCGAGGCCGTTGTCGGGATCGAGATAGAGGAGCCGCACCCAATCGATCCGACAATCGAGGTTCACCGAGATCTCGAACGCGCGCGACACGTCCCACGCGAGCGTGCTCGGCGACGTCGTTTGCCGAACGCAGACGTCGAGCTGTGCGATGCCCGTGCCCCCGGTGCCCGCACCCGCGAGCCCGGTTTCGCCCGCGTCGGCGCCGGCACCACCGCCCGTCGTTTCGTTGCCCCCCGTTCCCCCCGCGGACGTCCCCCCGGCATTCCCGCTGCCGCCCGCCTGCGTCCCGCCGCTCCCACCGTGCGGACGTGAGCCGCCGCCGCCGGGCGAAGCGCCGCCGCCCCCGTCGTTCATGCCGCCAGTTTCGCCCGGGCCGTCACCCGCCAGCTCGCCGGTTCCAGCGTCGCCCGCGCTGCCGCCGCGGTGGCTGCCGCCGTCACCCGTAAGGGTGTGCCCGCCTGCGCCGGCCAGAGCCCCACCGGGGTCGCGGCGCTCGCTGTCGCCGCAGCCGGAAGCCGCGAGCGTGAAGGTCGCGCAGGCCGTCGCGAGCGTGATCGGCCACACTCTGCCCATGACGTGGCGCAGCATAGCGGAGAATTTCGCGCGTTGCGATCTCGTCACGCGGGCGCCGCGATCGACGAAGAAGCTTCGCTGAGTCGAGCGGTTACGACCATTCCGAGCGGCCTCGCGAGAACTTTGCCGTGCCGAGACTCAACAAACGCGCTTGAGCTCAGGCGGATGTTGGTATGAACTGGCCGTTCTGGTCTGGTAGGGCTTTTCCCACCCAAGGAGGTAACGGGATGTCGATCCAATTGGTCCGTGCGGGGGTTCTGGGCGTTCTCACCATGGCAGCGGCCCTGAGCGGCTGCTCCAATGCCTCGCTCGGGTCCGAATCGGATGCCGAGGGCGTCGGCTCTTCCGGCACGCTGGAGCTGCCGCTCACGGCGACGAGCGCGGGGGTCAAATACCGCCTCGCCCAGGCCAAGTTCGCGATCAAGGGCACGAGCGCGAGCTTCACCCGCAACATCGCGCCGCCCGCGGATACGGCGGTCGATCAGGAGACGCTGCCGGCCGGGTCGTACCAGATCACGCTCCAGAAGGGTTGGGAGCTCCAGGCCAAAGGCCCGGGCGATTCCGCGTTCAAGGCCGTCAGCGCGAAGCTCACGTCGCCGAATCCGGCGTCCTTCGAGATCAAGCGCGGCAAGACCGTCGACGTGATCTTCACGTTCACGAGCTCCTACGGGACGGTCACCCTCGACACGGGCAAGGCCAACGTGCGCATCAGCGTGCAGGACTGCTCGAGCTTCGACCGGCTCAGCGCGTCGCTCGCGACGTGGACCGTCGCGTGCCTCGGCCGCATCGACCAGTACTCGTACAAGCTCAACGATCAGGGCGCGCTCGAGCGCAACTTCGACGAGTGTCCGCTCGACAAGGCCATGCTGCAGAACATCGACGACTTCTTGGGCCTGCAGTACCCGCGGCGCATCCTCGCCGACACGGCGACGCAGCTCGACCTCGCCAAGGACTGCATCGGCGGTCGCTGGGCGCAGTGGAAGGACGCGTTCGACTCGAGTGGCATCACCGACTGCCCCGACTGGAAGTTCATCCAGGAGTTCAACACCCCGGACGGCGACACCTACGAGAAGATCGGCGCCGCGCTGCCGCCGAACAATTTCCCCGAGACCGGGGCTCGTCCGGCCATCCTCGCGCAGCTCAAGATCAACACCTCGTACTCGGTCAGCTACCCGAACGGCACCCCCGACCAGAAGTGCACGACGCCGGGCGATTGCGCGCAGCAATGCGCCGCCGGCTTCCCGGGTTTCGTGATCCGCAACGACGGCGAGACGATCCTCACGGATCCGGATCCGTGGGAGAAGGACACCAACTACAACGGCGCCCCGAACCCGTACCTGCGCGGCGCCTACTACCACCCGATGTCGCTCACCGGAGAAATCCCGGGCGACATCGTCGGCCACTGGCAGCGCTCGCAATCGACCGCGACGAAGAAAGAGCTCTGCAGCTACTACGACTACACGAGCGGTCTGCACGTGCAGACCGAGCTCATCGGCGACTGCCAGCCGATCGACGCCAACGGCACGACGAGCTGCGTCTCGCTCTGCATGAAGCACTAGGCAGCGCCCGGCAGGTCAATCCATCGGCCACGGCAGCGTGTCGGGCTGCGGCGGTAGGGAAGGCGGCTCTTCGGTCGCCTCTCCCTGCTCGCTGGAAGCGTGGGATAGCGGGCGCCACCACGGCTTGACGGCTTCGGCGCGCGACGGCTCCACGGGCTCGCCCAAGCGCGGCATGACGAGGTTCGCCCCGTACCCGGGCGCGAGCGCGACGAGCGTCTCCGCGGGCTCGTCCCAGGCGTGCATCGCGAGGTTGAACGTGCCCCAGTGCACCGGCAAAAACCGCGCGCCTCCGAGCAGGGCGTTCGCGCGCAAGGCGTTCTCGGGACCGAGATGGATGTCCCCCCACGCGGGGTGAAACGCGCCGACCTCGAGCATCACGAGATCGAACGGGCCGAGGCGCTGCTTGATGTCGCCGTATTCGGGCGTGAGACCCGTGTCGCCGCTGAAGAAGACAGCGGCGTGGTCGGTACGGAGGATCATCGACGACCAGAGCGTCGGATTGCGCGCACCGATGGATCGGCCGGAAAAGTGCTGCGACGGCGCGGCCGTCACGCTGAGGCCGCGCTTCGGGTGACGCGCGGTCTCCCACCAGTCGAGCTCGTGGATGCGTTCCGGCGCGACGCCCCACGCTTCGAGGTGCGCGCCGACGCCGAGCGACGTGTAGAACGGCACCTCGCTGCGCGCGAGCTCGCGGATTGTCGGGTAGTCGAGGTGGTCGTAGTGATCGTGCGAGATCACGACGGCGTCGAGCGGTGGAAGCTGCGAGAGCGTCACCGGCACGGGCTGGAAGCGCTTGGGCCCCGCGAACGTCACGGGTGAAGCGCGCTCGCCCCACACCGGATCGGTGAGCACCCGCACGCCGTCCATCTCGAGCAAGACCGTCGAGTGGCCGAGCCACGTCGCGCGCAACGCCGTGTCGGGCGGCGTGAGCCACGCGGCGAGCGGATTCGTCGACGGCAGCGGGCCGGGCGGCGTGCGGCGCTGCCCGCCGCACAGAAACTCCGAGATCGTCGGGCCCGCGGTCCCCTTCTTGAGGCCCTGCGCGACATCGAACGTATTTTTGAACGCGCCGTCGACGAAGCGCGCCGACGCACGCATTCGTTCGAGCCGAGCGCCGGTTGCAGCGGTGCCGAGGGCGTGAACCATGGCGCGAGGATAGCGCGACCGGCGCTCGCTGGCCCGAGCGTCAGGAGTCGAGGCGCCGCGTCCTCGGCCCGATCAATCTTCAGCTCTCGACCACTCCGCGCTCCCGAAGCGAGCGAGGCCGGCCTCGATGCGGTCGCGAGGTCCGTAGGTTGCAAGGCCGATGTGCTGGTCCCAGTAGAGCCTCGCGCTCTCGCGAAGCTCCGCGCTCGTCACGGCCCTGATCCGCTCGATCCAGCGGGTGACGCTGTCGGGTGGTTCCCCGTGCAAAAACGATAGAGCGACCATTCGCGCGACGCCGGTGTTGGTCGAGAGGTACCCGCCGATGCGGCCCAGTAGCTGAACCTTCGCGAGCTCGAGCTCGGGTGCGGGCACTTCTTCTGCGCGCAAGCGTTTGATCTCGTTCATCACGAGAGCGAGCGCGTCACCGCCGCGCTCGGCCTCGACGGCGAATTCCACCCAAAAGGTACCCATCGTGCGGGTCGTCTCGCACTCGGCTGTGACCGCGTAGCTGATGCCCTCTTCGTGACGGAGCAACCGCGTCGTGCGTGACAAGGGTAAGTTCGCGAACACCATCGCCAGAAGGTCGAGGTCCGCTTCGCGAGCGTCGCCGGAGCTCGGGCAGGGGAGTGCCACCGTGAAGTAAGCGCGACTGCCGGCGCCGCTCACGCCCTGGATCGGCTTCGACGGCTCGAGCGGGCGCGGGGGCGGAGCCGGCGCGGGCGCGGGCGGCGTCCCGCTTCGCGGCCAGTCGCCGAAATGTGCGTTCGCGAGCGCGACGGCGTCGGCGAGCGTTACGGCTCCCACCGCGATGAGCGCGCTGCTTTCCGGCGCGTAGCGGGCGGCGTGGAAGCGGGACACGGCGTCCGGCGTGAAGCCCATGACGTTCGCGTGATTGCCGAGGGGGATGACAGGAGGGTGCTGCTCCCCGAACAGGCCGAGCAGGGCCGTGTCCCTGAGCCGGTACTGGATGCCGAGCGACTCGTGGTGCATCGCTTCGAGCTGGTCGCCGCGCGCCGCCTGGATCCCCGCGGGCGTGAAGAGCGGGCGGCGCACGATCGCCGCGAGAGTGTCGACTCCCATGGCCAAGTCCGCGGTCGGCGCGTGAATGCTCACGAGCGTCCCGTCGCGGTCGAACGCAATCAGTGGGGCTTCGCCGTTGACGTGCAAATAGGCGAGCTCGCGCCCGTCGCTCAAGCGGGTGCCTTGGGTCAGAGCGTGGGCCGTGAGCGCAGCGAGCCCCGCTTCGCGTGGCGAGTCGCCGTCGTGCGCTGCTTGGCTCGTCCAAATCAGCGTTACGAGCGGCAGTGCCGGCCGTTCGACGACGAGGATGCGCATGCCGTTCGCGAGGTCGGCGGTCCGGACCTCGGGTGGATGCACGGGAGTGACCTCGACGTCGGGCGGGGTGGCCCGGAACGGGGCGTCGGGGCTCGGCGTGAGGGGGCGCGTCGGCTCGGGCAGCGCCGTGCGATGGCTGCACGCCGCGAGGAGCAAGAGGCATGCAATCGAAAGCTTCACGGCTCGAACACCTCGACTCCCCCGGCCGGGCCGACGTCGCGGTCGTGCAGCATCTCGGCCACGACGAGCGGGTCTTTGAAGCTCGCCAGCAAGGGCATGAGATCGGTGACGGTGAGCCCCATCAAGGCTTTGATGCGTGCATCGGGGTCGGACGGGTGACCCTCGAACGCCAGCGCCTCGACGTGGGCGCGCGCGCGGGCGAGCGGGTTCTCGAGCATCACCCAGCCCTCTTCGACGAGCCCAGCCCGCGCTTCGCGCAGCGCGTCGCGAAGGCGCTCTTCGGTCACGCCGGCGAGCGTGACGCGCAACGCGGTTTCGAGCTCCTCGAAGCCCACGCCCGCACGCGGGACCATTCGAATCACGAAATGTGAATCGACCCCGGTGTCCTCGAGGCCCACGTGCATCCCGAGCGCCACGCGCTGCTGGTCGACGAGCTTGGGCTTCAGGATGAATTGGAGCGCGTACGCGAGGAGCTCCGCCGCCACATGCGCGCGCGTCCCGTTCGCGGGGGCGCGGTAGGCGGTGAGCAGGAACGAGGTGAACTCCCGCGAGCGGTAGACGAGGCGGGTGCCGTGGGCGCGTGCAGGCGTGAGCGTTCGACGCGCCGCGCGCGCCGTCGCCGGGTTCGCGAGCCCCCCGAAGTAGCGCTCGGCGAGCGCTCGGCCGTCGGCGAGTGTCACGTCTCCGACGATGACGAGGTGAGCGTTGTCGGGACGATAGCCACTCTGGAAGAAGAATTGGGTGTCCCGCAGCGTGAGATCGTCGAGGTCGCGCTCGGGATCGACCTGGCCTGCGTAGGGGTGCTTGGCACCGTAGAGCGCGGTCGCGACGTGCGCGAGCAGCCGGCGTCGGGCATCGTGCTTGATCCCGATCTCCGCGCGCAGCACGTCGCGCTCGTGGTCGACCGCCTTTTGGTCGAAGGTCTCGAGGGTGAACCCCATGCGCTCACTCTCGATCCAGAGCGCGAGCGCGAGGGCTTTCGACGGTACGACGGCGTAGTAGAGCGTGCGATCATCGTACGTCTCGCCGTTCATCCTCTCGCAGCCGGCACGTTCGAGTAGCTCGAGCGCTCGATAGTCCTCGAGGTGCCGCGAGCGCCGGAAAGTGAGGTGCTCGACGAGGTGGGCGAGGGATCCGTACCCCAAAGGCTCATCGCGCGTGCCGATGTCGTAGGACACGAGCACGGCGACATGGGGCTCACGGTGGTTCTCCTCGACGACGACCTCGAGGCCGTTAGCGAGCCTGAAATGGGCCTGGGGCGGCGACGTCGCGTCGGGAAGTGCCGACGCGTGCCCACCCAAGCAGAGCGTGCCGGCGAAGGCCGTCAGCAGACCCGAGTGGCTTCGGCGTGCGTGCCGCACGATGGCTCGAGCCTACCTCAAGCGGGTCGAACGACGAAAGCATGGCGGCCGGCCTGATTTAGGCGTACCGGGGGAGCGTGGAAAGCGAATCCTGCCGGGTCTGTGGAGGCGACGGGCGCATCAAGAACTCGTTCGGCGGCGGCGAGAAGACGTGCCCCTCGTGTCACGGAAACGGGCGGCGCGTCGAGGAGCCGTTGTTCCGCGATGTCACGAAGACGAAGCCGTCGCACCATCGCGCGAACGAGAAAGCGGCGGCGCCCGCCAAGGCCACCTGGCCGGCGACGTTCGACGGCACAGTGCTCGCGAACGAGGTGAAGGGCTCGCGCCTCGCGGAGGACGCGAAGGCACGCGTCATCCGCGAGATCATCGAGTACGAGGGCAGCCACGGAAAATGCACGCAAACCTTCATGAAGAAGGTTCGGAAGCAGCTGCGCTGAGCACGCGCCCGGGGTAGGCGCCGTCGGTGCGCCGAGGCGGATCGCCATGGATTGGCGTTCTTGCCTCGATCGGCGCCGACCCCGAAATGACCACGGACGGGGCATTCCCGCCGACCGCGCGCTTCGGCCACACCCGGTGGGGCGGCACGTTTCGTGAATCGGGCCGTGGGAGATGATGCTTTCTCCACTCCCGCCGCGCGCGGGATTCAAGCTCGGGTCCTGGCTCTTGCTCGCTGTTTGCTCGCTGTCGAGCGGCGCTTGCGCGTCGTATGCGGGGACGGCCAAAAGCGCCGAGCCGGAGGTGCTCGCGCGTCAGGGCGATTGGCTGATGGTGCGTGGCGTTCCGCTCGTGATGCAGGAATCGCACGACGATTGCGGCGCCGCGGCGTTCGCTTCGGTGCTCAGATTCTGGGGCCACGACGCGACGCCGGCGTCGATCGAGGCGCGAATTGGGCAGGAGAATCGGCGGCTGCGTGCGGGCGACATCGTGGCGTACGCGCGGCGCGAGGGCCTGAGATCGTACGTTTTCTTCGGAACCATCGCCGACATTCGCCACGAGCTCGAGCGCGGGCGACCCGTGTTGGTCGGCCTCGGCAAGGCGCTCGACTCGAAGCAGGCGCTGCTCCACTACGAGGTGGTGATTGGTTACGAGCCGAACCAAGCACGCGTGCTTCTGCTCGATCCCGATCGAGGCTTCCAAGTCGATAGCCTCGACGGCTTCTCCGCCGAGTGGCTGCGCAGCAAGGGAGTGACAATCGTGACCTTTCGCCCCACGCCGGCGGCGGAAATATCGGCGCGTTGAGCGCTTTAGTTCGGCACGCCGATTGCAGAACTACCGAGCATGAGAAAGACCAGCGTAGCCTTGATCGCGAGTTTGGTGTTGGCCCACGCCGTTCCAGCTCATGCTGCAAGCGTTTCCGACACGGTCCCACACGCCGCGAGCGCACCGCGCGCGGATTCCTCACACGTGCGCGTGATTCGAATCCCGCGCACCGCGTCCACGCCGACGCTCAGCGACGAGGAACGTTACGCCGTGCGCGAAGCGATCTCGAGAGAAGCGAAAAACTTCCGTGGCGGCGACGCGATCGTCATCACGGCGACCGCGGCTGTCATCATCATCCTCGGCGTCATCCTGATCCTCCTGCTCACGTGACGGCGGTGTCGCCTGCCGATCCGTCGGCGCTCGTGACGACGTCGCCCGCACCGTGTCCCCCGAACGACGCCGGCGCGTACCAACACGACGGATTCTTCCTGCGTTCCGCGCCGGGCGTCGCCCTCTTTCGGGCGATTGTCGCGGGCTCCGCCGGGCCGCCCCGCCGCACGAGCGTCGACGGCGTCGGCGTGAGCTCGTCGCTGGAGGTGGGCGGCACCCCGACCCGCGGCCTCGTGGTGGGCGGTAGCGTGTGGACGGCGCGGCTCGACCCGGTTTTCGTCGAGGACGGGAAGCGGGTCAGCTCCGACGACGACAGCGTGAAGCTGACCGAGCTGCGCGTGGGGCCCTTCCTCGATTTCTACCCGCGCCCCGAGCGCGGATTTCACGCCGCGGCTGCGGTGTCCTTGGTCATCCAGTTCGAAAGCGACACCAAGGGCGACGCCATCCGCCCCATTTGGTACGGCGCGGCGCTCAGCACCGCGGTCGGTCACGAATGGTTCATCGCGGGTGAGGTGAGTCTCGGGTTCTTGGCGCGGTTCGCGCTCGGCAGCCTGCGCCGAAGCTCGGCCGGCATCACCGAGAGTCTCGCGTTCGTGGCCCCCGAGCTCGCTCTCACCGCGACTTATCACTAGCGATCCTGCTTTCGGATGGGCGAATTGCGAGGGACCGTGAGTCTTTGTCTCAATCCGCTAGGAGGCGCGGCCGAGTATTGGTAGGGGGAAATCCGTGGTTTCGCTCGGCTACAGCAAGGTGTTCAGCTTCACGATGGTCGCGGGCATGGCGTGGTCAGCCTGGGCTTTGGTGAAGTCGCCGCCGTCGCTCGCCCATGCCGCCATCCTGGTTGGGTTCAGCCTGGTGGTGACCGACCTCATCAGCGGCCTCTTGCACGTCGTGCTCGACAACCCCCGCTCGCTGGCCCTCGCGCCCATCCGCGGCCTCGCCCAGGGGTTTCAACGCCACCACCAGAACCCCAGCAACATCTACGAGATGCCGCTCTACCAGCACCTCTACGTGATGCACATGCCGCTCACGTTCCTGTTCCTCGCGGTGCTGCCGTTCCACGAGGCGGGCATGTACGTGGTTTTCCTCAGCATGGTGATTGCTCTCCACATCATGCAGATGGCTCACCTCTGGGCACACTTGCCCTTGGAAAGAGTCCCGAGCCCCGTGCGTGTCCTGCAGAAGGCGCGGGTGCTGCTGAGCAAAGGGCAGCACGACCTCCATCACGTGGCGCCCTACGACAAGGACTTCTGCATCATGACCGGCATCTGCAATTGGCCGCTCAACGTGTCGGTTGCCTTGCTCGGCCCGACCACCCATTGGTGGCTCGCGATCTTCCTCGGCTCCACGCTCTCGCCCTTGCTGCTCGCGTTTCTCCTCGCGTAGCGCGCTGCCCCTCACGGGGCGCTCAAATCCACTTGGCGATTTCCGCCGCCATCGTCTCGAGTGGGGCGGCGGCGGAGGCGAGCCCCGCTTCGTTCACGACCCGCGGCATCCCGTAGACCACACACGACGCTTCCGATTCGGTGATGACCCGCCCGCCGGCCTCGACGATGGCGCGTGCCCCTCGGAGCCCGTCGTCGCCCATGCCGGTCAAGACCACCGCGAGCGCGCGCGAGCCGAGGCTGCGCGCGGCACTCTCGAAAAGGACGTCGACGGACGGTCGGTGGGTGGCGTCCTTCGGCTCGGCGTCGAGGTGAGCGAGCAGGCGGCCCCCATGGTTCACGAGGTAGAGATGCATGCCCGCGAGCGCGACGATCGCGAGGCCCGGACGCAAGAGCATCCCCTCGCGCGCCTCCAGCACGTCGATCGTGGAGCCGGCGTCGAGGCGCGCGGAAAGACCTTCCGTGTAGCCCGGCGGGATGTGAAGCACGATCACGATCGGCGCGGGGAAGTCGCGTGGGAACGCCGCGAGCAGGCGAGTGAGCGCCTGCGGGCCCCCGGTCGACGTGCCGATCAGGACGACGCGGTCCGACTGCGTCCGCGGCGTGACCGCGGGCTCGGCGGGCGCGCTGGGAAAGGCGCGCACGGGCACGCGAGCGGCGGCGAGCACCTTGGCGACGAGCTCCCCGGCGATGTCGCGCAGGCTGTCGATCGCGAGCGCTGTCGGCTTGTGCACGAGATCGAACGCGCCCGCCGCGAGGGCCGCAAGTCCGAGCTGGCTCTCGCCGTCGGCCATGCTCACGATCACGACCCGCCCGCGCTGGTCGACCGGGAGCGCTTTCAGCACGCCGAGCCCGTCGAGGTTCGGCATCACCAAATCGAGCGTGACGACGTCGGGCTTTAGCGCGCTGATTTTTTCGAGCGCGTCGATGCCGTCCGACGCGGTTGCGATCACGTCGATCTCGGGGCTCGTCGTGAGGCTTTCGCGCACGACTTTGCGCGCGAAGGCCGAGTCGTCGACGACCAGCACGCGGACTTTCTTCATTCGTTCCTCTTGCGATAGAAGAAGGTGCCGGCGCGCTCCTCGCACAGGAACGCCGAGTCGAAGCGGAGCAGCGATTCGGAAGTTCCGACGAAGAGTCGCCCGCCGGGCGAAAGGGCCCTCCACAGCGACGCGATCACGCTTTCGACGCGCGCGTCGCTGAAATAGATCAACACATTGCGGCAGAAAATGAGGTCGAACCTACCGAGCTCGGCTACCTGTTTCTCGTCAATCAGGTTGACGCGACGAAAGTCTACCGCATTCAGTAAGCGCTGCTCGACACGAACGCCTTCGCCGTCAGGAGTGAGCCAGGGTCCGATGGCGTCTGCAGGCAGCGCCCGCAAAGACCGCCGGAAATAGGTCCCCTCCCTGGCTCGAGCCAGGGCTCGCCGGCTGATGTCGCTCGCAACGAGCGTGACGTCGTCGAGGAGTGCGGCTCGGTCGAGGAGCATCGCGAGCGTGAGCGGTTCCTCCCCCGTGGCGCAGGCGGCGCACCAGATCCGCGGGCGAACGCCGGAGCGCACGAGCTCGGGCACGAGCGTATTGACGGCGAGCTCGAGCGCGGGGACCTCACGAAAGAAGTACGTTTCGTTGACGACGAGCGCGTCGATGAGGTGTGTCAGCTCGGCGTCCGCTCCAGGGTCGTATCGAAGGTAGTAATAATAGTCGAGCAAGGACTCGAGGCCTCGCTCGGCGACGCGGGGGGTGAGCTTGTCCGCGAGGAGCCCGCGGTCGTCGGCCGTGTAGTGCATGCCCGTGCGCTCCTCGATGAGGGCGCTCAGGATGGCGAACACCTGCGGCGTGAGGACGAGCTCCGTCATGAATGCAGCGCGGCGGCACTGATTCTGCGCACCTCGGCGTCCGGATCCTTGAGCGCCGCTTGCGCGAGCGCGCTGGTGCTCTCGCTGTCCTGCAGCGCGAGGAGCGCGGAAGCGGCGGCGCGCCGCGCAGCGTCGTTCGTCGACTGTAGCGCACGACGAATGGCGTCGGTTGCCTCCGGGGAAGCCATGTGGGCCAGGCTCCCGACGAGGGCGCCGGACGCCGCGTCGTCGCTCGCGAGCAACGCATCGCTGATGGCTTCGACGCGACCGGGAGCCGCGTGCCCGAGGGCCTGAATCAACGACTCGCGTTCGGGAGTCTTGAGCAGCAGCGAGAGCAGCTCCCGCGTGGCTGCCGCGTCGGTGCGCTCGGCGAGGAAGCCCAGCGCGGCGACGCGAACGCCTTCGTCCTTGTCGTTCGTCGCGCGGCCGATGGCGGGCACCGCTTCCGGCAGGGCGAGCTCGGCGAGCGCCGAGAGCGCGACCAGCCGTGTCGCCGCGTCGTCGCGCGCTACGGCAGCGAGGAGCTGCGGCAGCGCCTCGGGGCGCTTGGAAATTCCGAGTGCGACGAGAGCGGCACGGTGCAGGTCGGGGTCCGGCGAGCCGACGGTCTGGCTCAGCACCTCGAAGGGCCGAGTGCCACGCATGTGAGCGAGCGCATCCACGGCGGCGACCCGAACCTGTCCCGAGGCGTCCGTCAGTCGCTCGGCGAGCAGCGGCGTCGCTTCCTCGTCCCCCAGTTTCCCCAGAGATTGACACGCATAATAGCGAATCCACGGGCTCTCGTCCGTGAGCGCGCCGCGCAGATGCTCGAGCACGAGCGGGCCGCCGCTCGTCATGCCGAGTGCGCGAATCGCCGACGTGCGCGTGCGTAGCGACTCGTGGTGAGCGGCCTCGACCAGCAGGCCCGTTGCTTCCGGCGTGTCGAAGAGGGGTAGCCCGGCGACGGCGGCGTCGCGCACGCGTTCGCTCGGATCGCGGGCTGCCGTGGTCAACGCGGCGAAGCCGCTCGCATAGGCGAAGTAGCCGATGATGCGCAGCGCTGCGCAGCGGACTCGTTCATCACGGCTCTCGGCCGCTTGCAGCGTGAGCTCTTCCGTCTGGCTGCTACCGAGTGACTGGATCGCACCGAGCGCCGCGTGCGCGACGCGGCCGTCCGGGTCGGCGAGGAGGGGGAAGAGCTCCGGCGTCACGCTCGGTTCCGACAGCCGAGCCAGCGCGTCGCAGGCCAGGGCACGCACGGTTGCGTCGTCGTCGGCGAGGCATTCGACCAAGATACTGCACGCCGCGGTGCGTCCACCCACGATCGGAATCAGTAGGCGGCGCTGACCGACGTTTCCAGCGCGCAATGCTTCGAGCAGCTGCGGCTCCGCGATGGCCGCGAGCTGCTTGAGCGAATCAGCGGCGACCCGCGCCACGGGCCCGGGGCCTTCGAGCAACGAAAGGAGTGCCGGGACCGTGCTTTCATCGCCAATCCATGCGAGCACTTGGCCGAGGGCGAGCTGCTCCGCGCGGTCGGCTCGCTTCAAGCTCTGGACGAGGTGGTCGCGAAGCTTCGGCAGCTCGGGCGACGCGATCGACGCGTTCTCTACGGCCGCGCCCGTCCCGAACTGACGCACGCAGTGATCGCGGATGGCGACGAGCGAAACGGCGATGCTCCTGACGACGCTCTCGCCGGCGACACTCGCGAGCCGAACGAGGGCGGACGCGGCCGCCGGATCACCGAGCCGGCCGAGAGCGCGGACGGCTTCGGTGGCGTAGAGCGGTTCGGCCGCGAGCTCGATCAGCGTCGGGAGCGCTCGCGCATCGCGCGCGCGACCGAGCGCGTCGAGCGCGGGGAAGGCGCGGAAGAAATTGCGGCTCGCGGCGAGCTTCAAGAGACAATCGGTCGCGCGTTCCCCACCGATCCGTCCGAGTGCTTCCACGGCCGCGAGCGCCACGTTGTCGTCCGCGTGCTCGGTCAGCGCCTCGAGGGCGGGCAGCGCACGCTCCGTCTCGTGCCGTCCGAGGATTTGTACGGCATCACAGACGATCGCAGGATTCTCGTCGCGAGTGAGCGCGATCAGTGCGTCGGCGACGTCCGCCGTCGAGCTCGAGAGCGCGTCGACGATGCCCGCGAGCTTGGCTTCGTCGTTCCGCGCCGTGGAGAGCGCGTCGCAGAGCCGTAGAGCCGTCTCGCGGTCGCCGGCAGCGAGGGCCGCGACGACGGCGCGCCGCACCGCCCACGACGGCGCCGAAAGCTCCGCGAGCAGCGGAGCCACGCCGGCCGCTCCGCGCAAGCGGAGCATCTCGACGCGCTCGAGGCGTTCCCGCTCGCGTTCGCCAGGGCCGTTTCCGCTCGGGGGGCTGTTCATTGCGCTACGATTCCCTCCGCGCCGTTGCTGGTCAGCGCGGCGACCACCGCCTCGACGGTCGCGACCTGCTCGGCGCTCGCTTCGCGAATGCTGGTGATGCGCGTCGAAAGTCCGTGCAGCTCGCGGCTGAGCGACTGGGTGCCCCGGGCCTGTGTCGCCGTCACGCCGACGATCTCGCGGACGCGGCCGCGCATGTCGTCGGCGGCGCGACCAATTTCTGCGCTGTTCGCCACTTGCTCGCCGCTTGCCTTGCGCACGGCGCCGAGTAGCGCGTTCTGCCGTGATCCGGTGTCGACCAGCGAAGCGAGCGCGCTGCTCTGCTCCTCGACGGCGCGCGCCGTCTGCTGCGCGACACGCCGCACGTCTTCGGCGCTCTTGGCGATGTCGCTTGCCGCCTTCGTTTGCTCGCTCGTCGCCCGGGTGACGGTCGTCGCGAGCGTCGCTACCTCGCGGGCAGCCGACTCGAGCTCCTTGCCGGCGTTGGCTTGCTCGGCGAGAGCTTTGGCCGTTTGTTGGGCGTCCTTGCGGAGCGCGTCGAGCGCGCGGGCGATTTCGGCGGCCCCTTTCGCCTGCTCGCCGAGCCCGACGAGCGTCCGCTCCGTGGCGCTTCGCGTCTCCTCGGTTTGGGCCGCGATGCCGCGGGTGAGGTTGCCCTGCTCGACCAACGCGCCGAGCGTGGTGTCCGTGAGGCTGCGCATTTGAACGGCCGTCTGCGCGAGCTCGGTCGCGTTCGTCGACTGCTCCATGGCGGCGGCGGCGGATTGCTTCGAGCTCGCCGTGAGCTGCTCGTTCGAGCGCACGAGGTCGCGCAGCGCGCGTGCCTGTTCGCCGGTTGCCTGCGTGGTTTGCTTCGCCATCTGGCGCATCTCGTTCGCGCCGCGCACCAAATCTTGGTTGGCCTTCGCCTGATCGGAGGCTGCGCCGACGATGACCTTCGCTTGCGTTCGAAACGTGTTGGCGGAGTCGGCCAAGAGCTTGACGACCGCGACCTGTTCCTCGGCGCTCTTCGCGACTTCGTGCACCGATTGGCCGACGTCCTGCACTCCCGTGAGGATGCCCGCGAGTGCGCGGTCCGCATCCGCCGCGAGCGCGGCCCCTTCGCCCGCGATGCGCTCGCCCTCGGTGGTCGTGGTGAGAGCTTCGCGGGCAGTGCCCTGTAGCGCGCGAATGATCTTGGCGATGTCGGCGCTGGCGGCTGCCGCGCGATCGGCCAGCGTCCGAATCTCTTCGGCGACGACGGCGAAGCCGCGCCCGTGTTCGCCGGCGCGGGCCGCCTCGATGCTCGCGTTCAGAGACAGGAGGTTCGTGCGATCGGCAATCATGTTGATGGTCTGCACGAAGTCGCCGATCTCGTCGGCGCGTTGCGACATTTCCCGCATCACGCTCGCGGACGAGCCGATCGACTGGCGAATCTTGGCGAATCCCTCGATCGACTTTGCGACGGTCGCGCCGCCCTCGCGAGCCGTCACGCCGACCCGATCCCCCGCGTCGCGGGCCTGTTCGCACAGGTGCGCGATGCGGCGCGTCGACCCGTCGACCTGCGCGGCGCCGGTTGCGGTCGACTCGGCGACGAGCGCGATGTCGTCGGCGGAGCGCGAGACCGCCTGGGCGGAGCGCGCGAGCTCCTCGATCGTCGCCGCAGTGCCGTCGACGATGCGCGCGTTCTTCTCGGCAGTCGCCGCCACTTGCTCGACCGAAGCCGCGATTTCGGCCAGCGCGGACGCGTTCTCGCGCGTCGAGCGTTCGAGCTGTTGAGCGCCTTGTGCGGCGGCGCTCGCGGAGCGCGACATGAGCTCCGCGGTGTTGGCCGTGCGAGCCACGGACCCGCCGAGCTCCTTGCCGCGCTCCGCGATTTCGGCCACGCCCTTGGCGAGGGACGCCGTGCTCGCTGCGACCGCGGCGATACGCGTGCTCCCGTCGCGCGCGTCGCTCGTGAGCCGCTCGATACCCTTCGCCATTTCCTCGGAGGTGGCTCCGAGCTCGGCGACGGCTGCGGCGGAGTTGTCGGCGCGTGCGGAAACGCCTGCGATCCCCGCCGCGGTCTGGGTTCCGATCGCGAGCAGCTCTGCGCTGGCGGTGGCGAGATCCTGGGCGTTGGCGGCGACTCCACGGATCGAGCGCGCCGTCTCCTCGACGGCGGCGGCGCTGGAATCGGCAGCCTCCGTGAGGAGCTGCGTGTCTTTCTTCACACCGGCCACCGAAGCCGCCACCTCGCGTAGCGCCGTCGCGGACTCGTCGATGCCTCTCAAGAGATCCTGGGTGAGCTCGGCGGACGTTTGCTGGGATTTGACGACCTTGGTCGTGGTGGTCGCGGTTTCCTCGGCCGAGGCGGCGATCGACTCGATGGCAGCGCTCAGCTGTTGGCCGAGCGACGCACTGTCGTTACCCGTCGAGATGAGCCGGAGGGCGGCCTCTTCGAGCGCAGCCGCGTTCGCCGCCGTCGCTCGGAGCGACTGCGCCGTTCGCTCAACCCGTGAGCGCAGGTCGTTCGTTGGGAGCTGCTGCGAGGAGGGTGGGGGATTCATGGTCATGGGATTTTTCACCGAGGACTCTGGCAAGATCCAAGAGCAGAAAGAGGCGAGACCCGAGCGCTTGCATGCCGTTCACGAGGCCGGCCGAGCGCTGGCTCACGAGGTCGGGTGCTGGTTGCCGCGCGGTCTCGTCCAGGTTGACGACTTCGCGCGCTCGATCGGCGCACAGCCCGACGACGCGCCCTTCGACATGGACGACGACGATCCTCGTGTCGAGCGTGGGCGGAACGCTCGGCAGGCCGAACCGCCGACGCAAGTCGATGACGGGCACGACGCGACCCCGCACCGTCACGACGCCGAGCACGTAGTCGGGCGCGCCCGGAACCGCGGTCGCGCCCGAGAACTCCTCCATCTGCAGGACGAAGGCGACCGGCAGCGCGTACTCGACGGCGTCGACGCTGAAGATGACGTGAAGCTTCACGGTGCGATCCTTGCTGCGGCGTCGACGGCGGGGCTCTCCGAGGAGAGAGCCGATCCGAGCGCTACGAGATCGAGCACCAGCGTCGGCTTACCGTCGCCCAGATCCGTCGCGCCCGACACACCCGGCGCGCGAACGAGCACGTCGTTCAGCGGGCGAATCACGACCTCTTGCTGACCGAGCATGCGGTCGACCGCAAAGGCGAGCGGGGCGCCACTCCGTCGCACGACGATCCCTTTCTGCGCGCCCGTGGCCCGGGCGCCGTCCAGCCGAAACACGCTGGCGAGCTGCACGACGGGCACCGGCTGCCCCCTCCGGAGGATGATATCGAGCTCGGGCCCCCCGCTGCGGTCGGCGGGAACCTGAACGGTGTCCGAGCGCTCGAGCGCGACGATTTCGTCGACCGTGGAGACGGGCACGACGAAACGCTGCCCCGCACACTCGAATGAGAACGCGTCGACGATCGAGATCGTCAAAGGGACGCGTAGCGCGAACGTCGTGCCTGCGCCGAGTTGCGTGTCGAGCGCGAGCTCGCCGCCGAGCTCGTCGACCACGATGCGCTTGACGATTTCCATGCCCATGCCGCGTCCGCTCGTGGTGGTTGCGACGTCACGCGTCGAAACGCCAGGCATGCACAGAAGCTCGAGCAGCGCCGCATCGGTCTCGGGCACGGGACGCCCGGCTTTTCGCGCCACCGCCTGGCGATCGATGCCGCGACCGTCGTCGCTCACCGTGAGCTCGAGGCGGGCGCTCGAGTGCGCTCGGCAGGTGATGCGCAGCAGGCCTTCCTGCGGTTTGCTCCGCCGCGTGCGCTCGTCGGGGGTCTCGATCGCGTGATCGACCGCGTTCCGCACGAGATGGACGATCACGGGAAACAGGCGTTCGGAAACCGACTTGTCGAACTCGGCGTTGCCGGCGTCGATCTCGACGCGGACGAGGCGCTTCGTCGCCCGCTGCAGGCCGCGCACGAGCAGCGGCACCCGGTCGAGCAGCTCGGAGACCGGCACCATGCGCACTCGCACGATAGCGGCGCGCAAGTCGCGAAGCTGGCGGGCGTTGTCGGCGACGACCTCCGACAGATCCCGGGTGTTGACGCCGCGCGCGGCGAGGTCCGCGACGGCGCGCGAGAGTCGAAAACGCGTGACGATGAGCGTCGCGAGCCCCTCCATCGCCTGATCGAGACGATTCACGTCGACGCGCACGATTCCCTGTCGCACTCCGGCCGACGGCGCCTCGTCCGCCTGCTCGTCGAAAGTCGGCGCGACGCCGCGCGCTGGCAGCTTCGGCGTGCCGATCGGGCGGAGTCGGTCGTGGTTCACGCCGACGGCAGCGGCGACTTGCTCGTCGGGCGCCTCCGTCGAAAGGATCAGCGCGAACGAGAGGCCGCCGGGTGACTCGTCGGACACCGGCACCGAGCGCGGCAGCACCCGCACGATTTCGGCGAATACGGCGAGCCGCTCGCGCACCGAGTTGATCGTGAATCCTTCGGCCGAGCGCGCGGGCGACGGCGAAAAATCCACGAGGAGGGCACGCTTTCCGGCCGCGATGCTGCGGACGAGCTCTTCGATCTCGAACGGCGCGAGCTTTTCGAGGAGCTCGGGCTCGAGGTCGAGCTCATGGGCGCCCCGCTCGGCGAGGGCCGCTTCCTCCGCATCGAGCGCTTCGAGCTCGGCAAGCAGCCCAACGGGGGGTGGCGCCGCTTCCTCACCGCGCGCGAGCGCCGCAATCCGTTGTGCGATGGCTTGAACACCTTTGAGCAGGATGTCCGTCGACGCGAGCGGTGGCGCGAGGCCCGAGCGATCGAAACCCCGCAGGAATGCCTCGATTCGATGCGAGATATCGACGATCGGCTCGACACCGACCATGGCCGAGAGACCTTTGATGGTGTGAAGTGCTCGATAGACCTCGCGGAGCGCCTTCGGGTCGTGGGTGCCTCGCCGCTGTGCCGCTTCGAGCGCGAGCAGTCGCTCGTTGGCGAGCGACACGTGCTCTTCGGCCTCGACCAGATACGCGGTGAGGAACTCCTTGAGATCGGTTGGGACCGTCACGCCCCCGGTTCCGCGGTCCGGGGTAGGAGTGAGCGCACTTCAGCAATGATTTTCTCGGGTTGAAAGGGCTTCGGCAGAAACGCCGTGGCGCCCGCGCGGAGCACGCGTTCCCGAGATTCGTCGTCGCCACGCGTCGTGACGATCAATACCGGAAGCGACCGCAGGCGATCTTGCGCGCGGACGAAGTCGAGCACCTCCGCGCCGCCCACGTCGGGCATGTTGAGGTCGAGGACCATCAAGTCGAACGCTGCGAGCGACAGGCGCTCGATCGCCTCGAGACCGGTCGACGCTTGGACGAACCCGGCTCCAGGAATGGCGCGCAAGCAGGCGACGATCATGTCGCGCATGACCTTGCTGTCGTCGACGATCAGGATCGAGGACATCGAAAAATCACGCTAGGTCCAGGCTTCGAGGTGGTCAAGCGCCGTTCCGCGCCGTTGGCGCGTTGTCCGAAAGTGCCACGCGTCGCGTGAGCGAGTGGGGCGTAACGCTACGGCGCTCGCCCGCAAGCTCTGGTGCTCGCCTGCAACGCCACGATGCTCGCGTGAGCAATACGCGCTACGGTCCGGCCTCGTTGATCAGCGATTTCGATTCGCTGCCGCGTCGTGTTGGAGCTCGAACATTTCTCGAACGGTAGCTACTTCGCCCGCGAAGGTCGTCGTTGATGGCGCGGTGGATGACGAGCGCGGACTCGTGTGGATTGTCGACGACAGCCCGGTCGAAGCCGGGGTCGTCAGTCGTCTGTTGTCGACTCAGCACGACGTGCAGACCTTCAGCGACTCGCCGCGCGTGCTCGAGCTCGTGGCGGCTGGAACGAGACCGGACGTGCTGGTGCTCGACTGGCACATGCCGGAGATGTCGGGCGTCGACCTTTGCCGCTTTCTCCGCCAGCGGTTCGATCCGGCGGACCTTCCGGTCCTGATCTTGACCGCGACGGCCGGCCCCGAGAACACGGTCGAAGGTCTGCAGGCGGGGGCCAACGACTTCGTCGTCAAAGCTTCGAATCCGGAAGAGCTGCGCGCCCGTGTTCTCACGCTCGTTCGCGTGCGCATGCTCCACGAACGCGTACGGCGCGCGGAATTGGCGGCGCAGCGCGCTCGCCAGTCCGCGGAGGAAGCCAATCAAGCCAAGGACGCCTTCATGGCGACGGTGTCGCACGAGCTGCGAACGCCGCTGAACTCGATTCTCGGTTGGGCGAACCTCCTCAAGGCGAGTCCTCCCGACGAGACGGCGCTCCGGCGTGGCCTCGACACCATCGAGCGCAACGCTCGGATCCAGGTGCAGCTGATCGAGGACATTCTCGACACGACGCGGGCGATCTCCGGGAAATTGCACGTGGAGCTCCGTCCCGTGGACTTTTCGGAGATCGTGAAGCGCGCGGTCGATTCCCAACGCCCGACGGCTGATGCCAAGGGTCTACAGGTCGATTGTGACTTGCGCGCTCGTTCGAGCATCGTGAACGGCGACGCCGAGCGTCTCGAGCAGTCGGTCTCGAACCTGCTCAGCAACGCCACGAAATTCACGCCCGCCGGCGGCCGGATCATGGTCGAGCTCGTGTCCACAGCGAACGAGGTCGAGCTCTCCGTGGCCGACTCCGGCAAGGGTATCCTTCCCGAGTTTCTGCCGCACGTCTTCGATCGCTTCCGCCAGCAAGACAGCTCGGCCACGCGGCGCGTCTCCGGCCTCGGTCTCGGTCTCGCCCTCGTTCACCAGCTCGTGCTGGCGCACGGTGGCGAGGTTACGGCACACAGCGAGGGGGAGGGCCGCGGCGCCACCTTCCGTATCCGCTTGCCGCTCGAGAGGGCGCGCTCGACCCGGCGCGCCGTGAACGAGTACCCGCTTCTCGCTCCGGACGCGACGAAGAGGGAAGCCGGTTTCGGCAAGCTCGTGAACATGAACCTCTTGGTCGTGGAGGACGACGCGGACGCGCGCGAGCTCCTCGTCATCGCGCTCGAGGAAGAAGGCGCGAACGTCACGAGCGCGTGCTCGGCGGACGAGGCGCTCGCGAAGCTCGAGCAATCATGTCCGGACGTGCTCCTCAGCGACATCGGCCTTCCGGGCACGGACGGCTTCGAGCTGATTCGACGCGTGCGCGAGCGGCACCCGCCGGAAACCTTGCCGGCGATTGCCTTCACCGCCTACAGCCAGGCCGAGCATCGCGATTTGGCGCGCAAGGCGGGCTTCCAAGCGCACATCGCCAAGCCGACGACGACGACCGAAGTCATTCGGCTGATCTCGGAAGTCGCTCGCGGACGGACCGCGAGTACTATCCCCCGCGTCTGACGAGGGTCGGGGCCGCAAGCGCGGCCAAGGGGACGTGTGGGGTGCCGTTCGTAGACTAAGGCTCTCGGCAGGCGTGCGCGCCGCTGTTGCCGAGCGCGACGCAGACGCTGCCATTGCAGTCGGCATCCGTGATGCACGACGTGTGACAGGAGAAGGAGCCGGCTCCGGTGTCGGCGCACACGTCCGCGCCGCAGCAGGCGACGTCGCCGCAGGCGGCGCCATGGCCGGCGCACGGCAGACAGACGGACCCGCTGTCGTCCGCGAGAGGTGTGCATTTGCCCGTCGTGCAGTCGGCGTCGGTCGTGCAATCGGGACGGCACTCGAACGCGTCGGCGCTTTTCCCGATGCACGACATCCCTTGGCAGCAGTAGGCGATGCCGGGCCCGCAGGCTTGGCCGTCACCCGGGCACGAGCAGTATTTGGCGTCCGCGCAGAAGCCGTTGCTGCTCGAGCTGTCGAAGGGGTAGCAGCAGCCCGTGTCGCAATCGGTGTTGGCCGAACACGTCGGCCGGCAGCCGCCGAAGTCGGGATTGTCGGACGTGACGCAGGAGCCGCGGCAGCAGTCGGTCGGCGTGTCGAAGTCGCCGCCTTTGCACGCCTCGCCGTGCTTCTTGCAGGGGGTCGTGCACGCGGCCATGTCGGCGCAAATCGCGACGCCCGTGTCGTAGAGATCCGTGCAGCAGCCGGTGCTGCATTCCGACGCCGAGCTGCACGTCTCCTCGCAGCGTTTGCCGCCGTTGGTCGTGACGCAGCTCAGGCCGTCGCAGCAGGCCATGCTCGTGCAGCTCGCGTCCTTGCCCACGCACAAGCCGGCGAGCGCGCCCGGGCTCGAGCAGTTCGGCGTGCTCTTGCCCGCCGCGCCCGTGCAGAAGCACGAGGCCTCCTCGAACGTCATGCAGGTGTAGGCGGCGCAGTAAGGCGTCTCGGCCGTTCTGCCCGGCAGCGAGGTGGCACCCGGTACGAGGCTAGGGATGCAGACGTAGCCTTCGAGCTGGCACGTGGACTTCGTGCTGCAGCCGGCGAGCCCATTCGGACAGGTGTCGCCGATGCCGCCGCAGTCCGCGGGGGGCATCCAGGCGGGGGGCGCCGACGTGATCGCGGGACCCGTGGCCGATCCGGCCTTGCCACCGGCTCCGGCTTGCGAAGCACTTCCGCCCGCGCCGCCCGTTCCCGCGTGTGAGCTCGAGCCCGCGTGCGAGCTCGAGCCTGCGTGCGAGCTCGAGTCATCGTCATCCGAAGAATTCT
>Ga0070682_100000479_pt1 | contig 25264 bp, 53 predicted proteins | sample KBSC63LmetaG_FD_64668 | JGI IMG/M metagenome (GOLD analysis project Ga0070682, IMG submission 64668) | Corn rhizosphere microbial communities from Kellogg Biological Station, Michigan, USA - KBS C6-3L metaG | ecosystem: Host-associated > Plants > Roots > Rhizosphere | place: USA: Michigan...
TGACTTGCGTGAAAATGGCAGTCGGAATCTCATCCTGCTCTCCTTCACTTGCCCCACAGCCCGACAACTCGCAATGCCTGTTCTGGCGTGGTCACAATCGCGTACTGACCTCGCCAACCATCTCGCAGGCGCTTCTGGATCGGCCGGATACGTGACTCGCTGGTCCGCTTTGGTCGCTTCACTTCCAGCAGGTACGTGACGCCCTGACGTCCCACCAGTAGATCCACATCATCGGCTTGCAGCACGTCGCATCCGGCAGCCTCCAGAGCCGTGATGATGTCCGGCTCGTTCAGGTCCCGGCGCTTAGCGTAACGAGGGCTCACGCCTCCACCTCGCGGGATGCGGGAGAGTCCTCGCGCGGCTTCATAAACACCAGCCAGTGCGTGCCAGCTTTCTTGCCGGACGTGTTGCCGAATAGAGGCTGGTGCGGCGTCAAAGCCAACACCTCGCGCAGCTTCACCTGCGTCTCGTTCCACTTGAACACCAGCACGCCATCGGTGGCCAGCACGCGGAAGCATTCAGCGAAACCGGCTCGCAAGTCGTCACGCCAGTCGGCCGACAGCTTGCCGTACTTGGCAGCCATCCAAGACTTCGCTCCGGCGCGAACGAGGTGCGGCGGATCGAACGCCACGAGCTTGAAGCGGCCATCGGGTACGGCAGCGACCGGAAGTCGATCATGACATCCGGGCTGATGTAGATCGTCCGCTCGCCGCTCTCGTTGCCGTGCGAACGATCCGCCACGGTCAACGTGTCGCGCCGCTGATCCCCGAATACTGCGTCCGGGTGATTGCGGTTGAACCACATCATGCGACTGCCACAGCATGGGTCCAGAACGCGCTGCACCGGCTCTTCCCTCCATCTGCGCGTACTTGCTCACGACCGCACCAGCTGCGGCAGGTGGGCGGCGGCGGATTGGGGGCCGCTCAAGCGTGGCGCTCCGGCAATCTGCGGCACTGACTCGCGTACAGCTTCGGCATCGCCTATCGACTCGTAATGCTCGCGGAAACGGTTCTCGAAGAATCCGATGTTGTCGGTCTCGCACATCGCCAGGGCCTCGTATCCACCACAAGCGCGCACAGCGGCGTCAATGCGTGGGTCGTCGGATTGGTGACTGGCGAACTCGCGCGGGTTCAACCGGCGAACAATTTGCCGGGCCTGCTGGAACGCTTCGCCAGCGGTTGTTTCGCCAGCCTTGCGCAGCGCCGTGAAGTCCGCAGGCTTCGGCATGAACTGCGCGTGAGCGATCAGGTGGCCGGCAGCCATCTCGAACTCACTGAGCGTCCAGTCGCGCAGCGCCAGCCAGTACACGTCCAGCACCACGGCGTCTGGTATCGCGTTGAACACGCGCCCCATGCCGGCCATCAGGTCGCGGAAGCGGGCGAAATCATCCTGCTGCATGTCGCATCTCCGGGGGCACCCAGCCAGATGTTTGGTCGATGGCTTGGCGCGTCTTGGGGGAAAGGTCGGTACGCGGCGGGTTGCGATGGAACCCAATGCCGCGGTCGATGTGGGCGCCGTCCTTCAGCATCGTCGCGATGTTGTCGTAGACGGTGTTCTGCTCGTTCTGGCCCATGTGGTAGGGCGAGTTTCGATAGCCGCTGATGCAGTCGTTGAGATCGTCTTCCGAGTAACCCATGTCGAGCGCGGAGCGGATCACGGTGCGGCGCTTGCGGTCGAGCTTCGCCCTCGGATGCTCCCAGGTCAGGCACCAGTGGCCGAAGACGCGAGCGGCAATCTGTCCCTTCAGGTCTGTTCCACGCTGAACATCCGGCGGCGTAGCCGACGAATCTGTATTGGTTCCTGCTTCTGTTTCAGCTACAGCTTCTGTTCCAGATTCAGATACAGATTTCGATACCGTTTCGGAACCCTTCGCAGACGGTTCCGGTTCCGGTGGCGGCGGATCACCGGCAACACGAGCGAAAAGGCGAAGGAATTCATAGCGCCACACGCATTTTTCTGGGATGCGGTCAACGATCTTGCGCGCGGCTTTCCACTGATTCGGGTTCTCCGGGGCGTTCCACTCGAAGTGCTTGCCGATCCAGACCCAATTCGTGGCTTCGCAGCGGCTTGCCCAACCCTTACGAGACAGTTCCTGAAACCCTTTCGAAACCCTCTCAGACTTCCACTTCATGTCCTCGCAGATGTAGCCGTTGGGCAGCGGAAAGACGCCGGCAATGGTGCCGTGCTGACAGGTGAGTAGGTACAGGGCGAGCGTGCGCGCGTCCTCGGTCATCGAGCGAACGTCATCGCTCGACCAGAACTGCGAGAACACCTTGCCGTACTCCCTCACGCTGGCCCCTTGGAGTAAGTCGGTTTCCAGCAGCTGTTCCGCGTCGAATTGCTCACCCCGACGCGCACGATGGCGCCGGCCTTCACGGCCCGGATAAACACTGACCCAAATGCTCTTTTGTCCTCCGGCCGGCTCAGCCCCGCCTGTATGCACGCGTAGATGGCCTCCTCCGCCAGCCACGGCTCGGTCCTCGTCCTGGCGAACGCGATCAGGTGCTGGTACGCGGTGTCACTCCATTTGGGCTCTACGGCGTCTGCGTGCTCGGTGCACTCGCGGGCGCGACGCATGCGGACCTTGCGATGCGCTGCTGCGGGGAATGGGATGGCGAGCTGGTTCAAGGCATCGGCTCCAAAGTGAAGCCGCGCCACTGAACCTTGCTGTTATGGAGGGTCAGCGGAAGGTCGCGTTTCGCATCCTGCAGGGTGAAGTACGCCACAATGGTTTCGTGGTCGTCCCTGGTGATTCGGATGATCTTGTTCTGCGGGTTGAACTTACCCTGCCATGCGGCGAGCGGTTCGGCGCGCTGGAGAAGATTGCGGACGCGAGCTTTTGCGTTAACGGCCATAATGCCCTCCTGTCGGAAACGTCCCACGCTCTGCCGGCATGCGCGCCTGCTCCGGCGCACAGACGCTGGAGGCACCATTCGGCATGCTGGGATTCATGCGGCCTCGCGTTGCTGCTGTTTGATTGAACGGGCCATGCCGATCAGTACGTCGCGAAACTGCGGCGGGGTAGCGTTTGCAGCCTTCTTGCCAACAGTTGGCTTATTGCGATTCTTGCCGCGCTGATCGTGGTAGCCGATTTGATGGGTGCCGGGCGGCCGATCCCAGTTCAGTTCCTGCGGCTTCGGGCCTTTGTAGAACAGCCATGTGCGCTTGCGCGCCTTGTGCCCGTAGGCCGACTGCCATACCTCGCAGACCCACTCATCGCCGCCACAATCATTCCAGCCGCGTGCGGTCGGCTTACGAAGCCCGTGAGCGCTCCACGCACGCGAGAATGCGGGATGCTCGAGAACGCCTCCGAACAGCCGCACCTGATACAACGCCGTGGCGAAGCAGCCGCCATCATTCCCCGGCCGGTTGTGTTCACCACCCCAGCGCTTGAAGTTGACGTAGGCGAACGAAGTCCAGAGCTGGCAAGGTGGGTGCGCCACGACTGGATGCGAACCCGCATACCGCCGTGCGTCTCGAGGCGCGTCCCACGGATCGACGCCGGGTAGGCCGAAGTAACAGCCGCCCGTCTCGACGAACAGAGCAGCCACCAGCTGTTCCGCTGTAATGCTCATGGGAGACGCCGCGCCAGGGATGGGGCCGCAAAGGCTTCGCGCATCAGCACCGCCATGGCTTCCAGTTCGTCGGCCGTGTAATAGTCGCCAGTGATGAAGCTGAACGCCTTGGCGTCGTACAGGAACGTCGGGCCATTGCTCAACTCACGCTCGATGCGGAGCATCACTGTCGGCCGGCGGGCCAATACCACTTTTGCTTCATCAGGCGTCACTTCCGCCCTCCTCGCAAAGCGTGCAGGCGCTCGATCACTTGCGCCCCGTCAGTAGCTTGCACAGCAGCTCGTTCTCGCGTTGCAGCTCTGCCTCGCGCGCCCTCGCCGCTTCCAGTTGCTGTTCGAGTTCAGTGCGCAACGGTTGCAGCTCGAATCCCGCGCGATGCGCCAGCCACATCAGCGGCGCGTGGTTGTCGCAAATCTTGGCGAGCTGCGGGAGCTGGTCAGCGGGGAATGCAGCGCTGCCGCTTTCGATGCGGCTCCACACGGCCTGGTCCTTGCCGAGTGGCTCGTAAACCTGCTTGGCATCGAGGTCGCGCAGCGAGATGCTGTAGCGGATCACCCGGCGCAGATTTGGCAGGCCGTACAGGTAGCGCTTGTCTACGGCCGCGGAAGGCTTCTGAGTCTTCTTCGCGGGCAGCAATTCGAGCTGGTCATGGTCGGTCATGATTCATGACCCGCTATGACTGACCAAACAGTGGGCAAAAAAAGGGGCGCGGGCGAAGCTACTGGGTATGCAGGAATTAATTGCCCGTCGCGATAGTTGCGCCGTACATGTAATTTTCGTGACAATGCACGTCCGGCCCGAAAACAAGAATGCCGGAAGGAAGTGGTATGGCTCATCCGCTGGCGCTCATGCCCGCAGACGCTGCTTGTCAGCGCCGCTTTTCCTGTTGGCCTTGTGTCGGACGACGGGCCAATCCACGGTCGGCGCCATCTGTTCCGCAGTCACCTCGCCGCGCGTCTCGCGTTCGATGTTTATCGCGAAGTCAGCGCGACACGGCTTGCAACCGTGCATCAGGTTGTTCAGGTGGCCGAGGGAAAATCCGCACCGTTTCGCGAACGCCCGGCGCTGATCCGATGACATCTCAGCTACAAAGTCTTTCAGGCTCATGTGCCGAGTATCCCCGTTCAGGGATATCCCCGTCAACCCCTTCTGGGGATTTCTGTCCTACGGGTGTCAAGGCCGACAATAATCAGGTGACAAATCCCGACATTCGCCGGAAGCGGTTACGTCAATGGATCGATGCCAAGCATGGCGGGAATATCTCGGCCTTCGCGGAATCCATCGGCCGGAAGCAACCGCAGATATCAGACGTCCTCAGCGGCACCAAGAGCTTCGGCGAGAAGTTGGCGCGCAGGATCGAGGACCGGGCGCAGATGCCGAAGCGCTATCTAGATGGCCCGGACGTATACGATCAGTTGACGGCGCTCTACCACGGCATCCAGCTAACCAGGTCTGGCGCGCTGTTGGGCGCGGAATGGGAAAAGCTCCCCATTGATAAGCGCGCCGAATTCGAGAACAAAATCCACGCCGAGGTTGCGAAGCATATTCGCGAACAGCGGCGCGGACCCGACGACGAACCCCCTCCCCCAGCCAAGCCTCAGTAGGCGTCAAATGCCTGCTGCGATGCCGTTCGCCTAAAATAATCCCCATACGGGGTTGACACTGCCATCCCTGTTCGGGGATACTCTCCCTCACACCCTCGCGGCCCACGCGATGGAATGGAGGAGAGATGGCGAAGCAAGCGGTCATCAAGGGTCTGACCTACAGAGTCGCTGCCACCAGCGGCTGCGTCGCACTCCTGGTTGGTGCGCGTGGCGCCCGTTACCACGCCGTGCGCCGCGACTGCGGTGAGTACGTGATCGTTGCCCGACTCGGCCGGGGAGTCTGAGATGAACTACCCGACGATGGAAGCGTGGCACGAAGCCCTTGAGGCTGCACAACGGGACGGCACACACCACGCCGTCGAGATCAATAGCCCCGTATGCACTCGCTGGGATGGTAAGCGCGGTTACTACGACCGCTGGGGCGTGTTTAAAGCGGCACCTGCGATTGAAGCGGCCCACCACGAGCGCGCGGCTGAACAGGCGGCTCCATGAGCACCAGTGAGAGGGCCGGGAGCGCTGGGGAGCGGGGCTTTGTCGTTGTGCAGGCAAATCCGACGAATCCTCAATGGGGACTCTCGTACCTGACCCACTTCGACGACGGCGGCGCCGGGAATCGCTCGTGGGGTGGCACGGCCAGTCTTGCGCATGTCTTCCATGATCGCGACGAGGCCGACGCTACCGCGATCCGCGTGCGGTCCACCTACGAGAATTCGCACGGCTGGCGCATCGAAGTGCGCTCGGTGACGCAGTGAACGCCCCTCCCTCATCCGCCCCCGCCGTGGCGGGAGTGGAGCAAGCGCCGCTCCATCCCTCGCTGGTCCCGGCGCTTCGGCGTATGGGCGACGCTGGTGAGCAGATTGGCTATGCAGCTGCTGACGCTATCGACGCCGCTCTAGCCCGCGAGCAGCGGCTGCTTGAGTTACTGCGCCAGTATGGCTGCCACGTTCACAACGGCACTGGGAAACTGTGTGCGTCGAGCATCCATAGCAAGAACCCTTGCGACTGCGGCCTTGCTGCCGCTCTCTCCGGTGATCGCCCATGAAGTCCCTGCGCGCTCAGATCGAGGATGGCGATATCCCGTCGCTGACCTTGCTTGCCCTCGGTGAAACGATGCCGCTTGGCCTGTGCTGGAAATGCTCGCGGGAGCAGAACTACTACGCCAGCCCATGCGCTCACTGCGGAGCGATCAACCCGAACTTCGACCTTGAAGGCGCGATTGCCCAGCAGCAGAAGCTCGCAGGTGATCGCCCATGAGCCTGGCGGGGAACTGGTACCGCGTCGAACTTGCAGCCGGGCATGAAGGCTGCCAGCACTGCGGCCATGACAAGTATTGGACCGTCGTCAGTGGTTACGGCGATGACGCGGTAGAGATCGGCACCAGCTGGGGCGACAAGGAACTCGCGGAGGACATCTGCGACCTCATGAACTATGCCTATGCAGCTGGGCAGGAAGATCCTGTCAGCAACGTCGAAGAAACAAAGCTGGTCGAATTCTTCCGCAGCCCTGACGGTAACAAGCTGGGGCGCGATGGCGATCATGACAACCTGACTCCCGCCGAGACCGCGATTCGCGCCATGCGGAGGCTTCCATGACCGACCCCTTCACCACTGCCGCAGAGCTAGCCGAATCCTGCCGCGTGTACAAGCTGCTCGTGACACACCCTGACGCTACACCAGAAGCGATAGAGGCTGCACGGGCACGGGTGGATGCGGCTAGGGTGGAGTTTGAGCTGGCGAGGGAGTGCGCGTGATGGCCCGCCCACTAACCAAGCTGGAACAGCAATTCGTGAAGGAAGCGTTAGCCGGCTACTTCGGCGTGCTGACGCCGGCTGAGGGCTACGACCCGCCGATAGCGATGGGCGCGGTTCACACGGGCAACTTGTTTTCGATGGAAGTCATCGAAGAGCCGGACCCGGGACAACCCGGAAGCATCTATCGATTGCCTGATGAGACTTCGCGATGACCTTCTCCCCACCCGACCCGCAAGGCCCTGAGCTGGAGCATCGCGGCACTGTGCGATGCGGAGCACCGCGTAGTGCGCAGGAGCTGGAAGAGGGGAAGCGGATGCTGCGGGTGATGAACAGCAAACACCGTTACGGCTGGCGTGACGATGGGAAGTACGGATTGATCGACAGGGGCCGTGAGCCCAAAGGAAGCGTATGAAGATCCGTGAGGCCATCTTGAAGGCGGCTGACCACATTCAGGCCACTCCGGAAGCGTTCAGGTACAGCGAAATTGCAGTGCCTGAATGTGGCGCTCCGGGTTGCGCTATCGGCTGGACGGCAGCATTTACGGGAATGTCTTTCAGGCGCACGGGTGCAGGGTTATTCCCGCACCATAAACCGGAGATCATGCGCGTGCATGATGATGAGGGGGTGTGCGAAAAGGTATTCGGCTGCGGCCATATCGAGTTCTATTCGCGCATGTCGAGACTGTCTAGTGTGTGGACGCAGGGTGCCGCTGAGTGCGCTTCTGCGCTCCGCCTCTATGCAAACCGCTTTCACCCCGCCAAACCCGTCCAGCAGCCGCCCGACTGGAACGCCATGGCCGCATCCCGCTCTGCATTGGAGCAGGTGGAGCGATGACTACCGTCGCAGTAGGCAATCGCAGGCTGCTCAAGCTCGCGGACATCCTGGACACGGCAGATGCGCTGCATAGGAAGCGCGGGGAACCGACGTACTACCAAGGCGATTTCGAGCATTGGGACTACAAGCGCTCGTGCAATACACCTGCGTGCGCCTTGGGGCACTACGCCTTCAACTGCGGCCCGAAGGGCCAGCGTATCTATTGGGATCATGAGAAAGGCGCCATGGCCCATGGAATGGAACTCGGAGAAGCCGGCGAGATCGAGTTCGCCATTGGCATGGGTGAATACGATGAATTGTTTGGTGGCTCTGGATGCGATGGCGCCAAGACCGCCAAGCAAGCCGCCAAGTACATTCGCGCCTTCGTGCGCAGGCGGCAGAAATGATTTCCCCCGGAGCTGGCGTTGCGTGCGGGACCGAGACCGGCGGGCAGGTGGACGACAAAACAGCAGCGGCCGGACGCGTTCTATTGGACGCCCCGGTGTCGGCTGGCCGCGTTACTGCGGACGTCTCCTGCTCGCCGGCAGTAGGTGAAATCCCCCTCTCCCAGCTGTGCGCCCTGGACGAGCTGCGACACCTTCGCGACAGCCTGCTAGCACTCATCGAGGACGACGAGCCACTGACGGATGCGCAGGAGGAATTGCTCCTGCGGATTGTGGAGGAGCGGATGGCGCAAGGCGAGGCCGTGGACATGTTGTTGGACAATGTCCATCGCTACCTCGATAGCCACTGGTGCCAGTGCCAATCACTTGGCGGCGACGAGGAATGCCACTGGCACAAGCTATTCGAATTCAGCCAAGCGGTCGATGAGCTTTTCCCGCCCCTCCCCGCGCCCCCAGCCGTGAAGGGGGTGTAGCTGTGGAACCATACCGCGTTGAACTCGCCGCCGGACATGAAGGCTGTCAGCACTGCGGCCACGACCAGTATTGGACTGTCGTCAGCGGCCATGGGGATGACGCCGTGGAGATAGGCACCAGTTGGGGCGACAAGGAACTCGCAGAGGATGTCTGCGACCTGATGAACATGGCCTTTTCTGCTGGACAGGAAGATCCGGCCAGCAACAAGGAAGAGGAAAAGCTGGTTGCGTTCTTCCGCAGTCCCGAGGGCAACAAGCTCGGGCGCGATGGCGATCACGACAACCTGACGCCAGCTGAAACGGCGATTCGCGCCATGCGGAGCCTGCCATGACCATCAAGGCCGCAATCCTCGCTGTGCTGGTGTGCGCATGGGCAATTCACATGACGCGGGATCGCGGAATGGCGACGAGGGTGCAGCGGTGACATTCACATGCACATGCGGAAGCAACGATTGCTGGCGCGAGGAAGTAGACATTGGCGTCGGCACGATGTTCGGCCCATGGAACTGCAACGCCTGCGGACGCACGCATAGGGACGCGCAAGACGCGGCCATCGCCGAAATGGTGGACGACGCCGAGTTTATGGAGGGCGCGGACATTGATCGCGAATTGGAGGATTGATGACCGACCCCACGACCCTATCCGCCGCCGAATGCATAGAGCTTTTGGGCTGGACGCCACGCATTCCCGTGGACAACGCGGCTACGACTGCTCTGCAAGAGCAGATCGTGTTGCAGCAGCTGCGCACGGCCGTGGCGAACCGCATCGCGCTGGGGCGGCTGGAGAGGGCCGCCTAAGTTTTACACCGCTGCCGGACGGCTTCCGGCTGTTGATCTTTGGAGTACACGATGAACGCAGTCTCAACGGACGTTATCCCGTTCACGCAGATTGAGCGCATGGCGAGTGCCGCGGCGAAGTCTGGGTTGTTCGGTGTCAAGACGATGGACCAGGCGCTGGCCCTGATGCTGGTCGCGCAGTCGGAAGGGGTTCACCCCGCGCGGGCCATGCAGGAGTACCACGTCATTCAGGGGCGGCCGGCATTGAAGGCCGACGCGATGATGGCCCGCTATCAGGCGGCTGGCGGCAAGGTGCAGTGGGGCGAGTACACCGACCAGAAGGTTTCGGGCACGTTCTCGCATCCGTCCGGCGGCAACATCACCATCGAATGGACGATGGAGCGCGCGAAGCAGGCGGGCCTGACCGGCAAGGACAACTGGAAGAACTACCCGCGCCAGATGCTGCGCTCGCGCTGCATTAGCGAGGGCATCCGCGCCACGCATCCCGGCATCGCCATCGGCACGTATACCGCCGAGGAAGTGCAGGACATGGCCTCCGATGCGCCGACACCGGAGACCGTCACGCATGCCGTGCAGACGCCATCTCAGGTGCTGGCCACGGCATTGACTGAGGAAGAGGTTACCGAGCATATCGACGCCATCAAGCGCTCGCCGGATGTCACAGTGCTCGCCAGTGCGTTTGCCTCGGCATGGACCCACGGCAAGAACGCGCGCGACGGCAAGGCGCAGGAGCGCTTCAAGGCTGAGTACGATCAGCGCAAGGCGCTCCTCGAATCAGGGGCCGCGTCATGAGCACGGCATTGTCCCTGTTTGAGCTGGCGGCGCAGTACCGCGAGCTGAAAGACCTGATGGAGACCGACGAGCTGCCGCCGGATGTCATCCGCGACACGCTGGAGGCTGTAGGCGGCGACCTTGAGGCGAAGGCGGTCAACGTCGCCAAGGTCGTGCTCTCGCTGGAGGCGCACGCCGAAGCGATCCAGCAGGCCGGCAAGGCGATGACCGAGCGGGCGCGGCGAGTTCAGGGCCGGGCGGATTCGATTCGCGCCTACCTGCTGTACCAGATGAACGCGACCGAGACGACGAAGGTCACCTGCCCGGAATTCTCCATGGCCGTGCGGAGCAATCCGCCGGCCGTGGTGATTCGAGATGATGCCGAGATCCCGGCCGAGTTCATGGTGGTGCCGGAAGCGCCGCCGCCGCGCGTCGATAAGAAGGCGCTGCTGGCGGCATTGAAGGCGGGGCGGCAGGTGGATGGTTGCTGGATCGAGCAGGGCCAGCGGCTCGATATCCGCCTATGAGCGCAGACGGACAGCGCCCCCGAGTCGGCCGGCATTGCGGAGGACGGCGAGTACTCACCGATGAGCAGGTCCGGCAGATGAGAGCCGAGCATGCCGAGAGGATGGCGGTGCTGTCGCGCACTCGGTCCTTGGAGCAGATGGCGCGGGATGCGGGGGCATCGCAGAACACGATCTGGTCAATGCTCAAGGGGCTGACTTACAAGCGGGTGGATCGTGGCTGACCTGCTGCTGAAACGCACCCTCGCCGGCTTCGCGGCTGGTGATGAAGCGTCCGCCAATCTCATGCGCAAGTACGAGATCGGCCAGACCTACAAGGCCACCGTGCGCAAGCCCCGTATCGGCGTCGATCACCGCCGTTACTGGAAACTGCTGTCCGTTGTCTGCGAGAACAGCGAGCAATTCGAGTCGGTGGAGCTATTGCACGAATACGTGAAGCTCCGCACCGGCCATTGCTCGCCCATCCTCATCAAGTCTACGGGCGAAATCGTACTAGTCCCGCGCAGTATCAGCTTCACCGCGATGGACCAGGTGCAATTCGAGGACTTCTGGCAACGCGTGGTGAAGCTCGTGTGCACCGAAGTCCTGCCGGGACTGAGCGAGGACGAGCTGCAACTGGAAGTGATGCGGCTTGTCGGAATTGCAGCATGAACCGCCGTGCATCACAGAAGCCGCTGACGAAGCTGGCGCGGGGGCGGGAGTGCCAGATTCGCGTGCCACTGTATTGTTGCGACGACAACACCACGGTGGTCCCGTGTCATGTGCGCCTCGCTGGCATCAGTGGTGCCGGCTACATATCCGACGCGATATTCGTCGCCCATGGATGCCATCGCTGCCACGCCGTTGTCGATGGGCAACAGGACAGCGAATACACCTTCGAGCAGCGCCGCCTGATGCTGCTTGAGGGCATGGTCCGCACGCAAGCCATCCTACTTCGAGAGGGGAAGATTCACGTATGAACATCGACAGGTACAAGACGCTTGAGGAAATCGACCGCCGTATCGAACAGTGCGTCAAACAGCGCGATCATGCCGCTGACAAGCTCGGGAAGATGCTGCTGGCGGCGACCTATCAGCAGGAAATCGACGCCCTTGTAGACAAGCGGGATCGACTCGCTGGGCTCGTGACGCCATGACTGCGCCGAGCGTGGGGCGCGGGGAGCGCAAGCGTAAGCCAGCGCGTCAGAAGGTACAGATATTCGTTGGCACCGGCCTGAATCGCTTGCTGGCATGGTCCGGTTATCTGGATCATCTGCCTCGCATTAACGAGGACATATCGTTTACGAAGCGTAGCTACAGCGGAAGAGTGGATCGCATCCAGCACTTCATTGATGCAGGAGTTATCGATGTCTATATCCGATAGCTCCGCTGAGCGCAGCACCTCCGTGCTGCCGGAGATTGCCATGCTGCCGCGCATTCTCGAAGCAGCGCAGCTGCTGCACGCATGCGGCCTTGTCGATGATGCGCCTTCTACATTCGTGAAGCGCTACGTACAAGCGCATCCAATCATCAATGCCACGCTGAATCAGCATTGGAACAAGCCATGACCCAGCGCGATCTGTCAAACCCACGCAAAGCACCCGTGCGTAAGTCACTGGCGGCAGAGCGGAAAGGAGCGGAGTGATGTCGGGATCGTCGAACGTGTCATCTGTCGAATTCACCCCGGAAGAACTGGCGGCAATCCTTGCGTCACCGGAGGCTTTGCGGGTCGCCATCATCTGGAACGACTTGCGGGAAAGCATGGCCGACAGCCAGGGCATGAACTCCTGCGCCGAAGGTCACAGGGCGCGCCGGTACGAACTGAACCGGGCCCATGATCGGTTAGTGGAGGCGCAAGAAAATGGCGACTGATGCGAAGTCCGGTGCCGTGGAAAATGTCGCGTCGGAGTTCTGCCAGCACGGTGTGCGATGGGAGAAGCGGTGCTTCACATGCGACCGCGAGCCTTGGCGCCGGGTATTCATTCGGCGCAGCCACCGGATCTACATCCTGCTTCCGACTGTGCAGGTTTGCCCAGGCAGCGCCTACCTAATGTCGCCGTGGGAGATCGAGATCCGCTGGCTGGTATGGGGCATTGTCATTCGCGGGAGGCTTTGCGCATGAGTAGCACTCCATCTGTTCAATTTGCTGGTAATTGCGAGTGCGGCAAGCCGAAATGTCATTGCGACCCATGCGCGAGTGCCGAGCAAGAAGTTAAGCCGGCCTTCCACTTCTCAGGCCGCCACGACCTGCTCGCCACGTACCAACACACGCGCATAGACATGGCGATAGCACGTCTGGAGCGCCGGGATGATGCGGAGATTGCGGCAAGGCAGGATGCGGTGTTGTGGGCGCTGGAGCTGGGTGGCGGGTGGCCCAGGTGAGCGGTACCACGCCATGGCCGGACCGCATCTACCTGCAACGTCACGATGATTGCGTGCAGGAAGGGTGCGACGGCATGCACGAAGGCACGACGTGGTGCGCGGACAAGATTCACAGCGGCGACGTGGAGTACATCCGCGCCGATCTGGTGCCAGAGCTGCGCGCCATTGCGGAGAGGGCGAAGTTCGGAGAACGTGAAGGATGAGCGGTCAATTGCCACGCGAACCGCGCGAACAGGATTGGGAAACCGTTGTCGCAGACGATCTGCGCCCGAACGGAGACGGGAAGCACTGCTTCTATTGTCGGCAACCGCTGGGTTCTGCGCACGATACTGATTGCGTGATCCGCAGATGCGCCGGGCACTACCATATCGCGATCCGCCGCAATGTCGATGGTCTGGTGCGCATGTACCGCCATGATATGACGTGGGACGAATGCAGCGCGTTCAGCTGGTTGGAGAACAACTACAGCTGCGACTGCAATCGCTATCTGTTCTTTCAGCGCGCAGAGGATGATCCGGAGGATGACGCGCGCGGATGCGGTGAAGGCGCCTACACAGTCCTCTATGCGCAGCTGCCTGATGGCACTCGCATTCCACTGGAATCGCCGCCATGACGCCCCGCTTCCAGCGCGCCGCTGATTTGCGATGAGCCCAGCCCTGCTCCAACTGGTGCGCATACTCGCCCGCGCAGCGACGCGCAAGAATTTGCCACCGCCCGCCGCTGACGGGCAGACTCGCCGCGATGCCAGCCCGCCTGTACGCAAGATTCTCGACCGACCGCCAGTCTGAGGCGTCGATCACCGACCAGTGGCGGATCTGCGAACAGCATGCAGCCGCCAAGGGGTGGGAGATCGCGGCCCGGTACAGCGACGAGGGAATCTCAGGGGCCGCGCTGGGGAACCGTCCGGGCGTGCAGCTGCTGCTGGCGGAGCTCCGCCCCGGAGACGTGCTGCTGGTCTGCGATATTTCCCGCCTGTCCCGCAGCCAGGATCTGGCCCCGCTGGTTCGGCGACTTCTTCACCGCGGCGTCAGCGTGATCGGCGTGCAGGATGGATTCGACGCCGCGGCGCGCACCGCCCGCATGCAGGCCGGGCTGTCGGGGATCATGTCCGAAGAATTCCGCAGCATGGTTGCCGACCGCACGCACAGCGCGCTCGAGACGCGAGCTCGAGAGGGCCGGCCCACCGGTGGCAAGGCCTACGGCGACTCGGAAATCATCCTCGAAATATTCCACCGGTGGGTGGCCGGGGAAACCCTGCGGAGCATCGCCAACAGCCTGAATGCCCGCGGAGTTCCGTCACCGGGCGCCAGCTGGAACCGCACGAAACGACGCCGGGACGGCAGGTGGCTGTCCAGCACCCTGCACGAGATCATCAGCAATGAGCGGTACGCCGGCCGGCGAGTCTGGAATCGCTCGAGGTGGGAGCGCGACCCAGACACCGGTGTCCGGCATCGCCGGGAGCGCCCGCGGGAGGAATGGATCGTGCGGGAATGTGCACCGATTGTGGATGAGGCGACATGGCTGGCGGCGCAGGCCCGATTGAAGCCTCGAGCTGGCCCCGGTGGCGGTCCGCGGTACCTGCTGTCCGGCCTGCTTTCCTGCGGCTTGTGCGGCGCCAGGCTGATCGTGGTGGGCGGCAGCCAGCACCGCTACCGGTGCGGAAGCAACCACGCCGGCGGAGACGCGGCCTGCGCCAATCGCCATACCGTGCCGCGGGAGCTCGCCGAGCGCATGCTGCTGGCGCCGGTGCTCGAGGACCTGCTGTCCCCGGACGCCATCCGAGCGGGCGTGAAGGCGTTGCGCGAGGCAACCGTGCCGCCGCGGCGCCGGGAGAGCGAGGAAGTCGTGGCGCTCGAGCGGCTGGTGCGCGAGGGCGTGCTGTCGCCGGAGGTTGCCGCCCCGTCTATTTTGGAGGCCCGCAAGCGCTCCGCGTGCGCACCGGTGCCATTCCTAGCCCCTCCGTCACCCGACGCGTGGCGCCAGGCTGTGGAGGGAATGCGCGAGATCCTAACCGGTGAAGATGTGCCAGCCGCCAGGGAAGCGCTGCGCGAGCTCTTGGGCGATGTGGTGTGCCGGCCGCAGGGCGAGTACATGGTGGCCGAGCTCACGGCGAGACAGGTCCTGCTCGCCACGGGGACCGGTAGATGGGTTGGTAGCGGGGGCGTGCTACTCCTTTATCTACCGGTCAGCAGCAGAAGGCTGCCGCAACAGTAGCCGCATCTGTGCCGAGCTTCAGCTATCATCCCCGCCACTGGCACCCCGCCGACGTTTGTGAGGGTGTCATCCCCTATGCCCCGGGGCAGGCTGACCGGCCGCGTAAGTCCTGCTCCGGGGCTGCTCCCCAAATTATCTACACCGAAAGTGCTTGCATGCGGTGAATATCGGTGTATATTAATACCCATGCCGGCAAGGTGCTGGCGGGGAGACGAAGATGACCAACACCGAACTGACCATCGAGAACATCGAAAAGCTCGCCAAGCAGATCGCCAAGGAATACGGGATTTCGATGGACGAGGCGCGCGACCTCGCGGAATTCAAGCTGCGGTACGCGCCGTGACTTGTGTTGCGAACTTCTGGAACGCGGCGCGCACTGGCGCTGTCCGCATAGGGCAGCACGAGCACATCCGCAACGACGACGGGACCAATGGCGGGTACGTGTTCAGAACGGTCACCACGTCACCTTACGATCCGCGCAGGCCGGAGGCGTCGGAACGCCTCGCCAAATACGTCGCCCGGAGAGTCCGTGAAGGCTAAGCGCCCTCGCGGCCGCCCCTCCCTGACCGGCGAAACCGGCCAACGGTATCAGGTGACGATCCCGCCCACCATCGCAGCAAAGATCCGCGAGGCCGGCGGCGGCTCCCTGTCGCGCGGCATCATTGCTCTGGCAAAGCGCAAGTAGCTACTCCCCCGGCTCCGCCAGCGCCGCTGCCCTACTTGCGGCTACACTACCTCCTCCCACGAGCCTCCCACGAGGACCCCACATGGAAGTGATTTTGCCCCGGCTGCGATCGGCATTGCGATACCTGTCATGGGCTGATCCTCCCTACAAGTGGCGTGTCCGTCGCAGTTCCTGTCCGAACTGTGGCCGGGCGTGGTTTGTCGGCCTCAGACCTTCGGCGTTCATGACCCGCTGTATAAGCTGCGGAGCTAACTGCACGAACATGGCCCTGATTCCGGTGATTCAGGGGCACATGCAGAGTCGCAAGGTCACCTCAGCTTACGAGCTGTCCACCTACGGGGCTACGCTGGAATGGCTCCGGCGGCATGTTCCAGAGGTCACCACGAGCGAGTACTTCTCCGGGGAACCCCTTGGGGCAATGGTCAACGGGATGCTGAACCAGGATGTCCAGCAGTTGACCTTTCCAGCAGAGTCCTTCGACTTGGTGACCTCCAACCAGGTCTTCGAGCATGTTCCCGACGACGTGAAGGGTTACTCCGAATGCTACCGGGTGCTACGGCCTGGTGGCGCCTTGGTGTTCTCGGTACCCATGCACGACTTCCCAGAGACGCGCAGGATTGCCGAGATCGTGGATGGCAAGACGATCATCTACGAGCCGGAGTATCACGACAGCCGCCTCGGTGGTCCCAAGTCAGCATTGGCATTCTGGCGGCACAGCATCCACGACTTGTCCCAACGAGTGGCAAGTGTGGGATTCACCGCTGAACTGCTGGACGTGCCGATAGCGAACAGGGTAACTAAGGTGCTGTACGCAGTGAAGGGGTAGGCTCCGCGAGCGCGGCAGCCCGGCACTGCCGGTAAACGCCGATCACCTCCAGCAGCTTCACCGACGTAGAGCCGAAGCTGTCGTCAGCGAGCGGTCCCAAGTTCTCCGGGCACGCCAGCTGCAACAGGTTTCGATCCGGTAAGGGCTTCGTTGATGGCGCGGTCTTGCATGCCGTCAGAGTTGCGGTTGCGATGAGGCACGCTGCAAACGTCGCTTTTCTCGCCATTTCCTGTCGTACTCCCGGAATCGCTCTGGATCTGCTGCAACCTGCGCGCGCTTTCTGGCTCGCCAGCGCTCGCGCTGCTCTTCGACGGTCTGCGGGCCACCTGCCTTGATATATCGTGACCCATCGGAATTACGCATCCGGTTCTGATTCTCGAATTTGCAGCGCGGAACCTTAGCCGTTGCTGTGGCAACCGCTGCATCTAGCCGCTCTAGACGACGCTTCCCCATCCATGGGCGAATAGCCTCCGCTAGCACCAAGAATTCGTTGCGTCCATAGACGCCCCACTCGTGGACGGTCTTTCGATTCCCGGATTTCGGTTTCTTTCCTTCGACGTAAGTGCCGATGCCCGACATCACATGCAGCTTGCGGACTACATCACCATCCGTCATCTGAACGGTCATGGCGCCGCACTTACCTATCCATCCTTCGCCCTCAATGATGCCGGCGATGTATGCCCACTCAGTGTCAGTTGCCATGACTTCCCTCAAGTGCAGAATTCAGTGTCTGCATCATCTCAGGAACGTGAGTGCATTCCTTGTAAATCACATTCTCGCGCGTGATGGTTTCCGCATGCTGCTGCACCGTGATGTATTTGACCTTGATCCCCTGAATCGCAGTGACCGCAGCTCCACTGACAGCCTGCGCGGCTTCCTGCGCTGCCTTGGCGGCGACCAGTTCCTCTGAGTCGTGCTTCCAGTTGCTGATCCGGTAGCCTGCTGAAAACGCCCCCACCAGCACCAGGGCGAGCGCCGCGGGCTTCACCCATACCGGGAGGATCACAGCGACGCCCCAAGGAACCTGCTGAACTCACGACTCGGCAGTACGGCACGCTTCTTGGGCTCGCGGTACACGAAGCCCACCGCTCTCGCCCGGCGGTAGAAGTGGCACCGCAGTATGCCAAGCTCCCTCGCGGCTGCCGATACGTTGCCGCCGTGGCGCGCGAGGGTTTCCCGCAAGATCCACGTTTCGGCCTCGCGCATGAACTCGCGGTGGTTCATTTGGCCACACACACCGAATAGCCGCCGACACTCGGCACCCAGTAGTAGTTCGTGGTTCCCAGCCGCTTCGATCCATCACACGCGGTATTGGTCGCGACATCGCCGAGCTTCTTGCCGACCGCTGTCAGCGTGGAGTTGGGCGCGTAGTAGGGACGCATCCCTGACGCGATGGACTGAACGGCGTACTGCGGAGGCGGCGGCACTGTCGGCACGGGAGGTGGAATCCCCAGCTTCGCCTTGTACTGCGCGATCTTCTGCTGCAAGAACACGCTCTCTGCCTGTGAAGCCAGTGGGAGTCCCTTGCCCCACGCATCCCATGCGGCCTCGCTATTTGGCCTGGCTTGTTCCAGTTCGTCCTGATCCTTTCGTGAGTACGTAGCCGCAAAGAACTTGCCGCACTTGCCATGCCAGACGATGTACTTGTCGTTAGTGATCGACACGTTAGGAGGCACGGGACCTGTCTCGAACTCCATGTTCCAGAAGTCGAGGCGAAAGGCGGGCATGCAGACATCGATGGTGGCCGGGGGAATGGGCACGGCGACCTTGTCGCACTTGCGCAGTGGCGGCTTCGGTGTGACCTTGGAATTGTCGGGCATGTTGAAAATCCACCAGCCGCAGTTCTGGGCTTCTGCCGGAGCGAACACGCGGGGCGCGCTGCAATGACTTCCGTCTGGATCGCACATCACTACCTGAACGGGTGATGCGGTCTCGTTGGCGACGGTCAGGCCCTCTTGCTGCGGCCATGGGGAAGAATGGGCAGCTGAGGACACCAGCAGGAGGGCGAGGAGGAGGCGCATGTCAGCCTCCGGCGGGCGGGTCAGTTTCGGAATTGCGCTTGTGGATCGCGTTCAGCGCGACATCGCCAGCGGTGAATGCGCCCAGCACGATGCCAACCAGCGAGATGAACTCACCTCCCGTCAGCTTGGCCGTGAAGGCAAACACCGCACAGCCGGTGATGGTGAACACCATGGCGAGTATGAATTTGCGGGACAGGTAGCGACTCATGCTGCGGACTCCTCGTAAGCATCCTCCATCCGCTCCGCGTACCGATTCTCGGCAGCGGATGGACCGTTGTAGATCAGGCTGAACCCATGGAAGTCCTTGCGCTGGAGTTCATCCGCAAGTCCCATGGACATGATGAACGCACAGAACGCATGCAGGTGGTCTGACTCGCTGCGATACATTGCATTGATGAACTCTTGCAGAGAGGCATATCCACACCGTTTCCAGTTGCAGCCCAGAATCTGGAACCGCCCCCAGCTGGCCGACTGCAAGGCGGCATCGCGATCCAGCTTGATCGCCTCGGCCAGTCTCAGGTGCTCTCCAGCAGAGTTTCGGTACAGGCTCTTGTTCCATCGTGGCGAACTGATTCCTGGGTAGGCAGTGTCGTACTGGTGGTTGGTCAGGCGGCTGAAGATATGCGCCTCGAACAGGATGAACGGCTCTCCGGTAGTCATGAACCCGGAGCCGGGAGATTCCACGGCAGCTACAGCCTTGATCGCCGCGACTTCGCAGCCGAGTTTCGCAGCAGCTTCCATCCAGTCCTGTTCGAGCATGTGGCTACTCTCCGTCTGAATTCACGGCAGGAGCGTTCAGGCGAGCCTTGATCTTGTCGATCTGCTCGTTGGCCCATTCGATGCGGCGTCGCTCCTGAACTGGCGTCAGGCTATGTGAAGGAGTCCATGTGAGGGCGCCTTCCACGAAACTATCCGTCACTGCCAGTAGTGATGTTTCGTCCTTGCCACCCAAGATGATTTTGTGCGACACGATGTTCCCCTAGTGATCGTCAACGGTGATGAAAATGCCCTTCTTCGCAAGCTCCAGCTGGAAGTGCGTAACGCTGTCCTGAGCTACCCGAGCTTCGCGTTCTGCGATCTGTGACCGCATATAGGCGGTCCATGCGATAGCTGCGGATACGACGGTGACCAGCACAGATGCAGTCAGGATCGCCCACGCGCCCTTGCCCAAGGATTCGATCTGAACCACATTAGCCTGCGATCCACCGCGCTCCACATATGGATCGTATGCGTACTGGTCGCTCACGGCCTTTGCTCCAGTTTCCGCAACCGCTGCTCATGATCTGCAACCTGCTGCGGGAGATTGTTCATCATCCCCGCAAGCTCAACAGTGGTTTTCAGGTTCCACGTCAGTAGAGCAACGACGATTGCCCATAGGGCACCAGTAACGATTACGACCAGGGGCGTGATCTGGAGGCCGTTGGAGATGTTGCTATTGCTCACTCGGCCACCTCAAGTTCGCGAATGCGGGTTTCGTGTCCTTCGCTCATCAGTTCGCCGCCATGATTTGCCAGTTGGTCCCATCGCTGCGAAGCTCGGCCCACTTTCCAGCTGTCGCGGCAAGAATCGCCGTACCCGCAGCACCACCGGCTAGCGGAATGACGTTGGAAGTCGCCGACACCACAGTCTGTGCGGCGATGGTCCTGAGCTTCAGGATGCGTCCGGGATTGTCCGATGCCGATGGCAGGGTTTCAGTGCACGTCCCAGATGCGTTGAAGATGATCGCCGCATCTATGGCGGTTGCGGAGTCCGTGGTCCCGGTAACCGTTCTCGGAGCGCTGGCGCTGAGTGCTCGGGTTACCGTGTTGCCCTGATATGCAGGGATCGCAGGATGCACGTACAGCTTCGCTACTCCAGCATCGCAGTAGTTGCCGAAGGACAAACCCTCATGTCCAGAGGTCGGGGCGGCGCCAATGAACCCGGACTGGAAGAAGTTGTACGTGGCAGGAGCTGAGGCATTGCTGATCTGGTTATTGACCACGACCAGATCATCGCCCTGCGCGAACACGTCGAAGGGCTGAGCCACCAGGGAAGTCCCGGTCTGCATGTTGTCGCGCGCGTGGTTGGACGACACCAGCGAGTCCCAGCCGATCATCCACACGCCATGGGTGCCGTTCCTGAGAGCTTGATTGGCGACTATCGAGAAACCAGAACCACTGGCCACGTACCCCGTATGGCGGTTGTCGAATGACCTGTTTGCCACCAGAGAGGTTCCGATATAGGTATCCGCGACCGGAACCACTCCATAGACGGAATTAAAGTCGAAACCGTCGTAGTAGTTGCTGTGGGCGGTGTTGCCATAGACAGTTCCACCGAAGCTCTGGCAGTCATCGGTAGCGCTCGGACCTGCTACCGTGTCATATCCGTAGGTCTTGAACCCGCTTTCTCCGTGAAAGCATGATGTATTGCCAAAGGCCGAGAACTCGTCCTGACCAAACCATGTCACTCCGCACAGCGTGGCGTAGCGGAGATTGCATCCCTGCAGTTTGTTACCTACTCCACGGGGGAGAGTGAATCCCAGCGAAGCAGAAGCTACTGACACCGGAACGCCGTTGATGAACACGACAGCCGCATAGCGGTAGCCGTTTCCGCCGATGTCGCTATTAATTACCGCACTGTGCGTATAGCCTTCTAGAATGACATGTGTGCATCGAGCTTCTGCAATCTCGATCTGAACATCCGTTCCGCCAGCGGAAGAACTGACGTTGAAGTAGATGCCGGGGTGTATTTGGTTGAGCTGGTTCTGTATTCCTGCTGACAGCGATCCCCAGATGTCCGTATCCAGGGAACTAGGCATGTACCCCGTGAACTTCTGCGTCACGTCTCCTGCGACATTGGTCCAGCTGCCAGGCGTGCGCAGTATCGTGTAGGGAGTGGTTACAGGGTACAGCTTGCCGAGCTTGACTCGGCTGCCTGAACCGTCCGTGATCTTGAACGTCTCCACGTCCGAATAGATCGTGGCTCCAGTCAGGTCTATCGTTACCTTGCCTGTATAGGTAACGGTGCTATTGAAGCGAAGTATTGTTCCCGCGTCAGCCGTGACCTTGAATCCAGAGTTAACGGCAGCTTGCGCGGCGGCGGACATGTCCGTGGTGCCGGGCGTGGTGTTGGTGCCGTAGCGCAGTATGTTGCCGTATTCCTTGTACGCATTGACGACGGTTACGCCTTCCGACACCGACGACGGATAAAGGATCGCGCCGACTATAGAGCGCGTCAGGGCTCCGCTGCTGGTCAGCGTCGCGGCCTCAAGATCACCAGTTGGGCCGATAGCCAGATAGCTCGATAGCCACTCCTGGATGGATGTCATTTCCCCGCGCGTTGTCATGTTGTCTGGGAATCGAACAGTCAGCCCAAGACGGCGTTCGATGTCCTGCACCTGTCGGCTCAAGTAGTCGAACGCATCCTGTCCAGACTCCGGAAGCCACCGCGACGTATTGCGGAAGTTCGTCGGCATGTCCTGTGGCGTGTTGCTGCGGATGTCCAGCGTATAGCCGGCGTAGGTTGAGGCTATCGTGCTGTCAAGCGTCACCGTGCCACCAGATGCAGCATTCACGCCGCTCACCGTGTAGTGCGTGTCGAGCGTCAGCGGAACTACCGCAGGCGGCGTATCCGTGGACAGCGCGGCCACCGTCAGATCCGTGTCGTTGAAGATGCGGAACGTGAACGGATAGGGGCCGGTGCCGGAGATTACTTGGCGTTCGATGGTGTCGTTGATTGCTGTGGTCATGGTTATGGTCCTGCGATTCCGGCAAGTTCTGGAAGCTGGTCTGGCATTCCAGAACCAGGCTCCCACCAGTAGGTTGTGCCCCAATCCCGACGCGCACTTGCACGTTGTCGGGCTAGATATCCGGGGCTGACGTTCTCCTGAAGGTCATTGAAGAACGCGTGATCGATGGCGGCTTTCGTGTACCAGAGATTCAGGAACGGCAAGTTCTGGCGGGTGAAGCGCAAAAGCTCTGCCTCGGCCTTGGTGTCCTTGCCGCGAATCGCATCACCGAGATTTCCGACCGTGACGTTGAGAAGGTCTGCCGCCGTTCCTGCGACAGGTCCCGCGAGGTTCGTCCAGTTCGCCTGTCCGCCGCGCGAGTTGCCGCCGAGTCCGGTATAGAGCGCGTCGCCGAAGATGCCGAGGCCCCCACCTTGGGCGAAAGCCGCGCCCCAAAACTTGCCGGTCGTGGCGTCGCGTGGGTTCTTGCCGGAGATCAGGTCCTTGAGTTCGATGGACAGCGCCCCGAACAACGTTAGCCCGGTCATCAGGGCGACGCTGTACGCCAGCTTTCCGCCCACCGACGGGATGGACTTGATGCGCTCAATGTTCCGCAGAACCATTGTCAGCGGGAACGACTTGAACAGCATGATGCTGCGTCCGATCTCACCACCCAACGTACCGGCCTTGGCACCCTGCGTGATCGCGGCTCGGGTCGTGACATCTGGAGCCAAAACAGCGGTCTTGGCCTCGTTGTCTAGGAAGCCAAGAAGCTTGGCGGTGGCGTGGTTCACCTCTTCCGGGGTGAAACCATCCACATCACGCACTGCGTTCTTGGTGAGCATTGGGCGGCCACGTACCGTTTCCGGTTTTGCGGCTTGCCACACTTGCCAGTCCCGCTCAGATACACCCGCCGTCTTGAAGCGGTCGCGGTCGAAGCTAGAGAGCGCTGACCAGTCGGTGTTCTTCAGAGTCGCCAACTGGTCCTGAAGCATCAGGCCCATTCCAGCCCTGAGACGATGCGTCCACGCCTCCACCAACTGCACCTTCATCGTGGTGTTGGCGATCTTCGAGGTCCAATTCTGACGCAGATTGTCCGCATGCCAGGTCTGCATCTCGCCGGTCATGTTTTCCATGGCGAGCGCAAGGCGGTTGGCATCTTCTACATTGCCGCCGAGGCTCTTGAAGAAGCTCTTGAACGCCTTGCCGAGCGGGATGCCGTTGTACTTGGCCACCGCCATCCACATGGGAGCGTCGTTGAGCGAGGACAGCATCACGCCGCCCAGCCTCACGGCCGAGATGTAGTCGCGGATGCCTCGGCCGATATTCGCGGCCTTCACGTTGACCGGCGTTGCGGTCGTGCCGTTGATCGTGTCCCACACCATGTCAGTGGTGGCGAGCGACTTCATGACACCCTGAACCTTGCGGCCGGCAATGCGGGAATCTTCCTGCTGCGCAACGTCCTTCAGTAGGCGATACGTCGCCTGCGGGTTGGATCCGAATTCCTCCATCATGCCTATGTTCTTGGCATGAGCCGCAACGTGATTGTACATGCCCTCGAAGATCGATCCCTTGCCGTAGTCCTGCATGTACTTCAGGTAGCTGTCAGCGTCCTTGAAGTGAAGCGCTCGGTGGGCTTCGTCGTAGCGACTGGCGCGGGAACCTTGACCGGCAGAACCGGGAACGACCTTCAATGCGCCTTCCGTGGTAATCGTGTCGTAGGCCTGCTCAAGGAACGACACCAGATCCTTGTCGCTCATCCGTGAGCCATCGATATTGCGGAAGCGTTCGCGCTCCATCATCGGCAGCACTTCGGATACCCACGCGTCCTTTCCGGCCTTGGCTATGGCGCCAACGTCATGGGCTTGCGGTAGGTAGTTGTAGTCCAGCTTGCCGATATTCGCGCCGGCCGCGTTCTCGCGCTGGCGCATCTGCTCGATGACTTCGAGATACTTCTTGGCAGCCTTCTCGGCAATCTGATCGCCGGTTTTCTCGCCGTACACTTCTCGAACGAATCGCTCCGACGCCTGCTTGTTCTCAAACAGACCGAGAAAGCGCGGAGCAGCAGCTTCCATGGTGTCCATGAGATTGCTGAAGATCTCATTGGTCACACCACGGATATGCAGATCCAGTTGGTTCAGGCGTTGGAATAACGCACTGTGAAAGCGATTCTTGCCGCCGATCTCCCCGGCTCGTGTCGTCAGACCTTGCGTTTCGCGGGTCTGCGCGGCGACATTCAGCGCCTTGCGTTGCGCGGCTTTGGCGGCATCTGCTGTAGCCTGATCGAAAGCACGCTTGGCGGCTTCCATAACCCGCTGCGGCTGCGACATCGCCTGAAACTCTGGCTCGCGCGCCATCTCACGCAGGTTCGCCGTGATGCGCTGCTCGATAGAGTCAGCCTCGCCTTTCTTGAGCTTGCGGCCGATGGTATCTTCGACGTGCTGGATGCAAACTGGCTTCATGCGCCATTCCCCAGGAAGCACGCTACAGCGGCCTCGTAAGCCTTGGCGTCGTTCAGGTCACCCTCGTACTCGGCCTGAATGCGATCCGCCTCTGCGACTACCGTCGTCTTAATCGGCTCTCCGGCTTCGTCGTAGCCGGAATGGATCACGGCGTCAGGGTTCTGCGCGGCGAGGTCGCGAAGGGCCTGAATCTCAGGCGTAGTGTTCGTGGGTGGCGGGCCTCTTTCGATGGCCGGTGCCGGTAGCGCCTTCTTCGCGGCGGCTGGAATTGATGCAACC
>Ga0070682_100000481_pt1 | contig 25103 bp, 25 predicted proteins | sample KBSC63LmetaG_FD_64668 | JGI IMG/M metagenome (GOLD analysis project Ga0070682, IMG submission 64668) | Corn rhizosphere microbial communities from Kellogg Biological Station, Michigan, USA - KBS C6-3L metaG | ecosystem: Host-associated > Plants > Roots > Rhizosphere | place: USA: Michigan...
TAAAATTATAACTATAAAAATGTTTTTGCAATACCGTTTTTCAGTCCGTAGTCGGCAATCCTCAGTCCGGAGCCCGGCTGCCGACTGAAGACTGCCGACTACAGACTGAACTACTCCGTTTCCTTCGCCATCATCAAGTACGCCTTAATAAACCCATCCAGCTCCCCATCCATCACCGGCCCCACATTTCCCACTTCATAATCAGTTCGATGATCCTTGATCATTTTATAAGGATGAAAAACATAGCTACGGATCTGGCTACCCCACTCAATTTTTTTCTTGCTGCTGTTGCTGACGTCGAGCGCTTCCTGGCGCTTGCGCATCTCTTCTTCATAGAGGCGGCTCTTGAGCATTGACATGGCTTTTTCTCTGTTCTCGCCTTGCGTTCGTGCCTGCTGACATTCGATGATGATGCCGCTGGGTTTATGTGTAAGCCTTACAGCTGTTTCTACTTTATTTACGTTTTGTCCGCCACTACCGCCACTGCGAAAGAAGGCCCATTCTACATCGGCAGGATTAACCGTTATTTCAATGCTATCATCTATCAGCGGGTAAACATATACACTGGCGAAACTTGTATGCCTTCTTGCATTGCTATCGAATGGAGATATGCGCACGAGGCGATGCACACCACTTTCTGCTTTTAGAAAACCGTAAGCAAACGGACCGTCGAATTGAAAGGTGCATGTTTTTATTCCGGCGCCGTCGCCCCATTGCCAGTCGAGCTCAGTTACGCTCCAGCCCTGCTTTTCGCCATACATGCGATACATGCGTGCAAGCATTTCGGCCCAGTCCTGGCTCTCTGTTCCCCCCGCGCCACTATTGATCTGCAGCACGGCAGGCAATGCATCGGCAGGTTCATTAAGTGTGCTTTTGAATTCTGCTTCGTCGATAGCTGTATTGGCTTTGGTAAATGCTTCTTTCACTTCTTCTTCGGTAGCTTCTCCTTCTTTCCAGAACTCAAAGAGCACAGCAAAATCCTCCACGGCCGATACTACGGCATGGTACATATTCACCCAATACTCATTGACCTTTGTTTCTTTAATGGTGGAAGTTGCCCGGGCATTATCATCCCAGAAACCCGGCGAAAGTGAAAGTTGTTTGTCCTGCTCTATTTTGGATTGTCGGTTCTCGACGTCAAAGAAACCTCCTCAAAACCAAAACGCGGTCTCTCATAGTCTTTAATTGCTCTGTTGTCATGTGGCAAAAGTAATAAGAAATAAGGATAAAGCGGAAACATGTTACACAAAGATTCACAAAGAATGCAGGAAGAAACACAGAGCGTCTTTGTGTTCTTTGTGATCCTTTGTGCAACTTTGTGAAATAAAATCATTGAAAAAAAATCTTACTATATTCTTACTAATTCTCATTGCGGCCACGCCCTCGCATGCACAAAGCAACGACACGGCACTTATTACAGCATTACTCCACGATATAACCGCGGCACAGGTTATGTCCAATGGTGAATTCTACGCAGGGAGCTTCCCTTCCTTCCGCGAATGCAAGGGCGTGCCGCACAATTACAAGCCCGACAATAATATTTTTTTTACCGCGATCTCGATATTCAGCTTACGCAATATGTTGCCGCAACTCAACGCCGCTGATAAAAAGATCGCAATGCAGATCATCGACAGCGCACAAAAAGCATTTCCTTATTATCGCGATAAGACCGGGCTCCCCTTCTACAGCTTCTGGCCCAATGGCAAAGGCATATTACCCCATGCGATCTTTATCAATAAAATAAAAATGATCGATATGGGACAAGATGCCGACGACGCCGTGATGAGTTTGATGGCGACCGGCGCAAATGACAGCACCTGTTTTGCATTAAAGGAAAGGATGCTGCAGGTAAACAACGGCAATAGAAAAAAAACCAACAGCACTTATCGCCGTTACAGGAACATTCCCGCTTACAGCACCTGGCTCGGGTATAAAATGAAACCCGATTTTGATCTCAGCGTGCATTGCAATATCCTGTATTTTATGCTCGACAAAAAATTACCGTTGGTAAAGCAAGACAGTGCAACCATTCAACTCATTGCTCAAATATTGCATCAGCGTGATTATATAAAGTCGCCACTTTATATTTCTCCTTTTTATGTGAGAAGGCCGGTGTTGATGTATCATCTTTCAAGATTGATGGGGGGATTTGATATCCGCGAATTGCAGCCATACAAAGCGCAATTAATAACAGACATACAAGATGAATTCAGCAAAACAAATTCGTTGATGGATCGGATCATCCTCAGCACTTCACTTCTCCGGTTGGGCGTAAAGCCTGATCCGATCGATATTCCATCCATCGCCACATTTGAAAAAAGTGGTACAGATAAATTTGTATTCTTCCAGGCGAGGGCAGCGTTCTCTTATCCAAGTCCGATCAAGCAGGTCTTTTTGCATTGGAGCTACCTGGCTTATGATTTCTATTGCCCGGTGTATAATAAGGTGCTGCTGCTGGAGTATTTAGTGGAAAGAAATAAATGAGACCGAGATGCATGCGTGCTAACTTTGTAGATATTAACGGTGCCATTTGATAACCAAATCAAACACAAAGCGTTCCTAACGGAACGCACGAGGCGGACGGCGTTTATTACCCAAGAAATGTTCCTAACGGAACAAAAAATGGCGAGCCTCCTATTGTTCCGTTAGGAACATTTTGTGGGTAGAAAATTGAGCATTAATGAGCGTACGTTCCGTTAGGAACGTTTTGTGTCGGACAATTTAATTGCACAAACACGTCAAATATTAATTGAACAAATTTTATATGAACATCCACATCATCCAACACGTTTCCTTTGAGCCCGCCGGCATGATCGCCGATTGGGCGGCGATGCGTGAATACCCGGTTACCTACACTTATTTATTCGAAAAAGAGATCCATTGGCCCTCTGTCAATGATATTGATATGCTGGTGATCCTTGGCGGACCGATGGGCGTTTATGAAGAAGATAAATTTGAGTGGATGAGGGACGAAAAATCTTTCGTCAAAGACATGGTACTTGCAGGCAAGATCGTGCTGGGCATCTGTTTTGGCTCGCAAATCCTGGCTGAAGTGCTGGGCGCCAAAGTTTACCCCAGCAAAGAAAAAGAGATCGGATTTTTTCCCGTAACTAAAACCCGGCAGGGAAAGCAGGATGAAGTATTTTCTAATTCACCCGAAAGCTGGAATGTGTTTCACTGGCACGGCGATACATTCGATCTGCCCGAAGATGCCGTTCATTTATTTGAATCGCCGGCTTGCAAGCACCAGGTTTTTCGCAAAGCGAATTGTACCGGCATCCAATTCCATCCGGAAGTGGATAGCGCATTGCTGAGATCAATGATCGACAATGAAAGGCATGAGTTGGTTAAAGCGGCTTATGTGCAAACCGAGGAGGAAATATTGAAGAATGATGTTACGGAAGATAATCGGAGTGCGTTGTATAATTTTTTGACAAGACTCACACAATAAATGGATAATTGTAAAATTGGTAATTGATAATGTTTCAATCCAAAACAGTAATCTATTTAGAAAGCTGCACCAGTTCGAAACATTATCAATTATCCATTATTAATTATCAATTACTTAACCGGCGTTGCCACAGGCTCTTCCCCTCCCTTCGGAACTATCCACATCTCATAAGAAGTATTGCCCCGCTTGCCTGCTGTGATGATCTTATACATTGCTGGCTTCATGCCCATCGCCGCAAAAGCGGTTTTAGTGGTGGCAGTCATTTGTTTTATTTTGGCTGCGGCCTTGGTATCTGTTTTTCCCGGATAAAAAAAGATAACAGCCTTTGTTGTTTCCGAAGCATAATAGGCCGACATAAAATCACCGGCAAATTTGCTTGCGTCTTGCATATATGATACCGGGGTCATGTAGTTTCCTTCGATGTGTAATTCTGTTTTCGGCACCATATCTATAGAAGCTGTAGATGAAGCATAGCTTGAGCATGTTCTGTCATAACCACCTAGGTCTACTGTTGCTGTGCACGATTGGCCACCAAGGCCTTTTGTATCAACGGTGATCGAAGAAGTACCTTGTCCGCTGCTTATAGTACCCGCACTAACAGACCAATTGTAGGTGGGAGTAACGGCAGGATCACCGCCAGTTACATTTGCTGTGAACGTTAGCGGCTCACCTTCCTTGATGATATCTGGTGATGTTAGTCGAACGTCGGGACATTTTACCTGGGCATGCACAGCATTGGCGATAAAAAGTATCGCACTGAATAAAAGGGTTATTATTTTTTTCATGTTAATAAGGTTTAAGGCCGGGAAAAATTCTTTCCATAAAATTATGAAAAGGCTAGGTTGCTTTTATCCGTGGCGGCGGGTATTTATTTCAGCGATTGCCAATATCTGTTTATATTAGTGAACTTAAATCTACTGATCAAACCACATCAAACAAAAATATGAGAAAGATCTACATCCTCGCCACGCAGTTATTGCTCCTGGTGGTATTGTTTTCCTGCAATAATTCTTCTACCAAGCAAGAAGAAAACAAAAGCACCACCGATACTTTAAAACCTGTGGTTGAAGACAAGCCAACCATCGATTCCGCAAATAAATCGACCATGATTGACGCCATGTTCGTGGAATTTAGCTTAGGCGATGCCTCGCATTACATGTTTAAAGAGAAAGATGGAAAGGCCTGGGATTTCGGGAGAGATGATGATAGCACCTACAAATTTGCGATAGAACTTCCCAAAGGCAAGGCCAATGAGACCAATCAAGGATGGAGTTCCAATAAAGCCTTGCAGGGCAAATGGTTCCGTATTACCTATGCGTACAGTAATGAACCTCAATACGAAGGCGGTCCAATGGCCAAGGTGGCGGTTATAAAGCATGTGGAGCAGAAGCAGTAACCAGTTTCCAGTTGGCAGTTGTCATTGGGCAGGTTGCAGCTGAAAGTACCTGTAAAAGCTAGAAAAATATGAGTTAACTTTATCGCCTTATCCAAACTACATGCCGGTACCACGCGTCATATCGCAGCTATTGTTGACCGGCACAATAATATCCTGTTTGCATTCCTCTTCCCTTGCACAAAACTGTCCACCAAACATTGATTTTGAAAGCGGCAATTTTACCGGCTGGACCTGTTATACGGGCTCCGTTGCATCGGTTGGCGGCCAAAATGTGATCACGCTTAATGCATCAGGTTCACCCACTTATAACCGGCACACGATGTATTCATCTAATCCTGGCGACGGACTGGATGAATATGGCGGCTTTCCAAAAAATTGTCCGAATGGCAGCGGCCATTCTATCCGCCTTGGCAATAACGAAGCCGGTACGCAGGCTGAAGGTGTCTCTTATGATTTTACGATCCCTGCCAGCGCAAATGTATATAACCTCATTTACAATTATGCCGTGGTATTCCAGGATCCGGCACACCAGCCATCAGAGCAGCCGAGGATGGAGATCGAGATAAGTAATGTATCGGATAACACCGTCATCAGTTGTTCTTCTTTCACTTTTTATCCCATCGGTTCTGCATTACCGGGATTCGAATTGTCCCCTTCCTCAGGTGATGGCACGCCTGTTTGGTTCAAAAAATGGACAGCGGTTTCGATCAATCTCGATGGACTCGCGGGAAAGCGGATAAGGCTCTTCTTTAAAACAGCAGACTGCACATTTCGCCGACATTTTGGTTACGCATATATCGACGTGAATACCGAATGCAGCGATAAATTCATTGGCGCAAATTTTTGTCCAGATGATACTGCAGTAAGTGTTACCGCGCCTTATGGCTATGAAACTTATACCTGGTACAACAGCAGTTTCACGCAGGTTTTGGGAACAAGTCAAACACTTACGTTTGTGCCGCCACCCGCAACAGGTACTTCCCTGGCGGTAGTGCTTACGCCTTATAATGGTTATGGATGTATCGATACCTTGTACACACAACTTGCAGATACTTTATCGATGCTCGCAAATGCGGGCCCCGACCTGGTTTCCTGCAATAAGGAATTGGTGAGGATCGGCGTTCCGCCAAAGCCTGGCTGGAGCTATCATTGGAGCCCTTCAACGGGATTGAATGATCCTAATATTGCCAACCCATTGGCAAATCCTGACTTCAGCACCACCTATTATCTTTCGATACATCACGATGGCGGAGGATGCAAAAGTATGGATACTGTGGTCGTAACGGCAGACAAGATCGACAATTCGCTGACCTTGCAAGGCAAACCAATATGGTGTATCGGCAGTGGTGACAGTACAGTGTTGAACGTACAACCAGCGGATAGCATTCAGTGGTTCCAGGATGGAGTTGCAATACCCGGTGCTGATAAACCCAGGCTAAAGGTTATGCAAAGCGGAGAATACTATGCGCTGCTTCACAACCATACGGGCTGCACAATACTCAGCGATATCCAGGACGTAAATATTTCTTCGATACCTACTCCTGCTTTTTCGGTCAACAACAGTGCGCAGTGCCAACTCAATAACAAATTTGTGTTTACAAACAATAGCATTGCCGCTGTTGGTATAATGCAGTACAAATGGAAGTTTGGCGATGGAGATTCAGCAAGCACCAAGGATGCCACACATGTTTATCGAAAAGCCGGTCAGTATAAAGTGACGATGATCGCGAACACCAATAGTGAGTGTGCCGACAGCACCGAATTGACGATCGATGTTTTCATAAATGTTGTGGCAGATTTTTCAATAAGTCCCGTTTGCACCAACCTGCCGATGCTTCCTGTAAACAATACCATTGAACCCGGAACATCGCCTACACATTATTTGTGGACCTTTGGCAATGGCATTACTTCTACATTACGCAATCCCCCTGCGCAGGTTTACAGCACTGCGGGAAACTATATCGTGAGTTTATCGGCGAGCACAGATCAATGTCCTTTCCCGGTGAGCAAATTGATGCGTTATGCATTTATCGATGCGCCAAAACCCGCAGTGAGATATCCTTTACAGATCGCAGTCATCAATTACCCCCTAAGCCTCGAAGCAAGAGCCTTTGGCAATAGTATTTTGTGGGCACCTTCGATAAACCTGGATGATCCGAAAAGTTATACGCCTGTTTTTATCGGTCACGAGGCACAGCAATACACTATAGAGATAAGAACAAATTCGGGTTGTTTGACCGTGGATACACAATTGGTGAAGGTTCATCCAAATGTTGAAGTGCGTGTGCCAAGTGCCTTCACTCCCAACAAAGACGGCACAAATGATTTTCTTCAACCGCTGACGATCGGTATCAAGTCCGTTAATTTCTTCCGCGTCTTCAATCGTTGGGGACAGATGATATTTGAAACACACAATCTCAATCCCGGCTGGGATGGAAGGTTTAAAGGAACCTTGCTGGAAATGCAAACGGTGGTTTGGATGTTTGAGGGAATTGGAGTCGATAATGTGGTTTACAGAAAACAGGGAAGTTCTGTCTTAATACGATAACAACCTATAAGGTTCCAGCGGAGTACTCTAATTCGAAGGTCCTTGCAGGGAACCTTATAGGTTGTGATTCACCAATCCCGCCTTCGGCGTGACCGAACCAAATAATGCGCCTTACACAGATACTGGTAAAAACTCGAATCATAGACTTCTCGTCTTTGGCAGCAACAGCAAACTTCGCTTCGATCATCGCAACTATCTTCGCTTCGATGTAGAATTACTGAAGCTGAGTTCACAGTAGTGCAAAAGCTAAATCAAGGTACGGCCCGAAAAAACGATGTAATTTTTTTCGGGCGCCCTTTTTTGTTTCTTTTTTGGGCGAAGCAAAAAAGAAAAGCAACATATTTGATAATTGTTCGCTCACATCCCCATAGAAAAAATAAACAAATGCTGCCCTTCAAACGTCTTGAACATAACATTGGCTCCGCCTTGCATTTCCGATGGTTTTGCTAAACCTTTATCGGTAATTTGTTTCACTCTCGCCACTGTATTTACTCCAAAATAAGTGATAGCAGGATAATCAAAATGTTTGGTTTGATGAAGCCCGATGATCATCAGTCCGTCGGAAACGATCGCATGAGGATAAGGTTGTTGTTCAACATACTTAGAAGTGAATCCTAATTTTTTCCAGAAAGCTATTGCTTGGTTGACATCAGCAACCGGGTGGCAAAACTCCCCGAATACGCCGCAAAGCTTATTGGGATATTTATCTGCGGAACCAAAATCAGCTTGCTTCATGTTGATCATCGTTGTGCCCGTTGGTTGCGTAAAGCCACCGATATTGGGCGCCAGCATGATGTTGAATCCATCAGGGGTTTTGATATAATATCTTTTGATCGGATCGCCGGCCTTGGGTTTTTGGTCAAATACGATACCGTCTTTCTCCAGCTGGGCAACAGTTGCGTCAAGATCTTTGACGTAATAAGTGAGTCCGATATATGGCTTGGGATCTTTGCGCATCATGATCAGCAGGCTCCCGTCACTCACCTGCGCCCATGGCACGGGAAATGTATTGGATGCAATTTTACTGAACCCAAATTTTTCGTAAAAAGCAACCGACGAATCGAGGTCGGGTGTGGTAATGTATACACAGGCAACTTCGCCGAGTTTTGATTGGGCTTTGCTGTTCGAGATAAATAGAACGAAAAGGAGCAAGAGAAGAGTTCGCATGACGAGGCTTATTTGAAGCCAAATTAAGAATTAATAATTAAGAATTAATAATTCCCTCAACTCGATTTCCCCTTACCAATCAGCAATCTGTTCTAAATCGAAAAAATTATTAATTATTAATTCTTAATTTTTAATTCTCCTTAAATATCCTCCCAAAAAACTCCCTCATATCCTTCCACGATGCCGTATCAGCCGCGGCATTATATCTTATCGGCATTTTAAATTTCTCTCCCAACATCGTTGCCTCGGGGTTGGTAAATGCATGCGTGGCATTGGGATAAGTTTTAAAAGTGTAATCAGCGCCAATGGAATCCATTTGCTTTTTGAAGACAGCCACTTCCGGATTTACAAAACTATCTGAATCGCCGTGACAGATCAGTATTTTCGCCATCAATAGATTTTTATCCGGTCGCACACCCACGAGGTTTCCATGAAAGCTCACCACTCCTTTCAACCGCTCTCCCATTCTTGCCATATTCAAAACGATCGCTCCGCCAAAACAATAACCCATTGCCGCGACCTGGCTGGTATCGGCCTGGGCATAGGTTTTTATTTTTGCCAGCGCTGCATCAAAACGAGCTTTTGCTTTTTCGGGATGCTCGTAAAAAGGCATGGCTAATTTACCCGCCTCATCTGGATTATTACCCATCTTACCATCGCCATACATGTCAACCGCAATGGCGAGATAGCCCAATCCGGCAATTTGCCTAGCCCGGTTTTTTACATAGTCATTCAATCCCCACCACTCGTGAACGATCAATACTACAGGGCGTTTGGCAGTGCTGGCCGAATCCCAGGCGATGAAAGCGGTCATATGTGCACTGTCGGCATCATAGCTCATGCTTTCTTCTTTGATCCCGGATTTCGCGGTGTTGTCGTTTGCCGAATTGTTACAGGCTGAAAGCAAAAATGCCATAACAGGTAGCCCAATGGAAAAGAGTTTGTAGAATTTCATTTTTGCAAAATTTTAAATGACAAAAAGAGAATGTAAAGTTCACAAAAAAAAGTTTCGGGCAAAAAAATAATCAGGGGTAGTTAAGCCACGCGAGCGACAGGAAATGACACGATCAAAGTACAACCCTGCCCGGGTTGTGAAACAAAGCTAGCGGTACCGTTGTTGGTTGTTGCCCGGCTTTTTATATTATCTACACCAATTCCAGTTCGTTTTTGGGCGGTATCAAAACCGACACCATCGTCTGAAATGCTTAGTACCAGTGAGTCATCATTTTGTATGATCCCGATGGTAACGACGTTAGCCCTGGCATGTTTTAAGATATTGTTCAGTTGTTCCTGCACTATCCTGTAAAGATTCAATTTGAATTTTTCATTTATACTATCTTCGGGAAACCCCTCCAGTGCACAAGATATTTTTATCGAGCTTACTTCCATTGTATCATGTGTCAGTTTATCGATAGCCTCACAAAGGCCAAGATTTTTAATAATGTCTGACGTAAGTCCCTTGGTTAATTTCCTTATTTCTTCAATGGCTTCTAATGTATATTGGGCAGAACGATTCAAATACATTTTGCTGTTCTCGCCGCCTCTTTTCGCCATTTCAAGATACATTTTGGAAGCGCTCAGCAACTGGTTGATATTATCATGCAATTCTTTTCCTATGTCCGACCTTTCTGTGTCCTTCGCGTCTTCCATTGCTTCCACGATCTGTCTCTCTTTAAGCTTAATTTCATGCTCCAGCTTTTCTTCCAGCACAGTTTGTTTACTGATGTCCTGCATGGACCCGATTTCACGATAGGCCTTGCCCGTCGCATTTCTTAAGATCATACTCCTGGTTACTATATTGGCTACCGAATCATCTGCTCTTAAAAAGCGAAAACTATAATTCCATTCAGTGGCATCGGACAACAGCATTGCCGCGTAATTCTTTACTAATTGTGCTTTGTCCTGTGAATGAATATGACTAAGCCACTCCGATGCCGGCATTATATTGTTGATTATTTTGTAACCGAATTGTTTTTCATAGGCGTCGCTTACCGTAGCTACATCAGCTACCAGGTCGGTATCAAACAGCACATCTGAAGATGAATTAAAGATGAGATTAAAATTCTCTTTAAATTCCGTAAGCTCTTTACTTTTTGTGGCAATTTCCTCTACAAGTTTTTCCTCCAGGTTTCTTTGTTTGCTGATATCCTGCATTGCACCGATCATCCGATAAGCTTTCCCTCCGGGATGACGAATGATACTGGCCCGGTTAAAAACGCTGGCAATTGAGCCATCGGCCCTGATAAAACGGTAAGCATGTTCCCAATGTGACGCGGATGATTTGATCACCTCCTCCAAACCTTTTTCAACAATTTCCTTATCGTCGGGGTGCAAATATTTACCCAGGTCAGCGGCCATATCGCCTTTATTATTTTTTATAGTGTATCCAAACAATTCCTCGAACCATTCGCCGATAAACACTTCATTGGTCACCAAATTCCAATCCCATATCACGTCAAAAGAGAGGTTAGCGGCAAGGAATAATTTTTCATTTTGCTCGTTATGAAGGGCTACTTGTTCTTCGAGTTTTCTTTCCAATTCATTTAATCTGCTCATATCCTGGATGGCCCCTATTAAGCGCACCGCTTTGCCATTATCATCTCTTATAATACTCGCACGGCTCGTAGTGGTGGCTACCGAACCATCCGCACGTTTGAACATAAAAGAATCGTTCCAGCTTTTTTTTCTCGTGTCAAATGTATTCAGCAGTTTATTGTTCACCTTATCGTTTTCTTCCGCCAATAAGCATCCTATGAAATCAGTAAACTGTACTATATTATTTTGCACTTCATATCCAAACACTTCTTTAATACTATCTCCTACATAAATTTCGCCTGTAGCTACATCCCAGTCCCACATTACATCATACGAAGCCTTAGCTATATATTTTATCCATTCATTATTTTCCGATAGCCTTGCATCAAATTTTGCCTGCTCCAGCATTATATTGTCGGCTACGATCTTTTCTTTTTTAGTATCGATCTTCTGTTGTTTCGTTTTTGCAATAACGATATTCCCGGCTACGATCTTTTCCTTTTTTCTATCAATTATCTTTTGCTTCGACCTGGCGATAACTATATTATCCGCAACTATTTTTTCTTTCTTAGTGTCAATTATCTTTTGCTTCGACTTAGCCAGGACAATGTTATCCGCAACTATCTTTTCCTTTTCGGTATCAATATTTTTTTGCTTCAGGATGCCTGAACTCATATCTGTTATGGTAATAACAGCTTGTTCGATACCTTCGTCGCTCACGAAAACGGCAGAGGTTATCTCGGAGGGGATCTGCTTACCATTTTTTTTAAAAACTATTACGGCAGCCCTCACTTGTCCTTCCGCCTTTCTCTGCTTCAGCATATTTTTAAACCCCCGTTGAGTTGTGTTGAAAATATCCGTCCTGCCTTTGGTTAACAATGCTTTTTTGGAATATCCAAGTAGCTTACAGGCCGCTGTGTTTACTGCAATTATTTTACCACTACTGACGATTGTGATGAGATTCGCTTGTACAGAACTGTCAAAAGCAAGCTGATGCAAGGTATTATCAGCTTGTGAAGCGCTTTTGGAAATGCCAGGTTGCTGAGACGGCACGCTTTTGTGGGCCTTACGCATTAAAGTAAGTTACCATTTTATTGTCGTACTCAACAGGTTAATTTCTAAAAGCGAATTTTAGTGGCCGGGCCACACCCTACTGGTAGTGCAACAGTTTGAAATATTTGCACGTGATTGAACCAATCAGTCTGAAGCTGTTTGAGCAACAAGAAGCCCAGTTAAATATTGTTATTCAACATGCAATAAAGGAAGTATCATGTCAACGTCTACCTTTTCCGGATAAAACGGGCTGAGTGTATACGAGATGAATGCTGTTGTAAATTTCCTTTTATTAAATTCTGCTTCAAATTTGGAATAGGAATTAGATATCATCGTTGTAAGCTCCTGTTTGTCGATCACGTCCGACATGTCGATCACGTATGAATCTTCCGCAATAAAATTCAGGTATATCTTATCATTAACTTTTACCAGGGTTCCAAAGCGGCATGCCAGCCCCTTTTTATCGCCCTTGCGTTTTTTCATTACTTCAAATGAAGTGGTATTGGCAACCACATCTTTTTCTTTGTTGATGTTGCCGGGATCAAGATAGATCCATTCCACGGTCACAAGCGGAGTTTGTTCGATCACTTTATTCGTTTTTAATTAAGAACATCATATTTCCAATCGCTCCAGCACCAACAGTGCTTCCATTAGTTTGTTCCAGGCGGCAGACCATTCTTCTTTTGCAGCATGTACTTTTTCGTGATCTTCCTGTTTTAATTCGCCTTTCGCTTTCAGGTATGCTTCTAATTTTTCGTTGGAAGCTTTGTGCAGTTCGGAGAGTTCGGTTTTGTGATCCATGTTTTTTGTTTTAGTTGATGATTGATAATGGAAAAATGATAATGGTTCAATTCGATGCTTACTGCTTCTTTGGCAACTCTTTTAATGCACTAACCTATTTATTAAACCGTAACAAGTTCACACATTATCAATATCCCATTATTAATTATCCATTAATTGGGTATTATAAACAACGGCACCTCGCTATGATGCAAAACCTTCTCCGCCACGCTTCCCATCAGCAATTTACCCAGTCCCCGGCGGCTATGCCGGCCAACTACGATGATGTCTGCCCCTTCGTCCTTTGCAACTTTTAAAATGGTATCCGCGAATCCGCCTTCAGCAACTATCGTTTTGATCGGGCCATCGCCCAAATGTTCTTTTGATTGATCCAAAAAACGCAGGGCTTCTTTTTTCAATTCCGACTCCACCATTTCGGGGATATGCGGATCTGCAAAACCAGTGAAGCCCATGATGGGAGAAAACTCCAACGAGGAATAATAGGTGGGCTCAGCGATCACGTGCAACAACACAATATCCGCACCCATTGCCATCGCCATCGCGTAACCAGCCTCAGCCACTTTTTCGGCAGATGGATCGTAGTCGATAGCTATCAGTACTTTTTTCATTTTGAGAGATTTAGGCGTTTAGTTCGTTGCAATAAAAGTGCCAGTCAGAACCGTTTTTGGTTTTGAGTTTTCGGTTTTCGGTTTTTGAACAGTTTACCGGTATAGGAAGAACACAAAATACTTGAGGGCATAGCCCCAGCGGTTGAAAATCTCCTCGTCTATCATACTGCTCAACAGAAAACCTTAAACCCCAAACCAAAAACCCAAGATTCCAAAATTAAAAGTAAATTTGTTTCACAACTAAATCTCCATCCAATGCGAGTATTTTTCCTCTCCCTATTGATCTGTGTGGCAGGGATTCCCCTGTTTGCCCAGGAAGCCAGGCCGGCAACTGAAGCTGAAAAGCTATTTACCCAAAAACTCGAGCAGCGGATGTCCGTAATACTGGGCACTGCCGCTAAGTCCATGCCCGGCCAATGGTCAATACATTTTCATGCAGACAAGAATGCTACCGTCAACAACGCACAACACAATGGAAGGCCGCACGAATTCAGGTGTTCTCTTTCCATGGAATATATGGCTACAAAAGAAGAACAGGCAGCGATGGAAAAAGAATTGGCGCAACATTTCAAAAACATGAGCAAGAAAGATATGATGGCCGGCAGCAGGGAAAATGACCCAACACTAAGGTATTCTATTGAAGTAACGGTGATCGTGAACCCTTATAGTTTTACGCCTGTTGATATTCAGCAACGCGAAAGCTTAGGCAGTACATCTACGGTTTGGGGAACAGCGCTGGCCTCATTACGCACAAAAGATCTCGGCCCATCAGCTCCTTATTATTCTCTTTATATCGGTGACTACAAGACAACCGATAACAACGGCAAAACATTGCTGGAAGAGAATTTCAGCTCCACACCTGATTGCTGCAATGCAAGAACGATGCTGATCGAAGTGCATTCCAGCCAGGCTACTGCAAATAGCTTTGTAAGCAAACTTGATATGCCGGGGCTCAATCGAATCATACAAGAGCTTTAAGTTTTGTGTTTACTGTATTCTGTTTTTTCAATTCAAAGCAGCATTTATCTAGCAGGCTGCATAACAGAAAACAGAAAACCAAAAACTATTCTTCCAATTTTGGCTTTTGCTTAAACATACTCACCAACATTTGATACAATTCGTGATGTTTACTTTCTAAAAGATCGGGGCGTTTGAAAAAATATTCAGATACCACCGCAAAGAATTCCGCCTCGTTGGTAGCGCCATAAGGATTGATATCCGACCGGTTTTCCATGATCTGCTTTATCGATTCATGTATCTTATCGAGCCAGGGCATTGCCAACTGGTTCGACAATAGGAATTCGGGCAAACCATCCGTTTCGCCATCAGTTTTGTCGATAAGATGTACAAACTCGTGAATCGCCGTATTGCCTTTCCCGCTTTTATTTTCAAAGCCTTCTCTTAAACTGCGTTGAGAAAGTACCATCACATTTTGCATTGCTCCCTCTCCCACCATGCCGAGTACATTGCGATCCTTGCCTTCCTGGGCATAGTCTTCACCAAAATAATCAGGATATAGCAGTACTTCGTTAAGGTTGATATACTCCCAGTCGGTAAAACCGAAGATGGGTATGATGGCGCCTGATGCGATCAACACCCTGTCCACCTCTTCAACATCGGTACGCACGCCGGTGATCTTTGTGGTTGCCAGGAAATGCTGCACACGGTTTTCAAACTCTATCTTTTTAGCTTGATCAAGATATTTATAAAAATCAACCTTTTCGTTTAGCAGCGCCCGGAAGCTATCTGTCATTGGCCCGGCAACAGCTTCTTTCTTCTTAACGCTCTTGATGATCATCGGGAGCCCGAAGATGGCGGCGAGGAGTAGGATGATCAGTATGATATACATGGCATGTTTTTGGTTTGATGTTTTCTGTTTTTGATTAGCTAACAATAAACTGGGATACAAAGATTAAGATACTTTGTCAATTATTTAAAAGTTGTTCCAAACACGCATACACCCAACAGAAAACAAAAAACTGAAAACTGATAAATTAGTTAAATTTACCTATGGCTTTCATTGATTATTACGAAATACTTGGCGTTGCCAAAACAGCCAGTGCTGATGAAATCAAATCTGCTTATCGCAAACTGGCCCGCAAACTCCACCCCGACCTTAATCCCAACGACAAGGACGCTCACAAAAAGTTTCAGCAGGTGAATGAGGCCAATGAAGTGCTGAGTGACCCGGAGAAAAGAAAAAAATACGATACCTATGGCAAGGATTGGGAACATGGTGAAGCCTATGAAAAAGCAAGGCAATCACAACAACAGTATGGCGGCACACAAGGGCAATGGTCTGGTGGATTTGGTGATGATAGTTTTTCGGATTTTTTCACCTCGATGTTTGGCGGCGGCGGAGCCGGCAGCAGGAGCAGCCAGGTAAAATATCGTGGACAAGATTACCAGGCAGAATTAAGAACATCGCTTACCGAAGCCTACACTACACATCAACAAACATTAACGGTCAATGGTAAAAATATCCGTATCACGATCCCGGCTGGCATCGCCAATGGGCAGGTAATTAAATTGAAGGGTCATGGAGGTGCAGGGGTAAATGGTGGGCCAGCGGGTGACCTGTTCATCACTTTTGTTATTAACAACGATACTCCATTCAGGCGAGATGGAGATGATCTTCATCTTGCTGTTGAACTTGATCTTTATACAGCATTGTTGGGCGGAGAGGTCACCATTGATACGCTTGGCGGGAAAGTAAAGCTGAAGATAAAACCCGAAACACAGAATGGCAGCAAGACAAGATTAAAAGGCAAGGGCTTCCCGGTATATAAGAAAGACGGCCATTTCGGCGACCTGTACATTGTGTACACCGTTAAGCTCCCGGTAGATCTTTCGGAAAAAGAAAAGGAATTATTCGCGGAACTATCAAAATTGTCAAAGCAAAAATAAAATTTATGGAAACAGCGCACCTGGTACCGGTAAATACATTTTGTATTCATCACCATGTTGATCTCGGATTCATCGATTCATTGCAGCGCTTTGGATTGATAGAAACAATTACGATAGAAGAAGTAAGCTTCATCCCCGAAGAAAAAATAACCGACCTGGAAAAAATGGTAAGGCTATATCACGAGCTCGATATCAACCTGGAAGGGCTGGACGTGATCACCCATTTATTGGAGCGAATGAAGAAAATGCAGGACGAGATCTCAGTTTTGCGAGACAGGTTGAGTTTTTATGAATGAGTTTGGGGTTTTGTGTTTGGGGTTTTCTGTTGTTGACCAGTAAACTGAAGCACGAGCATTAAAATACCTTGGAATTAACCATCTGACGACAGCACGAGCCTTTCTTTATAATTCTCCAAAACAGAAAACCAAATACAAAAAACTGTAAACCAAAACTTGCATTTCTCCAACCTTATTTGTAGATTAAAGCCCCGTTAGATACTGTCTACACATTTTTTTAACTCAAAATCTTCTACAATGGAAAAAGAGCAGTCAACACCCACACCCCGTCGTAAATTTTTAGGCACCCTTGCTGCAGGCGCCGCTGCGCTGGGACTTTCTTCTTTTGCACCTTTAGCGGCAAAAGCAGGTGAATCTACCCAACCCGAAAATATCCCAACCGGCATGATGGATGCAGATGCCTGGTTCAACCAGATAAAAGGAAAACACCGCATCGTATATGATGTAACAGGCCCGAAAGAAGGTCATGAACTGGTCATGCCCTTTGCCTGGTCAAAGGTCTTTTTGATGACGAATACCGTACCAGGCGGAGCTGAGAAAGACAACAATGTGGTGGTGGTACTGCGCCACAATGCGATTCCCTTCGCTATGAACGATGCCATGTGGGCAAAGTATAAATTCGGCGAAACCTTTAAGATCATGGATCCGAATAATGGCAAACCATCAACCCGCAACATGATGTGGAAACCGAATCCGTCTTTTACTGTTCCTGGGTTGGGCCCTGTTCCGATCGGCATCGACGAACTGCAGGGAAATGGCGTAATGTTTTGCGTTTGCGATGTAGCACTCACTGTAAATAGTGCAGCGCTTGGTGAAGGCATGAAGATGAAGGGCGAAGACGTGAAAAAAGAATGGCTGGCAAATTTGTTGCCTGGTGTACAGGTTGTTCCTTCAGGTGTATGGGCCGTGGGACGTGCACAGGAGCATAAGTGTGGGTATTGTTTCGCGGGATAAAGCAACTAATGGATAGTTGATAATGGATAATTGATAATGTTTCAACTCGTTCGTTATACTGATGCAATTTCAGTTTAGCGACTCGAAATGAAACTTTATCAATTATCCATTATTATTTATCAATTAACGAACTATCGATAGCTAGTTGGTTTTCCAAAATGTAATGATCATTCCTCCTGCCACAACAAGGATCCCTCCCACCATGATCGGCAACGTTGGCACTTTGCTAAAAGCGATATAATTAATTACCTGCCACACCACAAAGAGTGTAGCAATATAAAGCCCAACGACCTGTCCAAATTCAACCGGCGCTAAATTGAGAAAGAAAGCATAGCCGAATAACAATATGATGCCGATGATCCCAAAACCGATCCTCACGGCACCCGTATGTTCATAGATACACTTGCGGATAATAGCGTCTCCAGTAACCTCCAGGATCGTGGCCGCGAGCAAAAAAAAGATGGGATGAGTATTTTGAATAAGCTTCATCATATAGATCGATATTTATCTTTTGAAAAATGGCAGTTCTGCCCAGGCAAAACAAATTCATTTATTTCCCCGGCTCTTTTGCTTTTTTTATCGGCGCGAAGGGACCGTATTTATGTTGTTGTTCAGAAAAAACATCAGTGTATGGACCGAAGGGATAATCAAAGGGTTTCTTGCTGGTATTCGGCCAGTCGTACACAAAGAACTTTTCGGGGCGTGGTTGCGAATTGATGAATGCGGCCACATCCCACGCATCTTCATCTGTGAGTTGTGGTTCTGATGGCTCAACAGTAAAAGGCATATTGTATTTGATATAGCCTGCTAACCGTGATAGGCGATAAATACCCGCACTCACATTGTAACTATGCGGTCCCCAGAGCGGTGGATAAGCATAAGCTGTTGCATCTGCATTCATACTTCCTTCTCCTTTCGGTCCGTGGCAAGTCGCACACCTACTTGCATATACCTGTGCACCATTGCTGGCCGAAGCGGCCCTGTTCATAAGCGGCAGATCCGGTATGCTCATGCCGTTTAGTTTTGCTCCCTTCTTCACCGTTGCGCCAAGCCATACGATATAAGCACGCATTGCCCGCATTTCCCTGCTCAGGCTATCGAGTCTTTCGCCATTCAAACTTCTTTCCATGCATTCGTTGATGCGGTATTCCACTGATTCCAATTTTCCGCTACGCTCCCTGAATTTAGGATAAGTTGTGGCCACCATGGCAAAACAATTTCCATTAAGCCGGGTGCCGCCTTCAAGATGGCAGTTCTCGCAATTCATCCCATTGCTCATGTGCCCAACAGAACCATTGGGGCCAAGGTATTTCGATGTATTGACGATCAATTCCCTTCCATATTTTATCAGATCGGCCTCGGGTGAAGCTGGCAGCGAATTCACGTATGAAACATCCCATACGGTTGGATCAGGCTGTTCCTTATTCTTTGGAAGTCCGGGCAGGGAATAATAAAGGATCACCGCGCCGGTGACGATGATCAGCAATCCAATTATGGTATAATATCGAAGGAAACGATTTGTCATGCGCCGTTAATTTACGTGTTTTCCCGAAAACTCTTGCATGGTATTTGTTAAGAGCCAAGGTGTCTGGCCACTCAGCAACTTTTCAAACTAAGAGTTATTCCCATTTCGATTACTCTTCATATTAAAAAGACGCTTATAGTGGCCTGGCACCTACAAACTTTTATATTGGCTACCTTTGCCGCAAATTGATCATCAGCTTGAAGAGGAACAGGAAAATCTATTTTTATCTTTTATTCAGCACCTGCATATATTTTTTTGCAGCAGTTCATGTGCCCGCTTTCGCACGAAAAGCGCCGGTTGTAGATCCTTCGGCAACATCAACACAACAGCAAGCGATCGATTTCATCGATAAAATAACAAGCCTCGAACCCAGTGTTCATTGGCCAAATATCAAACCCAAACTCTTTCTCGAAAACCTGAAGGTCAATGCCCACAATCAGCTGAGCCCCTATCCCGGCAGGGGCACCAATTTCTGCGGGTACGGAGCCATCACCTATATGATATTGCGTGAGGATCCTCTTGGCTATATAAAAATGTTGTTGAAATTATACAGCGAAGGAAAGGCAGATTACGGGAGGAGCAGTTTTGATCCATCACAAGAAGTAAAGCTCGCCGCCGGCACTTTTCATTTTAAGGGTATTTTGGATATCCACCCGGCAGAACAAATGTGGTACCTGACATTGGCGGATCATTTTAAAGGTTACCTGAATATTTTCAACCGGCGATACGACCAGGGAGATGAAGACACTTTTTGGGCCTCGGTGAATTATGCAAAATTCAACCGCATGGTGAGGAAATTACTCAACTATGATGTGGAGGCAAAGGGTTCTGATCTTATTCGTCCGCATACCGGCGGCACCTATGAATATATCAGCGAAAAATTAAAAACCGGTGTGCTCGTATTGTACTTGAACAACCGGATCCTGCACAAGAAAAAACTGGAAAAGATAAAGCTGGCCGTGCCTACGCATTTCGTAGTGTTGCAGGATATCAGCAGGGTTGACGACACGATCACGATGGTGTATTGGGATTATGGTGGCAAGACATTGTTGCAAATAAACTCCCACTTTCTGCACAAGATCGTATTCGGCATTTCTCATTGTACAAAAAAAGTAGCGCATGATTAGCCAGGCAGCAAAAATATTATCTGCGGTGGGCATCGTGATGCTGTTATTTTCGTGCTCGGCAAAAAAGATCACTTCTGATTTTTATTACGAACATCAAACGGTGCTGGAAGAGATCGAGCAAAGCTATAAGAAACTGAATGAACAGAGACCGTTCTCACTGGCGTTCACTGATAAAGACTTCAGGACGGCATCACTAGAGATCATCACCGACACCCTCTCTTATATTTATGATCTTGGCGTGCACTCGCAGGCCCTCAACGACACGTTGCATAAATATCATTTTAATGTGGAAGGCGTCAATCATCTCGTGGACCTGATGGTGGGCCTACGCTGTACATGGGTCAATAACTTCGATTACTACGTTGATGAGCGCAAAAGAACGCTGATACTGATCTCTATTAAACCGGTGGGATTGCATCCTATCCTGAGTTATAAAAAATATTATATCCTCACTTTCTTTTCACAACCGCAGCATTTTGATGAAAAAGGCAGGCTGCTCGACAAACGCAGGCTTCGCCGGCTCCGAAAGATAAATGGCGAAGTATTTCAGCGGATAAATGATAAGGTTTGCTATACCATATCAGGGCAATTCAGGTAGAATATTTTGTCTGAACCTCAGATTAGCCTGATTACCTAATTATCCTGAAGTTTCCTATTGCAATAATCCGGCGACTCAGTTAATCAGGCTAATCTGAGGTTCTGATATTCTCCTAACAAAAAATACTTTAATTTTAAAAGCATCAGTCAATTCAAAATCATTTCGGTGAGATCAATACTGTCTAAAATAATCCGACAATTCATTCTTCCCAAAAGGCAGATGATCGACGGCGAAGTGGAAGGTTATTCTCCTTTTGAAATGGCGAAGGGATATTATGAATTGAAACTGGTGATCTTCCGTACGATAAAAGATGTGATTTTTATTATTGCAGGAATTGCTGCAGCTGCATTCGGACTGGAGAGTTTTTTATTACCCATTAATTTTATCGACGGTGGTGCAACGGGTATCTCGTTATTGATCTCAGAAACAACAAAACTTCCACTTTCTCTTTTTCTATTGCTCGTCAATATTCCATTTGTTTTGGTGGGTTATAAAATAATTGGAAAAACCTTTGCAATCAAAACCGCGTTGGCCATCACCGGACTTGCACTCACCGTAGCATTCGTTCATTTCAAACCGGTGACCGACGATAAGTTGTTGGTAGCAGTTTTCGGCGGATTCTTCCTGGGTGCCGGTATCGGGCTTTCGGTGAGGGGTGGTGCTGTATTGGATGGTACCGAAGTGCTGGCAATTTTCTTAAGTCGCAAGTTGGGCACCAAGATCGGCGATATCATCATTGCCATCAATATCGTCATTTTCTCCGTGGCGGCTACCTTGCTTTCGATTGAGGCCGCTCTCTATTCCATGATCACTTATCTCGTTGCTTCGCGAACACTCGACTTCATCATCGAGGGTATCGAAGAATATACGGCCGTTACCATCATATCGCCTCACAGTGATGAGATACGTGAGATGATCATCAACAAGATGGGCCGCGGCGTCACCCTATACAAAGGCGAAAGAGGTTTTGGCAAGCGCGGCGAAACAAAGAACGTGGATATCGTTTTCACCGTGATCACCCGGCTTGAGTTAAATAAACTGAATATCGAATTGATAAAGATCGACCCACATGCTTTTGTGGTGATGAATAGTGTGAGAGATACCAGGGGAGGAATGATAAAGAAGAGGCCACTGAAGCATTGATTTTGCCTTCGGCAAAAAGAGTTTGCCACAGATTACACGGATTAACACAGAAAAAATCTGTGAAAATCTGTGTAATCTGTGGCAAAAAATTAAAAAATGGCGGTTATGGCTGGATGGACCAGCATTTCACGAGTTATTCTGGTTGAAATACTTCCGCCATTTATATCTTTTGGTTATTCCATGTAAGTTCTTTCGCATTCATTTTAGCTTCCCGTTCGGGACTACCAAATTTTGCGATATGCGCTGCAAGTTTTTTATCATTGCTGCTGCTGTACTTTGCAACGAGCTCTTGCTGCGCCGCTTTCACCTGCGGGTCATTAGATCTTAAAGCAACTATCGACATTAGGTCCCACAGGCGCAGGTTCGATGGCCTCTTTTCTATTCTCTCCTTGATGATCGTTGCTGCACCCGGATAATTTCCTGCCGCAATGAATGCAAGTGAAGCATGTTCCGTTATCCAATCCTTTTTCTTCTTACTGATATTTTTGTGATAGATATCCAGCGTGATCTGTTTTGAATCCCATGGTTCGAGGCGCTGAACAAAAACGTCGAACTGCTGCTTGTCTTTCATGTACTCGAGCGACGGCGTAAAGCCCCGGTTGTCGAAGAAATGGATCTTGCCATTCTTTTTGTTTTTATACCAACCCCTGTTGGTCACCATCGCGGCTGTAATGGGCGACTTGTGTCTTTTACTAGTGTGCTTAACAACCTGCTTTCCTTTCGATTTATCCTTATCGCTATCAGTTTTTGATTTGCTTTTACAATACTGTGCAAAGGGCGCCAGGAGCAGAAGACTTCCGCCTGTTGTGATAAATTTCCTCCTGTTAAACCTTGTATCCATGCCTCATGAATAATGTGTAGCTAATGTAAAGTATTAAAATGAGAAGTGCAATAGGGGTTGGTTTAGGAAGTTTAGAAAGTTTAGAAAGTTTAGAGGGTTTAGGAGGATGGAGCAGTAAACTAAACATTCGAAACCTGGATCAAATCATCGATGCCAAAACAACATCTTCACCGCAAACGCCGCGAGCAGGACACTCATAACGATCCGTATCCATTGCTGCCGTTTCTCATTTTTAAAAAATGCCTCGGTGGCGAAGCCAGCAAGAAATACAACAGTAGCATTGGTAACCGTGCTGCCCAGCATCTGCAGTCCGCACAATTCCAAATTTTGTAATAAGATATGTCCGCGTTCGGGATGAATGAATTGAGGTATCAGGGAAAAGTACAGCATCACTGTCCCCGGATTTAATAAGTTGCCGATCAATCCACCCACATAGAATTGTTTTAATGATTTCTGCTGACCGGCAGTTTCATTTGCTTTCCATTTAATGGGTTTCAAATTTTTCCAGGCAAGGAAAAGAAGATAGGCAATGCCGGTGTAACGCAACACATCCAATATCACGGGAGCCGCAGTTAGCAGGGCTGAAAGTCCGAGTACGATCGCCGCAACAGGAACGAGAAATGCGCTGGTGATCCCCGCAACCGTTACCCAGCCGGCCTTTCGCCCATATTCAAAAGTGTGGGTGAGATAGAGCATCATGTTCGGTCCGGGCGTTATTGCAAAGCCCACAACGAAACTCATAAACAGCGTTATTTCGCTAAATGGCATGCTGGCTCCTGGCTTTTCGTAGTTGAATGGTTTGGCCGGTCACTTTTTCAAAACGGTCGTCATAATCGCGGTGCAGTGTGCGCATCATCCTGTCCCACCAGGTAAAATACAAACCGTAATTGCCTTTGAAATGCTGGTGATGCATATTGTGATTGACAGAAGTGTTGAACCATTTGAAGAACCAATTGCGGTTGGCTCCTTTTGGAAATAATTCAAATCCAAGATGGCCATACACATTATAGAGCGTCATGAAGACCAGGAAAGAAAACAAGTGTATCAAATGAAGCGGAAACGTGAATGCAAACACATACACAATGCCTGATTCTATAAAAGCTTCGGTGGGTTGAAAAGCAAAGGCGGCCCATGGAGACGGGTTGGTGCTTTTATGATGTATCAAATGAAAAAAAGAAAATAGTCTAGGATGGTGCATTAAGCGGTGCATCCAATAAAAATAAGTATCATGAACCACCAGCATCAACGGGAATACCATCCAGAAATACAGCATGCTGTGCTGATGGATATCTTTATAAATAGTGGTGTGGGGCTTAATATGCGAATTATTCAATACCAGTGGCGTGGCGGCAAAAAGAGTAAATGAAAGTATCGAATACAATATCTCCCGGCGATAATCCGACCCCGATGGCCAGCGTTCCTGTATCTTGGCAAACAGTGAATGATTTTTGAACAGCCGGTAAAACAATACAAACGCGATACCTCCGATAACCAAATATCGAACTGTGCTTAAAATAAAAACATATAGAACCTGTCCCCAGGTATCAACGGGTAAAAACATATTGTGCTACTATTATTTTCTTGTCATTTCGACGAAGGAGAAATCTATAAAATAAACTGTCAGCAGTAGATTTCTCCTTCGTCGAAATGACAGAGGGTCTAGTTAATATTCAAAATAGATCTCCGTCGCTCCGTATCCATACGACTGGCTGTATTGGTTCACAAACGACTTCACTTCTTTCTTCAGCTTCAGTATATCGTGGATCTCATCTTTCAATTTACCCGCTCCCACCCCATGTATGATCGTGAGCGTTGGCTGGCGATGCGCCACTGCGAGTTCATAGAACTTCTCAAAGGCCTTCAATTGCAAAGTTAGTATTTCAAAATTGCTGAGCTGTCCCCAACTATCAGTGAGCTTTTCAATATGAAGATCAACCACGCTCCTGGCGGGTTCCAGGTTTTGGCGGATATTATCAGCGTTGTAGATCCTATAACCTGCATTACCCAGCTTACTAAGGTCAACTTTTTCTTCATCAAGCCTTTCGGGGTAATTCTTAAATAAGGGATAGGCAAACGTAGCCTCGTTCTTCAGCTTTATCTCTTCGATCTTCTTAAATAATTGTTTTGCCTTAAGTTTCAGCGATGCTTCAAAA
>Ga0070682_100000484_pt1 | contig 24978 bp, 17 predicted proteins | sample KBSC63LmetaG_FD_64668 | JGI IMG/M metagenome (GOLD analysis project Ga0070682, IMG submission 64668) | Corn rhizosphere microbial communities from Kellogg Biological Station, Michigan, USA - KBS C6-3L metaG | ecosystem: Host-associated > Plants > Roots > Rhizosphere | place: USA: Michigan...
CTTCAGGAGATACTTCAAATGACCCGCCGCAACCTCTTCGCAGCCGTCGCCATCGTCGCTTCCGTCGTCCTCACCGCTTGCTCCGACATGACCGCACCGAAGGGTGATGTCACGTGTCCCGTAATGAATGGCTCATCGACCTGCCTCGCCAAGTAGGCGATCGCAGCCAGTAGGATTACGCTGGAGTCAAGGATCCCTTGCGGAGCTCAGATATCGAGCGAGCTGCCGCAAGGACCTCCTGCGGGACGTCGTCGAACACCGGCGCCGTGGGGCTCGTCCGGCGATTCGAGCGGATCGCCACCATCGCATCTTCAGCTCGGAACGCCACGGAATGGATTTGATTGGTGCTCGCATACTCGAATGCCTGGCCAAGAACCTCGGTCGCAGCCTCGTATCGACCGAACCGTTCCAATCCCTCACCCAGGAAAAGAAGGTAGTGCGCGCGCAGCCAAGGACCCATCGGAGCTTGTTTCAGTTGCGCTGCGTAGTTGTCGAATTCGGCTTGCATCCCGTCGCGGCTGGCAAGCTCCATCAAGTTGATCGCCGCAGACCAGCTAGCCCACTTGGTTTGGGCCGTAACAGTAAGAAGAAGATAGGAATCCCGCGCGGCGTCGATCATTCCAAGCTCGGAAAAGCCGACCGCCAAGTCACCCAGCACGACATCGCGTTCGCTTGGCTTGGTCGTCAACTTCAAAGCGTTATGCACAAGCTGAACGGCTTCCTGCTTTTCTCCGCGCTGATGAGCCACGGCCGCCCGGCTATGTAGTGCCATTCCCTGAATTTCGGGAAGGTTCTGGTCGCGCGACTGCACGATTACGTCGTCCAGAATCGTCTGTGCCTGGGGAATATTTCCCTTCGCGAGATATGTGTTGGCGATACCAACCTGGACCGTCAGCACGCCTGCACGGTCTCCAAGGGTATCGGCGATATAGGCAGCCTGCGAATATGCCCTCGCTGAAGTGTCCCAGTCGCCGTTACGGCGCGCGGCGCCGCCGACGGCAACATTTGCTTCGACCGCCAGACGCGCGTTCCGTTCAGGCCTGGTGAGCTTGGCGACGGTCGCGAAAACGTCGGTCGCCAGACTCCAAGCCGCTTCATAGTCGAGCGCGCGTCCATAGGCCATCAGGGCCTTGGAAACAGTATCATCGACTGCGTTCCGTGTGCTGACCTCGTCCAGGACCGCCGTCAATACCCCGCGCATCGGATCTCCTTCGCTCATCTCTTCGACAGCAGCCCGCACGCTGTGGAGCTGCGCCCAGCCCGCGGGTTTAGGCGCGGTCGAGGCGTCACCGTAGGAGTCAACCAGGCGCAAAACAGAGAGGCCGGCGAACACGCAACGCCAGGCCGCGCTGTCTTCGCGCAGGGTCCCAAGGGTATCGAAGTAGATCTGATGCCGGATCATAAAGCCTTTGTTGGGCGTAATTGAGTGCCTCTAAAATGCACGTTTCACCCTCCCGGGGAAATGCCTGTTTCGTATCATCGGAGGGTCGGTTTCATATCACCCAAAAACACTTAACCCCGGCTACGGCGGCTTAACGGCTCAGCTGTAGTCTATCCCTCAATACCCGCTCCCTACGGGGTATATACCAGTCCCCGAGGTTAATCCACCACGCATCGGGCCTCGTCCAGCCGGTCCTGATACGACGATGGAGACCCACGATAGTCATGGGCTCATACAGCCATACGGCCGGCGCGTCGGCATTGATCGTTGCGTACGCCCTGCTGAACAGATCGCGGGCGTGTGCGGAGTCGGCGCGCAGCGCGCTATCGAGCTGGGCGTCGAAAACGGGGCTTTCGTACGAGCCGTAGTTCACCCCTGCGTCCCCTACCCCTGCGGAGCTCCAGGCAGCCCGGGTCCCGTCCGGGCTCGCGCCCATGTGCCAGCTACCCAGTGCCGCGTCGAAGTTACCTGCCTGCTCCCGACTTCCCATCGCCGCCGATCCCATTGTCTCGATCGCGACCCGGATCCCCATCTGGCCGAGTTGCGCCTGGAGGGGAACCGCCATCCTCAATCGGTTCAGACTGGACGTGGGGACGAGCAGGGTGAAAGCGAGGTCGCGACCCTGTCTGGTCCTGACTCCGCGCCCGTTTGTGCGCGTCCAGCCGAGTGAATCGAGGAGACTCGCGGCGTGCACGGCGTCATACGGGATCTGAGCGAGGTGTGGATCCGTCGTGGGATAAGCGCGAATGGTGGGACCAACCGGCACCATGCCCAGGGTGTCGAGCACGCTCTTCACCAGTAGATGGCGGTCGATGGACATCGCGATGGCGCGACGAAGACTCCGCTCGCCGAAAAGCGGGTGGGGCCGGGCTTTGTTATTCGGATCGCGCAGATTGAACTGGATGAAGGCGTAATCCGCCGGGGGTAGAAGCAGCACGCGAAGGGTCGGATGACTTCGAATCTGCGGCAGGTTCTCGATGCGGAGCGCGTCGAAGAGATCCGCGTCACCGCCGAGGAATCTCGTGACTGCTGGAGTGAAATCCGGACTGATGATCCAGATCACGCGATCGAGCCTGGCACGGCCGCGATAGTTCAACGTATCTGCCACTATCTCGACTGACGACCCTTTGTTCCAACGGCGGAATCGGAAGCGCCCGCTGCCCACGGGAAGAGGCGCGAGCTCTCTCAGTTTGGCGACGGGAATCTTTTCGAGTTGGTGTGCGGGCAATATCAGCATCTGCGCGGCAGCGTCGAGGAACTGCGTCGGCTGGCGCGCGTGAAACCAGAATACAGCGGTGAGAGAATCGGGCGTTGCAACCGAATCGATATTTGCAAGCTCGCTCTCCACCGAGCCGCCGAGAACGGGATTCTTGTTGAGCGCGAGTGTGAATTTGACATCGCGGGATGTTACGCCGACGCCATCGTGCCACCTCGCCCGCGGGTTGATGTGGAAGGCCAGCGAGAGCGAGTCGCTTGACCATCGCCAGCCGTCGGTCAGCTGCGAGCGGAATCCCTTGTCGCCGCGCGTGTTCAGCTCGGGTCCGACGTCGGCCAGATAGTCGTAGATCTGCTCCGTGATCTGCCTCCCCTGAACCGTTCCCACGAGCGGTGGAAAAAGCATTCCCGGGTCAGCGGTGGTGGAAATGACCAGCGTGCCGCCGGGCTCCCCTGGAGCCTGGTTGTTCGTGCGATCAGAACACGCCATAGCGATGGTCGCCACGGCAAGCAATGGAGCGATCCTCATCGGGATGAAAGGTACCCCATAATGCTCGTGTAGAAGGCGCCGACGAGGCTTTTGATAGAAAACAGACACTTGGGTGATATAGAATCGACATTGACCATCTCAACCGCCGGTTGAATTCTCCATGGGACATGACGAAAGCTGCGACAAGACCTATGGATGCAATGCCTACCTTTCAGGTAGCACATTTGCGGCGAGACGGTCAGGACGTGATCATCGTTCCGGTCGATCGGTCGTTTGGAAAACGCTCGCCGGCGGAACAGGCGCGGATCCAGGAGGCGTTCCAACGCAGCGCAGCAGCTGCCGACTTGCCCGGCGTGGTGGTTCCCGTATGGGAGGATACCTCGGGAAGAATGGCGTTCCGGGCTCCCCCGCCCTGGCATGAATTCCTCAAGAGCATAGACATGGTCTATGTCGCGACCGCCCTCAATCGAACTCTGAGTCTCGAGTAGCAGTTCCGCAGGCGCTCGGCCGCGCTGCCCCGTAAGTTCTGCCGCACACAAATACAACGGTTGAATCGCGGCTCTCCCCCGGCAATACTCCGGTGTGACAAAAATCCCAGCCGTTCATGCTTGCCTCGCCGCGACGCTGGCTCTCTCCGCGAGCCTCCTGGTCGCAGCTCCCGCGCAGGCGCAGCACCCGGATCATGCCATGCCGGGGATGTCGAACGATACGCTCGCCAGCGCACCGACAACTCCGGTTCGCGCGGTTGCCGACTCAGCATCGGTCGCCGACTCACTGTTGAAGGTCTGCAGGCCCCACGTGTCGCATTCAATCGACATGTACTCGTCGTGTCTCGGCGACGGCATCGCGGCGCTGTCCTCCGCGGGAAACATTGCGCTCGCGATGGGAACTCTCGACGCCATCATCCACCACGACCAGTCGCTCGTGCTCCTCGGCCATCCCCTCGCCCACGCTCTCGGCTACGCGGTGCGCTCTACGCCGGCGACCGCGACCGCGCTGCTGTCGGAGTGCGATGATCGTTACCAATCGGGATGCTATCATGGAATACTGCAGAGGTATTTTGACGCGCGCATGGGAATGCCGCTGGCGCAGCGCGTCCTCGTCGCACCCTGCGATGGCCTGCGAGGCACGAAAGAGCAGTTCCGGTTGTTCGACTGTCTGCACGGGACCGGTCACGGACTCATGATGTACCACCGCTACGATGTGAATGCCTCGCTCAAGGATTGCGATCGCCTCGTCGCGGACTGGGATCAGCGCAGCTGCTACAGCGGTGTGTTCATGGAGTACAACATGGGGGCGCGGATGCAATCGTTCGGTGAGGGAATGTTCGGCATGCACCGGCACTCGATGCCCGCATCGACGACGGTGTTATTCAAGCCGAGCGATCTGCACTATCCCTGCAATTCGACTCCGGAGCGTTATCGTCTGGAGTGCTATGAGCTGCAGGCAGATCTAATCCTCCCCGCGGTGAAGCAGGATTATCAAAAAGCGGCGCAGGTATGCGACGGCGCTGGCGCTCTCGCGCTAGTGCGGGCGTGTTACACGGGGCTCGGGCGCAACGCGTCGGGCGCGTCCGCGTTTCAATACGCCGGGATCAAGCGGCGGTGCGAGAAGTCGTCCGCGGCGGGAATGCCGTACTGCTATGAGGGAGCGGTGAGGCACCTCGCGTATGCGCCGAGCGAGCTTCCGCGCGGCATCGGATTTTGCCGATCGCTACCCGCCGGAGACTCGCGATCGCAATGTTGGGACGGCGTCGGACTGCAGGTTGGTGGATTTTTCACTGATTCGGCATCGCGTCAGCGCGCGTGCAGGGCGGACGATCCGAAGGACTTCATCGCCTGCGCACAGGGCGCTGGAATAGCGAGCGCGCAACAGAGGGGCGATCACTAGCCCGGCGCAATCGTGACGCTTCTCAGCGTGCTCGATCAATCGCCCATCTCCGAAGGCTCTACGGGTGGAGATGCACTGCGTAACAGCATCGACCTCGCGCAGCACGCGGAGTCGCTCGGCTACAATCGCTACTGGATCGCGGAGCATCACGCGACGCCGATGCTCGCGAGTCCGAGTCCGGAGGCGCTCATCGGTCCGATCGGAGCGCTGACAACGAGGATCCGCATCGGGTCCGGCGGCGTGATGCTTCCGCATTACAGCCCACTCAAGGTCGCAGAGACCTTCAGCATGCTGGCTGGTTTGTTTCCCGGCCGGGTGGATCTCGGGATTGGGCGCGCGCCCGGAACGGATCAGTTGGCGATGTTTGCGCTGCAGCGCGATCGAAGACAGCCGGCACCAGACGACTTCCAAGAACAGCTCGGTGAGCTGCGCGGCTATCTGGAAGGTTCATTGCCTGTCGAACACCCGTTCGCCCGGGTAGCAGCGCTTCCCGGGAAGCCGGAGATCCCCGAGCTGTGGCTCCTCGGTTCATCGCCTCAGAGCGCGATCTGGGCGGGTGAAATGGGATTGCCGTACGTATTTGCCGACTTCATCAACTCTGAGGGAGCGCAAATCGCGGATTTGTACCGCGAGCGATTCGCCGCGTCGGCGACGCTGAAGAATCCCATGGTGATGGTGGCGACGTGGGCCGTGTGCGCAGAGACGCAGGATGAAGCGGAACAGCTATCGACGAGCAGTAGAATGGCGTTCTCCCTGCTGCGGACGACGGGAAAAATGATTCCGGTGCCGACGATTGAGACAGCGACGCGCTTTCTCGCGGCCGCGTCCGATTCCCTTCCGATAGCCAGAAGACGACGAATGACGCTCGGGCCGCCCGACGTCGTGAGAGCGGAACTCGAGGCCATCCGCGAGGAATACGGAGCGGAGGAGCTGATGATCGTCACGATCACCCACAGTCATCGGGCAAGACGGCGCTCGTACGAGCTCATTGCCGATGCCTTCGCGCTCGCGCACAAAAAGGAGTAACGCGTGGAAACTCGAAAGATCGGATCCCTCACAGTCTCCGTGGTCGGACTGGGGTGCAACAATTTCGGGATGCGCATCGACGAGAAGCGTTCAGCAGAAGTGATTGGAGCCGCTCTCGACGCCGGAATAAACTTCTTCGATACCGCCGACATGTACGCGAACGGTAAAAGCGAGGAGCTGGTGGGACGTTTCCTCGGCGGACGCAGGCGTCAGGTATTCATCGCCACGAAGTTCGGCAATGACATGCCGGGACAGGGACGCGGCGCGCGGCCCGAGTACGTGCGAGATGCTCTCGACGCCAGCCTCAGGCGATTGAACACTGACTTCGTCGATCTCTATCAGCAGCACGTTCCCGATCCCGATGTCCCGATAGCGGAGACTCTTGGCGCGCTCGACGATCTGGTGAAGGCGGGGAAAGTGCGCGAGATCGGCTGCTCCAATTTTTCGGTTGCGCAGCTGCGCGAGTCCGAGGCCGCCAGCGCGGCGCAGCAGGGATCAGCGCGTTTTGTCAGCGTTCAGAACGAGTACAGCCTTCTGCATCGTGAACCCGAGGACGGCGTGCTCGCCGAATGCGAGCGGCTCGGATACGGGTTTCTTCCGTTCTTTCCACTCGCGAGCGGACTGCTGACAGGGAAATACCGGAAGGGACAACCGATTCCGCAGGGCACGCGCATCGCGAAGTACGAGCGATACGGCAAGCTCGTGACGGCGGAGAATCTCGACAAAGTGGAGGCGCTCATCTCTTTCGCGGAATCGCGAGGACGCACGTTGCTCGAGCTCGCGTTCTCGTGGCTTCTCGCGCATCGAGTCGTCGCGTCGGTGATCGCCGGTGCGACATCGGCGGATCAGATAAGAAGCAACGCCGCGGCGGCGGACTGGCGACTCGCGCCGCACGATCTCGAGGAAATCGATTCCTTGCTTCGCGGAGTGATCAGCGCTCGGGGCAGTGCTACTCGGTAAACTGCCGCTTCTGGCAAAAAGAACGGAAGATTCGTCCGGATCAGTCGCGCAGTACGCAGTCAGCCATCCATTTGTTGATGCAATTGCGCAATGCGCAGTTGAGCTCCGCGCCACAGCTGTTTTTTCGGAACAGGCATCAATCCAAGAGGGTACACCAGGCGTGGCAGGTATCAGCTATCCATAACTTTGGAGACATAATGAAGAGATTCATTCTTTCAGCGGCTGTGGCAGTGATTGCGGTTGTTGCGACAGCGCCGAGTGCGCGCGCACAGTTGCCCGGCTTTCAGATCGGCGCGTCCGGCGGAATCGCGTTCCCGCTCAGTGATCTCGGCAACACCACGAACACGGGTTACAACGTCGCGGTTGCCGTCGGCGTGAAGCCGTACGCATCGCCTGTAGGTCTGAGATTCGAGGCCGCGTACAATGAGTTTGGGTTGCAGGGTGGTGGCGGCAACGTCAACATCCCGGCATTCACCGCCAATGCCACGCTGGCGCTGCCAGCGGCCGGATTTACGCCATACGTGATCGGCGGCGCGGGACTCTACCGTCCGAGTGCGGCCCTGACCGGGATCGGAAACGGCAACGCGGAGAATGACTTCGGCTTCAATATCGGAGGCGGTGTCAAGATTCCGCTGAGCAGCAGCTTCGAGACGTTCGTGGAGGCGCGGTACAACCGCGTGAACAACGTCGGCGGTCCCAATGGTGGCGCAGTGAGCTTCGTTCCGCTCACCGTCGGCATCATGTGGTAGCACTTCATCCGACGGCTCGACTGAGTCGGCTGAATTAAAAAAGAGCGGCCCGTCTTTCGACAGGCCGCTCTTTTTTTTCCAAGCAGAATACTACTGAACCGCGTTGACCATGTCGAAGATCGGCAGGTACATGGCCACGACCATGCCACCGACGACCACGCCGAGGAAGACGATCATGATCGGCTCGAGTAGTGAGAGGAGGTTGCTCACCGCGGAGTCAACTTCTTCGTCGTAGAAGTCGGCGATCTTGGACAACATCTCGTCCAGTCCACCGGTCTGCTCGCCGACGGCGATCATCGAGATGACCATGGGCGGAAAGACCTTCGACTTCTGGAGCGGCTGCGCGATCGTATCACCACCGGCGATCGATGAGCGCGATTGCATAATGGCGTCCTGGATCACGCGATTGCCGGCGGTCTTGGCCGTAATCTCGAGGCCCTCGAGAATGCTGACGCCGGAGCTGATCAGCGTGCCGAGCGTACGCGTGAAGCGTGATACGGAGGACTTACGGAGCACGTCACCCAAAACCGGCGCGTGCAGCATCGCTCGATCGATAACCAGCTTACCGTTCGAGGTCGCGTAGTATTTCTTCCCGAAGTAGCTGCCGGAAATAATTATCGCTCCGATGATCCACCAGTAATGCTTGAGGAACCCTGATGCCCCGATCACAAGGCGTGTCGGGAGCGGCAGGGCCTGGCCTGCGGACGCGAACATTCCCGCGAACACCGGGATGACGAAGATGAGCAGGGTCACGACCGCGATGCCGGCCACACCCATGATGACGGCAGGATAGATCATGGCTCCCTTCACCTTTCTCACGAGCGCGTCGTTCTTTTCAAGGAACGTCGCCAGCCGCATGAGAATGGTGTCGAGAATACCACCGGCTTCACCGGCGGCGACCATGTTCACGTACAGGTTGGTGAACGCCCGAGGATGCTTGGAAAGCGCATCTGCAACGGTGTTTCCCGATTCGACGTCGAAAACCACTTTCCTGGTGACTTCTGCCAGGGCCTTGTTGTCGGTTTGCTCCGCCAGAATCGTGAGAGCCTGCACAAGTGGCAGGCCCGAGTTGATCATGGTCGAGAACTGACGCGTGAAGATGACGACGTCGCGCGTCTTGATCGCCCCTTTGCCGATTTTCTTGGAGGCATCCTGATCGATCTTGACGACGCTCAACCGCTGCTTTCTGAGCTGCGCAATTACATCATCGCGGGACGAGGCATCGATCGTCGCGGTGCGCAGATCGCCGTTGAATGCTCTCGCCGTGTATGTGAAAGTGGCCATTGACTAATCCTCTTAACGTTTCGCTGGTGAGCCCGACACCGGGCCACGCGTAGCTGTCGGCTTGCCGCCGGCTTGCTTCGTCCCATTGCTGTCGTCCGTGGGGTCCAACTGTCCAATCATGCGCTGGAACTCGACCGGATCGCCGCTCACGCGCAGACACTCGTCGGCCGCGACTTCCCGGTTCATGTAGAGCGCGTACAGCGCGTCGTTCAGCGTCTGCATGCCGAACTTCTTTCCTGACTGCATCGACGAGTAGATCTGGTGGACCTTGTCGTCACGAATGAGGGCACGGATCGCCGGCGTCACGACGAGGATCTCGGCCGCCATGACTCGTCCCTTCCCCTGCGCCTTCGGAAGGAGCGTCTGGGTCACGATGCCCTCCAGCACGAATGCCAGCTGCGCCCGGACCTGAGACTGCTGGTGCGACGGGAAGACGTCGATGATACGGTTGATGGCTTCGGCGGCGGAGTTCGTGTGGAGCGTGGCGAAGGCGAGGTGACCGGTCTCGGCGATCGTCAGCGCAGCCGCGATCGTCTCCAGGTCCCGCATTTCTCCAATCAGAATGACGTCCGGATCTTCACGAAGCGCGTACTTGAGGGCGTTGGCGAATGACTTGGTATCGCTTCCGATCTCGCGCTGGTTGATGATGCAGCCCTGGTGCTTGTGGATGAACTCGATCGGATCTTCGACGGTGATGATGTGGCCCTTACGCTCGCGATTGATCTTGTCGATCATCGCCGCCAGTGTCGTCGATTTACCGGAGCCGGTCGGCCCGGTCACAAGCACGAGTCCACGGGGCTTTTCCGCCATCTTCGCGATCGCGCCGGGCAGTCCAAGCTGATCGAACGTCTTGATCGCGAACGGGATCTGTCTGACGACCATCGACACGCATCCACGCTGCTTGAACACGTTGCCGCGGAAACGCGCCAGATTCTGAATGCCGAACGAGAAATCCAGCTCGTCGTCGAGCTCGAACCGCTTTTTCTGCTGCTCGGTGAGAACAGAATAGGCGATCTGAAGCGTGTCCTTCGGCGAGAGCGAGTACTCGATCGCCGAGTTCGTTATGTCGCCATCGATGCGGAGCTTGGGACGCTCACCAGCGACGATGTGCAGGTCGGACGCGTTGCGGGAGACCATCTCCTCCAGCAGACCGCGCAGGTTGATTCCCTGCGGTGGCGGCGGAGCGGATGGGGCGGAGGTATCGATAAACGGTAAGGATGTCATCAGCTGTCGATTCGAGAGTTAGAGATCACGCCGCGGTTTCGCGGACGACCTGTTCAAGGGGACAAATCCCCTTCAGCACCTTCAGCCAGCCATCCATGCGGAGCGTGAGCATTCCCTCTTCGATGGCGACCTTCTGAATTTCAGCGGCGCCAGCGCTCGTCATGATCAGCTTTCTGAGTCTGGGCGTCATGTTGAGGACTTCGTAGAGTCCCTGACGTCCCTTCAGCCCTGAGCCGTCGCACTGCTCGCATCCCTTGCCGCGGAAGACGGGAAGGTCTTCCATCTTGGTATCGAGAGTGATTTGGTCCATAAACGGCTTGGCGGCGTCAGTTGCACGGCCTTTGGCGTCGCTGAGCGCCATGTCGGTGAAATGCATATCGCGCAGCGTTATACCGCCGCCGATCTTTGCACCGGAAATCTCGGCCGGATCCATCTTGTAGGCCTCGGCGCATTTGCTGCAAACGCGCCTCACGAGGCGCTGGGCGAGCACGAGGTTGAGCGCCGATGCGACGTTGAATGGCTCGATGCCCATGTCCATGAGACGAGTGATGGTCTCGGGGGCCGAGTTCGTGTGCAAAGTCGAGAGCACGAGGTGACCGGTGAGCGCGGCCTTGATGGCGATGCCACCCGTCTCCAGGTCTCGAATTTCTCCCAACATGATGATGTTCGGATCCTGTCGTAGAAACGCCTTCAGCGCCGCGGCGAAGGTCATTCCGATCTCGGTCCGCACCAGAACCTGATTGATGCCGAAGAGGTTGTATTCGACCGGGTCTTCGGCGGTCATGATGTTGACGTCGATGTTGTTGATCTTCGACAGAGCCGAATAAAGCGTGGTCGTCTTACCAGAACCCGTCGGACCCGTGACGAGCACCATCCCATACGGATTCGATATCGCTTCCATCAACTCGCGCTCGGCGCGAGGCTCGATGCCGAAGGTCTGGAGGTCGAGTGTCAGGTTGCCCTTGTCGAGAATACGGAGCACGACCTTTTCGCCGAACAGCGTAGGCAGGGTGGAGACACGGAAGTCGATGACCTTCTTCCCGATCTTCAGTTTGATGCGGCCGTCCTGCGGAACGCGGCGCTCGGCGATGTTGAGGCTCGCCATGATCTTGAAGCGCGAGATGAGCGCGGGCCGCATCTTGATCGGCGGCCTCATGATCTCGTGGAGCGCGCCATCGATGCGATAGCGGACGCGCAGCTCCTTCTCGAAGCACTCGAAGTGAATGTCGGACGCGCCTTTCTTGAGCGCGTCGGTCATGATGGCGTTGATCAGCTTTACGACGGGTGCCTCATCGATGAGCGCGGCGCCGTTGTCAGCCGTGTTTTCGTTCTCGCTCTCGAGGATCTCGACGTCATCGTCGACGAGGTCGGAGAGAAGATTCTCCATCTGGGCTTCGCCGGACTCGTAGAATTTCTCGATCGCGTTGCGGAGTGTGAACTCGCCAGCGATGACCGGGAAGATGTCGAGTCTGGTGATGAACTTGATGTCGTCGAGCACCGACATCGATGCCGGGTCGGACATGGCGACGGTCAGCGTCCTTCCATCGCGCTTGAGCGGCAGCACGCTGTGCTTCAGCGCAAGCTCACCGGGAATGAGCTTGGCGATGCGGGGATCGACCTGGAACTTCGTCAGGTCGACGGCGGGCATCTTGTGCTGCCGCGCGAGCATTCTGGTGAGGTCGGTTTCCTTGACGAAACCAAGCTTGACCAGCGCGTAGCCCACGCGTGAGCCGTTGTTTCTCTGCTCGGCAAGAGCCTTGTTCAGCTGGTCTTGTGTGACCAGGCCTTCTCTCAAGAGCAGATCGCCGATTCTCGGCGCTTTAGCGGCAGGAGCTGTCAAGGACGCATGTCCCTCCGGTGAGGCTTCCTGCGTGCTTTTGGCAGTTCGGATGGCCTGGATATGACTTCGTTGTTATGACGCGGGACGAGGGAGAAGGTTACGGTAGAGCGAAGCTTTTCTACCATAGAGGAACCGACTCCTTTCACGCGCTTCAGACCCTCGATCGAGCCGAAGGGACCGAGCGAATCACGGTCGGCCACGATTCGCTTCGCGAGGGCGGGACCGATGTACTTCAGGGACTCTATTTCCTTCGCGCTCGCAACGTCCAGATCGACCGGTCCGGCAGGCTTGGCAGGCGCCTTTTCCTTCTTGTCCCGCTTGGGCTTGCGCAGGCTGGCGTGGCGCGCTGAATCCGCAGCTTTGATCTGGTGCTCGAGCGCCCAACGAGCCCGGGAATCTGCCGGTGCCCGGCCGTGGAAGGTCCGGTAGGCTCGGGTAGACGCCCCGAGGACCAGAACCGTCGAAAAAAACAGGAGCGCCTTACGTTCGGCGGGGGTCGGCATCAGCCGACCATAGCGCCGAGCCGGGAGTCTATGTCACCGGACTCGCGCGCGGGGCGGCGTAATCTTCCATCGAGGTGGTCAGACTGAGGGTCCCGAGCACCAGAACTCCCGCGACGACGAAGGGGAAGCCGAGGCCGAGGTGGTCCATGGCGACGCCCGCAGCGAGGGGGAAAATGACACGCGAGACTCCGCCAAAGGTGTGCTGGACCCCCATATAGAGTCCGCGATTCCGGCTCGGAACCACTCTGGAGAGCATCGCCGTAACGCAAGGAAACACAAATGCGGTGCCGAGCGGCATCAGCGTGAGCGAAACGATGAGTGTTAGATAAGAATGTACCGCCGCGATGAGTGCGAGTCCCACCGAAAGGAGGATCAGCCCGAGGCGGGTCAATTGGGGTTCCCCCAGCCATTCGATCATCCGGCCGAGGAGGCCGGCGCGCACCACGACCCCCATCGCGCCCAGGTACATCACGAAGTAGCCGACGTTTCCTTCGGTGATCGGGAGTCGACGAGCGAGGATGAGAGGAAGGGTCGGCACCGTGCCGTAGAAGGCGCCAATGGCGATCGCGTAGATCCAAATGAGGCGCTGGGCAGGCTCCTTTGGGCGCGCAATGACGCTCCAAACCGCCCTGCCGCTGGATTCCGGCACCAGTCCGTGCTCGCCGGTGGTCGTCATCTCCTGGCGTGACTCACGCAAGTAGACGCCGGCAAAGACGCTTACCAGAACGCAGAAAATGGCCGATGCGATTCCCGGGGCATGGCGTCCCCAATGAATTAGGGCGGAGCCAATGGCAGGTCCCACGACGGCGCCGAGGCTCGTTGCGGCTGATAGCCAGCCGAGGCTCTTCGCGCGGTCCTTGGGGTCGCTGGCGTCGGCGACGTAGGCCTGAACGACCCCGATGGTGCCGCCTCCAAGCCCTTGTACGACCCGGGAGATTAGAAGCAGCCAGAGTGTGCCTGCGTATGCGAAGATGACGTACGCGACCGCTGAGACCAGTAGGCCGACAAGGAGGCCCGGTCGCCGTCCGTATCGATCAGAAAATCGACCCCACAACGGCGCGCTGGCCAGCTGGGCAATCGAGAAAGCGGCGATCAAAACACCGACTACAGTCGCGGAGGCGCCCATCTCGGTTGCGTAGAACGGGAGCAGGGGGATGATCATCGCCAGTCCGAGCATGTCGACGAACGCCGTGATCATGAGGACCGTGAGTTTCCCCTTCATGGTCTATTCGCGCGTCACCAACGCGGTAGCCACATCTCCAACGGTGGCGAGTGACTTCGCGGAGATCTTGTCCATCGTGTCCTGAGGCGTGTGGTGCGGTGGATACGTCAGATCGATGACGTCGATCACGTGGATACCGGCGTTGAGAAAAGGCATGTGATCGTCGGTGATCAATCCCCCGCTCTCCTGGACGAACACATCGCCGTAGCCGAGATCAGCGGCAGTTTGCCACACGCGCGAAACGACCTCCGGAGCCTGCTGAAAGGAATTCATCTCGTAGGGGATCCGGAGGTCCTTGTCTCCGATCATGTCAAAGAGAACTCCATAGAGGGGCTTGTAACCGGGTGAGGGCAGGTGAGTCGCGAAATACTTGGCGCCGATCAGGACGTCGACTTCGGGAGGGCCGAATTGGCCGTAGTCTTCACCATCCGTGAAGAGGAGATCGACGCCCACCTTCGGCTTGGTCTTCTTGAAGACGTCCGCGAGGGCAACGAACATTCCGACGCCAGAGGCTCCATCGTTCGCACCGGGCACCGGCATCTTCCGCTCCGCCTCTGTCGCGGCGGATTCAGAAACGGGCCTCGAATCCCAGTGGGTGAGGTATAGAACCCGCTCACTAAGCTCCGGCCGAAAGCGCGCGAGGATGTTCCGGAGCGGGAGCTTTTTCCCATCGGCGGTCGTGTAAGTGAAGCTCTGGACGATGACCGTATCCGCGCGCGCGCGCATCTGACGAATTATCCAGTCTCCAGCCGCTTTTGCAGCTGGAGATCCGGGAACGCGGGGACCGAAATCGACCTGGGCCTTCGCATATCTATAGGCCGCAGAGCCATCGAACCCCGTCGACGTTTTTGCGGCCTTGCTCTGGCCCGCGGCGCTGCCCTTCTGGGCGTCGCCACGACACGCGACGATGAGCGACACAAGCACGGCAACCCAAACTGATCTCACTTGAATTCCCCGGCGTAAAACTGCAAATGCATCACCGCGCTGAGCACGGTCTGTGTGAACTGGCGGTTAAGGTTACGGTCGAAGCTCTGAACGCGCGAGACCACAAAGCTGGACGAAAGATTTTCCGCGACATCCGTATCCGCGCTCATGCTGAACGCACGCCGGCCGTTGTCGGAGAGGCGACTCTCGCCGGTGAGCGCGAGCGGATTGACGACGAAGTTCTGACCCTGGCTTCTCTGGAAGCTGACCCGCGTTCGGAGATCGCTGCGCGCGTTCCACTCGGCGGGGAGCTTCCACGGCTTCGCGACATCGATGCTGAAATCGGAGTTGTCGCCGTTGCTGCTCAATCCTGGCTTGGCGTCGAGACGCTTGGAGAGCGAGAATCCAACCGTGCTCGATACGGGGCGTGCGCCGGCAAAGACAATGGATCCGCTCATCGGATAACTGCGGACTCTGAGCTGGCCACGATCGTCGGCTAGCTCCCCCAGAAATGGCTGGGTTCCATTGAATTGGCGCGTCTCGAGCACGCGCGCGTTGGCGCCCATCGACGAGATGAGCCCGCTGAGCCCGGCCGGTTTGCCCGTCCAGCGGAACGAAACGTCCGGGAAAACCACCTGCGTCCCGTCGACAACCTCCTGCGCTTCGTCGAATCGCCGGGTCCAGTTTCTCGTGTTGATCCGCTGATACCTCGTGGCGATGCTCGCGCCCAAGGGCAGGTTGAGGGATTGGTTCAAGGAAAGCTGCGTCACTACGCCGACACTCGTGGCGAGTTCACCACCGAGCTCGCGGAAAGTGTTGATCCCGCCGATCGCGAACTGATAGCCGAGCGACGCGGGGACCGCGCTGCCATCGTACACCGAGAGCACGCTGCGGTTGAAGTTGACGTCGACCGGCTGGAGTCCGCTGAGGAATCCACGCAGGAAACTGTTGCTGTCCGTGTAAAGCTTGATCGCGCGCGGCAGATCCAGCGTCAGCCCAGCGGTTGTCGTCTGCGAATTCCCCAGTCTCCGCGGAATGCGCAGGTTGCCGGTGCTGTCGCCTTCGCGCGCGAAGCTCAATGTGTTCGGATCGCGCAGCATGTTGTACGACGTTCCAAAATCGAGACGCGGCCTGAACCACGCTGTAATTGGCGGTGAGATGTTGATTCCCGCCTGCATCGCTCTCTCGCTCTCGAGACCGGTGTCCGTGCCGAGCAAGTGGTCGCGATCGCTGGCAGCCACGATGCCAAGAGGAGATTGCGTTCCATATCCGCGCAGATCGCGGACGGAGGTGATGTCCCAGCGGACCGACGCCGCCTTGAAGGGATGGAAGACGAGACTGGTTCCGTTCCGCCAGTTTCTGGTCAGCCCGACAACTGCACGCGCGGTATCGTCGAACGCGGCCGCGGGCTTGAGGAAGGATACGCGATCGTCATGTCCGTTGGTGTAGACACTCGTGAGGTGGAGCTCGGTGGGCGACCACCGCGCAATCTCAGGCCCGAGGGCACGGGTGAGGTTGAAGTCGAGCCCGACCACAAAATTTTTCGCGTTGCCATCCTCGTATTCGCTGCGCGCCCTGCCTGTGGTGTACGATGAGTTGAGCGCGAGGTTGTTGAGAATCGGCGACCACTTCGACCCGGTCATCGGCTTCGACCGCCGGATGCTGAAGGTCACGGAAGTCGCGGCAGACAGAGGCGTCCGCAGCCCCTGCACGGCATCTGCTTCGATGTCCGACTGGGATACGTAGAACGGATCGACCGACGCCGATGTGTAGTTGATGGACAATGGAATCGACAGCCCCAGCGAAGAGGGCAGCAGCTTCTCGAGGTGAAATGCGGAGCTGAAGTCGAGGCTGTTGTCGGTGAGAAAGGACGGTTGTTCGGCGAGCTGCCGGAAATTGGGATCGCGTCGGCTCGCGTTGATGCGAATATCGGCGAAGTCGCTGGCGACAATCGTGAGACCGGTCTGGCCGGCGAATCCGGTCGCGTTCACGACGCCGGCGAGCCTGATGTCATCGACCCACATCTCGAGAGTATCGGAGGGGAGGATGGGGTTCGATCCGCCGCTCGTCGGCATGCGCAGCATTCCGACCGCGAGCTCCTGGACCGCGGCGAGATTGGGGGGACTGACTCCTGGATCAAGAGTGTAGACGATGTATCCATCGGCACACGCCGCGTAGCGCGCCGTCGCAGAGATACCGGCCGGCAGCGGCGTGTTCGCAATCAGGACAGAATCAATTCCGGTGCAGGTGTTCCGCTGCTTGCCCTGCAAATAGGCGTTCTGTATCTGCGCCCGTAATGTGAAAATCCGGCTGAAGTCCACCTTGATCTCGGGAAGCCATGCCTGCTGACCCTTGCCGAAATTGAGCGGCGTCCGGTAGAGATAGAAGTTGTTGTCGTCGCGTCCGATCTTGATGTAGAACTGGAGCTCGCCATCGGGGCCCCAGCCGCTGCTGACTCCGCGAGCCCAGAGCCGCAGCTCCTTGTAGCTCATGAAATTCTTTTCGCCTTCAGGGAATCGAAAGTAGGCTTCGGCGCGGTCCATCGATGCCATGTCGGTGGCGGTGAGACGAAGCGAGCGCTCGTTGACTTGCACGCGCCCCGGCTGGAACGCGACCGTCTTGCTGGTCGGCGCGTCGGTAACGCCGGGCGGCGATTCGTAGGAGATGTCGGCGTTGCGGACATTCTTGTCCTGGGTGCCGATCACTCCCGACTGAACGGCGCCGAAGGTTGTCTGATCGCCGGCGATCCCGTGGAGCGTGCGGTCGCTGGTCTTGAGCCACGGAGCACCGGTCAAACGCAGTCGCGCGAGTGGAACCGTGCTGAACTCGTTGTCGGCCAAGCCATCGCCAGAGATCATCGTGATCCGCAGCGCCCTCGCGCGACGCAGCAAAGGATGCCCGAGCGAATCGTCGGGGGTGCGGAATGGGACTCTGAAGAGCACCCAGCACACGTTGTCCCGTGGACCACGCGTCTGGCCAGCGAGCTGCGGCGCCGGACCGCATTTCCCGATGCGCGTCCATTTCGTCTGATCGGCGAGATTCACAATGTAGCGCTGCCACTGTTCCTGATCGCGCTCCGCCGTGGTGAGATTCAGAACGTTGTCGGCGTCGATGTCTTCTTCGTCGAGGCGATTGTTGCTGATCGTGCAGTCGATCTTGGAATCACCGAGAACCTGCCGCAGCGTGAAGCCGCCACGACAGGTTTTTGCGGCGTAGACTGTGTCGATCGTCGTCACACCCGTGCCGAGGGTGTCGTAGACCACGATGAGCGTGTCAACGACGTCGCCGGGAAGACCGTTGTCATTGATGGCGACGTTGAAAGCGCGGGAGAAAGGATCGCGCTCGCTATCGAGGCGATCGAGTCCCTGGATTCTCTTGCCGCGAAACGTGGTGTCACGAGCCCCCACGGTTGCGCCGGGAACGATCCGAATGGTGTCGGGTCCGAAGGTGACAGAGTTCTCCGAGATGTCGCCGAAATCGAAAACGAGTGTCGGACTCTTGGTGGTCGCAGTGAACGGAATCTGCGCCCAGAACTCGAGATTCTCGGCGTGTGAGATGTCGGTTCCGCTCGGACCGAGCACGGTTCGCACCGATCGCCAGCGGCGTCCGGGCGGCGTGTTCGGGACACTCCAGCGAAACGTTGTGCCTGCATTGTCGAGCTGACCGCCTACGGCGAGTGGATAGAGCGTCATCCACAACAGCTCCTCCGGTCCGGCGACCCCCGTGCCGACCTGCGTGACGAGGGTGTCTATCTCATTGATCGAGTAGCGGACGGCTTTTCCGTCGGCGTCGACACCGTTGGTTTGCCACGCGAGGGTAGTCGCGCGAGAGAGGTCGAAGACGGTGGCACCCAAGCGCGCGGGAATCGTCGTTCCCAGAGCAGGTTGGCTGCTGAAATACCACTGCGGATCGGTGAGCGCGATGTCGACGCCACCTTCTCCCTCGAAGGATTCCAGATAGGCCTGTTGCGATGAGTTCGTCTCCGGCCTGCTTGCCGCGAGCTCCGCGGAGAATCCAATGCGGGAAGGAGCTGTCGTCGGTCCGAAGGGAAGCTTCGAGATAAGATCCGTAAGAGGCTGGGCGTCGAAGCTGAACAAGGCGCTCACACCCGCGACGAGAGAAGCCGCGGGCTCGAAACCGAGCGGCGGCCGGGTGAAGTTGGTGTGCTGGCTCTGCGAGATCGCCGTGAAGTTGATCACACCGTTGTCGAGCGGAAACTCCGCCGTCGCCCCGAGTATCGAAGTTGGGGATTCCTCGAAGACCGGATTCTCTTCGTATTGAACCGAGACCTGGCGCGGCCGTGGAAAGAGCGTGTCGGGCCGGTTGAACGAGACGCGCCCGAGATCGTAATCGACGGAGTAGTCGGTTCCCCGCGTCAGCGGGATGCCGTCGACCAGCAGGCGCTCGGAGTTCGGGCGCACCTGCACCGTTCCGAGCATGAGCGTGCCGCCTTCTCCGCTGCCTTCAGCCTGGTATCGCGCGCGAATGTGGTAGACGGCTTCCGGGCGCTGCGCGGAGCGAACGTACTCGGGCGGAGTCGTATAGATGGTGTCGTTCGTCGGATTGCCGGCGGTAGCCAACCCATTTTTTGCGAACGGCTTGGCGGAGGGAAAGATCAGAAACTGATCGCGAATGGTTCGTGAGCCGGGCGAGCCGAGGCTGAGCTCGAAATTCGGATCACTCGGGCGGGGCCAGATGCGATTCTCGAGGTCGAAGCTCGAGCTGTTGGTCGCCTGCGCCAGCCCGAAGAGCTTGAGATACGTGTCGGCATTGCCGGCGACGGGCTTCTCCTGATCTTCGCTGCTTCCGGTTACGACTTTCAGTGTGACGCTCTGGCGGCGGAGGTCAGCTCCACCGAGTCTGTACACACTCCTGATCTCGCGATCGAACGCCGGATCGCCGGGCTGCACATCGGGATCCCAGATCAGGTTCGCCAACTGGTCGCGCGCAGATGTGAAGGAGAGGTCAGGTGTTCCGCCCGTCGGAGAGTAGACCGTGTCGCGGCCGTTGATCCTGACGCGATACGCGACGACGAGTCGCTCGTTGTTGAGCGCGAGCGGCCGGACGAGGGCGACCCAGAGCAGTGAAGGATCGGCGTAGTAGTCGACGCCTTCACGCAGATACTCATAGACCTGACCGCGACGGGACCGTGGATTCCCAATGATGCGGAATTGCGGGCCGCTCGGATTGGGTGGCTGTCCGCCGATGAGCAGGCGATAAAGAAATATTTTTGTGGGTCGAAGGGTGTCCGGCAACGACGCCGAGAGCGCGGCCATCCTTCTGGTATCGAGGATGTCGACGTTCGGATACGCGTTTCCCAGAAGCTTCGGATCGATCGTGAAGAAGAAGCGGCGCGGCTCGAACTGGTAGTCTTCGATCTTTCTGTCGATCGCCTGAAGCGTTCGGTCTCCAACCGTGAAGACGTGATCGCGGACGATGTTTCCCTTCTGTTGGGCGAGGATCGTCTTCAGCCGCATCGAGCCGAACTTCATCACGCCCTGGATGCCGTAGTTGCCACTCGGAATACCCGCGGTGATGTAGCGCGATGCCGGCGGCTGGAAGGTTACGTTGCCGACCTCGAGACGCTGCAGCACCTCGTTCCCCTTGCCCTCGTAATAGACGGAGATGTTGTTCGACGCGTCGAATTCGCGCTGCGTGTCGTAATCGAGGTTGACGTGAACGCGGTCGGCCACAGTACCGCCCGACTTTGCCGCAAACTGAAAATCGACCAGCGGCTCGAACGCGCTTCGGCAATTGGCGCTGGGATCGAAGAACAGCGTCGATGAGCAGAGAGCGCTCTGATTTTTTTCGCCGCGAAACTCGAGGCGCCCGTCTATCTGGAGACCGAGGTCGGCGTATTCGCCCAGCAATGGAACCGGTTTCGGCACAACGGTGGGCTTTGGCTTCGGTGGCAGGTCGCCTGGATACGCGATGGGCGCGGCTGCGGTAGCGAAATTGGTAGTAGCGACCTGCCCCCAAACGGCTTCCATGATCGTCCGCATGTTCTGCTGAAACGCCGTGGCCCGCGCGGCTTCGATTTGTGCCTGTGCCTGGCGGAACGATTCCCTATCGCCCAGCGACGTCACCGACGGAAGAGTCAGTGGCAGAGTGTCGCGGCCGAGCCGAAGGCGGATTCCGGGAAGACCCGGAGTACCGGTCGGCGGAGCAGGTGGCTGTTGCGGCTTGACGGTGCGTGTGGTGTCGCGCGGGTCCTGCGCGCGCGCAGATGAGCTCACCGCGCAAAGCATCGAAAGCGCGGCAATCCCGAGCGCGAAAAGGCGTCCGCATTGCGTGTTGAAGCGCGCGGAACTCGTTGTCTGCGTGTCGCTTACCCACGAGCGCACGGTATATTTCACTCTGTGAAGATACTGCACCGCTACGTGCTTAAGGAACATCTGGGGCCGCTCACATTCGCCCTTACGGCGCTGACTTCGATCCTTTTGCTGCAGTACATCGGCAAGCATTTCGGGGAGCTGGTGGGAAAGGGTCTGCCGACGTTCGTGATTGCAGAGTTCTTCGGCCTCTCCATTCCACTCACCGTGGCGCTCACGCTGCCGATGGCCGTGCTGGTCGCCACGCTGTACGCCTTCAGCAGGCTGGCCGCGGAAAACGAGATCACGGCGCTCAAGGCCAGCGGCGTAAGTCTGGTGAGCGTGCTCAAGCCCGTCTTATGGGCGGCACTCGCGGTGACGCTCGTGATGGTTGGGTTCAACGACCAGGTTCTTCCAAGGTCCAACCACAAGCTCGCCACGCTGCAGCGGGACATCGCCCAGAAGAAACCGACCTTTGGCTTGCGCGAACAGGTAATCAACGAGGTTAGTCCGGGAAAGTTTTACCTGCGGGCGGGACATCTCGACGAAGCGACGAACCTCATGCGCGAAGTGACGATCTACGACATGTCAGATCCGACGCGGCGACGCACGACCTACGCGGATAGCGGCAACATGAAAATGAGCAAGGGGCTGACTGACCTCGAGCTCACACTCTACAACGGCAACATGCAGGACGTTCCAGTGGCGAATCCCGTGGAGCTCCAGCGCCTGTATTTCGATTCCACCCTCATCCGCGTCCGTGGCGTGGGAAACCAGTTTCAGAAGACGAGCGTCGACTCGTATAAGAGTGACCGCGAGATGACGGTCTGCGAGATGCAGCAGGCGCAGGACAAGTCGCGGCTCGACCACGCGACGGCCCAGCGGGATTTCCAGCGGACCCTGGCCTCGCTACGGAAGCAGAAGGCGAAGTTGAGCAAGGAGGTGCTGGCCGTCGATCCATCGCCGCCGTGGGACATCGGCCTGGGCCGACTGTACTGCAAGCTCGTTGGTCTGGTGCTGCCGAAGACCGCGGGCGCGCAGGGCGCCTCCTCAACACCGGGGCAGACGATGGCCCAACCTCAACTGCCATCGAGAGGACTCCCCCCTATGGTGCGGGCCATCGACGGACAGCAGACTCCCGCCGACTCGCTCAAACGCGCTGTCGCGATGGAAAACGCGCAGATCGAAGCCCTTCGCATCAAGCTCGAAGACAGCTCGCAGCTGATGAACGCCTACGGCGTCGAGATACACAAGAAGTTTGCGCTAGCCGTTGCGTGCTTTGTGTTCGTCCTGCTCGGTGCCCCGATCGCGCTGCGGTTTCCGCGCGGTGGCGTGGGACTCACGATCGGCGTGAGCCTGTTCGTGTTTGCCCTCTACTACGTATGCCTGATCGCCGGAGAATCGTTGGGCAAGCGCGGGCTCATGCCGGCGGTGGTCTCGATGTGGATGGCCAACGTCATCTTCGCGGCGATCGCGCTGCTGATGCTGCGCAAGATGGGCAAGGAAGGAAGCACGGCGCGTGGCGGCGACATGCGCGAGATGTTCGACTCGCTTCGCGGGTGGATTCGGTCCAAGATCGGAAGAAAGAAGACGCTGACTCAACCCGAACAGGCGGCGGCGTGATGCGAGTGGTGCGCGCGTTGGACAGGTACGTGTTCACGGAGTTCTGGAAGATTTTCGTCACGACGGCGCTGGGATTTCCAGTTCTCGTGAACATCATCGATCTAACCGACAACCTCGACAAGTATCTCGGCCAGAACCTGACTACGGGCCGCATCGCGCTGAGTTACCTGTACTGGCTTCCGGATTCCATGTTCATGGTGCTGCCGGCCGCGGTGCTGTTCGCGACGGTGTTCTCCATCGGTGCCCTTACAAGGCATTCCGAGATCACCGCGGCGAAGGCTTCGGGGATAAGCTTCTACCGATTCATCGCGCCGATCTTTGTCGGAGCGATAATCGCCACGCTGCTCGGCCTCGTACTCGGCGAGCTGGCGCCGTTCACCAACAAGAAGAGATTGGATATTCTCCAGGTCAACAAGGTGAGCAACAACAACGACCGCTACAATTTCGCGTATGCGGCTGATGGTGGCAGAGTCTACAAGATCGGCGCGCTGCATCTTCTCAGCAATGCAATTGAGGGAATGGTGATCGAGCGCAAGGGGAACGGTCCGGACTATCCCTCCTACGTCATATCGGCCGACAAGGCGACATACGACACCACGCGAGGATGGATATTGCAGAAGGGCGCGATGCATGTTCTCACCGACTCGATGCAGAATCTCACCGTCGGCTTCGACTCGCTGGTGGACCGGCACTTCACTGAGGCGCCAAAGCAGCTGACGCTGGCCCAGAAGGCTCCAACCGACATGGGATTTCGCGAGCTGGGGCGTTTCATTACGTCGATGGAGCGATCGGGCGCGGAGGTCAACGAGCTGCGCGTCGAGCGAATGCTCAAGCTCTCGATTCCGATCACGTGCATCGTGATCCTGCTCTTTGGCGCGCCGCTGGCGACGAGCACACAGCGGGGCGGAGCCGCGTACGGAATCGGCGTGAGTCTCGCGACTACGGTAATCTTCCTGATGCTGATTCAACTGATGAAAGGCATCGGGGGGAAAGGAATGATCCCCGCTGACCTGGCAGCGTGGCTGCCGAGCATCATATTCGGGCTGGTGGGAATCATACTTTTCGCCCGCGTGAGAACTTGAGCCGGGATCCCCTCGGCTTCCTTCGCAGAATCGGTCAGCGCGCGTACTTCATGCGCGACATCGGTCGCGCGTTGCGCGACCCCGGGACCTATGGACCGGAGCTTTTCCGGCAAATGCGGAACATCGGCGTCGAATCGCTGCCGCTCGCCGCGATCGTCGCTGCATTCATTGGCGCGGTGACGGCCGTTCAGACACGCTATCAGCTTTTCGGCGGCGTGCAGCTATCGGTGGTGGGACTGATCTCGCGGCAGTCCATCATACTCGAGCTTGGGCCGTTGCTCACGGGTTTGGTTCTGACAGGACGAGTGGGCGCGCGCATCACGGCGGAGATCGGAACGATGCGCGTGACCGAGCAGATCGATGCGCTCGAGACGCTGGCGTACGATCCGGTCGCATACCTCGTGGTGCCAAGACTGATCGCGGCACTGCTGATGGTTCCGGTGCTCACCATTCTCGCCGATGCGGTTGGAGTTGGGACAGCGATGGTGACCGCCATGATGGCAACGGATGTGACGTCCGCGGATTTCAGCGCGGGGCTCCGGCTGTCCTTCACTCCGTTTCAGATAGTGTACAGCGTGATCAAGGCAACTATATTCGGGGGCGCGATAGCCTTCTTCTGCTCCTACGAGGGCTACACCGCAAACGTCGGCGCTGAAGGCGTCGGACGGAGCACCGCGCAGGCAGTCGTTGTGACGTCGGTGGCGATACTCGTTCTGGATGCGCTCACCGCGCTCCTGCTGGCCCCTTACCTCCAGGCATGAAGACAAGAGACGAAGTACTGGTCGGTCTGCTCGTTACGGTGGCGGTCGTGGTGACGGTTCTCGGATCGCTCTGGCTTGCGCGCGGCGGATTGTCGAAGGGCTATCCGCTGTACGCCAAGTTTCCGTGGGGCGCGGGCCTGAAGCAGGGGCAGCCGGTGCTGCTCGTCGGCGTAAATGTCGGCTATGTCGACGAGGTCGATCTCCACCAGGACGGCATTCTGGTGACGACGCTGCGCATCGCGAAGAACTATCAGGTGCCGATCACGAGCAAGGCGGCGGTGGTGCCCAATGGAATTTTCGGCGATCAGGCCGTCGCCGTCACGCCGTCGAAGCCTGACCCGCGTTCCTTCAAGCCCGGCGATACCATTCCGATTGGTCCATCGACGCCGGGAATCTCGGAGCTGACGACGAAGGCAGATTCGATCACCCGATC
>Ga0070682_100000485_pt1 | contig 24917 bp, 18 predicted proteins | sample KBSC63LmetaG_FD_64668 | JGI IMG/M metagenome (GOLD analysis project Ga0070682, IMG submission 64668) | Corn rhizosphere microbial communities from Kellogg Biological Station, Michigan, USA - KBS C6-3L metaG | ecosystem: Host-associated > Plants > Roots > Rhizosphere | place: USA: Michigan...
TGTACGGACGTGGGGGCGTCGCGTACCTGCGATTGCACCGGAACGGGCGCGACGGGCACGAGCTGCGAAGTGGATATCGACGAGTGCGCCACGAACCCCTGCGTCCATGGGTCGTGCACGAACGGGAAGAACCAATACACCTGCAACTGTGGGAACACCGGCTACAAGGGTACCAACTGCGACGCCGATATCGACGAATGCGCGGACAATCCCTGCGATCCGCTCACGACCTGCTCGAACTCGGCTGGCGGCTTCAGCTGCGGCAACTGCCCTGCCGGTTACACGGGTACCGGGCTTTCGGGCTGCAATGACGTCAACGAGTGCAATTCGAACAACGGCGGCTGCGACCCGCTCACGAGCTGCACCAACAAAGCCGGCGGCCGCACCTGCGGTGCCTGCCCGAGCGGCTACAGCGGAACGGGTGCAACGGGTTGCACCGACATCGACGACTGCGCGGGCAGCCCGTGCAAGAACGGCGGCACCTGCAAGGACCTCGTCAACGACTTCAAGTGCACGTGCACGGGCGCCTGGAGCGGCTCGACGTGCCAGAACGCAACGCTCACCATCGACGCTTCAGCGCAAGGATACTACGGCGACGCCAGCTGGCTCCCTCCCACGACCGGCAATACGATTGCGGGCTGGAACGGCGGATATGGCGAGGCGTCCTACTTCATTTTCCCGATTCCGAGCTTCACGGGAACCGTGAGCTCCGTGACGCTCAAGCTCGAACACCAAGACTACGACTCGCCCGATACGAGCGAGATCGTCCAGGTGAACGACGTGAGCACGCCGGTCGCGACGTTGCTCAGCAACACGTCCCCGAGCCAAGCCATCTACCAAGATCTCGCGACCGGAACGCAGTACGGCAGCCTCACTGGCTGGTCGGCTGCCACCGTGGGCAGCATCCGCTCCTTTGCCTTGAGTGGCGGGCTCACGGCCGTATCGAACGCGCGGGGCACCAACTTCGCGATCGGTGTCTCCCTCACTAGCTTGAGTAGCGGTACCGTCGCTGAGCTCGTGAGCTTCAGCCAAAAATCGGATGTGCGTGTGCACCAGCTCCAAGTGGTCGTGACTCCGTGAGGCGCGCGCCGTCGCGAGCGGCGAGGCGAGGTATTCCGCCCGCTTCGCCTTAGTCAGCGCGCCTTGTGTGCGGCCGGGAGCGAAGGCCGCGGTGCGATGTCGGACGCGAGCGGCACCGAGGCGTGCAGGAAATCAGCGGCGCGTTCCAGCTCGGCAGGCGTGAGCACCTCGGCAATCCACTGCAGCATGGGTGCAGTCGCCTTGAAAGCGCGACGATCGACGTTGCCGGCCTCGCGAAACAGCCGCTCTACCTGCAGGTTGAGTATTCCGCTCGTGCCCGAGAGCAGCACGGCACTGCGACTGAAGTGCTTGTTGCCACGCCGGAGCAGGCCAATCAGAGCGTCACCCACCTCGGGCGGCATCACGCTCGTTGCGCGCCAATCGGCGCAGATGACGGACGTCGGCCCGGCCTTGGCGAAAGCTCCTTGCATCGCCCGCGTGAAGTCCGCGACGTCCTCGGGCGTGTTGAGCCAGTCGAGGCGCGCCTCCACGAGCCGCCCGACCCTGCACTCCGCGCTGAACTTCGCTTCCCTCGCCAGCATTGCCGCGACTACCACACTTATCGCATGTGGTAGTTTGCGTCAGCAGCGATCGGCCGCGCACCGTTTCGCACCTCCGCGCTGCTTTCGTCCGAGTGGCGCCTGGTGTGCGACACGCGCACCTCCCGAGCGTGCCAATGATCGCGAAGTTACACGCGACCGGCCGTTGATTTCCGGCTCGTGGGACGCGCGGCCTACTTTTCCAAGATGTGCTCGGTCACTCGGAGCCCGGTGTGGCGCCCGGGGATCTCGACGTGCGCGAGGAGCTCGTCCCCCGGACGCACGAGCGTGCTGTGGCGAACTTTGCCGTCGGCACCCATCAGGCGGACGTGCCAGTCGTTCTGCAGGAAGGCGTTCACGTAGACGCAGTCTTGCGGCTCCGCGGCGAGCTTCTCACCGTCGGGGGTGACGCCGCGCGCGGCCGCCTCGTGCGCCTCGATGGCCGCTCGCAACGCTGCCGGTACGTCGGCGAGCGCCACCTGCGCGCGAATGCACACGAGCGGCCGGCGCTCGATCTTGGCGCGCCCCACCGTCACCGGGCGCGCATTGCCGTGAAGATCCACGCACAGCACCTCGCTGCCCGCCTTCATCTCGCTCAAATAGAGGATTTGATCGTTCGGACCCCAGACGTACGAATGCACGCCGCCCGCGTTGACGCGAAATTCCCGCAGGTTCATGTGCGGCAAGTAGTGGTTCTCCGAGCACACGAAGAGGCCGCCCCAGCCCGTCGAGCCGACGAGCATCCCTTCCTCCGCCGTCATCATCGAGGTGGTGTCCACGCACACGCGGTGCCCGAGACCAGTGTGCAGCACTTCGACCACCCGAGCGGGCACGAGCGGCAGCGAGGTCGTCCGGACGTGGGCCACGTTGCGCGTCAGGCTTTCGACGGCGGCCGGATCGCGGGTGCGAAAGAGCACACCCACGCCGCGCTCGAGCGTGGCGAACGCGTTCAGCGATTGGTGGATGTCGCCCACGTGGCCGTCGAGGCCCTTGATGGGGACGCTGCGCAAAATACGCGTGTTTTTGTGCTCCGTTTTGGCGAGCAGGAGCTCGTAGGGGATGTACGTAGCGTGCTCGATGTCGACGACCACGAAGTCGTCGCCGCGCTCGCACACCGCGACGCCGCGCGGGAGGCCGCTTTCGAGATCGTGCACCTCGATGAGGAGGCCGGAGCGGCGACCGGCGGCGCTCGCGCGGGCGCGGAGCTGCTCGACGCTCGTCATGACCCAGGCGTCCGGCGGCAGGCGCTCGAATTCTTCGTCGCGTTCGATGAAGGCAATCGCCTGCTTGCCGGCCGGAACCGTGGGGAGCTCGGCCGGCAGCACGAGCACGGCCTCGCAATTGGAGCGTGCGACCGCGGTCCAGAGCTCGGGCTCCGAGGCGCCGCGGCCGTCGAACCACCAGGGTGCCTCCGCGGCGACGGGCGGCTCGACGCGCGGCGAGTGCTTGCCGTTCGTGGGGGCGTGGGGCTCTGAAACCAAGGTGGATTGGTCTTGCATGGTTCTTCCGTCGGAATGGGCCGCTCGCTAGAGCGGGTAGGGCAGGGAGTTCGGGACGATGGAGGAGTCGAGGATGGCGCGCCGTTCCCGGAACTTCAGCACGCCGCCTTCATGAACGAGCGTGTCCTCGAAGCGGCCCGCCATGAACAGGGTCGTGGCCTTGCCGTCGAAGGTCTCGAAGACGGCGAACGACGCTTCGCTCCGGAGCGGCTCGCCGCCGAGGACGTGCACGCCACTCACGATGCGCCGTTGCACCCGCGGCACGATGAACGAGCTCTTCTGCACCGCGGCGACCCGATCCTCGAGCATGCCGCGGCTCGTGCAGGACACGAACGCGAGCGGCCAGCCACGGTCGATGTTCTCCTTCGAATGAATTGAGTACGAGCATTCGCCGGCAAAGCAGGCGAGGAACGCCGAAAAATCGAGCGCGTCGAGCGCAGCGGAGCACGCCGTGTAAAGGACGTGCGCTTCGAAAAAAAGCTCGCGATCGTTCATGGCGCGCCTAAAGCTCCATCACGCGGCGATAGTGCTTGTAAAACGCGCGCACCGCCGTTTCCGTGATCACGAAGTCGGCCTCGTCCGTGCCCGAGCCGCCCGCCTCGACGCGGCAAACGCCGGGCGGCTTCGTGCTCACGCCGCGCTGGTTCAGCTGCCACACCTCGATGTCGTCGCCCGTGACGAGGCCGCCAGGGCCGAAGAAGTTGGCGTGCATCAGCCGCCGGCGGGTCATGTCGTCGTCGTCGCTCTCGTAGCCGAAGAAGGTCCAATGCACCTCGATCTGGTGCGGGCCGCGCGGCAGAGCGAGGCGGACGCCGAGCGAGTTGAGGTTCTGGTGGAAGGCGCAATTCGGCCACAGCGTCTGCATCGTTACGGTGTCTTCGTCCTCCGGGAATTCGCGCAAGGCGCTCAGGATCTTCGGCTCGGCGAGCTTCATGAAATCCTCGCGGTACACCTTCATCTGCGCCGCGATGCCGGCGTCGATCTCGTCGGCGCGGCTCTTTTGCAGCACCACCGGGCTTTGCTGCACGAGCGTGGAGCTACCGCCCGTTTCGTCGATCCGCACTTCCGTCCGCTGACCTGCACGCCAGATGCCGAACGTCGCGAAGAACACGTGGAGCAGCGTCGCGTGATACGGATCCTTGAAGTTCTCGATCAGCGTCTTCCAGTTCGTGTCGACGGTGTGGCGCATCTTGCCGAGCACGCGCAACGGGCGACCATCGAAAATGCGCTCGAAGAACGGGAGATTCGAAGGGCCGATGTACTCGGGGAACGGCGGCACGTCGCGGGAAAATGAGGCGAAGACCGCGCCGCGATGGGTCGTCACGGTGAGCCTGTCCAGGCCGTGCCGAGCGAGATCGAAGTCCGGGCCGAACCCACCCTGGCCGTCGACTCCGTTCTTGAAAGGCAAGCCCTGGAGCTTGCCTTTGAGGTCGAACGACCACTGATGGTACGGGCAAGCGAACGTCTTGGTGTTGCCGGCGTACGCCTGGCAGAGCTGCACTCCCTTGTGCGAGCAGCGGTTCACGAGCACCGAGATCTCGCCGTCCGCGGCGCGCGTCACGATGACCGGTGTCTCGGCCACGAAGCTCCGGATGAAGTCACCGGCGCGCGGGAGCTCGGCCTCGAGGGCCACGTAGTTCCAGGATTTCCCGTGGAAGATGCGGGCCAGCTCCTGCTCGTAGATGGTGTCGTCGGCGTAGACGGCGTGCGGGATGCGGGTCAGCCCCTCGCCCGGCCAAAGCGCGAGACTTTTCATGTGAGGACTCCCAGCTGACGCAGATCATCGACGCATTTTTCGAGAAAGCTCGCGCCGAGCACGGGGAACCGCGCGAGCTCGGGCGGCTCGAGGCGTGCCAGCGTGGCCGCGAGCCCGGAAGAATCCAGGCGCACGCCGCGACGCAGCGGGCGCTGCCAGCGGGGGGCGATGAGGAGCGGTGAGCGGCGGCGCCTATCGCCCTCGAGCGTCGAGAGACGTGCGCTGAACGTCTCGTACCAGCTCGCGTGGTCGGCGATGCGGGTGAGCTCGAAGCCACGGCTCGCGAGCACCGGCGCGAGCTCGTCCAGCGTGAAGCCGGCGGGGCTCGGCGGAGTGGCCAGATGGTGGATGTGCGTACCGGTTGCGCCTTTGCGCAGGCACAGCGCGGCGATCGCGCGCGCCGCGAAGTCGACCGGGACGCCATCGAAGGCGGCGCTTTCGGGCCCCGGCGTGTAAAACGAAGCCGGCGCCACGCCGCTGTCCACGAGCCCGCACGCCAAGCGACACAGGAAATCATCGGCGTTCACCTGCCCGCGGTAGCGCGGGTGCGCCATCACGTTGCTCGCGCGCACGAGGTCGACGGCGACGCCGAAGCGCGTGCCGAGCTCGGTCAGCAAGAGCTCACCGGCCCACTTGGTGCTCGCATAGCCGTAGCCGGGCGCGCCCGCGTGCCGCTCGCGTTCGGGCCAGAGCTCGCGCGCGGTCTCGTCCTCACGCACGGGATCCGCGTCGCCGCGGCCTTCGGCGATGCCCACCGACGATACGAAGCACACGCGCTTGCGCCGGCCGCGGAGCGCCAGGCGCGCGACCTCCAGCGTGCCGAGCACGTTGGGCTCGAACAGGTCGTCGTACCCGAGCGCGTGGTTCACGAGAGCGCCCGCATGCACGATCGCGTCCGCCTCCTCGGCCACGGCGCCGAGGCACGCCTCCGACAAGCCGAGCCCTGGCCGGAGCAGGTCGCCGGCCAGCACCATGAGGCGGCCCCGCTCGTAGAGCTCGACGAAACGCGCGACGAGCTCGGCATCCGTCGCGAAGGTGGCGCGCAGGCGCTCGCGCGCCCGCGTGTCGTCGCGCGCCCGGACGACGCAGATGACGCGCGCGACCTCGGGCCGGCTCGCCAGCTCGAGCAGCACGAAGCGCCCGAGAAAGCCGTTCGCGCCCGTGAGCAACACGACTCGGGGCGCTTCTTCCGACAGTGCCGCCGAACGAGCCGCTGCGCCCGCGAGCTCGACGGGGGAAAGCCAGTGCTCGAGCGCGAAATCGTCGGCTCGAAGCCGTTCCGCGTCCTGGGGCCGCGTGCTCCTTGCGCCCCCGCTTCCCTGCGCTTCGAGCGTTTGCAGAATGTCGCCGAGCGTCGCGGTGCGACCGAGCAGCAGCGCGACGGGCAAATGCACCTGCCATTGTCGCGCGAGGAGCGCCGACAATGCGACGGCGCTGATCGAATCGCCACCGAGCTCGCTGAACGTTCGACCGAACCAGGCGCTCTCCTCGGGCCCGAGGCTCAGCGTGGCGAGCAAGGCGTGCTCGAGCTTCACGGCGAGCGGCGCGTCCGGCGGTAGGTCGAGGAGCGCCTTCTGCCGCTCCTGGCGCTGCGCCTCGAGCTCCTCGTACAGCCCCTCGAGCGCCGCGCCGTAGCGCTCCTTCAGTCGGGCAGGGGAGAGCTTGTTGTTGGCCGCCACCAGGCCATTTTCGCGGCTGAACGGCACGAGCTCGACCAGGAACGCGCGCGGGATCTCCCACGGCTTGAGCGAGAGGGCCTGAGCGACGCGCGCGAGATCCTCCCGCAAGCACGTGCGGAGGAACCCGGGCTCCGGAGCTTCCTCACCGAGCCCGTGGCGCGCGCGGACCTCGGCGAGGTTTGGAACCAAGACGGCAAGGGGGTAGGCGCGATTCCCGTTCGCGTAGAGAAAAGCCTGCTTCACGAGCTTGCCGTGCGTCACGAAAGCGCTCTCGAGCTCGCTCAGGTTGACGAACTTGCCGTGGGCGAGCTTGAGCACCTGCGTCTTGCGCGCCAGAAAGCGCAGCGTCTCGCCCTGCCGCTGCTCGAAGATGTCCCCCGTGCGCAGGTACCCGTCTTCCGTGAACGTCGCGCGCGTCGCCTCTTCACTCGCGAAGTAGCCGGCAACCTGCCGGCGCGTCGTGAGCTCGAGCTCACCGCGCGGATAGGGCTCGTCGAGCGCCGAGAAGCCGAGCTCCGGCACGTCCACCAACCTGAAATCCAGCACGTTGTCGCGGCGGATCCGGCCGTCGAACAGGTAGCCCCCGAGCTCCGTCATGCCCATCAGGTTGTAGACGGGCACGCGGAAGCACGCGCGGAGGAAAGCAACCACCTCGGGCGCGATGGGAGCCGACGCGGACGTCGCGCAGAGCAGGCGATCGCCGAGGGTGCTGTGCCGCATCTCGGCCATCACTTCGGCGCGCGCGCGCCGATTGCGCTCCGGATCTTCCGACCAAGCGACGCGCCGCCCGACCTCGCTCGTGAAGTCCTCGTAAATCTGGTTGGCTACGCGCGGGACGAAGCCGATGAACGCAGGACGCGCCGCGCGAAAATCGGCGAAGAGGCGCGCGATGTCCCCGGAGGTGGCAAGGTAGGTGAGCCCGCCGCGCATGAGCGAGGCCGTGAGGAGCTCGTTCCCCATCTGGTGACCGAGCGGCGAGAAGACGAACGAGACCGGCAAGGGCAGCGGAAATCCAGGCAGGAACGGATAGCTTCGGGCGCGCCCGGGCAGCCACTTCTGCCGGTAAGCGCTTTCGAGAAACTGAGCGCCCTTCGGCGTGCCCGTGCTGCCCGACGTGTAGACCACGGTTCGTAGCGGGTTTTGCCCAGCGCGCGGAGCGGTGATGCGTGCCGGAGCGCCCGCGCCCCGTTCGACGACCGCGGCGAGCGTCGTGACGTTCACGTCTCGCCCCGGGTGAGCGCGAACGACCCCGGATGGCACGGGCCCCTCACCGAGTAGGATCACGGTTCTGACACTCGGCAGCTCGGGGAGCACCCGAGCAAGCGCCGGGAGCTCCGCCCGATCACACACGACGACGCGGGCGCGTGTCTCCTCGAGCGCGTGCAAGAGCGCGCCCGCGGGCAGGTTCGTCTGCAGCGGGACGGCGGTTGCGCCGACGTACACGGTGGCCACCTCCACCTGGAGGAACTCGGGACCTCCGTATGCGACGAGCGCGACGAAGTCGCCTTCTCCCACGAGCCGATCGCGCTGCCAGCCGGTGGCGAGTCGCTCGATCGCGGCCCACGTTTCGCCGAACGTGAGCGTCGTGAACGCCGCGGCGCCGTCCGGACGGAATGCGAGGGCGGGACGATCACGATAGAGCTCCGCGGCTTTAACCAAGAGCTCGACGCTCGACTCCACGCCCTCGAGCCGGGATAGGAGCGCGTCGTCGGCGACGCTCCGACGAAAGCTCGCGTCCTCCGCGAGGAGACGCTCCGCGCGCCGGAGTGACTCGCCGATCAACGCCGACTCGTCGGGGCTCGGTTCGATCGCCGCGCTCGACATCGCAGCCTAGCGCGACGCGACGCGCGGGTCGCGCGGTTGGGCGAAGTCCGACCCCGCGGGCTGAACGCCGGACCCTTCGCCGTAGCCGCGCGGGCGGAAGGCGGACAGCGAATCGCGCGGGAGCCCGGCCGTGCGCGCCTCGGACACGAGCTGCTCGTCCGCGAGCACGGCAAGCGCTTCTTCCAGGCTGAAACGCGAGTGAACCATGGAAGCGACGGCGCGAGCGATGCGCACCGGGTGCGCACTTTGGAAGATGTTGCGCCCGAACGTGACGCCGGCGGCACCGGCTTGCAACGCATCGTCGACGAAGCGCAGGAGCTCTTCGTCGCTCTCGAGCTTGGCACCGCCCGCCACGAAGACGGGAATGTCGACGTCCTCGAGCACGCGCTTGAAGCTCTCTCGTGTCCCCGTGTAGGGAACCTTGACGAGGTCCGCACCCACCTCCATGGCGATGCGAACCGCGTGGGCAACGTGCTGGGGCTCGGAAGACGCGGCACCAACCTCCGGCCGCGGATACATCATCGCGAGCAGCGGCACGCCCCAATGCTGGCAAGCCTGTGATACCGCCGCGAGGTCGACGAGCATCTGATTTTCACTATTGGCACCCAGATTCGCGTGCACCGACACGCCGTCGGCGCCGAGGCGCAAGGCGTGCTCCACCGTGCAAATCAGGCGTTTTTCGTTCGCTGAGGGCGAAAGCTGCGTCGCCCCCGACAGGTGAACGATGAGGCCGGGCCGGTGCGCACCCTCGAACAGTGGCATCAGCCGCTCGACCATGCCTTGATGCACGACGACCGCGTCGAGCGCGTCGCGCCCGACTCCGTTCAGGCGCTGGCCGATGCGCTCGAGCCCTGGCACCGGGCCCATCGTGAAGCCGTGATCGAGCGCCAGGATGGTGGCGCGCCGGTAAGTCGGATTCACGAGCCGACTCAAACGACCGCGCTTGCCCGAGCATGATGGCATGATCATCCTTCCCTAGCGCTTGCCATCCCGCCGGCAGCGCTCTCGTGTGGGCGCAAGCTAGCGTCGAGCCTCGAGGGCTGTCAATGCCGCCGGTGAACGTAGTTTTCTTGCATCACCCTGTTTTCAGGGTTGCATCTTCTTGAGCCGGCGGTCCGGTTGGCGTTGCGTGTCAGACTGGTGGCACGAACGACGCGCAACGACCGTTGCTTCGTAGCTGAATGATCTGCCTACGAATTCTGGCGGTCACTTTGCCGCGACGGTCTGAACCAGCCGCTCCTTCGCCCAAGGCGTGGGAACGAATTGACCGTCTTTCACGACGTTCACGGAGATGTACTCGCGAGTCAGGCCGGAGTGATCGGTCGGTGAATAGTGGTAGAGCCCGTTCGGCGTGAGAAGCGTCAGTTGCTCGAGCGCGGCTCGGATACCGTCGCGTTTCACGTTGCCTGCGTTCTTCGCCGCCTCGAACAGGAGCAAGCAGGCGCTGTAGCCGTCTTGCGCAAACTGCGGCGGCGCGTAGCCGTATTTTTGTTTGAAGGGCACCGCCATGCGGGAGATGACCTCCTTTTGCGCGCCGTCCGGCAGGTGGTCTCCCACGACGCCGATGGCGCTCTCGACCGTCACGCCTTCCGCCGCTTCGCCGACCGGCTCGAGCCAGAGCTTGCTCGCCTGCGACGGCGTCATGAAGAGGGGGATCTTGGGCTTGGTCGCGGCGTATTGTTTGGCCACGGTGACGCCCGACGGCCCCGTCCCCCAGAAGAGGAACGCGTCGGCGCCCGACCCCTTGAGGTGCGTGAAGATCGGGCTGAAGTCGCTCGTGCTCATCTCGAAGCTTTCGTCGCGGACGATCTCGACGCCGTACTTCTTCGCGAGCGCCTTGGTCGCCTCGTAGCCAGAAACGGCGTACGCGCCTTTCGTGTCGTGCGCGACGGCGATTTTCGAGATTTTCTTCGACTGCATGTACTCGAGATAGCGTTCGGCATACGCCGTAGACAGCGCAGGGATGACGAACCCATACGGGCGAATCGGCTTCACCTGCTCCTCTGCCGGGGTGAGCGAGAGGTACGGGATGCCGTCCTTGTCCGCGAGCGGCAGCGTCGCGAGCGCCGAGTTCGAGAACGCGGAGCCAATGATCGCGACCACGTTGGCCGCTTTGAGCTCGTTGTAGGCGACGACGGACTTGTCGGGCAGTGTCTGATCGTCGCGCGTGATGAGCGTGACCTTCTTGCCGAGGACGCCGCCTTGAGCATTGACCTGCTCGATGGCTAGCTCGACGGCCTTCTTGTCCTCGGTCCCGAGCGCGGAGAATTTGCCGGTCAGCGACGCAATCAGGCCGACCTGCACGGAATCGTCCGGCTTGGCGGTCGTTGCGGCGCTGCTTGCCGACGGTGCGGGCGCTTCGCTCGAATCCGCGCCCTTCTTGCAGCCCGCGGACAGGCCGGCGACCAACGTACAGAGGAGTGCCCTGCGGAGCGTGTTCATGAGTTCTTCGTCCCTTTCACGGGTTTCGGGTTCAGTCGCGTCGTTCGGCGATCAGGGATCGCCGACGATGACCCCGAGATAGAGCATGTTGCTCGGCTTCGTCGCGGCCGGCGCGGCGGCGAGCCAGGAGTCCCCGTGCCGGTAACCGAGGCCGAGGCGCGCGTACCAAGCGGCGATCAGGTAGCTCAGCTGCACGTCGATCACTTGCGAGGCCTTGGCGCCCGGCGGCTGGGCCAGCGCGCGCTGGTAGCGTGCGCTGATGCGAGGCTTCCCGATGCCGATCGGCTCGGGGAGCATGTACCCCGCCTCCACCAGCATGAAGTTCTTCCACGGGTTGTAGTCACCGATGAACTTCGTGTACTCGCCGATGAGCGAGGCGGTTCCGGCGTTGCCGATGTTCTTTTCGGCGGTCACGTCACCGTGCACGACCTGGTAGTCGTCGCGCTTCGGAGGCGGGGGCGCGGGCATGCCGGCAGCGGGCGGAGGCGCCGGTTGCTGAGCCGAGCCCCCCCGTTGGTATTCGGTACCGACGCCCGCGCTGATGAGGTCCTTGCTTCCGTAGTACGTCGCGCGATGAAACCAGTTCGGTTCGCCGTTCAAGAGGCTCACCTGGAGACGGGCGTTGAAGAGTGGATTCGACGGCGGGTGCGCTCCGGGATTCGGATTGTTCAGGTTGAACATGCCGACGTAGTATTTGATGTGCCCCTTGAGCGGCGCGCCCCAAATGCTCGTGCCGACGTCGCGACCGATTGGGCCCGCTTTGGGCAAGGCCGGAGGGCCAATCAGCGGAAAGAACCCTGGGAAGAAGAACTCGTCGACGCCCCATGGCCCGCTGGGCGCAAAGCGATCGACCACGACGAGCATCCTGCCGAGGTAGATGTTGAACTCGGGCATGGGCTCGAACCGAGCGATGAGATCGAGCGGCTCGACCGCCCCGGCCTGGCTCTCACCCGCGACGCCCTTGTAGGACATCTCGACGCTGACGAGCCACTTGAAGTAGCGATGCACCTGGCCCGACATGTACATGTCGGCCGTGATCTCTTGCCCCGGGACGTTCATCTGCTTGGGGGCTTGCGGATTCTGAAGCTTGAGCACCCCGCGGATGCGTCCTCCGTAGTCGATGTTCGGAATCGCGGGCGGGAAGACAGGCGCCATGGGCCCCTTCGGAACCCCGCCGTCGGGGATCAATGACGGAGGCGGCGGTCCGGGCGGCCCTCCAGGCGGCGGAGCCGGCGCTGGGCTCGGTGTCGCCTCGGGCGCGGCGGGAGGCGTCTCTGGTTTGGGTTGCGGCGCCGCGGCGGGCGGCGGCGCGTCCGTCGCGGGCGGTGGCGTTGCGGGCGTTGTTGCGGGCGCCGTCGCGGGCGGTGGTGCCGCAGGCGGTGACGCCGCGGGCGGTGACGCCGCGGGCGGTGACGCCGCGGGTGGCGACGGCTGAGCGATCGCAGTCGCTGCGAACGACAGCCCACCAGTAAGGAGCGCAGCCGGCAACACGCGTGTCAGAACCCCGCCTCGAAATCGACCCATGTGAATTCTCCTGCGTTGCACCGGCCCGAGTTGCTTCAATTCGGCCCGGGCGAGTGCCCAAAGTGCGCGTTGGCGTACGGCAGATGCCGCGCTGACCAACGCTGCAGGTACTTACTATAGTGGTCCTCGCCCTGTCTCCTATATTAACTTTTTCATATTCCGGTATCGCGTCGTCGCGGGCTCGAGCCCTGGAATAATGCCGTATGGCGCTACCCCTGGCGGCCGGCGGCACGATGAAATCTACTATAGTAGTTCTTGGATCGCCGGACGGATGGGGATTCGAGTTGGCACGATCGCTCCGATGACTTCGACGAAGAAGCGACCCCAGTCGAGAGGAGCCGCCAAGGCCGGCGGGGGGCGCGCCGCGCGCAAAGGCACCGCGACCATCGCCCGTCCTTCCGAACTGGCTCGGCCTGACCGTGCCGAGGAAAGCGCGCTCCACGTCGCGCTGGGGCAAAAGGTCCGACTCGCACGCGCGCGGCGCTTCATGACGCGCAAGGCGCTGGCCGCGGAGTCGGGGATTTCACTCGCCTACCTCGCGCGCGTGGAGGCGGGGACCGCAAACATCTCGCTCGGCCTGATGCAACGCCTGTCCCACGCCTTGAGCCTCCCGCTCGAGACGTTCCTCCCGTCGGGAGCTCCGCCGAACGCCGATTTCACCATGATCGTCGAGTTTCTGAAGCGCCAGTCGCCGGGGCGGCTCGCCGAGATCCGCCGCGAGCTTTACCAGGGGGAGGGGGAGGGCCGGCGCATCGCGCTGATCGGGATCCGTGGGGTCGGGAAATCGACCCTCGGGCCCCTCTTGGCGGAGCGGCTCGGCATCCCCTTCGTCGAGCTGGACCGCGAGGTCGAGAAGGAAGCGAACCTCGAGATCAACGAGATCTTCGCGTGCTACGGCCAACGCGGGTTCCGAGAAATCGAAAGAACCTGTCTCGAGCGCATCGTCGCCGAGTACTCGAACGTCGTGCTCGCGACGGGCGGTGGATTGGTCGCCGAAGCGGCGACGTACGAGCTCTTGCTCTCCGCGTTCTTTACGGTCTGGCTCAAGGCCAAGCCGCGCGTGATGTTCGAGCGAGTGCTCGCCCAACACGACGCGCGCATCGCGAGCCCCCAGCTTCGGGACGAGGCGATCGAGAACATCGGCCGCACACTCGATGCGCGACGCCCGCTCTACGAGCTCGCGCACGCGACGCTCGACACGAGCGGAAGGCCTCCCGCCAAGCTCGTTCGGGCGCTGCACGGCCTCTTACCCTTTGCCAAACGGGCCGCTGCGGCCGGCAGCGTCGGCGAATGAATCGCGTCCGCGAAGAAGCGGTGAGGTGAGGAGAGGTCATGTCAAAACACGCGTGGTTACTCGGGGCCGGTTTTCTCGTGGCTTGTCGCGGAGGCCCGGGCTCCGCGGTCGGCGCGCCGAGCGCTTCGGCAGTCGCTTCTGCGGCTCCGAGCGCTCCTTTGGCGGCGCCGAGCGCATCCCCGCACTTGGCCGGCAATCGCTTGGTGCTGCTCGGCACCAAGGGGGGCCCGCGCGTCGGCGCACCCGGTAGTCCGAGGAATCCGTCGACGTTGCTCGTCATAAACGACGTCCCCTACCTCGTCGATTGCGGATACGGGACGTCGTCTGCGCTCGTCGGCGCGGGCGTGCCGTTGAACAAGGTGCGCCACGTTTTCGTGACGCACCACCATTCCGACCACGATCTCGAGCTCGGGCCCGTCGTCTACAACGGCTGGGTCACTGGGCTCAAATCACGCGTCGACGTCTACGGCCCGCCCGGGACAGCGCAGATGTTCACGGACTTCCTCGCGTACATGCGCTTGGACCTCCGCGTTCGCACGGAAGACGAAGAGCGGCCGGAGCTGCGCGGGCTCGTCTTCGCTCATGACTTCGACGGTCCCGGCCAGGTCATGCAGAACGACGACGTGAAGGTGACGGCGACGCGCGTCGTGCATCCCCCGATCAGCGAGGCGTACGCGTATCGCTTCGAAACCAAAGACGTTTCGGTCGTGATCTCCGGAGACACGGCCTACGCGCCGGCCCTCGCCGATTTCGCGAAGGGCGCCGACATCTTGGTGCACGAGATCATGTCGCCCACGGGCATCGAGACGCTGCTGCGTCGCGTGCCGAATCCCGAAGCGCTCCGCAAGCACCTCCTCGCGAGCCATACCCAACCCGAAGAAGTCGGCAAGATCGCGGCATCGGCAGGAGTGAAGACGCTCGTGCTCACCCACTTCGTTCCCGGGGACGATCCCGCGCTCACGAGCGAGACCTGGACCGAGGGGGTCAGGAAGTATTTTGCAGGGCGCGTCGTCGTCGGCAAGGATGCACTGGAGCTCCCTCTGTCGAAGCCATGAGCCGGTTTCCGTCTCTCAGGCTCAGGCGTCGCCCCAGACTTCGCGCGCCGTCTCGACGATCAGACGGAGCTTCGCCCGCTGCGCGTCGACGGCGATGTTGTTGCCGTGAACGGTGCTCGAGAAGCCGCATTGCGGGCTCAAGGCCAGCTGCTCGAGCGGCGCGTAGCGCGACGCCTCGTCGATGCGGCGTTTCAGGTCGTCTTTCTTCTCGAGCGTCCCGAGCTTCGTCGTCACGAGACCGAGCACGACGAGCTTGCCCTTCGGCAAAAACCGTAGCGGCTTGAAGTCCCCGCTGCGTGCGTCGTCGTACTCGAGGAAGTAGGCATCGACGTCCATCTCGGACAAGAGCGCCTCGGCGACGGGCTCGTAGCTGCCCTGGGCGGCCCACGTGGACTTGAAATTGCCGCGGCAGAGGTGCACGGCAAGCTTCATCCCCTTCGGCTTGCGCGCGACGACGCGGTTGATGAAGCCGGCATAGCGATGCGGCAGCTCGTCGGGGTCGTCGCCGCGCGCGCGGGCGCCTTCACGCATCTTGTCGTCACACAAGTAAGCGAGGTTCGTGTCGTCCATCTGCACGTAGGTCGCGCCGGCGCCCGCGAGCGATGCGAGCTCCGCGCCGTAGGCGTCGGCGACGTCGTCGTAGAACTCCGGCTCGAGCTCCGGATAGTGCTCCTTGCTGATCCCGCCGCGGCCGCCGCGGAAGTGGAGCATCGTCGGCGAGGGGATGCTCACCTTCGGCGTCCGCGCGGTGACGCTCTTCAGGAACTGGAAGTCCGCGAGCTGGATGTCCTCCCGGTGCCGCACCTTGCCGACGACGCGCATCACCGGCGGCGCGAGCTCTTCCGAGCCGTCCGGCTTCTTCACCGTGATCGGCGGCTCGGTTTTCACGCCGTCGAGCCGCTCGAGAAAGTCGATGTGGAAGTAGGTCCGACGGAATTCCCCGTCGGTGATGCTCTGGAGGCCGGCGTCCTCCTGGAATTTCACGATCTCCCGGATGGCACGATCTTCGATCGCCCGGAGCTCGCCGGCGGTGAGCTCTCCCCGCGCTTTCTGCTCGCGGGCTTCGAGCAAGTAGGCGGGACGGAGGAAGCTGCCGACGTGGTCGGCGCGGAACGGCGGCGGTACGTGCTTTTGGGTCATGGCGTGCTCTCCCGGGACGTGGCGATGGGCGCATCGCGCTTGCGCGTGTCGAAGTCCGGTTGCAGGGCGTCGACGCAACGCGCCAGGACACGGCGGAAGTCGGCTGCCTGAGTGCGTGACAGGCCCGAGAGCAAAAGCGCCTCGATGTCGGACGTCGCGCGGTCACACTCGGCGAGGAGCTTGTGCCCCGCGGGAGTCAGGCTCGCACGCTGGATCCGGCCGTGGTCCGGAGCGGACTTGCGGACGATGAGCCTGCGCCTCTCGAGCGCAATCACGAGCTGATTCATGGCCTGCGCGCTCACGAGCGTGCGGCGCGCCAGCTGCGCCGAGGAGAGGCCTTCGCGGCGCGCGAGCACGCTGAGCGCCGTATATTCGGGCGTGGATACGCCGAGCTCAGCGAGGATCGCGTCGAAGCGCATGCGGATCCCGCGCTCCACCCATTTGACGAGGTAGCTCACGCGCGGAGCGGGGCCCGCGTCGTCAGTCATGATTGACAGCCGTAGCAGGTGCTGCGAGTCTATATCAAGTGGATTGATACGTCGCGGCGCGCCACGCTTCTGGTGCGACTTGCCGCGCGAAGAAAGTGAACGTGCTGTGACGACGGCCCCCTTCCGCCGGGCTCTGTTCGGTCCGGTCGACATCGAACGACGAGCGGGCGCGGACGGATCCGTCTTTTTGCGGTCGCGGGTGCCGCTCGACGACTACCCGCGCGTCCTCACGGACAGACTCGAAAAATGGGCCGAATTGCAGCCGAATCGGCCGTTCCTCGCGCGAAGGCCAGGTCCCGGAGCGCCGTTCCGGATCGTCACCTATGCCGAAGCCTGGCGCGAGACGCAGCGGCTCGGGCAGGCGCTCATCGACCGCGGACTCTCGGCGGAGCGACCCGTCGTGGTGCTCTCGGAGAACGGGCTCGAGCACGGCCTGCTGCTCTTGGCGGCGCTGCACGTCGGGGTCCCGTTCGCGCCGGTGTCGCCGGCGTACAGCTTGCTCTCCGAAGATCACGGCAAGCTGCGCCACGTGCTCGGCATCCTGACGCCGGGCCTCGTGCTCGTGTCGGACGGCCCCGCCTACGAGCGCGCCGTGCGAGCGGTGCTGCCCGACGACGTCGAAGTCGCGGTGACGGGCCGTGGTTTCGAGCGGCGCGCCTTCACGCCGTTCGCGTCCCTCGGTTGCGAGCCGACGCCGCTCGTGGCGGCGCGCCACGGCGCCGTCGCGCCGGACGACATTGCGAAGATCCTTTTCACGTCGGGCTCCACGGGCCGGCCGAAGGGCGTCATCAACACCCACCGGATGCTGTGCAGCAATCTCCGGCAGATCATGCAGACCTTCCCGTGCATCGCGGAGGAGACCCTCACGCTGGTCGACTGGCTGCCGTGGCATCATACCTTCGGCGGCAATCACAACTTCGGGCTCGTCCTCGAGAACGGCGGCACGCTCTACATCGACGACGGCAACCCGACGCCGCAGGGCATCGCCGCGACGGTCGAGAACCTGCGGGAGATCGCCCCGACCGTGTACTTCAACGTTCCCAAGGGGTTCATCGAGCTCTTGCCGCATCTCGAGCGCGACGTGGCCCTTCGCGAGCGGTTCTATTCGCGCTTGCGGCTCCTCTTCTACGCCGGGGCGGGCCTCGCGCAGCCGGTTTGGGACGGACTTCAGCGCCTCGCTGTAGAGACCACGGGGGAGCGCATCGTCATCACCTCCGGGCTCGGCTGCACGGAGGCGAGCCCGTCGGCGCTCTTCGCGCACTGGCAAGAGACGTGGTCGGGCCTCCTCGGTGTGCCGGTCCCGGGGCTCGAGCTCAAGCTCGCCCGCGTCGGACAGAAGCTCGAGGCGCGCTATCGCGGACCGAACATCACCCCCGGATATTTCCGGGCGCCCGAGGAGACAGCGGCGGCATTCGACGAGGAAGGCTTCTACAAGACCGGGGACGCGCTCCGCTTCGTCGACGAGCAGGACCCGAACCGCGGCATGCTGTTCGACGGCAGGATCGCCGAGGACTTCAAGCTGAGCACCGGGACCTGGGTGAGCTTCGGGACGCTCCGCGCCGCGGTCCTCGACGCCTGCGCGCCGCTCGTCGGGGACGCGGTGCTGACGGGGCTCGACCGGGACTACGTCGGCGCCGTCTTGTTTCCGTCCTTGCCTGCCTGCCGAAGCCTCGCCGGGCTCCCGCACACCGTCGCTCCCGCGGAGATTGTTGCGCACCCGAAGGTGCGCGAACGGCTCCGCGAAGCGCTCTCCGTCCGGTTCGGTCAGGTGCGGGGCAGCGCGGGGCGCATCGCCAGGGCGACGTTGACGGCCGTCCCACCGTCGCTCGACGCCGGCGAAATCACCGACAAGGGCTCCTTGAATCAGCGCGCGGTGCTCGATCATCGCGCGGAGCTAGTGGATTCTCTGTACGAGGACTCTCCCGGCGCGCACGTCATCCGGATCGGAGAGGGGTGAACCCCATGAAGCCCATGAACATCGACGAGCTGGTCGCCTTCGACGTCCACACGCACGCCGAGGTCTCGTGCCGGCAGCCGGCCGACGAGTACGGGCGCGAATTCGACGAGGCCGCGATGAAGTACTTCAAATCGGCGGCTCGCCCGACGATCGCGGAAACCATCGAATACTACCGCACACGCAAGATGGGATTCGTCATGTTCGCGGTCGATGCGGAGTTCGAGATGGGCCGCCGCCGGATCCCGAACGAAGAGGTCGCGGAAGCGGCCGCCGAGAACCCCGACGTCATGCTCGCGTTCGCCAGCATCGATCCGCACAAAGGCCGCTTCGGCGTGCGTGAGGCGCGCCGTCTGATCGCCGATTTCGGCGTCCGCGGCTTCAAGTTCCACCCCACGGCACAGGGCTTTTTCCCGAACGACCGCATGGCGTACCCGCTCTACGAGGCGATCGCCGAGGCCAAGCTTCCCGCCATTTTCCACAGCGGTCACTCCGGCATCGGAACCGGTCTGCGCGGCGGCGGCGGCCTTCGCCTCAAATACTCCAATCCGATCCACATCGACGACGTGGCGGTCGACTTTCCCGACATGCCCATCATCATCGCCCACCCCTCGTGGCCGTGGCAGTCGGAAGCGCTGTCCGTCTGTCTACACAAGCCCAACGTCTACATCGACCTGTCCGGCTGGTCGCCGAAGTACTTCTCTCCAGAGCTCGTGCAACACGCGAACACCCAGCTCAAGCGGAAGCTACTCTTCGGATCGGACTTCCCGCTCATCACCCCGGATCGCTGGATCGAAGACTTCAAGCAGGCCGGATTCCGGCCCGAGGTGGAGCCGCTGATCTTGAAGGAAAACGCGAGCGGCCTCCTGGGGCTCAGGGGGCAGGGCGGCGCGGGATGACTCGGGCTCGGATTGGGGTCATGACCTACTTGGTCGACTCCTCCGTTTCGTAGGCGCGCTCATCGACCCGCTTGGTCGTCGTGCCGTCGTTGTCCTCGCTCTCTCTTTCCTCTTCGGCAGACCAGGTGCTCGGTTGCTCGCTGTAGAGGTCGGCCGCCTTCACGTACTGGCCTTCCCCAACGGCGCACATCACCATGGCCGCAGCCGCAGCCGCGGCGCCACCGATGATCAACCCGGTCGACGTGCCTTCGCTCATTTCGTTACCGCTCGCCTTGGCTCCAATGCCGACCCCGAGTGTGATACCCCCAGCGACGCCCAGGACCCTCGAGCCGATATCGAGCACTTGGCCCACGGTTGCGGCCGAGCTGCTCTTCTCGTTGTTCGCGAGACGGTGCAGCGCGTCGCTCCGATTCACGCGCTGACCGCCCTGTGTGAATTGCGTGATCAGAAAGCAATAGCCGGGCTCCGCCTGCATGGGCACGCCGGAACGCACTCTCGCCGTCGTCCCTGCACACGCCGTGAGTCCCAGCATGCATCCCACCGCCAGCAGATTGCACGGAATGACGCGCATGCCGCAATTACTACACCGATGCTCCGGCGGTGTCACTCATCGTCGAGGCCGCGCGCCGCCGCTGTCGTACTCGTGCAAACGGACATCGGCGGGCACTCCTTCATGCGTTCATTTCCTGGCGTTGCTGTTCTGAGCTAAAGTGCCTTGCGATGGGCCGGCGAGCTTTGGTGGTGCGGCCGTGGGCGATCCTCGGCGCGCTTTGGGTTGGCCTCGTGCCGCATCAGGCTCGTGCGCTTCAGCCGGGCGTGCCGCGCGCCAACGAGGCTACTTCCGATATGGAGCGGACGCTCGAGCTGGCGCGCGGCGGAGGCAAACGAGAACCCGCACTTTTTCGCCAGCATGAGGGGCTCTGCAAGAGCGGTGACCAACACGCCTGCGTCGAGCTCGGGCTGGACTACGAATTCGGCGCGGGGGTCGAGGCGAGCATGGACAAGGCCATCGAGCTCCTCGACGGAGCGTGCGCGCAGAAGGTCGCCCTCGGGTGCGCGCACGCCGGCTGGACGCGCATCTTCGCAGGGCGCGACCAGGAGCTGCCACGAGCGCGCGAGCTCTTCGATGCCTCGTGCAAACAACGCGTCGCTGTCGGCTGTGTCGGTGTAGGAGCGGTGGCACTCGCGGGAGTCGGCGAGCCCCGTAACCCGGCACGCGCTGCGCGTTTCTTTCGGCGCGCTTGCGACGCGCGTGACCCGGCCGGCTGTCGTGCGCTCGGCTTGCTCCTGGACGTAGGAGACGGTGTGTCTCGGGATTCGGCGGCAGCGGCGCGGCTCTTCGAGCGCGCCTGCAAGGACGGCGACCCCCGCGCGTGCAACGAGCTGGGCGGGCTCTACTACAATGGTCGTGGCGTTGCGAAGGATCGGGACAAGAGTACCGTTCTTTGGCAGCAGTCCTGCGAGAGAGGGAGTGGCGCGGGGTGCGCGAGTGTTGGCCGTGATCTCATGGGCAAAGGCAGCCAGCCTCAGGCTCGTGCGTTTTTCGAGCTCGCTTGTTCCAAGTACAACGGCGGTGGCTGTGCCGCGCTCGGCTATTGGCACCAAACCCTCGGGTCCGCCGCCGACGCGCTCGAACCCTTTGCACGCGCCTGCAACCTCTACAACCGGACTGGCTGCGTGTACCTCGGCATCATGTACCTCGAGGGCAAAGGCGTGCGGAAGGACCGGGCCTCGGCCGTCGCGGCGTTCGAGCGCAGCTGCTCGAGAGAGGAGCCCGTGGGCTGCTTCAACTGGGGCATCGCCTTGCACGAAGAAGGCAAGCTCGAGGCAGCGGCCAGGGCGTTTCAAGTCGGGTGTGACTACGGCTACATGGAGGCCTGCACCGAAGTCGGCATCCGCGCGGCGAATGGTCGGGGCATGCCGATGGATCGCGAGGTCGCGGCCAGAATTTGGAAGAAGAGCTGCGGCGCCAACGACGGAGCGGGTTGCCGCGAGCTCGGCGTCGCCTACGCGCACGCCATGGGCGTGAAGTTCGAACCGGCCCAAGCGCTCGAGCTGTACCGAAAGGCGTGCAGTCTCGACGATGCGCTCGGGTGCGTCTGGTTCGCCAACGCACTGGCCGACGGGTTTGGAGTCAAGAAGGACCAGGATCGCGCGCTCGCGTTCTATCTCGAGTTCTGTCGAGAGAACGTCATCGAAGCGTGCACGAGCCTCGGCGCTGCCTACCAGTACGGCCAGGGACTGCCCGTCAATCGCACGCGCGCAGCGGAGCTTTTTGCGCGCTCCTGCAGCGCCGGTGACGGCTACGCCTGCTTCCGCGCCGCAGCCATCGACGAGGACGCGTCGGGCCTGTTCAGGGATCCGAAGCAGGCGCTGGCTTATCTCGACAAAGGCTGCAAGCTCGGTGCGTCGGACGCCTGCAACGAGCTCGCTTCTTCGTACGAGTTCGGAACCGGTGGAGCGAAGGACGGGATGCGGGCCGTCGCGTTGTACGAGCACGCTTGTGGCCAAGGGAACCCGACGGCGTGCTCGAACCTCGGCAGGCTGAAAATGAAGGGTGATATCGTGAAGCTCGACGTCGCGGGAGCTCGCGCGCTGACGGAGAAGGCCTGCAGCGCCGGTTCGCACGATGGGTGCTTTCGCTTCGGTGCGCTACTCGGACTGGGCGTGGGAGGCCCGAAGGATCTCCCGCGCGCCAAAGTGCTGGTCAAACAGGCGTGCGATCACGGCATCGCGGATGCTTGCGAGGTATTGGGCAAGCTCTCCATGCTGCCGCCGTGACCGTTCGCGCCTAGTGGCCCTGACTCCGCGAGCTTACTTGCACTTGAAGCTCTCTGCCCGCTCGCTGTCACCGTGCTTGTAGACGGCGACCTTCGGGTAGGGGCAGAGCGGCCTGGTGCGATCGGGCGACCAGGTGGGCGGTACCTCGAGATTGGGCCCGCCGGGATTCGCCGGTCCGCGCGCGGAGGCGATCACCTGCTTCGGCTCCTCGCCCTCTTCGACCCAGCGCACGAGCGGGGTCAGAAGGTCGAATTGGTCCGTCGCGGGACCGCCGGCGCAGTGGTTCATGCCGGGAACCAGGTAGAGCTGTGCCTGCTTCTGGGCTTGGTGACTCAAGCCGTCATACCAAGCCGCCGTGTCGTCGGCCGAGAAGATCGGGTCGCTGACTCCCTGGTAGACGAGCATGCGCTTGTCGCTATGTCGGAGTCCGCTGAGTGTCAGATCCGGCGGCACCGTGAATGACTGGCCTGATTCAGTGTAGGTCGCGTCGGTTGCAAACGTCGACGCCAGCATCTGATCGACATTTCCCGTCAGCGCGAACAGCGGAGGAATGAAGGGCGGGGGAATGAAGGGATTGGCGGGCGGGGTGCCGAAGACGGTGCCAACGGCGACCGAATCGAGGATCAACGGCGAGATGAAATCCCAGAACGCCGTGTCGAACGCCGCGTGTCCGCTGTCGAAAGGGAAGCTCGAGTAGAGGGGCTCCCCAGCGGCGGTGGTGCCGCCCGCGAAGATGTTGCCGAGGGCGAGCTTCAGCTCGGCCGTGAGGCAGGTGCCGTCGCGCGGGCCCGTGCAAGTCGGCACGTCGCGATCGAGATCGAACGCGCTCTGGCAGGCGTGCGTCTTCTGGACCAGGCCGTCAGTTAGGCCGTCGAGGGCATCACAACGCTCGAGCACCTTGTTGGACAGGAGCTGGTGCTCGGCGGCGGTGAAGGCGGCCGAAAGGTCCGGTAAGCCCGCGAAGGGGCCGCCAGGGATCACGGCTCCGCCGGCAAGGGGAGCGTATTGTTGCGCACCGTAGATGCTGGCCACGGCTGCACTCGGCAGGTGGAAACCGGGCGAGCCCACCAGGTATCCGTCATACTCGTCCGAATAGCGCGCGGCCGCGACCATCACATGGCGACCGCCATTCGAGCAGCCGCCGATGTAGGAGTACTTCGGAAGCTTGCCGTAGGCGTCCTTCAGCACCTGCTTGGCCATCGGTGTGAGCGCGCCGACCGCCTGGTAGCCGTAGTCGAGGCGCGCCTGGGGATCGAGACCGAAGAAGGGCTGCGCGGCGTTGTGCCCCGCGTCGGAGCTCAGCACTGCGAAGCCCTGCAAGAGCGCACTCGTCAGCGGTCCGCCGCCGCTCGTGTTGCCCGTCGCCGGGATCACGTTTCCGTCGAGACCGCCGTTGCCCTGGTAGAAGAAGCGGCGATTCCAGCTCAGGGGCAGGCGCAGCTCGAAGCCGATAGCGTAGGTTTGGCCGTCGGCCGCGCTCACGCGCTCGTTCATCTTGCCCGTCAACAGGCAGTGGGCAGGAATGGCCTGGCCCGCCAGCGTGAGCGCTCCCTCGGGAACGCTGGTCGAGGAAGTGAAGACGGTGCCGGGATACTGCAACTGGGCGGCAAGCTCCTCACAGTTGTCGAGCGCGACACCGCGATGATGCGCCGCTTGCTCGGTCGCCGCCGGCTCGACTTGATCCGTATCCCCCGCGCTGTCGACGCCGGCCGCGCCACCGCAGCCCGGCAACACGCAAAGGATGAACGCCTGCAATCCCCGATGGTTCTTTGATTTCATGGCTCCCTCACCTCGCTTGGCAGCGCGCCTGAGCGTCATGGTCATTTACCCAAAGTGAGCGCAAGAATGTGCGCTCGCCCATCCGATCAGTATGCGGCTTTCACGCGCCAATTTGCAATATGGGCAGCCTGGCCCATAGGCGCCTCACCGAGCGCTACGCCCCACCTCTAACGAGTCACTCGCACGCACCGCGCAGAGCGCGAGCAGGACGATGAGGTGCGCCGTCATGCGACATGTCGCACATGACTACGCCGAGCGTCGTCAAACCTTTTGCGCATCGAGTCGCGTTGTGCTCTTGTGCGGCGCGAGTTCGGTTGACGCGGACTCGCCAGGGGTCCGTCGATGCGCAAACCAGAGGCAAGGTTGAAATGCGTTTGCTGAAGAGGTCGTTGCGCGGCTTCGTGCCGCTCGTGGCGGGGCTCGCCGCCGTGGCTTGCGTCGATTCCGACCATCCCTGCGGGGACAACCGCGAGCTCGACGACGCCACGGGCGTGTGTGTCTGCCCGGCGGGCATGGTCGACCAGGGCGGCGACTGTGTTAAAATGCCCCCGCCGGCGACGGGGCTAGGCCTCGCCTGTCAGGACGCGGCGTCGTGCACCGACCCTGCATTCCCCGACTGCCACACACTCGAGGACGGGTCGGGCTACTGCACGAAGAACGATTGCGCCTCCAACGCCGACTGCGGGAAGGACTTCCGCTGCGCGCTCGAGGAAACGCCGCCCTATTGCCACGCCCCTCCCACCGGACAAGGCGTCGCGTGCGAGAGCGACGACGACTGCAAGGACTTCGAGGCGACGTTCTGCTCGGTCGGGAACCCCGCGGGAGTCGTCTGCCTGGTGCGCGACTGTGTGGACAACACGACCTGCACCCCCGGTTACAGCTGCGTCGATCTTGGTTCGTTCGTGCCCGGCCTGCCCAAGGCATGCCTCCCTCCAATGTGAGCCAGTCACGAAAATGCTGAAGCGTCTCATTCTCGCTCCTCGGGTTGGCACCTTCCTCGCCGCCAGCGCGGTCGCGTTCTCGGCACGAGCCCAGGCGCCCACCCCCGCCGGTCCGGCGCCGGCTCCAACGACGACGGTCACTCCAGCCGCCGAGGCTCCGCCACCTTCGACCCCCGCGGCTCCCGCCGCGCCGACGGCTAGCGCCGGCGCAGCGACTCCGACTCCGGTCGCGCCCCCGGCCGC
>Ga0070682_100000487_pt1 | contig 24879 bp, 22 predicted proteins | sample KBSC63LmetaG_FD_64668 | JGI IMG/M metagenome (GOLD analysis project Ga0070682, IMG submission 64668) | Corn rhizosphere microbial communities from Kellogg Biological Station, Michigan, USA - KBS C6-3L metaG | ecosystem: Host-associated > Plants > Roots > Rhizosphere | place: USA: Michigan...
TGCCATCTGTTTTAGATAATTATAAAAAACCAAAAGATAATTTGCGAGTAAGACCATGTTATTAACCCAAAATCCCTAAACAATATGAATTTTAAAACTAAAATAGTTATAATTTTATTATCCTCTTCATTACTTACGAATTGTAAGGAGGAAATGAAAAAATGTGTAAGTCAATCTACCGATACTAATGTAAAACTATATAATGATTTAACAGATCAGTTGATACCTTATTTTTTTCGAGAAGATTATTTAGGTGAAAAAAGATATTTTGATAGTTTAAGAGTTCATAATGAGGATTTATATATCGAAGAGAAGACAAAAGCGCACAACGAAATTTTTAATCATCCTGAAAAATTTTGCAATTTGTATATAGATTCTACTAAAAGTACAAATACATATTTTGCTACAAGTAGTAAAAACTTTATTACAGGTCATCCCGAAGCTCATATAAATGACATAAAAAGTAGGAAGGAGCTTTTAAAAGAATTTTCCAGTAATACAGATATTATTAAAAAATTAAGTACACGAAGTTCTATAAAAGCAAATCAATTTAATTTGTGTACCGCAAAAGTCCTGGATCTGGCAGAGTATGATAAACATACAAATGAATGTGAGATAGGTGTTGTCTATTTTTCAGAGATTGTATTTGATCCTTCTAAAAAAAGAGCATTAGTTTTTGTTGACCATCGTATAAAAAAAGATTATTACGGGAGAAATGCTGTATTTAAACTAAGATTGCATGATAATTATTGGGAAATAGAAGATTTTACGTTAGTGTCAACTTCCTAATTTCCGGCTCCTGCTCCGCAAAGTCTCCCGACTTTGAGGTGGGAAAAAAATCAAATAACTTAATTTGATAGTATAAAAAACCTCGCAAAATGCGAGGTTTTTTAATTAAACAAGCCCACTAATCCCTATATTTGCCCTATGAAACGATTAATGCTGCTGTACGTACTTTTCCCCGTATTCCTATTCTCACAGACAACCGGAAAAGTGATTAAAATTTCAGACGGAGATACCATTACTTTACTGTTAAAAGGAAACCAGCAAAAAAAAATCAGGCTGGCTGAAGTCGATTGTCCGGAAAGTGGACAGGCATTCGGGAAAAATGCGAAACAGTTTACTTCTGCCCAGGTATTCGGGAAAACGGTAAGCTTTGTAGAAACCACTACAGACCGCTATGGAAGATCTATTGCAAAGGTTTATTATGATGATGGAAAATACCTTTCCAAAGAGCTTATCAGAGCAGGAATGGGATGGTGGTATTTTTCTTACTCCAAAGATGCTTCTTTAGGTAAAATTCAGGAAAATGCACAATATAGAAAAGTAGGTCTCTGGCAGGATGTGAATGCGGTTGCACCCTGGGATTACCGTAAAATGAAGCGTGAGCTTAGAAATAATAAGAAAATTGAGGCCGCCAAAACCGGAACAAAAATAAAAACAAAAACAGTAGCGTAAATATTGGGCAAGGAAGCGTGAAGATGGGAGAGGAAAGTTAATTGATATCTATCGATTGACATTGTATGAACTTCTATTATCCAGCTCCCTGCTTCCAGCAATTTTCACCCTCCTTTCTTCTTTACAAAAAGATAAAAACTTATAGCCATAAAAATAAAAATGGCAGCAATGTTACAATAATCCATTCTTTCAAAAACAATATTTTCGTTCATGAAGTTTTCCATTGATTTGTAGCCTCCGGTGTAAATCAGAAAATCAGCAAATGATTTTTGATGGATAATCGTTGCAAAGAGCAGCATGAATACCCCGAACCCGATAGGATAAATGAAGTTTTTAAATAGGAGACTTAAAGTCAATTGTACCATCGCAATCGCAGAAAGCGTAATGAAAAACTTCAGAAAGATATAAAATATCACTTCCCTGAAATCATAGTTCTGGAATCCAAGCTGTGGAAAGGCAATCCCAAGAAGATATCCGCTCAGCAAAAACATGAGGTAAGAAAAAAGCACAGAAAAGAAAACTGTGATCTGGATAAACAGAGCTTTTGACAGAAATATTTTGGTCTTTGAAACCGGAAGGGTAAAAAGAATTTTATAATTATTATTCCGGTATTCCACATCACAACAGGCGTGTACGAAAAGCGATACCAGAATAGGGTAGAGAAGATAGAAAAACATAAATACAGTTTTTCCCAATGACATTTTCCAGGGATTTACTGTTCCCTCAAATTCTTCTACTCCGGAACGGAGCACATCATACACCATGTACAGATCAATCGCAAAGATGATTAAAACAGGAAGCAGCAGAATCCCGAAAATCTCTTTGTTTTTAGAGAGTTTATACTGCTCGGATGAAAAAGCTTTTAAGAAAGTATTGGTATTAGTCATGTTTTTTAGAAATTAAATTAATGAAGATCTGCTCAAGATTCGTGCTTTGAGACTCTATGTCATAAATCTCAATTCCGTTTTGGATCAGCGTTGTGAGAAGTCCGTTGAATTCTTTATCATCGTTGATTTTTACTGAAATTTTGTTCGTATTGTTCAGTGTTGCGGAAAAAGTGTCTTGCAGTAGAGATAATGCCTTTTCAACAGGATTAACTTTTAAAACAACCTCTTTTTCCATATTGCTTAAAAGTTCATTCTTTGTCCCCTGAAAAATCATTTGTCCGCCTTCAATAATTCCGATGTGGGTTGCCGTTTTTTCAAGCTCGCTCAAAATATGACTTGAAAGAAATATCGTTTTTCCCTGCTCATTCAAATGCTGGAAAAGTTTTCTCATTTCAAAAATTCCCTGAGGATCAAGTCCGTTGAGTGGTTCATCCAGAATCAGAACTTTTGGATCATGAAAAATAGCCATCGCAATTCCCAGACGCTGTTTCATTCCCATTGATAGAGCTGTAGCCTTTTTCTTTTTTTCATTATGAAGATCTACCAGTTCCAGCACCTCATCAATCCTTTTGTTCCCTTTGCCATAGATAATATCAAGGTATTTAAGGTTTTCAAAGACGGTAAGTTTGGTATAAAAACAAGGAGATTCAATCAGATTCCCTGTACTGGCAAGAATCTCTGTCCGGTTCTGCTGTAAGCTTTTATTTTGAATAAAAATATTGTCTGCCGATGATTCCAAAAGTCCCAGAAGAAGTTTAATCGTAGTTGATTTTCCCGCGCCGTTTCTTCCCAGATAGCCGTAAATGCTGCCTTCAGGAATATTGAGGTTGATATTGTTCAGAATAGTTTTAGAACCTATGGTATAACTGAGGTTTCTAGTAGTAATGCTTTCCATTATTCGTGAGAGGTTAAAAAAGTATTGTTGTCTATGTAAAATATTCCGTCAAAAAACCGGCTCCAGACCTTTTTCTGATCTGTTCCCTGGTTGATGGTGGATACAAACTCTTTCTTCAGCACAGAGCTTTCCGGAATACTTCTGAGATCGATAAAAAAATAGGGTGTTTTCGTTGCATGAAATGTATTTTCGATGGCAAGCTTTCCAGGCCTATCCATAGGAGTTCCGGCTTTATTATCTTTAGCATAGGACGAAAAATCAACCATATAAGAAGTCTTTCCGTATTTACTTTTGATATAAGCGCCCAGAGGTAAATAATCTTTGCTGTAACGGCTTGTGAAAGTATGGAGGTTTGCACACCACACAATAATCTTTTGTCTCTGGTACACAGAATCAATCTGATGAATAAGATTTCTGGCCATCAGAGAGTCTCTGAACTGCATACTTTGCATAGATCCCGGTTCATATTTCCATGTTTTATCGAAATTGTTTCTCATATCATGTAAATACCGGGTATAGATTCTGTTTTCAGTCGTCTTTTCAAGCTTTGAAACCACCTGTTCCAGTCGGGTGATCTCATTGAGGAAGTCTTTTTTCTGATTTCCGGGTAAAATTCTTCCGGCAAATCCTTTATACATAAAGTTAGAGATCTGATTAAGATTTTTGTTTAAAAGAGGAAATCGCTTAATGTCAATCGAATTTTTACTTAAAAAATCCTTCAAAAGCTTACCACGTCTGTCATACAGCTCTATTCCGGAAAATTGAATGTCAAACCCGCCCAATTCTATCGGACTAGCTGAGGTTTTCGTTTTCTGATAATAGTTGATCAGAGGCTGAGTTTCCCTGTTGTCCCACCAGAAATCGAAAAGTCCCAATCCTCCTATAGAAGCGGAAGGAACTTTAAGGCTGTGGTTTTTCATTTCCTCATTCATTACCCATGTATCATATTGTCCGGTTTCATACAATACAACGTTATACCCCAGATTTTCGTGGAGATATTTGATGAGTCTGCTTTTGGCCTGCATCGTAGCCCCGTCGCTATGGACGTTTTCTCCCAGCATGACAATCCTGTTGTCTTTAAGCACCGTATCCAGAACCTTCAGATCACTGTTGTCTGTGTATTCCATAGAAATACTTTTTATAGGATGTTTATATTGCTGGACTTGTTTCAGAAGTTCCTGTTTATCTTTTTCAGGGATATCTTTAAAAACAATTTTATTCAGGAGTAAAACCGCAATTACAGAAATTATAAAAATGTAAAGTATTTTTTTCATCCATTCAAAATTATACAGTTGCCAAATGTCTGTTCATTTTCTTATTTGGTTTTAAATTTAATAAAAAATAAAAGCTTTATGTAAAACTGTTTACTGTTTTGTCGAAAATAATGCCGGAAGGAAAAGGATGTCAATTCGTCTTATTTTTCCTTATGTCGGGAAATATATAATGGGGATGAATCTGAAAAAATAAAACTGTCTCAATTTTTAAGACAGTTTTTTTAGTTTAAAATTAAGAGAGTATAAAATGTTTCCGATGTTAGTAGTCGTATTTGTGCTGTCTGCTTTAGTAGTGTATTATAGATTCATAAACCTAATCTAATGGTAATTCTATTATTGTTATAGGTTCAATTCCTTGGAGGCTTATATTGCCAAAAGCGTCACTTAAAATGTGGCGTTTTTTTATTGATAAAAACAGAGGATTTTTTTAACGTTGTCTCTTTAGTGAGCGCGAAAGGATTCGAATCTTTGCCGTCCCGATTGAAATCGGGATGCTCTATCCTGTTTTATTCATTAACGTTGTTGGATTGTAAACTAAGATGTGTAACCTTCTAAAAGCAAAAAACCTCACAATAAAATTGTGAGGTTTTTGTGAGCGCGAAAGGATTCGAACCTTTGACCGTCTGCTTAGAAGGCAGATGCTCTATCCAGCTGAGCTACGCACCCATTAAGTAGTTTTGAGAAAACTACTAAAACAGTCGGGGCGGCAGGATTCGAACCTGCGACCTCCTGGTCCCAAACCAGGCGCGATGACCGGACTACGCTACGCCCCGAATATATAAATGAGCGGAGGGTAAGGGATTCGAACCCTTGCGACACTTTCGCGTCGACAGTTTAGCAAACTGCTCCATTAACCACTCTGGCAACCCTCCGTTTTTGTTTATTTTTTAATGATCGTTGTTCCGTTATTGCGAGTGCAAATATAGAACAGATTTCTTTATTTACCAAATAAAATTCAAGAAAATTTTGTGTATTTTTGAAGTAATAAATCATCCAAAAACCAAACTGATGCGTAAGACATTATATATCATCGGATTAAGCACTTTTGTTTTTTCATGTACTTCTCAGCAAAATGTGAAAAAAAATACTTACAAACCGAAAACCCCAATAACACAGGCGAAACCAACGGTTCAGACAACCCCTCAGGTTGCTCCGAAACCAAAAGTAGTATCTGATCGTGGAGTAGATTTTTTTACTACTAATATAGCAGACCCAACAAAAAATGATAATACGGTAAGTTATGGTTCTATTGTATCTGCAAAACCGGCAGGATATAAAGTTGTAAAGACTTATTTCCCTGCAGTAGCCCAAAACTTCAGACAACGATACTTAATATTACATTATACAGCTCTTGCAGACGATAAATCGATTACTGTTCTTACCCAGCAGGCAGTGAGCGCTCATTACCTGGTAAATAATACAGGAGATAACGAGATCTATCAGTTGGTTGACGAAAACAAAAGAGCATACCATGCAGGCGTAAGCTCATGGAGAAATGACAAAAATCTTAATGATACCTCAATCGGTATTGAAATTGTAAATTCCGGTTATACTACAGATGCTGCAGGAAAAAGAACTTTTGCTCCTTTTAGTGATGATCAGGTAAAAAAAGTGGCAGCATTGGTTAAAGATATTGTGACAAGATATCAGATTCAGCCGACTTTTGTGCTTGCTCATTCAGATATTGCTCCTACAAGAAAACAGGATCCGGGACCTATGTTCCCATGGAAAAAACTGTATGATGAATACCAGATTGGGATGTGGTATGATGAAGCAGCTAAGCAGACTTATCTTGAGGCAGCACAGGCAGACATCACTGCAAAATATAATGAACCCAGCTTTATTTTCCTTATTCAGACTTCATTACAGAAATTTGGATACGGACTGGATCTTAGCGGAAAATGGGATGATGCAACTAAAAAAACAATTGAAGCATTTCAGTACCACTTCCGTCCACAGAATTATGACGGAATCATGGATGCCGAAACATGGGCAATACTGCAAGCTTTAAATCAAAAATATCCAGTAAAATAATTCAAATTAAAGCGCATCGGTTAGATGCGTTTTTGCTATCTTTAAACGATCAAAAACAGTAAAATATCTGTAATGGAAAATTTCAGGAAAGAAAGTGATCTATTAGGCGAGCTGAATGTGCCTTTAGATGCTTATTATGGGGTTCAGACACAAAGAGCTATCAACAATTTTAAAATTTCAGGACAGCTTTTGTCTTCATATCCGGATTTCATAAAAGGATTAGCTTTTGTGAAAAAAGCAGCCGCAAAAACCAATTATGAATTAGGACTTCTGGACGAAAACCTATATTTTAAAATAGCAGAAGCGTGTGATGAAATTGTAGATGGGAAATATCATGAGCAGTTTCCGGTAGATATGATTCAGGGTGGGGCAGGAACTTCCATCAACATGAATGCAAATGAAGTAATTGCCAATATCGTATTGGAGAAATTAGGAAAAAATAAAGGAGAATACGAATTCTGTTCACCAAATGACCATATCAATCTTTCCCAGTCAACCAACGATGCTTATCCTACAGCCATCAAAATGGGATTGCTGCAGATGAATATCGGGCTGGTAGAAAAACTTGAAAAAATTATTGCTGCATTCCGTGCAAAAGGACAGGAGTTTCATGATGTGATCAAAATGGGCCGTACACAGCTTCAGGATGCCGTTCCGATGACTTTGGGACAGGAATTTGAAGCTTATGCTGCTACATTGGAAGAAGATATTTCTAAACTGAATAACAATGCCAGTCTTTTTGTAGAAGTAAACATGGGGGCAACAGCTATCGGTACAGGATTAAATGCTCCTGTAGGATATGCCACACTTTGTGCTAAAAACTTAGCTCAGATTACAGGATACCCGATTGTTTCAGCACCGGATTTAGTGGAAGCAACGCCAGATACAGGATCTTATGTAATCTACTCTTCAGCAACGAAACGTCTTGCAGTGAAATTATCAAAAATCTGTAACGATTTAAGATTACTTTCTTCGGGTCCGAGAGCAGGTCTTTTTGAAATCAACCTTCCGCCAATGCAGCCGGGATCTTCTATCATGCCGGGTAAAGTAAATCCGGTAATTCCGGAAGTGGTAAATCAGGTTTGTTTCAAAGTATTCGGGAATGATCTTACCGTAACTTTTGCAGCAGAAGCAGGGCAATTACAGCTTAATGTAATGGAGCCGGTACTTTCTCATGCGATCATGGAAAACATCAATTTCCTTTGCAATGCATTAGATACCCTTCGTGAGAAATGTGTGGTTGGAATTACTGCCAATAAAGAAATATGCCTGAACATGGTGAAGCACAGCATCGGTATTGTAACAGCCTTGAACCCTTATATCGGATACAAACAATCTACACAGATTGCCAAAGAAGCATTGGAAACCGGAAAAAGCGTTTACAACCTTGTTCTTGAAAAAGGAATTCTTTCCCAGAAGAAACTGGACGAAATCCTTGATCCGAAAAATATGCTGAAACCGCATAACAAATAAAATCTTTAAACGATGAATAATCAATGATAACTGATGTCTTAAAAAGCTTCTTATCATTGATTATTCATCATTAATCACTTATAATCCCCGTGAGGTTTTTAATCATAATTCCTGCCCATAACGAAGAAGATAACCTCTCCTTTACACTGGATTCTTTACAAAAACAAAGCTGCAAAGATTTCAAAGTAGTAGTAGTGAATGACGGTTCTGTAGATAGAACCCCGGAAATCATCAGGAAATATACAAAGACTGATTCCCGTTTTGAAACGATCAATCTTCAGAAATCTGAACATCAGCCCGGATCTAAAGTCGTTCATGCTTTTAAAAATGGTCTCCGGACTCAACAGATGGATGAATTTGATATCATCTGTAAATTTGATGCCGATATCATTCTTCCCGAAAACTATCTGTCAGCAGTAGAAACAGCTTTTGCAAACAACCCGGAATATGGACTCGTAGGAGGTCTTTTATACATAGAAAAGGACGGAAACTGGATCTATGAAGGAAATTCCAATAAACACCATGTAAGAGGCCCTATGAAAGCTTATCGTAAAGAATGTTTCATTCAGATCGGTGGTTTAAGAGAGACATTGGGATGGGATAATATAGATTCCATACTGCTGGAAAATCTGGGATGGAAGGAAGTTGTTCTTCCTGAACTTCATGTAAAGCTGATTAAAGTAAAAGGAGCTGATTACACAATCCGTCCGGCGGATTATTATGGCAGGTACTTTTATTTCTTAGGCCTGAACAGACTTCTGGCTTATATTGCCTCCTCAAAAGAAGCGATGAAAAGCAAATCTCCATCATTTTTCTTTGATATTATCAATTCCTATGAAAATTGCAGATCAAAAAAAATGGAGCTTAAAATTACAAAAGAAGAGCAAAAAGCCGTTAATGATCAGCGTTGGAGAATGCTGAAGAAAAAATGGCTGAAAATGTAAAAAAACATAACTTATTATCTCTAAATTCAATAGAAACGGGTTTCAACCCGTTTATTAAAAAAATAAAATCCATCGACTTTAGCCGAAACTTAAGAATGTAACTCCCCCTCGTGAAAAAAATAGCTTACATAGAAATAGATACCCACGCAGAAATTGCTCAGGCCTTCATGGATATTATGAAGGGTTCTCAGGATTTTGCCGTAGACTATTATTCTTCAAAAAGAATTAAAGATCAGATTATTGATAGCAATGAAAATGTTTTTCTTTCAGACAGTTCTATGATTCTGGACCAGCTAAAGGGAAAAGGATATGATCTGGTTGTAATTGGAACTGTACATCGTTATTTTAATACATTTTTGGCAATAACAAAAAAGTATAATACAGCAATTATTAGCCATAATCTTAATTTTACAAAAGTTTCAAAACTGAACCTGATGAAAAGTATCTTCAAAGGAGACATTATTTTCAGACTGAAATTGTGGCTTAAAGAAGGATTGTTTTATAACACTAAAGTTTATCAGGCCTCCCAATCACTTTTAGTACTTGATGAAGCTTTGATTTCAGAAAGACATCAGTTTTTGCCACTGTTTTATACCAGAGATTTTGATAAAATTAAAAATGATAATCTGATTGTCGTTATTCCAGGTGGTGTGTCACAGAAGAGAAGGGATTATACTTATATTTTTAAAACTATTCAGGAGCTGAATACAGATAAACGTTATGAGTTTGTATTCCTTGGAAAAGCAAAAGATCATGAATTAAAAGAGCTTGAACAACTGTCTCAGAGACTGCCTGAAAATATCAATATTACTTATTTCTCCGAAAGAGTTTCCTCTGAAAATTTTGAAAAATGGATGCGGAAAGCAGATGTTTTATGGTGTCCGATTCAGCAGGATACAGAATTTTTCAGCATGAAAGAAACGTATGGAGTGACTAAAATGACGGGAAACCTAGGTGATGCTGTCGCTTATGGAAAATTGGCTGTTTTTCCGGGAAATTATCCTTCAAAACTAGATTTTATCATTCCTGAAAAAGAAAATGTTCTTGACCAGTTAAAAGCTCTATCAGAGACTTCATTTGACTTTTATAAAACTTACAGCAAAGAAGTGGTGCAGAAAAAACTGGAACAATTCCTAACCAGTCTGATATAAATTAAGAATACTTTAAGGTAAACGCCTTCACTTTCTTCGTTAAAAACCTATTTAATCTTAAATACGCTCTTGATAAACTTCATATTCAGATAATCTTCAATCGGGAAAATCTTGGTGAAGTAATTTCCGATATAGATTAGAATCAGAACAACTGCCGGCTTATAAACCAGGTTGATCAGATTGCTGTTGAAGTTGGGAAGAACAATAGCCACGGTAATCGCCAACGTACAGATAATGGAAACAAAGATCATTTCAATACTCAACGGTGAAACTTTAAATACAAAATAGTTGAAAATAATCTTCACTACATTGTAGATGGAAAGAGAAATAGCTGTAGATAGAGCAATTCCAATCAGTTTAAGGTCTGTATTTTTAATGAAATAATAGTTGAGCCCAATAGTCAATCCTGCCAGTAAAAGCATTACCAGAATATTGAATCTGTAATATTTTGAAAGTGAAATAATATTTCCGTTGAAACCAGTTGCGAGATCTATCAATACGGCAGAACCCCAGATCCATACTACAGGTTCGTATTCTCTGAGCATTGTTCCGTTCTTAGGCATAAATTGCGTCAGATACGGGAATCCCACCATAATACATGAGAATAAAACAGCGCCAAGGAAATATAAGGTTAAAGATGTTTTCTTGTGAAATCTGTCCAGTTCCTCCATATCTCCGTCTGCCAGAGTCTTGTTGATGATAGGAGCGGAAATATTAAATAATCCAAGCTGCGGAATAGAGATTAACGAGATCAACGCATACAAAACAGAATAGATTCCTACCTCTTCCATTCCCATAAATTCTCCGATCATAAAGCTGTTGATGGCCAGGTAATTTCCAAAAGTTCCCAGGAATCCGAAGAAACTGTAATTGAAGAACTCTTTCCAGAAATTATTTTTCTTAAAATAATCCGTATTAAAATCAAGCTTGATTTTCTCCAGTTTGTTGGTGTAGTAAATATACCCCAAAAGCATTAAAAAGAAGATACCAAAAAAGAATGCAAAGGCTATTTTCTGCGATGTTGCAGCAGTAATATTCTGTGATAAAGCAAAGAAAAAAAGACAGAAAGCTCCCAGATTTGCAATTTTCGGAAACAGATTGTCGAAAATATTGGAAACCACAATTCTTTTATAATTGGAAGTGTATTTATTGAAAATAGCACAAAATGAAAGGATTAAAATAAGTGGTAAGATCATTTCTTTGATCTTCCATGCTTCCGAATGGCTGAATTTTGGATAAAAATAGGGAAGTATAAAAAATACAACCGTGAAAATCAGAAAGTTGATGAAAACAGTGAGCAACGACAATGAGAGCATGTTTTGTTTTTTGCCGTCTCTTTCCACTGTGTGAAAAAACTTCACGTTGGAATATGAAATTCCCAGGACCACAAAAGGCACCAGCATTTCTGCAGTAGGAAGAATGTAGCGAAGCTTTCCGTAAAATTCAAAATCATTCGGAAATATGAATATTGCGGAAACTGTGCCCAGCAAAAAACCAATATAACCGATAATGGAATATTTGAAGCCTTGTCTCGCTACTACACTCATAAAGTCGTTTTAAATGTTTTTAGGTATGAAAATAATATTGTTGATGTACTGGGTTTTATTTTTTTCGTCGTTTGTATTTTGTGTTATAATATCCTCTGTAAGATTTTCCAGGGTAAAGCTGTTTCTGTTCAGATATTTAGCTTCATATCCCCAGCTCATCACTTCAGATATTTCATTCCATATAGGAGTTTGGTGGTGTCTTTGTTCCATTTCAACCATCAAAGTTGGTTTGAACTGTCTGATAGTTTCTCTCGCTCCGGAAAGGGTTTTTATTTCATTTCCTTCAACGTCTATTTTGATAAAATCAAGTCTGTTGAAATGTTCAAGTGCAGCCCATTCATCCAGTTTGATCACTTTTACTTTCTCAGTATAGCTTTTCTCTTCTCCTTTCTCTTTGTAAGAAGTGTTTAAAGTACCGCGGGAAGCAACCGTTTTTCCGTTAATAATAGGTACTTTGAACTCGGCAATACTGTTTTCATCAGAAAGAGCCAGAGGAAAGACATGCATGGCTGGAAACAGTCTTTTCAATCGTCTGCAAAGCTTTTTATTGGGTTCGAAACCATAAATGTTATCATGGTTCAATGCGTTTTCCAGTTGATATAGGAAAGTTCCTACATTTGCACCAATGTCTAATATAACAGCATTTTTAGGAAGGTATTCTTTGATCCATACCAGTTCCGGTTCTACATTGCGTTCCGAAAAATTATTTTTATTAAGATTATTTAACGTTTTGAAATATCTTTTTTTATAGAAATTCGGACTTATATATTGTAGTTTTTCTGCGATTTTTTGGTATAAAGACATCGTAAGCTTTTTGACGAACAGCAAAGATAAGCAAAAATGTAAAACTTTTCTTAAAAAATGTTAAATATAATAGGTTGATTTTCTTTTGTTTCTGTTTTTGTAATCACTTATTTTTTAATGGATTTTAAATTGGTCATAGAGACGTCTTTATCCTCTGAAACTTTGTAAAATATTCTGAAATAGAAATCTTATTATTAATTATCTGTGAAAATCTGTACTACCTGTGGCTAAGAAACCTCTGTATTTCAGATTAATTGAAGAAAAGGAGTGTTCAGGAAATCATTGAAGGGCTTCATCACCTTGAAAACTTTAGTCATATTTTCCACTGCATTTTTATCCAGTATTTCCTCGTCTTTTAAAGAATATACTACAATGAAGTTTTTAAGTTTAAGATATTCTCCCATAGGATCTTCTTTTTCGAAACCTTGTGGGATTTTTTTCAATTTGTCGTCCTGATCAAGTTCCGGGAAGTGCTTTTTAAAATCTTTATTATTGAGAATTTTGAGGAAATCATCACCATATAACGATATTTCTTTGCGTACTTCTTTCAGAACTGAAGATTCAGGCATATAAATCCCTCCGGCTAAAAAGGATTTTCCGGGTTCCATGTGAAGATAATAACCACCTTTCTGATTGCCTTTTCCCATTCCCAGTGAAGCTCCGAAATTAGTTTTATAAGGCGACTTATCTTTTGAAAATCTCGTGTCTCTGTAAATTCTGAACAGCGCTTTTTTACTGTCAATTTTAGCAAGTTCTTCATCAAAACCAGACATCTCTTTAATCAGTTCATCAAGAAATGACACCACATTTTGCTGAGATTCAGTGTAAAGATTTTTATTTTCATTAAACCACTCGCGGTTATTGTTTTTGTTTAATTTGTTTAAAAAATCAAATGTTTTGGAAGAAATGCTTGCAGACATATTGTGTGAGGTGTTTTTAGTGTTGTTGCTAAGTCAGATTTGGGTAGGCTTTTCAATCCGGAAATTTAGAATTGGAAATTTGTACCACAATTCAAATGTACAAAATCTATTCAGGTTTTAAAACTTTCAGTATGGGTAATACCCGAATATTGGATGATAAAGGAATCAGCAGTGGCGGATTGGTAATTAAAATAGGTTGATCAGTAAGGCGCTGCCAAGTACCAAATACGTGAAGTTCTCTTTATTCGTTTGATGATATTTTTATGTCATTTTAGCGTGGTCTTTTGTGATAGATGTAATGTTTTGCATAATAATATAAAAAGAGAAAAATTTACGTTCTATGGTTTTATTTTTGAAAATTCATAAATTTCACAGAAAAAATCAATCCAATTTAATAAAAAAAAATAATGTTTAACAAGTCCTTAGTTTAAGGCTGTTTTTTTTACATTTAATTTTCAAAAAATCAAAGAAATATTAAAAGATTCTGAATTTAAGATTGTATATTTAAAACTTTATTCAAAAACAAGTCAAATATTTGTTGTATCTTTGCAAAAATTTTAAAATAGTTAATGAATTTATTTACGGAAACCAATTTAAGTCCTGATATCCTTAAGGCAATTGGCGAACTGGGCTACGAAAGCCCAACAGAAATCCAAAAACAGACTATCCCTTTTATTCTTTCAGATATTCGCGACTTGATCGCACTTGCGCAAACAGGGACAGGCAAGACAGCAGCGTTTTCGCTTCCGATTTTGGATATGATTGACGATACGAGTCGCAAAATCCAATTATTGGTGCTTTGTCCGACACGGGAATTATGTCTTCAGATTTCGAAGGACATAAAGAATTACTCTAAGTACATGAAAGACATCAAAACTACTGCAGTTTATGGTGGAAGTAGTATTGTAGACCAGATGAGATCTCTGAAGGATAAACCACAGATTATTGTGGGAACTCCGGGAAGAGTAATTGATCTTATCAACAGAAAAGCACTTGACTTTTCTGCGATTCATTGGTTAGTATTAGACGAAGCCGATGAAATGCTTTCTATGGGATTCAAAGACGAATTGGAAACCATTCTAAGCGAAACTCCGGAAACTAAACAAACTTTCTTATTCTCTGCAACGATGAATAAAGAGGTAGAAAGAATTTCCAAAAATTACCTTACAAAACCACACCGTATTTCAGTAGGTTCTATCAACGAAGTGAAGAAGAACATTACTCACGAATACTATGTAGTAGGGTACCGTCAGAAAAAAGAAGCGTTGAAGAGATTAATCGATGCCAACCCTAATCAGTATTCCATTATTTTCTGTAGAACAAGAATGGAAACTCAGGAGGTTGCAGATTTCCTGATGCAGAACGGGTATGCAGCTGATGCTCTTCATGGTGATCTTTCTCAGGCGCAGAGAGATACAGTAATGAAGAAATTCAGATTGAAAAACATTGATATTCTTGTAGCGACAGACGTTGCAGCAAGAGGATTGGATGTAAACTCTCTTACACACGTTATTCACTTCTCTTTACCAGATGATCCTGAAGTATTCGTTCACAGAAGCGGAAGAACAGGTAGAGCTGGAAAAGACGGTATTTCTATGGCCTTAATAAAGCCTGAAGAAAGCAGAAAACTGAAACAGATCAAATCTGCAACAAAAATTGAAATTAACGAAAAATTCATTCCAACGGGTGATGATATTATCAAAGCTCAGGTAGGAGGTGTATTCGAAAAATTATTGACGGAGCACGAGGATCTTTTCGAATTTGATGATAGCCTAATCCCGGATCTAAGCAAATTTACAAAAGAAGAATTGGTGCACCAGTTGCTACAGTTCCAATTGAAGGATCTTGCTTTATATTACAAAGATAAACACGATCTTGTTGAGCAGAAATTAAGCAGCAGAGATGATGATTACTCAAGAAGAGACCGTGGACGTGATAGAGACAGAGACCGCGGACGTGACAGAGACAGCAGAGACAGAGATCGCGGAAGAGACAGAGATCGTGGTGGAAAGCCAAGAAGAAGAGATGAGAGTATGGTAAGATTCTTCTTTAATCTTGGGAAAAAAGACCATTTGAAGAAGCTTGATGTTTTAGATATTATCAATAAGGCTACTGGTGATGGAAAATCCAAAAAAAGAGCTGAAATCGGAGATATCGAAATCTTAGAGAAATTCTCTTTCTTCGAAGTTGAAAAATCGTTTAAAGACAATGTCTTGAGCAATATTCAATCTATGAAGTTCAAAGGAAAAGATATGAGAGCTGAAGTAGCAAACTAAATCTCACAAATTACTATATAAAACCGGCTTTAATGCCGGTTTTTTTATTTGATAATCAGGAGTTAAGCGAATGTTAACAAAACTTAATGTCATATAGTTTCACGTACAATCCTTTTTTAAGAAATTTGCACACGAATTATAAATACTAAAAAATGGGAATTGGTAATATTTTCCACGCTTTTCAACCAAAAGATAAAATCTTCTTTGTACTTTTCGAAAAAGTAACTGAAAATCTAGTTGCAATGTCAGAAGATTTCAACACAGGAATCAAGGATTTCGATCTTAATGACGATTCTATGTTGAAGAAAATGAGTGACTTCGAACACAAGAATGATGAACTTACTCACGAAATTTTCGTAGAATTAGGGAAAAACTTCATTACACCTTTTGACCGTGAGGATATCCACACATTGGCAACAGGACTGGATGATATCGCTGATTATATCTACGCTTCCACAAAATATATTTTCCTATACAAATCACCTGAGATGAAGGCTTATTCAGACTTCTCTTTATTGATCCATAAAGCATGTCTTGAAATTCAGAATGCCATGAAAAACCTTAAAGGGTTCAAAAATATGGAGCAGGTGAAAGAAGCTTGTATTAAAGTGAACTCTATTGAGAATATTGCTGATGATTTGCTTTCCAATTCAATGGTAGAATTATTTGAAACTAATGATGCAATTAACATTATTAAAGTTTCATCTGTATTGAACTATCTTGAAATTGTAACGGACAAAGCAGAAGATGTTGCCAATACAATTGAGAACATCATGATTAAATACGCCTAATACATAGCAAAAAATGGAATTTCCGATTTTACTTGTAGTTATTATTGCGTTGGCCCTGATCTTCGATTATATCAATGGTTTTCATGATGCAGCCAACTCAATTGCGACTATTGTTTCTACAAAAGTTTTAACTCCATTCCAGGCTGTACTTTGGGCAGCGCTTTGGAACTTTGCAGCATTCTTTATTGCTGCTTACATTATTGGAGAATTCAAAATTGGTAATACAATTGCCAAAACAGTTAACGAGAATTTTATCACCTTAGAAGTTATATTTTCCGGTCTTGTGGCAGCGATTGCCTGGAACCTGCTTACATGGTGGTTCGGGATCCCTTCGTCATCATCACATACATTGATCGGAGGATTCCTTGGAGCGGCTCTTATGCATGCTTTTATGATGGATTATCATGATGTGGCAGCAGCACAGCCAGAACTTGGAATGTGGAGCACTGTTAAAGAAGCTTTCAGCCAGGTAACACATCAAGGTGTGGTAAAGTTTGATAAAGTTATTCCTATCTTCCTGTTCATTTTCATGGCGCCAATTATAGGGATGATTATTTCTATTATTATCACATTAATTATTGTACACCTTTATAAAAAATCAAACCCACACAAAGCAGATAAATCTTTCAAAAGATTGCAGTTGGCTTCATCAGCTCTGTTCAGCTTAGGACATGGTTTGAATGATGCTCAGAAAGTAATGGGAATCATTGGAGCAGCGGTAATTTATTATCACGTTAATATGCTTCAGGATACACAATATTTGAATATCCCTTCTGCAGGACGTTTTGATTATTTTGCACAGCATTATATCTGGGTTCCTTTAGTATCATTTATTGCTATTGCTTTAGGGACAATGAGTGGTGGTTGGAAAATCATCAAAACAATGGGAACGAAGATTACGAAAGTAACTTCATTAGAAGGAGTAAGTGCAGAAACTGCAGGAGCTATTACCTTATTCATTACAGACCACTTCGGTATTCCTGTATCTACTACACATACGATTACAGGTTCTATCATCGGGGTAGGATTAACGAAAAGAATTTCAGCAGTAAGATGGGGAATCACAGTAAGCTTACTTTGGGCTTGGGTTCTTACCATTCCAATCTCTGCAATAGTAGCAGCAATTACCTATCTTGTGGTAACCTTCCTTTTCTAAAAACAAATCATATAATTATATAAACTTTGTCCGTTTGGGCAAAGTTTTTTGTTTTATAAAGCCTCGAAAAATCGTATTTTTGTTCAAATTAAAAGATTTTATGGAATTTTTAGACAGATACCAGCAGATTGTAGCGGACGCCATCACTAAATATACTTTTAAAGATAAACCTTCGGAGCTGTATGAGCCGATGAACTATATTATTTCCCATGGTGGAAAGCGTCTTCGTCCTATTATGGTGCTGATGGCTTGTGAGATGTTCGGCGGAGATCTTAAGCAGGCAATTAAGCCGGCTTTGGCTATCGAGTTTTTCCATAACTTCACGCTGATCCATGATGATATTATGGATGAAGCTCCTTTAAGAAGAAATAAACCTACCATTCATACCTTACACGGTCTTAATGTAGGAATTCTTTCCGGAGACGGACTGATGCTTAAAGCCTATAAGTTTTTTGAGGACTTGGAACCTGAAATCTTTAAAGCATGTATCAGAATATTTACCCACACCGGGCTTCTGCTTTGTGAAGGACAGCAGTACGATATCAACTTTGAAACTCAGAAAGACGTTACTTTTGATGACTACATCAGAATGATTACTTATAAAACAGGAGTTTTAAGTGCTTCCTCATTTGAGATCGGAGCTTTGATTGCAAAAGCAGATTTTAAAGATGCTAAAGCTATTTTCAATTTCGGAAAACATATTGGGATTGCGTTCCAGATTATGGATGATTATCTTGATGTATTCGGTGATCAGGCACAGTTCGGTAAAAAGCATGCAGGAGATATTTATGAAAATAAGAAAACCGTTCTGTATTTGTTAGCAAGAGAACATGCTACCGATGAAGAAAGAAAAGAACTGGATTACTGGTATTCTAAAAAGACGGAAAACGTTGATAAAGTATACGGAGTAGAAAAGATATTCAGAAGAACAAAAGTAGATGAAAAAGCATTACGTCTGATCGAAAAACATAACGAAATCGGACAAAGCTATCTTCAGAAAATAGATGTTCCTGAGGAAAAGAAAAAACCTTTTATCGAGCTGGCAAATTATTTGTTGAGAAGAGAAAGTTAATAGAGGTAGTAGATGGTAGGTAGCAGCAATTTACCTGCTACCTATTTTCCTGCCACCTAATACCTGTACGATGAAATTCAGAACAGAAGTTGATATTCCTGCATCAGATAAGAAGATTGAGATTGAAGATAAGATATTTTCAATAGGTTCATGTTTTGCCTCTGAAATGACTGATTTACTTAAGGATGGACAACTTCAAACCCTTAATAACCCCTTTGGGACGATATTTAATCCTTTTTCAATCAATAACGCGGTCAATAGATTACATGATTCTGCGTTTTACGAAGAAGAGGAGCTGATTACCTATAATGAAGAATATATTTCTCTGGATCATCACACCAGTTTTGATACCCGGTATATTCATCAGACCTTAGATAAAATAAACGGGGCTATTGAAGCCGGAAATGCCTTTCTTCAGGAAGCTGACTGGATTATAATCACCTACGGATCCTCATTTATTTACGAGTTTCTTCCCAAGAAAAAGCTGGTGGCCAACTGTCACAAAATTCCTCAAAAGTTTTTTGAGAAAAGACTGCTTTCCCATCAGGAGCTTACGAGTTCTATCTACCAGACAATTCTCGATCTTAAAGATATTTGTAAAGAAGGAGTGCAGATCCTGTTTACCGTTTCACCTGTAAGACATACCAAAGATGGAATGGTTGAAAATCAGTTAAGTAAATCCAAATTAATTACCGCTATCCACGAGTCCATTTCTCTCTTTGAAGACTGTCATTATCTGCCGGTCTATGAGATTTTGATGGATGATCTTCGGGACTATCGTTTTTATAAAGAAGATATGATTCACCCAAGCACACAGGCGGTTAATTATATTTTTGAGAAATTTGGAAATGCCTATTTTTCAGGAGAGACACAGAATTTTATCAAAGAAAATTTTAAGATTATCAAGGCGCTGGAGCATAAGACGAGTGATAAGAAAGACCCTAAGTTTATAGAATTCAGGGAGAAATTAGATCAAAGAATTGAAATTCAACGTAAAAAGGTAAAACATAAAATATTTTAAATGCTTGATTTTACAAGAATTGACTATCTGAAAGATGGAAATGAAAGACAAAAAAGAGCTTATGAAATTCTTACAAAGTATCGTGTCTTTGAGAAACTGAAAGATTATTCACCAATTTTAGCAGGAACTGTTCCTCTGGAGATTGATGTCAAAGGAAGCGATTTGGATCTTATTTTCGAGGTGGATTTAAAATTTGAACAAGACTTTCTGGATGATTTACTATTTAGTCAGCTTATGCCTCAAGATGTAGAAGTTGAATATCCCAATATAAATGGTGAAAAATGTATTACACTAAATTTTATGCTGGAAGGGTTTCCCATCGAAGTTTTTGGACAGAATAAGCCTACGACAGAGCAGAATGCCTATCTTCATATGGTTTCCGAATACAAAATATTACAGGAAAAAGGAGAAAAATTTAAACAAAAAATAATAGAACTAAAAAAACAGGGAATAAAAACCGAGCCGGCTTTTGGAATGTTGCTGGGGCTTGAAAACCCTTATGAAGATCTGTTAAAATACTAAAAAAATGATTGATACACATACACACCTATACGCAGAAGAATTTGATGAAGACAGAAAAGAAGCTATTCAGAGAGCTTTAAGCAAAGGAATTACAGAATTTTATCTTCCTGCAATTGATTCCGAATCCCATGAGAAGATGCTGCAGCTGGAAACAGAATATCCGGAACAGATTTTTTCAATGATGGGATTACACCCTTGTTATGTAAAACCTGAATCCTGGGAAAAAGAACTTGAAATCGTAAAAAACTATCTGGATCAGAGACATTTTCCTGCAATTGGAGAGATTGGGATTGATCTGTATTGGGATAAAACAACGCTGGATATTCAGGTGAAAGCTTTTGAACAGCAGATTGACTGGGCCATAGAAAAAGATCTTCCGATTGTAATTCATACAAGAGAAAGCTTCGACGAAACCTTTGAAGTGCTGGAAAGAAAAAAACACCCGAAGCTGCGAGGAATCTTCCACTGCTTTTCAGGAAATCTTGAACAGGCACACCACGCTGTTGATCTTAATTTCATTTTAGGAATCGGTGGAGTAGTAACGTTCAAAAATGGGAAAATAGATCAGTTTCTGGGTGAAATTCCATTGAATAAAATTGTTCTGGAAACAGATTCTCCTTATCTGGCGCCAGTTCCCCACAGAGGAAAAAGAAATGAAAGCTCCTATCTTGATCTGGTTGCCGGAAAACTGGTAGATATTTATGGGAAAGATTTCTCTGAGATAGACCGCATTACTACAGAAAATGCTAAAAATCTTTTTAAAATAGCATAATTAATGAATGCCCTGTTAAATTTTACAAGGAACAATCGGTTGAATGGTATATTGCTGTTTGCTGTTTATTTCATAATCAATCTTTTATTTCTGACAAAATATGGAATCAGGCAGTCTTTTGTTCCTCTTAATATTTTAATTATTCTTTTTTCAGGAGGCAATTTATTATTATTTTCTTTAGGAAAATGGTCTTGGCTGAAAAAGATATGGACTGAGAAATCAGTATATCTCCTTATCGCTGCTATAACTGTTGTTTACATTGCCATGTGCCATGTGATGACGGATCCTTATAAAATGAATATCGATAGATGGGCAACTTTAGAATTTTCTGTGAAGCATTGGATAAAAGGAGAATACATCTATGATACTCCAAATTTCATGGGAAATTTATCATCTTATCTTCCCGGACAATTGCTTTTATCAAGCGCTTTTTATTTTTTAGGGAATGTCGGCTACCTTCAGGTTTCAGCTTTTTTATTGTTTTCCTATGTTATTTTTTTAGAATTTAAGGGCAATTTTCATAGATTTCTCGCGATAGTAATGTTTGGAATTTCCCTGGCCTATATTTATGAAGTGGTTTGTAAAAGTGATTTTATCTCTTCCTTTATTGCCGTTGCAGCCTTCATTCTTTTTTGGAGCAGAAAGTTTAAAGACGATTATTTTAAAAGACCTGTTCTGTTGGGAATATGTATAGGAATTTTATGTCTTACAAGAAGTGCAGTGATTATTCCTTTGATTATTTTTTTATTAAATCCTTTTTTTAAAACCAGCTGGAAAAATAAAATACAATTTGGAATAAGCTTTTTATTGACAGCAGCATTACTAATGGCATCCGTTCTGCTGCCTGGTAAAAGTATTGAGCATGTGCTGCAATACAATCCTCTTAATCTTCAGGGACAAAGCAATAAATTTGTTATGCTGTTCTTTATTATACTGTCAATCATACTTTCCTTTTATGTGAAAAAAATAGAAACAGTATTTTACTATTCAGCGTATCTTCTTTTTTTCGTGATGTTGAGTTTTGTAAGTGAGCAGTATATGACCTTAGGATTTTCTTATCAGAATAATTTCTTTTCTACAACCTATCTGGCCGCTTGTTTACCTTTTTGTATTATCGGGTATTGCTATACAAAACGAAAAACAGAATAATGATAAACTATCAATAAAAAAAGTCCTTTTAAAAAAAGGACTTTTATTTTATTTTTTTCTGGTGAAATTCTTATTCTTAGGCTTTTTAAATCCTACCGAAGCTCCTGTAGAAGGCTTTTTACGGTTGTTATTTGGCCTTGAATTATTACTGTTACCTGTTCTTGGTTTGTCACCACCTGCATGAACTGGTTTGTTGTTAGAATCCCTTTTTTGGGCAACCAAATTATCAGTATGGAACGGATGGTCTTTTATTACAGGAATTTTCTTCCCAATTAACTTTTCAGTATTCTTTAAATTCAAAAGATCAAGCCCGTCTACAAAAGAAATAGATGTTCCTTCAGCTCCGGCTCTTCCTGTTCTTCCAATTCGGTGTACGTATGTTTCAGAAACATCTGAAAGCTCAAAATTGATTACGAATTTCAATTCATCAATATCAATTCCTCTTGCTGCAATATCAGTTGCTACAAGAACTCTTGTTTTTCCGGATTTAAAGTTATTTAAGGCATTCTGTCTTGCATTCTGAGACTTGTTACCATGAATGGCTTCTGCAGAAATATTATCTTTCTGAAGTTTTCTGGCAATCTTATCTGCTCCGTGCTTCGTTCTTGCAAATACCAATACAGAATCTGAAATGTCATTTTGCAGAATGTGAGAAAGCAAATCCAGCTTGTTATCTTTTTCTACAAAATATACAGATTGTTTAATGGTGTCTGCTGTAGAAGAAACCGGAGTTACCTCTACTTTTACAGGATTATTCAGTATAGAATTAGCCAGTTTCTGAATTTCAGTCGGCATTGTTGCAGAAAAGAATAAAGTCTGTCTTCTCTGAGGTAGAAGTTTAATGATTCTTTTTACATCATGTACAAATCCCATATCCAGCATTCTGTCTGCTTCATCAAGAACAAAGATCTCAAGATTTTTCAAACTGATGATGCCCTGAGCAATAAAGTCAAGAAGTCTTCCTGGGGTAGCTACAAGAATATCAACTCCTTTTCTCAAAGCAGCCTCCTGATTTCCTTGTTTTACCCCTCCAAAAATAACAAGTTGTTTTAATGGAAGATATTTACCGTAAGCATTAATGTTTTCCTCAATCTGAATGGCCAGTTCTCTGGTTGGAGTAAGGATTAACGCTTTTATATGTTTATTGGGAATTTTATTTTTAGATAAATTCTGTAGAATAGGAATAGAAAAAGCAGCTGTTTTACCAGTTCCTGTCTGCGCGCAGCCTAAAAAGTCTCTGCCGTCTAATATATCAGGAATAGATCTTTCCTGGATAGGAGTAGGAGTCGTGTATCCCTGCTCCTGAATTGCTTTTGCAATAGGTTCTATTAAGTTTAAGTCTGTAAAATTCAAATGAATTATTTTAAAATTTAAATAAAAATTCCTTCAGTCTGAAAGAATTACATTCTGCAAAGGTAGTCTAAATATTTTTAAGTATCTTATTCCACTTTTTTAGACTTATTGCCTATTGAAAAACAGAAATGGCCACCCGAATGTGAGCCGCCATTTTTTTCTGTTAAATATCTGAAGTTTATTTAAATCTATATCCTACACCAGCCTGCAGAAATCCGATTTTAACAGGAACTGCATTGCTTTTATTCATTTCTATAAAATTGAAATTATATCTGGCATCAACAAAAAACTTTTGATTAATCTTATATTCTGCCCCTACAAATGGAAATAAATTCAGGGTTTTTAAAGATTCGTAATTGTGGGTTTCAGCCTCATCAAAAACAGTATTCATTTTTACTTTGGATGATATGTTAAATCCTAAGTTCATCCCTACAGAAGCAGAAAGCTCTGGAACAATATAATATTTTACTGAAATGGGAACCTGTATCTGGTTGAATTTGTAATTAAAGTTCATGTTACCCATGCTTACCACCTCATTGCCTACCAACTGATACCAGGGATAAGCATCTTTACCACCCAATTGCGTATACAGTAATTCAGCCTGTAAGCCAAATTTAGAAGATAAAGGCTGCTCTGCTGCGATACCTAAGTAAAAATAGGATTTTGAATCCAGCCCGGTTCCGAAAAACTTCATATTGGATAAGGAATATCCTCCCTTTACCCCAAAGCTCACAGAGGCCGGATCTTTTGTGGTTTCTTGTGCATTAAATATTGCTGAGAAAGCAAATGCTGCAATGAAAAAAATGTTCTTCTTCATGTTTATTTTAAATGGTTAATAGTTTTACAAAAAAAAATTCCTCCAAATGAAGGAATTACTGTTACAAAGATAAATTAAATATTTTTTAGTGAAACTATTTCACTTTATTCCATTGTTGATTCTTTCTTAAGTTTTCAAAAAATTGATAGACTTCTGAAAGTTTTTCACTTCCATGTTTTCCGTAATCTTCCACATTTTTAGAAGTGCCGTCAGCGAATTTGATTCTTAAATAAGAGGTTGGAAGATCGGTGATATTTTTCTCACCATACTTATCGTTTAAGCTTTTTACATTGAGCCCATCCAGTAAGCTGATTAATTTATTGTAATCCTCTTCCTTGATTGTTCCTTTAAAAGTTCCTTCACGAGGCTTTGAAAATTCATCCTTTGAAGGCTTATCATTAAAATTAAAATGTTCTGCTTCAAAAACGGCTGTTCTGTCCGGACTGATCGTCATTTTAAAAACTGGACAGAATCCGAAACACGGAGTAGCCTCATATTCAATAGTAGAATATTGAGAGTTTACTTTCTGAGAAGTACAGGAAAATAAAAATACAAATGCACAA
>Ga0070682_100000488_pt1 | contig 24846 bp, 17 predicted proteins | sample KBSC63LmetaG_FD_64668 | JGI IMG/M metagenome (GOLD analysis project Ga0070682, IMG submission 64668) | Corn rhizosphere microbial communities from Kellogg Biological Station, Michigan, USA - KBS C6-3L metaG | ecosystem: Host-associated > Plants > Roots > Rhizosphere | place: USA: Michigan...
TTCGGCCATAAACAGCACGATAACCGAAATAGAAACAGGCGGACCGCAACTGTTTACCCAGACCGAAATTGCGGGTTTGGCTTTTAACACGCTCCATAAAAAAGTAAAAATTACCTTTCTTCCCATCTGGCTAAAAAAACTGATTCTTTTTATCCTGAGAAGTCTCACGAGCAGCAAAACCTACGGCCCCGTTGAATTCGTCCTCACTGTCCTGACGATGGATATGATTGCCCTGGTATACGGGCAACATACACTGAATGAATATTTTAAGGGGCTTGCCGGACTGAAAATCCTGCCAAAATAAAGGGGCGCAAACTTGTATTTTTTCACGGCATGTATATGAAAACACTTAGATGCTGCGTTTATACAGGTAAACACTTAGAAGCCACACCCTTCTCGCTGTTTAACCCTTAAATCCAATTCCTGTCATGAACAGCCTGATCCTGATCCCCAGGGGTCTGTTTTCTGTAATCAGACCCTTCCTGCTTCGGAACCTGTTGCTGGCAGCGACCTTTCTTTTTATCATACCCCGTTCGTATGCGGCTAACCGGTACTGGATTGCAACTGCAACTGCTGCATGGAGTAATCCGCTGAACTGGTCTGCGGCATCCGGGGGAGCAGGAGGAGCGGGGGCGCCGGGTGCGGCTGACCGGGCATTTTTTGATAATGGCGGAACGGGAAATTGCACAATCGATGTGCCGGTATTCGTATCCCGGTTGGATTTGGACCCTGCTTATACCGGCACGATAAGTCAGGGAGCAAATTCCCTTACTATTTCCGGAACGGTCAATTTCGGCGGAGGGATATTCGCCGGAGGTTCGGCGGACATAACATTCATGGGAAATTTTACGAACTCGGGCACTGTATTCACTTCTACCTCGGGGATACTGGAATTTGAAAACAATGTCAATTTAAGCGGTGGAACATTCGCTCACCATAACGGGACTGTCCGGTTTAACAGTATTACCGGAAGCATTCCGTTGTCCGGGAACAGTCCGGCATTCTACAACCTCGAGCTCGTCGGAAATGCCAATAGCTATAATTTTAATTCCACCGGAAATATAATCGTGAGCCACTCGCTGAATATCAGCGGAAATTTATTCTGCCGGATCAACACGGCCATATTCGACGTGACGGGGGATATTAATATTTCGAATACCGCTACCGGAGGAGTTGGCAGTGCGCAGATCAATCTGGATGGAAGCGGAAACCAGACCCTTGCCAGCACGGTTGGCGCGGGTATGGGAACCCTGCCTTATATCAGCATACAAAAAACTTCGGGAACGTTGATACTTAGCGGGATTATTTCTGTCGGGCGGGACTGGACTTTTGTCAGTGGGCTGGTTGATGCCGTCAGCAATTCTTCCACGGTGGTTTTGGGACTCAACTCTCCGGATATAACAAGTAACGGAATGAGCTTTTATCATGTAATCGTTGCTTCAGGCACCGTTTCGCTTTTAGATGATTTAACTGTTTCTGGTGACCTGACGCTTAGCGGGGGAACTTTCAGGCCCGGAACGAATACAATTAACCTCGCAGGGAACTGGAATAACAGCGGAGGAATTTTTACTGAGGCAACCAGCACAGTGAATTTACATGGTGCCGGCCTGCAAACCATAACCAGTGTCGCAGGAGAAGATTTTTACAACCTGACATTAAATAATAGCGGACCGGGAATCCGGCTGATGGATGCCTTCCTGGTCAAAAATACATTCAATATGAATCAGGGAAATATTGATCTCAACGGGAAGACGATTACCCTGGGAACAAGCGGCGCAAACAGGGGAACACTGATTCACAGCAATGGCGGCATGATCAATACCGGATTTTTTACCCGCTGGTTTAATTCTTCAACCATTGCCGATGGTTCGGTCAGCGGCTTATTTCCAACGGGAACGATTACAGACTACCAACCGTTTTATGTTTCGGCGCCGGTAACAAAACCCACATCCGGCGGTACGATAACCTTATCTTATGTCAATGCATCCGGCAATACGGTGGTTTCCATCCCAGATGCGGCTTTCACCGTGAGTATACGAAAAAACCTGAATTGGTCTGTGACCACCGGAAACGGCCTGGCCGGAGGATCTTATAATCTGGATGTGCAGGGAACCGGGTTCGGGCAAATTGGAAACCTGAATGACCTGCGATTAACCCTGGCAGCCGGCGTGGTGGGATTGGCAGGAACGAATGCGGGTACAGCAGCCAATCCGCAGATCAACAGAACGGGGCTGTCCTTAGCAAACCTGAACAATACTTTCTTTGTGGCTTCCGTAAATCCTGTAAGCTCAACGCTTCCGGTCAGCCTGATTTCCTTTATGGCCACCGCTCTCAACAGCCGGGTAAGGCTGGACTGGGTAACTTCTTCCGAGGTCAATAACGATCATTTTACTATTCAGCGTTCGGTGAATGCAAAAGACTGGGAAGAGATACTTCGGGTCAAAGCTGCTATTAACAGCAATACGGATTCTTATTATACAGGCTATGATGAAAGCCCGCTTAGCGGCACAGCTTATTATCGCCTGAAGCAAACCGATATGGACGGCCAGGAAACCTTTTCTGAAATCAGGAAAACGGGGATGCAGGAATCGCAGGATATCAAAATTTATCCGAACCCCGCAACAGATTATATTCATGTTTCGGTTCCTGGTTCCGCAAAATTATGGATTGAACTGTTCAGCATCAACGGACAAAAGATAAATGTGCCGGTTCTTTATCAGGGAGAGAGCGCTTCCATGTCCGTGTCCGTCATTCCCCCCGGTGTTTATCTGATTCAGATCAGGCGGGGAAGGTCCATTGAAACGAGAAAGCTACTAATCCGGAAATAACCCATCGCAGGCGGCCATTCAGATATCCGGGGTATCGATAATTCAATGTTTTTACTGACCTTTACTACTGGAATTATTTAACGAATAAATTTCCGGGTCATGAGTAAAAAAGATAAACGCATTGACCACTATATTGCCGGCTCGGCAGTATTTGCAAGGCCCATATTGAATCATTTACGGGGGCTCATTGAAACGGCCTGCCCCGAGGCAGAAGAAACGATAAAATGGGGTTTCCCGCATTTTATATTCGACGACCGGATCCTTTGCAGCATGGCTTCCTTTAAGCAGCATTGTTCCTTCGCATTCTGGAAAGCGGATGCCATGACCGACCCGCAGGAGATCCTGGAAAAGGTTGGGAAAACCGCCATGGGCCATCTGGGAAGAATAACCACGCTTTCTGAATTACCGCCCGACCACATGATGAAGGCATATATCAGGGAAGCTGCCCAGTTGATTAAAGAAGGGATTAAATCTCCACCCAAACCAAAGGCAAAATCCGAAAAGCAAGCCCTGGTTATTCCGGATTATTTTAAGAAGGCCCTTTCCGGCAATAAAAAAGCATGGAAGACTTTTGAAGGATTCAGTCCAACCAATAAACGGGACTATGTTGAATGGGTGACGGAAGCAAAAACCGAATCAACGCGCAGCAAACGCCTGGCCACGGCCCTGGAATGGATGTCGGAGGGTAAAATCAGAAACTGGAAATATGTTAAATAATCATTTCGCCGGATATCCTGAAAAATTCTCCGCATCAGGGTCTCCCGCCAAAATCCCGCATAATCCCGGAAGCCCTGATCGGTGAAGCATTTAGCCTGATCATTGTAAAATATATAGAAAGAATGCGGGGTTTCTGGATATATTTCAAGAATTTTGCAGCCAATTTATAAATTATGCAAACGCGCAGGCAGGCCGATACATTATTTGACAAGGTGTGGGATGCACATGTGGTCAGGAAAATTGAAGGTGGACCGGATGTGTTTTTTATCGACCGTCATTTTATTCATGAAGTTACCAGTCCGGTAGCATTTCTCGGGCTGGAAAGCCGTGGTCTTAAAGTCATATTTCCCGAAAAAACTTTTGCAACTGCCGATCATAATACTCCAACTGCCAACCAGCATCTGCCCGTGCGTGATCCCTTATCCGCCAACCAGCTGAAGGCATTGGAATCGAATGCCGCGCGGTATGGCATCTCACACTGGGGCCTGGGCAATCCGAAGAATGGTATCGTGCATGTGGTGGGCCCTGAAAACGGGATCACCCTTCCGGGCATGACGATTGTTTGCGGGGACTCGCATACCTCCACCCATGGCGCATTTGGCGCCATCGCTTTTGGTATCGGCACTTCCGAAGTAGAGATGGTGCTGTCCTCACAATGCATCATGCAGCCCAAGCCAAAGAAAATGCGCATTAAGGTGGATGGTAAATTAGGGAAAGGCGTCACTCCAAAGGATGTCATCCTGTATATCATTTCCCGGCTCACGGCTTCCGGCGCCACCGGCTATTTTGTGGAATATGCCGGAGAAGTATTTGAACAGATGAGCATGGAAGGGCGGATGACAGTTTGTAATATGAGCATTGAAATGGGCGCCCGGGGAGGAATGATCGCGCCGGATGAAACCACATTCAGCTATATCAAAGGCCGTGAAAAAGCTCCTAAAGGAGAAGCCTGGGAGAAAGCGCTGGCCTGGTGGAAAACCTTGAAAACGGATGAGGATGCAGCTTTTGATCTGGAGTACCATTTTAAAGCATCCGATATTGAGCCGATGATCACCTTTGGCACCAATCCGGGAATGGGTGTCGGCATAACGAAAAGCATTCCGGTCGCCAGTGGCACCGGGGGAAATAAAAGCAGCTTCGATAAATCGCTGGCGTATATGGGCTTTCAGGAAGCGGAAAATATGATCGGCAAAAAGGTTGATTATGTGTTTATTGGCAGTTGTACAAACGGAAGAATCGAGGACTTCCGGGCTTTTGCATCCATTGTAAAAGGCCGGAAAAAGGCGGATCATATTACCGCCTGGGTTGTTCCCGGCTCGCATATCGTAGAGCAGCAGATTAAGGAAGAGGGTATCCTGGATATTCTGACGGCGGCAGGATTTGAATTGCGTCAGCCCGGCTGTTCCGCCTGCCTGGCGATGAACGACGATAAAATTCCCGCAGGTAAATATGCGGTCAGCACCAGCAACCGGAATTTTGAAGGAAGGCAGGGGCCGGGCGCCAGGACCATGCTGGCAAGCCCCTTAGCAGCCGCAGCAGCGGCGGTTACCGGTGTCGTTACCGATCCCAGGGAACTGATGGCTTAATGCGTTTCGGTTTACCAGAACAAAAATTAAACGATATTGAAAATTTGAAGAATGGCTTACGATAATTTCACAATACTGAGGAGCCCGGCCGTACCGATGCCGATTGAGAATGTCGATACCGACCAGATCATTCCCGCGCGCTTTTTAAAGGCGACAGAACGGAAGGGATTCGGGGATAATCTTTTCCGCGACTGGCGCTACAACGCCGACGGAACGCCGAAGAAAGATTTTATTTTGAATAACCCGGTTTATTCGGGCACAATACTGGTTGCCGGCCGGAATTTCGGCAGCGGCAGCAGCAGGGAGCATGCTGCCTGGGCCCTGTATGACTATGGTTTTCGATGCGTTATCTCCAGTTTCTTTGCCGATATCTTCCAGAACAATTCCATCAACATCGGTATTTTACCGGCGCAGGTCGGTCCTGAATTTCTGGATAAGATCTTTAGAACCATGGAATCCGATCCGCATACGGAACTGGAAATAAATCTTCCTGAACAAACCATTACGATACTGGCGACAGGAGATAGTGAATCATTTGAGATCAACAGTTACAAGAAAAATAATCTGATGAATGGGTATGACGATATCGATTATCTGCAGGCCATGAAAGCTGATATCCAGTCATTCGCTGCAAACAGCCTCTACTAAAAACAACCCAACCTGTTATGTCAACAGCTCAACGCTACGTTGAAATTATGGATACCACCCTGCGCGACGGTGAGCAAACCAGTGGCGTATCTTTTTCACCTTCTGAGAAATTAACGATCGCACAGCTTTTGTTAACAGAAGTGAAAGTGGACCGCATTGAGATCGCTTCCGCACGTGTGTCGGAAGGCGAGTTTGCCGCCGTAAAATCCATTACGCGGTGGGCAAAGGAAAACGGATACCTGAACCAGGTGGAGGTGTTGACATTTGTCGATGGCGATGTTTCGGTACAGTGGATGCAGAAAGCCGGAGCAAAAGTGATGAACCTGCTCACCAAGGGCTCACTGAATCATTTAATCCATCAGCTGAAGAAAAAGCCGGAACAGCATTTTGCTGAAGTGGCGGCGGTTATAGCGCTGGCAAAGAAGAAGGGAATCGACTGTAATGTATATCTGGAGGACTGGAGCAATGGCATGCGCCATTCCAAAAAATATGTTTTTCAATACCTGGATTTCCTGCAGCATCAGCCGGTAAAAAGGATCATGCTGCCGGATACGCTGGGCATCCTCATTCCCTCCGAGATTCACGAATTTGTAACCGAAACCGTGCAGCGCTATCCTGAAATTCATTTCGACCTGCACACCCATAATGACTATGACCTGGGCACAGCCAACGTGCTGGAATCCGTTATCTGCGGCGCGAAAGGGATTCATCTCACCATCAATGGGATGGGCGAAAGGGCAGGGAATGCGCCACTGGCCAGCGCTATTGCGGTATTGAATGATTTTGTGCCCTCTGTAAAAACAAATGTGGATGAAAAATCTTTGTACCGGGTGAGCAAACTGGTGGAAACCTTTTCCGGCATCCGCATACCCAGCAATAAACCGGTGGTCGGGGAGAATGTATTTACGCAAACGGCCGGTATTCATGCCGACGGCGACAAAAAGAATAAATTGTATTTCAGCGACCTGATGCCGGAGCGGTTTGGACGCCAAAGAAAATATGCGCTGGGCAAAACCAGCGGCAAAGCCAATATTGAAAACAACCTGCAGCAGCTGGGCATACAGCTGCCGGAACCCGATCTGAAAAAAGTCACCCAGCGCATCATTGAACTCGGCGACCGGAAAGAAGTGGTTACGCAGGCGGACCTTCCCTATATCATTTCCGATGTGCTGGATAGTAACCGCATTGAGGAAAAAGTGCGGATAGAAAACTATGCACTGAACCATACAAAAAATTTCAAGCCTTCGGTAATGCTGAGGGCGTCCATAAAAGGAGAACTGTTTGAAGAACATGCAACAGGCGACGGACAATACGATGCTTTCATGAATGCCCTGAAGAAAGTGTATAAGAAAATGAAGCAGGAATTGCCGGCGTTGACGGACTATGCGGTACGCATCCCCCCGGGCGGCAAGAGTGATGCCCTGTGTGAAACCATTATTACCTGGAGTTATAATAACCGGGAATTCAAAACCAGGGGGCTCGACAGCGATCAGACCGTATCGGCCATTAAGGCGACGCAAAAAATGTTGAATTTAATATAGAACCGGGCGGCGGATATTTTTATTTTACAATCAAAAATGGAATGGCAAACAAGCATATTTTAATTGTTCCGGGCGACGGAATCGGACAGGAAGTGACGGCAGTGGGCAAGAAAGTTTTGGACAGGATAGCTGCCCGGTTCAACCACGTTTTTACTTATGATGAAGCGCTGATCGGCCACGTGGCCATTGAAGCAACAGGAAATCCTTTACCGGATGAATCCCTGGAAAAAATGCGCAGATCGGATGCGGTCTTGTTTGGCGCTGTGGGTCATCCGAAATATGATAATGATCCTGCTGCCAAAGTAAGGCCGGAACAGGGTTTGCTGAAAATGCGGAAAGAACTGGGACTCTATGCCAATCTCCGTCCCATTAAATTGTTTGATGAGTTGCTGGGCGCTTCCAGTATCAAACCGGAAATATTAAAGGGCGCCGATATTTTATTCTTCCGCGAGCTGACCGGCGATATTTATTTCGGAGAGAAGGGCAGAAAAAATAATGGCGATACGGCGTTTGACCATGCCGAATACAGCCGGTATGAAGTGGAAAGAATTGCCCGCAAGGCATTTGATGCTGCCCGCACCCGAAAGAAGAAATTGTGTTCCGTGGATAAAGCCAATGTACTTGAAACATCCAGGCTGTGGAGGGAAGTCGTTCAGCAGGTTGCACGGGAATATCCCGATGTGGCAGTGGAACATCAGTTTGTGGATTCCACCGCTATGCTGCTGATCAAAGACCCGCGCCGTTTTGATGTGGTGGTCACTGCCAATCTCTTTGGAGATATCCTCACCGACGAGGCTTCCCAGATTGCAGGATCCATGGGCATGCTGGCTTCCGCCTCGATCGGGGATGGCACGGGGGTCTACGAACCGATTCACGGATCCGCACACGATATTACCGGTAAGGGAATTGCCAATCCTTTGGCTTCCATTTTATCGGCAGCTTTATTGCTGGATATTTCCTTCGGCATGAAAACAGAATCTGAAGCAGTGATCAAGGCTGTTGACAGTGTGCTGAAAGCCGGTTTCCGGACAGGAGATATTGCTGATACGCAAACTGCAAAGGATAAAATTGTGGGCACGGTTGCAATGGGGGAGGAAGTGCTGAAATTTATTTAACTAATATCCGCGTAATTGCCCTCTCCAGCTCCGGTACAGGTCCGGAAGATGCAGGTATTTTATAAACCTCTTATAAAGCTAATCAATTTGTCGGCTTCCGGCTGTTGGAAATTGGTGAGTCCGCCGGCTCCGCGCAGCATATACCAGATGGAGTCTTTTTTTATTACTTCGGTCCTTTTGATGGAATAGTAATCATAGGTGGCGATATCGCCGTTATGTCCTTTTTTCAAAGCTGTCAGCCCCTGTTCCAGGTACCGGAGCTGCTGCAGATTTGCAAATGGCAGCGTATCCAGAACGATTCCGGAAAGCACCTGCTGATCACGGAATTCCAGTGCGTAGGAGGTATCCCGCCTGTCGATGATCCTTTGCAGGTTGATGGGCCAGGGATCCGGCCGCACTTCCAGCACATTACTGGTGGAAGGATAAATCAGTTTAAAGGCTGTGAAGCCTGCAAAAGGAATGATCAGCAGGATGAGAAGTAGTTTTTTCATGAAAATCATGGGATTCCAGGATGTGAATATAAATAGGATTTACAGTTGACAGTACTGGCCGCCCGGCAAATAAGAAACGTGTTTCGGCTCAAACTATTTTGTGGGAAAGGTTAAAGTTATTCGCAAAATTTAGGCATATCAGCAGGAAAAAAGCCATATTCACATTATGATCTAGACATTGACCATCTGTGAAAAGAAATGACCCAGGCTCAGGTATTGAAGTTACGGATATGAATGAAGTTATTTTTGATGCGCGAAATGATTTTCGTGGCTGTATTCCTGGTATACATGAAGTGTTACGCAGACAGGGATTGCTGTATCCCCACCATACTGACAATGAATTTGTGAAATCCTTTCTTGAAAAAGATGAAGGGACATGAATATAAAAATGTAATGTAAACAGGATTCCAATGACACTCAAAGATGAAATCAGGCAGCTTGCAGTCAGCACCCATGATACGGTTGTCGGTTACCGGCGGCATTTGCATGCCCATCCTGAATTGTCGTTTCAGGAAAGGGAAACTGCTGCATTTGTAAAGGGCCGCCTTACTGAAATGAATATTTCCTGGCAAACGATGGCGGGTACCGGCATTGTTGCCACGATAACGGGAGAGAAAGAATCGGGTCAGGTGATTGCCCTGCGGGCAGATATGGACGCTTTACCGATTAAAGAAGCCAACAGGGACGACTATATTTCCCGGAACCCCGGCGTAATGCATGCCTGTGGCCATGATGCGCACATGGCGTCTTTGCTGGGTGTGGCTGCCATACTGCAGGCTGTCAGAGGTCGGTTTGGAGGAACGGTTAAAATGATCTTTCAACCCGGGGAAGAAAAATTGCCGGGAGGGGCAAGCCTTATGATTCAGGAGGGTGTATTAGACAACCATCATCTCTCTGCCGTTGTAGGCCAGCATGTATCACCAGCGGTCGATTCCGGAAAAATAGCCATGCGGCCGGGCCGGTTCATGGCTTCTATGGATGAAATTTTTGTCACCGTTCACGGAAAGGGCGGCCACGGCGCCCAGCCACACCAGAACATAGATCCGGTTATTATCACTGCGCATATTCTCGTTGCCCTGCAACAGATCGTAAGTCGCATGGCCAATCCCATACTCCCGACAGTTTTATCCTTTGGCAAATTAACAGCCAATGGAGCGATCAATGTAATCCCCGACGAGGTATTCCTGGAAGGAACATTTCGAACCCTGGATGAGGACTGGCGCATGGAAGCCCATGAAAGGATGAGAAAAATGGCGGAAGATATCGCGCACGGCATGGGCGGCAGTTGTGAATTCAAAATCGTACGCGGGTATCCTTTCCTGATGAATGAACCAAATCTGACAATGCAGTTGAGGTCGTTTGCCGAGGATTATCTTGGAAAAGAAAATGTGCTCGAAGCTGATATCTGGATGGCAGCAGAGGATTTTGCATGGTATTCGCATTCGGTTGATTCCTGTTTTTATATTTTAGGAGTTGGAAATAAACAGAAAGGAATTGACTCTTCGCTGCATACCGCGACATTTAATATTGATGAGGACGCGCTTGCCCTTAGCACAGGACTGATGGCATACCTTGCCCTTAAAAGGCTTGGAAACTGATTGCGGGACGAACTGATAATTACCGGAAATGGATCCTCCGGAAAGAAATACATGGTATGAGGCAGGACAGAATCTATTTTGAAAAACCAGGGAAGTAATATTCTGTAAATTGTATGCGTAGGAAAAAATCCTGAAATGATCAAGATCGATAACAGCCTGAAGGCGAATCACTTTAAAAACAAGCTAAAACGATTCTGGGAACTTTCCGGAGAAAAGATTCAGCTGATGGAAAGGGACTATGATGCTTCAAAGGGATCACCTGTTTTTACGCTGCGGGGACGTTACACTACCCGGGGATGGACGGAGTGGACGCAGGGGTTTCAATATGGTTCTGCGATTTTGCAGTATGACGCTACCGGCGAGCAGTCCTTTCTGGAATCCGGACGGGGCAGAACGGTAAAAGAAATGGCTCCGCATATCAGTCATACGGGTGTGCATGACCATGGCTTTAACAATATCAGTACCTATGGCAACCTGCTTCGTTTAATGAAAGAAGGCAAAATATCTTACAATGAATGGGAGAAGGATTTTTATGAACTGGCATTAAAGATTTCCGGTGCTGTGCAGGCAGGCAGGTGGACGGAAATCAGGGATGGCGGATTCATTCATTCGTTCAATGGCGGGCATTCACTATTTGTAGATACCATCCGTTCCTGCCGTTCGCTGATGCTTAGTCATAGCCTGGGGCACGTTCTTCAGACGGAGGCTGACAAAAAGATCAGCCTGCTCGAACGCGCTATCCAGCACCTGAAAGCCACTGCGGAATATTCAATATGCTATGGCGAAGGCCGGGATGTTTATGATATAAGGGGGCGCACGGCACACGAAAGCATTTTCAATGTTAAAGACGGTCATTTTCGCTGTCTGAATTCGCAACAGGGATACTCCGGCTTCAGCACCTGGACGAGGGGTCTCGCCTGGGCCATGTGCGGATTTGCAGAAGAACTGGAATGGTTTGATGCCGCAAAGCCGGAAGACAGGACCCTGGCAGAAACAGAAAATATTTTGCCCACGATTATAAAAGCAGCGAGCGCTACCTGTGATTTCTATATTGAAAGTACGCCTGCAGACGGCGTACCTTATTGGGATACCGGCGCACCCGGACTGGAACGACTGGGAGACTTCCTGAATAAAAGAGCCGATCCCTTCAATGATTACGAACCTGTTGACAGTTCGGCAGCCGCCATCGCAGCGCAGGGTTTATTAAGGTTTGGCAACTATCTTGAAAAACATGGAGAAAACGAATCCGGGATGCGTTACCGGCAGGCAGGGCTCACCGTATTAAATACTATTTTAGATGAACCCTATCTGAGCATGGATCCAAAACACCAGGGATTGTTGCTGCATTCCATATATCACCGGCCCAATGGGTGGGATTATATTGCTCCGGGAAATAAAATTCCAAACGGGGAATCGGGTATGTGGGGCGACTACCATATCCGTGAAGCGGGCCTTTATCTGCAGCGGTTAATGAATAATGAAACATACCTTTCATTTTTTAATATTCAATGACAAATAAAGACCATACGGATCTCTCCGGACTTTGTATTCATACCGTCACAACCAGGCCCTGGGATATAGAAGAGGCTGCAAAGCGCTATTCTGCGGCAGGCGTAAAAGGCATTTCCGTTTGGCGGGATGTGCTGGAAGGAAGAGATATCCGACAAACGGGTGAGATGATCCGCGATCATGATTTATCCGTTGTGTCGCTTTGCAGGGGAGGTTTCTTCGCTTCCAAAGATCACAATAAAAGAAGCGTTGCCATCGAAGACAACAAAAGGGCTATTGAAGAGGCGGCCCTGCTGGGCGCTCCGCTGATTGTGCTGGTGTGCGGTACAGATCCCACCCAGTCGCTGGATGATTCCAGGAAACAGATTCGGGATGGTATCGCGGCAATACTTCCCGAAGCAACGGCTGCTGCTGTAAAACTGGCCATCGAGCCGCTGCACCCCATGTATGCCGATACGCGGTCAGCCATCAATACCATGCTGCAGGCAAACGATATGGCAGAGGGATTCAATTCACCCTTCGTTGGCGTTGCCGTGGACGTGTATCACGTTTGGTGGGATCCGTTCCTGAAGAAAGAAATAGAACGCTGCGGAGAAAAACAGAACCTTTTTGCATTTCACATTTGCGACTGGAAAATACCGACGGCGGATTTGTTGCTGGACAGAGGATTGATGGGGGAGGGTTGTATTCCTGTTAAACAGATCAGATCCTGGGTGGAGGCTGCGGGTTTTAATGGATTCAATGAGGTTGAAATTTTTTCTGGCTCATACTGGAAGGAAGACCAGGCCGATTTTCTCCGGAAGATCATAACTGCATATAAAGATTTAAGCAATGAAAGAATATAAGATTGGAATAATCATGAACGGCGTAACCGGTCGGATGGGAACCAACCAGCATTTATTGCGGTCCGTTGCCGAAATAATAAAACAGGGAGGTATAAAAGCGGGGCCTGACGAAACGATCATACCTGATCCGATTCTGGTTGGGCGTGATAAAAGCAAATTACAGGCACTGTGCAGGCTTTCGGGTATTAGCAGGATGAGCACTGATCTGGATGCCGTGCTTACCGATCCGTACAATACGGTATATTTTGATTCGCAAACTACGGGCAGACGCGCAGCAGGAATCAGGAAGGCGGTAAAAGCGGGAAAACATATTTATTGTGAGAAGCCCATTGCCGTGAATAGCAAAGAGGCGATGGAATTATACCGGCTTTGTAAAGAGGCAGGTGTGAAAAATGGGGTTGTTCAGGATAAGCTCTGGCTTCCGGGTATCATCAAATTAAAGCGTCTTATTCAGCAGGGTTTTTTTGGCCGGATACTTTCCGTGCGGGGGGAATTTGGCTATTGGGTATTTGAAGGCGATTCCATTCCCGCGCAGAGGCCATCCTGGAATTACCGGAAGGAAGATGACGGAGGAATCATTGTGGATATGCTTTGCCATTGGCGTTATCTGCTCGATAATGTGTTTGGCAAAGTAAAGGCGGTCTCCTGCATGGGTGCTACACATATTCCGGAAAGAACCGACGAACAGGGAAGGAAATACAAATGCACGGCGGATGATGCCGCTTACGCGACATTTGAACTGGAAGGAGGTATACTGGCACAGTTTAATTCCTCCTGGGCTGTAAGAGTAAGGCGGGATGACCTGCTGACCCTCCAGGTGGATGGCACCAAAGGATCTGCTGTTGCAGGATTGCGCGAATGTTATATTCAGCATTATGGGAATACACCCAAACCGGTTTGGAACCCGGATATTCCCCAGCCGGTCAATTTCTTTGAAGGCTGGGCTAAAGTTCCGGAACAGGAACATTATGATAATGCCTTCCGGGTTCAGTGGGAACTCTTCTTAAAACATATTGTAAAGGATGATCCTTTCCCGTGGGATCTGTTGGAAGGGGTGAAAGGCGTGCAACTGGCAGAGAAAGGATTGGAGAGCTGGGCGAGGAGATGCTGGGTCGACATTCCTGAAATTTAAATTATTTATCGCAGCATGAGAAAAGTAGCATTAATCACCGGCGGTAGCAGAGGCATTGGTTTTGGCATCGCATTACAACTCGCAGCCAATGGCTTTGACCTCGCCATCAATGGAACGCGCGCCGGATCAGAAGTGGAAGATGCAATAAAAAAATTAACTGCTTTTGGAAATGACGTAATCTATTGCCGGGGTAATATTTCCAGCGCCAGCGAAAGGGAGAATATTCTCCGCCTCGTGGAAGAGCATTATGGAAAGCTGCATGTGCTGATTAATAATGCCGGGATTGCTCCAAGGGAACGCAGGGACATCCTGGAAGCCAGTGAAGAGAGTTTCGACGAGGTCATTTCCACAAATTTGAAAGGGACTTATTTTCTTACGCAGCAGGTTGCGAACCGGATGATCGTGCATAAGCAGCGGGATGGGGAATACCAGGCATGCATCATTAACATTTCTTCTATGTCGGCAACGATGGCTTCGGTAAACCGCGGAGAATACTGCATCTCGAAAGCGGGCCTCAGCATGGCTACCCAATTGTTTGCAGTCAGGCTCGGGGCGTTCAATATTCCGGTATTTGAGATCAGGCCGGGTGTCATCCGCACGGATATGACTGCGGCCGTGCAGGAAAAATATGATTCACTGATCAAAGAAGGATTGTGCGTGCAAAGCAGGTGGGGAGAACCGGAAGATGTCGGAAAGGCAGTGGCCGCGCTGGTAAGAGGCGATTTTCCCTATTCAACCGGTCAGGTGATCATGGTGGACGGAGGCTTGACCATTCCACGGATTTGAAGGCAGACTGGAATATTTCCATGAATGGCGAACCGGGCGCCTCTCCCGATATAAATAAATCTGTAAATCGTTACAATGAAAGATTCCATTTCCGTCGAAATAGAAACAACTTCTGCTGCAGAACAATTTTCAGCCGGCAGGTCTGTCATCGGGGAATTAACAAGGATTCCTGTTTTGGTTGCAGCCCTGGGTTATATGGTGGATATGTACGATCTCTTTCTTTTCAGCATCATTCGTGTACCGAGTTTGACAGCATTGCATCTTTCCGGTGACAGTATTTTGAAATCCGGCATAATGCTGCTGAACCTGCAAATGGCGGGTCTGCTGATCGGCGGAATTGTCTGGGGGATACTCGGAGACAAAAAAGGCAGACTTTCCGTTTTATTTGGATCCATTCTAATTTATTCCCTGGCCAATATCGGCAACGGATTTGTTCATTCGGTCGGCGCTTATGCCGTTCTTCGCTTCATTGCAGGGTTTGGCCTTGCGGGGGAGCTGGGTGCGGGAATAACGTTGGTATCAGAAATATTACCTGGCAAGATCCGCGGCTATGGAACTACACTGGTTGCGACGATGGGCGTGATGGGAGCCTTGCTGGCTTATTTGGTGTCATTCCTTTTTGATTGGAGGGTATCCTTTCTTATCGGGGGAGGATTGGGACTATTGCTTATGGTTTTACGGATAAAGGTTTTTGAATCTGGTATTTTTCTGAAGTTAAAGGAGAAGAATATAAAACGCGGCGATATACGCATGCTTTTCAACAGCAAAGCGCGGTTTATAAAATACATAACGAGTATCATTATCGGAATGCCAATATGGTTTGTGATTGGCATCCTCGTTACTTTTTCACCTGAAATCGGAAGGGCCATGGGACTTGATCAGCCCGTTGACGCAGGAAAGGCGGTCCTGTTCGCTTTTGCCGGGCAGGTCGCTGGCAACATCATCAGTGGCTCTCTCAGTCAATATCTCCAAAGCAGAAAAAAAGTGATATTGCTATTCATGCTATCCTCCCTGGTTTTTGTACTGCTCTTCTTACTTGGAGGGATCCGGCATACGAAGATGCTTTATTTGCTATGTGCCTGCCTTGGATTTTCCAGCGGCTACTGGACCCTGTTTATTACCGTTGCCGCCGAGCTCTTTGGCTCCAACCTGAGAGCTACGGTGGCCACGACGGTACCCAATTTTGTAAGAGGGACCGTCATTCCGCTAACCGCGCTCTTCGTACTTGCAAAAAATATTACGGGGATCATTTACGGAGCTTTGATTGTTGGTATCCTGGCTTTTGCGCTGGCAATATTTGCTCTTTTTTATCTGGAAGAAACGTTTAAAAAGGATATGAATTACATTGAAAAAGAGTGAATCCGGTTAAAAATTACCTGTAAAAAATTTTATTGGATTGAAGATTGTGAACAAATGAGAAAGCATGCTTTCACACTAAGAGCGATGGAATTGGCAGATATTGCCGGCGCCCTGGATCTATCCATGGCGGAAGGCTGGAATCAAACGGAAAGGGAATGGAGATTCTTAATAGAGAACCGGCAAAACATTTGCCTGCTCGCAGAAGTGGAAGGCAAAATGACAGGAACCGTGGCCGCAACGAATTATGGAAACGAAGGGGCATGGATTGGGATGGTGCTGGTAGACAGGGCATACCGCGGACTCGGTGTTAGCAAATTATTGCTGGGTGACATTTTCAGAAGACTTGGAAGTTTTAGATCCATTAAACTAGACGCCACGCCGGCCGGTCAGCCGGTTTATCAGCAATTCGGCTTCAGGGACGAATACCTGATTGCGAGGATGCTGAACGCAACCCTTCATTATACCGGGCTGCATACTTTTGAAGTAATTCCGGAAGCGGTGCAGGAAAAACACATCGCGGAAATTACTGCCTTCGACCAATCCGTTTTCGGTAACAACAGACAGCAGTTATTTGAATTCCTCATCCGTGAATTTCCCGGAAAAGGTTGGTTGCTGAAGAGGGAAAACAGCATAACAGGATTTGTGCTCGGAAGAACCGGGAGCCGCTATCATCAGATAGGGCCTGTAGTTGCGCTGACGGAGGCCGATGCAAAAACGCTTATTTCGAAAGCGATGGAAGGGCTTAATCATCTGCCTGTCGTTGCAGACGTGCTGTGCGATAAGGAAGGAATTATTGACTGGTTATGCGCAGCCGGTTTTGCCAGGCAACGCCATTTTATAAGAATGCATAAAAATGAAAATAATTTTCCAGGCAAAAAGGACAGGCAGTATTTGATCTGCGGGCCAGAATTCGGCTGATGCCGTTTAAGAAAGCCTACCAGATTAGTAGAGAAATATTTTGATCTTTTTAATTTAGTCTTTACCTTCGTTGAAATACGGGAGCCGCCCGGTCGTCTGCCACATTCGTGACGCTACTTTCGCTTGTCATTGATACCGAAAATATTCTCCGGTACGCAATTTTTAAACTTTCAAAACAGAAAGGGAAATGAGAAATGACTTCAGGATTAATCTTAACGCAGGTATAAGCGCCAATAAGGACTGGTATTATTTGTCAACGAAATACTGTTGTTGCTAAGCGGCAAAATTCCCCATCTCTAAATTTAAAGAGGAACTTTTTTGGGTCTGACGACCCAAGGGCTGTTCGTTGCCTGCAACGAAGGGCTTCCACCAAAAAAAAGAAAAAATTCACCATGAGAAAATTAATTCTTGCTGCCTTTATAATATTTCCTGCAATGATTCATGCGCAGACGATACATGGCATCGTGCAATCCTCGGCAACAAATGAACCCCTGGCAAATGTAACCATACAGGCAAGGGACGGTTCCGTGAATAGTTTATCAAAAGAAGACGGCAGTTTCAGTTTTAACGCAAATGCCGGTGTCGTGATCGTATTTTCCTACACAGGATATGAAAACAGGGAGATCAGCACGGATTCTCTTCAGGGAGAAGTGCGGGTTTTACTGGATCCGGCCGTCAGTTCACTGAACGAAGTGGTTGTGACTGCGCTGGGTATATCCAAACAAAAAAAGTCCCTGGGATATGCTACCCAGGAATTGAAATATAAAGATATTTCGCAGGCGAAGGAAACCAATATAGTGAATGCACTGGCAGGAAAGATTGCAGGTGTGCGGATAACCAATACGCAGGGAGATATGGGCTCATCGCGTATCGTGATCCGCGGTGAAACTTCCATCTCGGGCAATAATCAGCCGCTGTTCATCGTGGATGGTATACCGGTCGACAATTCCCAGTTACTGGGCACGGCGCCTTCGCGGGATTTCCGGAATGCGATCTCCGATATTAATCCGGAGGACATCGATAATATCAGTGTTCTGAAGGGACCCAATGCCGCTGCTTTGTACGGATCCCGGGCGGCGCACGGTGTGGTGATCATTACGACAAAAACCGGAAAGGGTAAGCAGGGGATAGGCGTTACGGTCAATTCCAATACAACCTTTTCCAGTATACTGCTTTTGCCGGACTACCAGAATACTTTCGGACAGGGTGCGGATGGAAAATTTAGCTGGGTAGATGGGAAGGGTGGTGGAGTGAACGACGGAGTGGATGAAAGTTGGGGCCCCCGGCTGGATGGTCAGCTGATTCCGCAGTTCAATTCCAACGGTGTTCCGGTTCCGTTTATTGCGCATCCAAATAATGTACGGGATTATTTCAAAACCGGTGTTACTTACAGCAACGGGATTTCGCTCGCCGGCGCCAATGATAAATCCGATTTCCGGTTGTCGTTCAATAATGAAAAACAGTTTGGCATTATTCCCAATAGCAATGCCGGAAAAAACAACCTGGCATTCAACGCGAATTACAGCATAACGCCGAAATTAAAGATCGGCTTTAGCGCGAATTATATTGACGAGAATGCGCCCAACCTGCCCGGTTCGGGTGGAAAAAGGTCTACCAGCACCATGCTTCAGTTTACCTGGTTCGGCAGACAGGTGGATGTAAACCAGTTGCGGAATTACAAAGATGCCGACGGCAATACGTTTAACTGGAATAACAGTTATTACAGCAATCCGTTCTGGGTGGCTTATGAGAATACGGTGAGTCAGCGCCGGAACCGGATACTGGGAACGGTGAATCTGAACTATGAAATCGCCGGCGGATTAAATTTCCATATTAAATCCGGAAATGATTATTACAATGACAAAAGAAAACTGAAGATCGCCTACGGAACAAACGGCACCCCGTACGGATCTTATGAAGAGGATGCTTTTACGGTAAATGAAAATAATACGGAAGCCACCCTTCGGTTTAACCGGAATATAAGTGAGGACTTCAGCCTGGATGTATTGGCAGGAGCCAATCTGCGCACCCGGGAATTCGAAGAGAATGATCAGAAGGCGCCGCGGCTGGCGGTAGCCGGCGTATACACGCTGACCAATTCGCGGGACCCGCTGGTTTCGTCCAATTATTATTCCAAATTAAAAACATACAGCGCTTTTGCTTCGGCACAGGTTGGATTCCGGAATTATGCATTTGTAAACCTCACTGCGCGCAATGACTGGTCATCCACCTTGCCTGTTCAGAACCTTTCTTATTTTTATCCTTCTGTAAATGCGAGTTTTATAGTAACGGAGGCTTTGGGTATCCACAGTGATGTGTTAAGCTTTGCGAAACTCCGCGGAGGCTGGTCAAAAGTGGGCAGCGATGCGGATCCGTACAATCTCATCAATACCTATAATTTCAGTGCACCCTTTCAGAACAGCCCCCAGCTCACTTCATCGGGCGTAGATCTGAATCCCGATCTGAAATCGGAAAGCACGAATTCTACAGAATTCGGTGTGGAGGCAGGCCTGTTTAAAAACAGGGTCAGGCTGGACATAAGCCTGTATAATACCAATAGCATCGACCAGATCTTAAAAGTGGACGTTACGGCGTCGACCGGTTACATGCAAAAGTTGCTGAATGCCGGCAAAATAAACAATAAGGGAGTGGAAGTTCAGCTGGGCGCCACTCCGGTGAAAACGAAATTCTTCCGCTGGGATATCGATCTGAACTATGCCGCGAACAGGAGTAAGGTGCTGGTGCTGGATTATGAAAAGCGTTTGCAGAATTATGTGTTGGGTTCCGATGGAACGATCCAGGTGATTGCAGCTGTGGGTCAGCCTTATGGTACTTTATTCGGGAATGCTTATCTCCGGGACGCCAGCGGGAATATTGTGATCAGCAGCGACGGCATTCCGCTTGCGGATCCGGACAAGAAAGTACTGGGAAAATATACGCCGGACTGGATCGGCGGTATCAATAACAGTTTTTCCTGGAAAGGAATTAATCTTTCATTCCTGATCGACGCCAGCTTCGGCGGTTCCCTGTATTCCGGTACCAATGGTACAGGAACCTATACCGGTGTACTGGCTTCCACAATGCCAGGCCGGGACGCGGCTCATGGAGGCTTGTCGTATTATTATCCCGGAAATGATAATTCCCTGGGCGCTGTAGAGGGAACCCCGCCCGCCGGTGAAACGGTTTATGATGACGGGATTATTGCCCGCGGGGTAACGGCCGATGGTAAGCCAAATACGAAAGTGGTGCCGGCCGTAGCATACTATAAAGCACAGTATGATATAGACGAACAGTTTGTATATAAATCATCCTATGTAAAATTCCGTGAGCTACGGATTGGCTATACCCTGCCTTCCTCCTGGGTTAAAAAAATCGGGTTCGTCGAAGCAACGGTAGCCCTGGTAGGCCGGAACCTCTGGATCCTGTATAAGGATGTGCCGAACATCGATCCCGAAAATGCCTTCACCAATGGCAATGCGCAGGGCCTTGAAGACCTCACGCTGCCGACCACCAGGAGTTATGGTTTTAACATCAATTTCAAATTCTAAATGATCCTGCAATGACTAAATATATTTTTCGCTCCGTATTGTTTCTGGTTATTCTTGCAGCCACATCCTGCAAAAAAGATCTGGCAGACATTAACAAGAACCCGAATGCCGCGGAGGATCCGCAACCTGCTTACCTGCTGACTTCTGCTGAAAAATTATCCTCGGATACTTACTGGGGGGCCGATAATAATTTCAACTCTTCCCTGCTCATCGTGCAGCACTGGGCTAAAATCCAATACACCGACCCGGACCGGTATATTTTTTCAAACAGCAGTTTTACCTCGCTGTGGAATACCGCCTATTCCCAGAGCATAACCAATTTGAATGCGATCATCGGACTCCCAGAAGAAAAAGCGAATACAAATTATAAAAACGTGGCCGTTATCCTGCGCTCCTGGGTTTTTCAGTTGCTGACAGATGCCTATGGCAATATACCCTACCGGCAGGCCGGAAATATTGCAGAATATGTAACGCCGGAATACGATGCGCAGGAAGACGTGTATAAAGGACTGCTGACTGAACTGAAAGCGGCTGTGTCTGCTTTGGATGTGAATGGCAAAGCCATCAGCGGGGATGTTATTTATGGAGGAAATATTGCGGACTGGAAAAAATTTGGCAATTCCCTGCGGTTACGGATCGCTTTCCGGATCGCAGACCGGGACCCGGAAACGGCACGGCAGGAGATCAGCGATGTGCTTGCCGATGCGGACGGTGTTATTGCAGATAATTCCGAAACAGCACAATTAATGTACGCGGATGCACCACAGCAAAATCCCGCCAGCGCCTGGTTTGACACGAGAGATGATTACCGGATCTCCAGGACAATCGTGGATGTACTTTATGCGCTGCATGATCCCCGTTTACCGATTTACGCCGCCAAACCCTCGGATGCATCAGTAACGGATTATGTAGGCGTGCCGAACGGACTGTCCACTACAGATGCGAGCAATCTTGGGTTCGCCAAAACCTCCAAACCGGGAGCTTATTTCCTGGCGCCTCATGCACCGGCCGTTATTTTCAGCAACGCGGAAGTGCTGTTCTATAGGGCGGAAGCAGTTGCCCGCGGAATCATCACCGGTGATGCCGCCGCATTATATGATCAGGCCATTACCGCTTCCCTGAATCAATATGGCATTACCGATGCCACCGTAATCCAAAATTATTTAAGTCAGCCGCAGGTGCAATACGATGCCGGCAACTACAAAAAATCCATTGGCGAACAAAAATGGATTGCTTTATTCGGCGACGGACTGGAAGCATTTGCCGAATGGAGACGCCTGGATTACCCTCAGCTTTCACCAGGCCCGGCCGCGATCCTGGAAGGGAAAATCCCGGTCCGCTTTATCTATCCCGGTACCGAACAATCCCTCAACGGGGAGAATTATAAAAAAGCGGTGGGTTCGCAGGGTGCGGATCTGCTGACAACCAAACTCTGGTTCGATGTAAATTAGTTGCCTGGTTTATCATTTTTTGCGGCAGAAACTGCATCGGAGTGCTTTTTTAAGGACGAAAGATAGGCAATCAGGTCTGCCAGTTCCTGTTTACTCATCGTTTGATAGAGTGTTGCCGGCATCATGGATTCTTTCAGTTCCGATATTTTTTTTACGTCGGCGATCTTTATTTTTTGAATCATGCCGCCGGGATATTTGAGTTCGATGCCGGTAGCTGTTTTGCTGGAAATGATGCCGGTGAGGGTAGATCCGTCTTTCATATCCAGTTTCCGGTTTTCAAATCCAAAACTGATTCCCGCCGACGGATACACGATGGCTTCATATAATCCTTCCGGAGCCAATTTGGATCCTATTTCTGAAAGTCCGGGGCCAACGCTGTTTCCTTCTCCGTTTGCCTGATGGCAGACAGCACAATTTCCTTCGAAGACCTTTTTTCCTCTGTGCATGTCGGCGGGCAGGGAAGTTATTTCTCCCAGGGAAGGGGCTTTGCCCGTTTCGATTTTTAACGAAGCTCCGGATAAATAAGACTGCGCCTGCTGATAGACTGATTTGCGCCAGGCGCCCTTCAGCCCGTTTACCATGGGTTCTATGAGAGTTGCCGGAACTTTTTTACGGGATAATAAAACAAGCACACGATCTTCCCCGCTTTGGCTTTTGCCCAGCATTTCAGCAGCTTTTTCCCGCACTTCCTTTGTATAGGCAGCAGATAAAACAACGGTCTGCAGGAAACCTATCGATTCTGAACTGCCCACCCTTCCTAAAGCCCTGATGGCGGCGATTGCTTTTGTGGTATCTTTTCCCTTTACAACATTTCTTATCAGATCCAGACCGTTAAATTTCAGCAACAGGTCTGCGGCATCACGGCCGGGACCGGTTCCCGGTTTTTCCAGGGCCATGCCGAGCAGATTTTTGCTTTCTGATTTTAAGGAGTATTGCCTTACCAGATCAATATATTCGGAAGTCCCCTGAATGGATTTCAGAACCTCCTGCATTGCCTGGCTGGCAATCTCGGAATGCTTTACTGCTGCGGCATCAAGATGCTGCAATATCAGTTTGTTCAACAACAGGTCGCCGGATTTATTATCTGCTATCATTTTCAACAGAAGGGCCGATTTAGCCTTACCCGTATTGAAATCAAAGGCGCGGAAGTATCTTAATCTCGATTTGAGATCGACCTTTTGATCGGCCGCCAGTTCTGCCAGCATGGGTACGGCTTTATCGGTCCTGGCGCGCCAGACAATATCCCGGCCCGCTGCAGTTTGCAGTGGATTTGGATTGATTTTCAGATAGGCCATAAAAAAATTATCCCACTGGCGGTCTGCGCCGATACCTAATGCCTCGAGATACCAGCGATCGTTTCCGTCGTGCTGTGCGGCAAGCTGCGCCCAAAGCCGGGCAGCTTCCGGCTCACGGCGATGCCTGAGCGCTAATGCACATTCCCGCCTTACCTGCGGATCACTGTCTGTCACCAGTTGCCGGACCACGCCAATTACATTTGCATTTAGTTCCCTTGCAGCGCGAATTCCTGTGATCCGGATATCCGGGTTATCATCTTTAATCGCTTCTTCAATATATTTCAATCCGCCGGGAATATTTACCAAAACCCAGAGCGCCCTGGCGCGCATACGCGGGTTTGTTTTCTGGCGGAGTAATTTTTCCAGCTCAGGAACTGCGTTTTTTCCCATCTCTTTCAATAAAAGGAAGGCATGACGCCTGACCGCCAGATTGGGATTTTGCAATGCGGCCACCGCGCCGGCTGGGGTGGAATAATCCTGTGCGGGTACGCTGTATTTTGAGCCGGGCGGCGCAACACGATAAATACGGCCTTTTTGCTGATCCCCTGCCTGGTGTCCTCCAACCCCCGGATCATACCAGTCGGCCACGATCAAAGAACCGTCGGGCGCAATGCCAATATCGGCCGGTCTGAACCATTGATCGTAATCGTCTTTCAGAATATTGTTGATGGTTGCCGTATATCCTGCACCTTTTTTTTGTACCGCGTAGGAGCGCACAACATTGGGTCCGGGATCCGCATGAATGATCTGGTTCTGAAAGCGCGCCGGCAGGAGTGTTCCTTCATATATGACCATTCCGGTTGGGGAACCTGCACCCGTCTGTAATAAATTGGGAACCACGCCGGGATCATTGAGATGCCAGTGACGATAAGGAATCGAATCTTCCATATTGGTTCTTTCTGACTGCCAGCTGGCGCCGGTCATCTCATCGGTGTAGCCATAGTTGCCATAGTCCATTACGTAGTTAATCCGCACTCCGCGGTTGCCATCATCGTCGTTATCACTTTGCCAGATGATTCCATAGCTGTCCACCGCCGCCTCGTAATTATTTCTGAAATTCTGACCGAGGCATTCCACTTTTGAGCCGTCCGGATTGCAGCGGAAGAGCATGCCCTGCCGGTATTTTTTGGGACCGATCTCATCCCCGTCCTGGTCGCGCACCACTTTATTATTTTTGTCCCTCAGCGTCTTTCCTTCGTTGCCGAAAGTAAAATAGAGTTTGCCATCGGGCCCGAAATTGAAAGAGTGCATGCCGTGATCATGCTGTTCTCCGCCGATTCCCTGGAAAAGTATTTCTTTTCTGTCGGCCTTATCGTCGCCGTTGTCGTCGTAAAAGGACCAGACATAAGGGCTCTGCGATATCAGCACCTGTTTGCCCAGCACGCAAACACCGAGCGGCGCATTTATTTCGGGACCCTGATAAAAGACTTTGGTCGTGTCGAAGCGGCCATCTCCGTTCCGGTCTTCCAGTATGATGAT
>Ga0070682_100000489_pt1 | contig 24846 bp, 23 predicted proteins | sample KBSC63LmetaG_FD_64668 | JGI IMG/M metagenome (GOLD analysis project Ga0070682, IMG submission 64668) | Corn rhizosphere microbial communities from Kellogg Biological Station, Michigan, USA - KBS C6-3L metaG | ecosystem: Host-associated > Plants > Roots > Rhizosphere | place: USA: Michigan...
CGGGGAGAAACCAATCACGAAATCGGAGCGCCGCTCGGCCTTCTTGCCGTAGTCGCCGCTCCAGTCGTCGGCCGCGCCTTCGGCGAGCGCCGGCACCGCGAACGCGAGCGTGGCGAGAAACGTGGCCGCGAACAGCGACGAGCGCATGCTCGGGGTTTGTTCGGACGGCGCGGCCCGGTCGTCAAGGCTTGTTCTTCGTTCGGGGGCGGGCGAGGGTATCACCCGGGCTTCGACAGCCACGAATGGAGCTTTCGAATCTCTTCGGGCTCGGTCGACAGGCGCTCTTCGCCGCGTCCCAGGCGCTGCCCGAGGGCGCGCCGGGCTCGGTCGTCGATCAGGTGTTTCTGGACGGCAGCGCCCGGGCGCGCGAAGGGCTCCTCGCGTCCGTCGAGCGGGCGGCCTTTTCGCTCGGTATCCAGACGAAGCGTCGCGAGCGCGGCGCTCGTGTGCGGCTCACGGAGGAGTATGCGGCGGCGGTCCCCGGCGTGTGGCCGTTCGGGGCGGCGGCGTGGCAAGCCTGCTTCGACGCAGCGCGCGCGACGCTCGGCGAGCAAGCGGGCAGAGTCGGCACCGACATCGGTCCGGACGAGCTCGGCGCCGTCTACGAAGGGATGCTCGCCATGAGCGTCGAGCTCGCGCGCGTGCCGAGCGCGGTGCTTTCGCTGCCGCGTTCGGCGGGCGGAGCGCAGATCGATCGGCTCGTCGCCTCCGATCGTTTGACGAGCGCCGAGCGGCGGCGCGCGACGCTCGTGAAGCCCGGCCGCGTCGCCCTGCTCAAGAGCGTCGATCGGCGGCGCTCCGGCTCGCACTACACGCCGCGGACACTCACCGAGCGCGTGGTGGAAGCGACGCTCGCGCCGCTTCTCGGTGAGGCCCCGACGCCGGCCGCGGTGCTGGCTTTGCGCGTCTGCGATCCGTCGCTGGGGACGGGAGCGTTCGTGCTCGCGGCGTGCCGGTACCTCGCGCGGCGGCTCGCGGAAGCCGAGGGTGCGGGCGCGGCGGCCGATCCTGAAGCGCTCGGGCGCGTCGCCGCGCACTGCGTTTTCGGGGTCGACCGCGACAGGCTCGCGATCGAGACGGCATGCCACGCGCTTTCGTTGTTGGTCGACGGCATCGAGGACCCGCTCGCTTCGTTCGGTGCTCATTTGAAGGTCGGGGATGCGCTCGTGGGCGCCCCGTCGCTCACGCCCATCCCCGACGAGCTCGCGCCGCTAGCGCTCGACTGGGCGCAAGCGTTTCCCGAGGTGGCGGCGCTGGGCGGGTTCGATGCGTTCGTCGGCAATCCGCCGTGGGTGTCGTACGCGGGGCGCGCGTCGCAGCCGCTCGCGCCCTCGCTCCGACGCGTCTACGACGGCTACGAGGCGTTTCGCGGCTACAAAAACCTGCAGGGGCTATTCGTGGAACGCGCGGTCCACCTCCTCAAGTCGGGCGGTCGACTCGGATTCGTCGTGCCGAGCTCGATGTCGGAGCTCGGCGGCTATGGGCCGACGCGCTCGGCACACGATCGCTACGCGCGCGTCGACGGCGAGCTCACGGACCTCGGTGCGGAGGCGTTCGACAGCGTGTTTCAGCCGTGCATGGTGCTCACCTCGACGCGTCGCGCCTCGCCGCTCGCGAGCGTCGCGCCCGCCGTGTGGCCCATCGAGCGTCCCGATCTCGACGCGGGGGCGTACGCTCTGATCGAGAAGCTCACGCGCGAGCCGCTCCCGCGGAACCTGTTCGGGGAGCGCGGCCTGCAGTCGACGGGGAAGGATACGCTCCACCTCGCGCGCGCGCCGGATCACCGACACTCGGTGCCGTTGCGGTCGGGCGGCGACATCGAAGCCTTCGCCTTGCGGGCGCCTTCGACGCACGCCGATCCGAAGTGGTTCGGCGCACGCTTGCGGCCGCCCGCGGAGTGGCAGGCGGTGCGCTGGGTCGTGCGGCAGACGGCGCGCGTGCCCGTGGCGGCGCTCTCCGACGGCATGGCGTTCAGGAATTCGCTGCTCGCGGGTTTCGAGAACGCCGAATACCCCGCGGCGTTCTTGGTCGCGTACGTGAACTCGACGCCGATACGCTGGCTCCATTACGTGCGCCATCGCGATGCGCGTCAGGGCATGCCGCAGCTCAAGATTGCTCACCTGCGCACGACTCCCGTGCCGCCCTCGCGCGCGCTCGTGTCCGAGCTCGCGTCGCTGGGTGCTCGTCTCTCCGCGACCGGCACGGGTGTGCGCGAGTGTGAGCAGCTCGAGCTCGACGCGCTGGTTGAAGCAGCATTCGACCTTTCCGTCGAAGAACGAAAGCGACTCGCGGACTTCCGAGGTGCCGTTGCGGATGCCCGGCCCCGGGCGTAATCTCGTTCTTTCGCCGATGCTTGTCTCGATTGCACGCGTGGGGCTTCGGCGACATGCCGTGTCTCGCGCGGTAGTGCTCGTGGGGGCGCTCGTGATCGGGCAGGTGGCGCGCTCGGGCGCGTCGGTTGGCGAGCCGCACGCTCAGGCGGCGGTGTCCCCGCCTCGTTCGGCGCCGGAGCTGGAGGGGAGCTCGCCGCCCCTCGCGTCGACCCCTCGTGCCGCGGCCGCCGAAACCAAGACAGTCGGGCCCGTGCTCCTCGAGACGGTCGACATCCGACCGGCACCGAACCCGCTCGCCGGCGCGAGCGCCGCGGAGCTCGCCCGCTTCGCGTTTCGTCCCCCGGAATCGCTCGGCTCGGTCTGCTTCGGCCGCCCGAACCGCGGTCGCCTCGTCAACGGCGTCGAGCTCCGCTCCGAGCCGGGCCTGCGCGTGATGGTCGATGACGACAACAGCTACGGCACGGCGGAGACGGTGCGCACGCTGCGTGCTGCCGTCGCCGAGCTGCATGTCGACCACCCCACGGCTCCGGACCTCAACGTCGGCGACCTGAGCCGCGCGCGTGGCGGCTACTTGCGCCCGCACCGCAGCCACCAGCTCGGCGTCGACGCCGATCTCGGTTACTTCTACCGCGGCGAAGGCAAGTGGTACACGAAGGCCGGCGCCGACAACCTCGATCGCGAGCTCACGTGGGCCTTCCTCAAAGCGCTGATTGCACAAGGCGGCATCGAGTACGTCTTCATGGATCGGTCGGTGCAGGCCCTTTTACGCAACTACGCGCTGGATCGCGGCGAGGACAACGCGTGGCTCGAAACGCTCTTCGAAAGCCCGGCCCATCGCGACACCCTGTTTCGACACGCGTACGGCCACATCACGCATTTCCACGTGCGGTTCCTCGATCCAGCGGCGGAGCGCGTCGGTCGGGCTCTCGAAGGACGGCTGCGGCGTCCGGGACGTCGGTGACGCTTGCGGCGCGCGGCGCTTCTCGTCGCTGGTGTCACGGCGTTCGCGTTGCTCGGCTGCGGTGAGGGCGCGGCGTCGGGCACGAAGGGCTCGGCGGGCGGCGCGGCGGGAAGGGGACCGGTGAACGGCGGAGCCGGCTCGACCGGAGTGGCGGGCGGGGCTGGACGGATGAACGGCGGTGCGAGCGGCGCGGGTGCCGGTGGTGCGAGCGCCAGTGGTGCGGGTGGTGGCGGTGCGAGTGGAGGCTCGAGCGCGGGCGCGGCCGGCAACTCGTCGGGCGGCGCTGGCACGACGGGCGCGTCCGGAGGCGTCGGCGGGGCGGGTGGCACGAGCGCGGGCGCGAGCGCGACCGCCGGTTCTACGGCTGCGGGCGGTACTGCCTCGGGGGCCGCCGGTACGGGAGGCGAGGGGGGTGCTGCGCCGAGCGGGCCGCTCAGCGTCCTCGTTTTCTCGCGCACGCAGGGCTTCCGGCACGACTCGATTCCGGACGGCATCGCCGCGTTCACGAAGCTCGCGACCGCGCAAGGCTGGACGCTCTCGGCGAGCGAGGATCCGGGCGTTTTCGCCGAAGCGACGCTCGAGCGCGCCGACGTCGTGGTCTTCCTCTCGACGACCGGCGACATCCTCGACGACGCTCAGCAGGCTGCCTTCGAGCGCTTCATCCGCGCCGGCGGCGGCTTCGTCGGAGTGCATTCAGCGACCGACACCGAGTACGACTGGGCCTTCTACGGCGAGCTCGTCGGCGCCTACTTCCGCGAGCACCCTGCCATTCAGGAAGCGACCGTCGTCGTCGAGGACGGCGCGAACGCGATCCTCGCGGGCATTCCGTCGCGCTGGACGCGAACCGACGAGTGGTACGCGTTCAAAACGAACCCGCGCCCGAACGTGCACGTCCTGATGACGCTCGACGAGTCGAGCTACGAGCCCGGCACCTCGGCGATGGGCGCGGATCATCCGATCACGTGGCTTCACGAGTATGAAGGCGGGCGCGCGTTCTATACGGCGCTCGGCCATACGACGGAGAGCTACGCCGACCCCGTATTCGTCGGGATGCTGGAGCGTGCCGTGGAGTGGGCGGCGGGCGGCTGAGGCGAGCCGGCTTCGGCCCTTACAGATCGCAGCCGATCCGCGCGTAATCCACGGCGACTTCGTCGATCCACACGTCGTAGTGATCGGGCGCGGGGTTCTCCTGATAGAGCCACCAGCCGACCCACATTGAGTCGAAGTCGGGGAGCTCCCACGGGTCGTCGCTGCCGCCGTGTTTGGTCGGGCTCGTCGCGAGAGTCGGGTGCTCGACGCCGTCCCACCAGAACTTGGTCTCGTTGGTGTCGCCCTTGAACATCCACTCGAGGCAGACCCACTTCTGCACGGGGACTTCTTTGATCGGCTGCTCTTCGTCGAGGTTGGTCCAGTCGCCGGTCGGGCCGTAATTGCTGCCGACGCCGAAGAGGTCCTTCTGCGCGTTCGGATCGTATTGGCCGCCGACGCGTACCTCGAAGTCGTCGCCGTCGGCCTGCGCGCCCGACACCGTCCAGTGCGCCCAGTCGGGCTCGGTGGGCATGCTGTCGAACCAGACGAACATGCGCGCGAAGTAGGTGTTGTTGGGCGCCGGGAAGACCTTCTTCAGCGTGATGTACTCGAGGGCGTTCGATTCGGTGTGAAAGTGGGCCGAGCGGTTGCCGCGAGCGGCGCGCGTGTCGTCCATTTCGGGGGCGGCGCCGCGCGCGGTCCAGCTCCCGGTGTCGAGCGAAGCGCTCTCGAAATCCTCGCAAAAAGCCACGCCCGCCGCGTCGCAACGGCTGTCGCCGAAAAACGTGCTCGGGTCGGTCGAGAAGGTGCGGCCGGCGCCGCCGTTGTCACCGCCGGCCGGCGTGCTCGGCGGCTCGCCACCGTTGCCGGCTTCCATGGCCGTCCCGCCGCTGCCGCCCTTGGCGCTGCTGCCGCCTTTACCGCCTTTGCCGCCCGTGCCCGCGCCGCTCGAGCTCGAGCCGCTCGAGCCGCCGTTCGCGTCCGAGCCGCCGTTCGTGTCGGTGCCGCCCACCGAGCTGCCCGCCGTTCCCGAGCCGGCCGTGCCCCTGCCCGCCGTGGCGCTCGTGCCAACGCCGCCGCTGCCGGCCTTTCCGCCGGCGTTCGCGCCACCGGAGCTCGGCTTTTGACCGGCCTGACCGGCGCTCGATTTGAGCTGCGTGTCCGGCAGCGTTTCGCAGGAGGTGACGACGCAAGTGACACCGAGGGCTGCCACGAGCGCGAGGCGATTGTCGAACATTGTCATGGGTAACCCTCGTGGGTTTATGCGAGGAGCTCTTCGTAGACGCCGCCCTGCATGGTGGCGCCGCCTTCCTTCACGCCGAACCAGTCGGACTCGATGCCCATTGCGTTGAGCAGCGTATTCAAGAGCTTGTTGTGTGGGGCTTTTTGGTCGTCCCCGCTCGTGCCCTGGCCGAGCAGGATCACTTCAGTCTGCTTGAACGTGCCGCCGAGGCTGCCTGCGAAGATGTACGGCAGGTTCATGAAGGAGTGACCCTTCCCGTCGGAGAGCTCGTTCGTATACATGATGAGGGAGTTGTCGAGCACGCTCTTGCCGTCCGCTTCCTTGTAAGAGTCGAGCTTCTGGATCAAGCGCAGGAAGCGCTTGGCGTGCCACACGTCGATCGCGAAGAGCATGTCTTCGTAGCCCGCGACGTCGGCGCAGCCGTCGGCGGTGCTGTCGCCGAAGCAATCGTCGCGCACCTTGCCGTGCGAGAGCTTGTGGTGGTTGTACTCGTGCATCATGCCGTCCCACTTGAAGATGGGACCGCCCGCGCCGCGATCGAACTGCAGCGTCGCGACGCGCGTGGCGTCGCAGGCGAGGGCGAGCGCGTAGATGTCGACCTGCAAATCGGCGATCGTCGGGTAATCGGTGCCGCTCGTGAGCTGATTGCCCTTCGCGCCCTGGTAGCCCATCGCGCGCATCGCTACGTCGTCGCTCGCGCAGGCGACGCCGCCCGTGCCGGTCATGGTGTTTTCGAGCTCACGAATCGCCGTGAAATGCGCGTCGAGCTTGTCTTTGTCGTCCTGGCTGAGCGGGCCGCGCTTGAGCGCGTCGAATTGCTCGCTCACGAGATCGAGCACGCTCTGGCGCCGGCGCAGGATCCGAGCCTGCGCGTCGGCGCTGCCGCTGCCCGTGCCGCCGAGTCCCATGAAATCCGCATACGCGTTCCAAGGATTGTTGATGCCGGCGACGGCCATGCTGGCGCCGCTGTAGGCCGAATAAGAGGTGCCGCCGCCCGAGTTGCCGCCGACGCCGAGGTTCAGGGCGGGGCGCGCGCCCGGGTTCACCTGCGCGGCGAGCACGTAGTCGAGCGAGGGGCCGAGCGCGAAGCCGTCGTCGTCGGCGAACTGCGCCGTGAGCTTGTGGGCCATGCCCTTCTGGTGATCGTCGCCGCCGCCGCCGTCGCGATCGAAGCCGCGCGGCGTCATGTGCACGCCGGTCGGGAACAGGAGCTTCGACCGCAGCGGCGTGAGCACCTCGTTCGCCGTGCCCACGAGGTGCGAGTCCGCGAGCGTCCCCGACTTCACGGTCGGGAACCACTTGTCCATGTTGACGCCGTTGCAGCACAAAAACGAGCCGAAGCGCTTGATCGCCGTGCTCTGCCCGCGCGCGGTCTTCGGCGCCAACGCCTCGAGGAACGGCAGGCCCACCATGACGCCGCCCACGCCCGCGAGGAAGTGACGGCGGCTCGGGAGTCTCACGCGGTTCATTTCGCTACCTCGTTCGGCACGCGCGTGACGAAGGCTTCGGTTTGCGTGATCGCCTTCATGACCGCGCGCGCGCTCTGGGGGTTCGCCGCGAGCGCCGTCTGCGCTTGGCCGTCGAGCGGCGAGAACTTGCGCCCGTACGCGAACTCGAGCCACTTGCCGGCGTAGCAGGTGCGAGCCGCCCGGCTCCCGGCGACCGCCTGCACGAGCTCGAACGCGTCCTTGAACGCGACCTCGCTGCCGTCGAGCTCGATACTACCGGTCGTGTCGAGCGGCTCGCCGCCCTCGTCCTTGCGCGCTTGCCCGACGGCGTCGAAGCCCTCGAACGCGAAGCCCGGAGGATTGATCAAGCCGTGACAGCCCTTGCACGCGTCCTGCCCGGTCAAGAGCGCCACCTCGCCGCGCGTGGTTTTCGGCGGGGTGTCCGTTTTCGGCGGCGGCGTCTGCGACGCGCCCGCCGGTGGATCGCCGATGTCCGTGTTGCAGAGCAGATTGCGGAGGACGAAGAGCCCGCGGTGAATCGGATCCGTCTTGATCGCGTAGGCGTTCGACGCCAAAAACCCGAGCTGCATCAGGATGCCCTGCCGCTCGCCGGCGGTGAAATCGATGCGCGTCAGGCCGGTCGCCGTGACCTGCTTGCCGTAGAGCGGTGCCGTCGCGGAGTCCGCGAAGGCGTACGGCGCCGTGAGCAGCTCGCTCAAGCCGCCGTCGCTCTCGACCACGTTGCCGACGAAGGCGTGCGCCGCGTCCGTGACGCGTGCGACGAGGTCGCTCGGCGCCTTCGGATACGTCGCGGCGTCGGGAGAGATGCGCGCGAAGCGGCCGAAGGCCCAGGCCTGGTCGTGGAACGAAACGGCCACGCTCGTGGCGCGCGCGTCCGCGACGAGGCGCTCCGCGGAGGCTTGGATCTGGTCGGGGGCATTCAGCTTCGCATCGCTCGCGGCCTGGAACAGGGCGTTGTCCGGCATCGAGCCCCAGAGGAAGTACGAGAGGCGTGAGGCCAGGTCGTAGTCGTCGAGCGCGAGCAGCGCCGGATTGCCGGTGCTTGCCTTTTGGCCGAGCTCCGCGCGGTAGAGAAACTGCGGCGACTGGAGCATGGCTTCGACGACGAGCGACACGCCGTCCTTGAAGGCGTCGCCGCTGCCGACCAAATCCGGGCCTTGAGCGAAGAGCGCACCGAAGCGCGTGACCTCGTCGTCCGAGATCGGGTGACGGAAGGCGCGCGTGCCGAACGTGCGGATGAACGTGCTCGAGCAGCTTGGGTCGCTCGTGTCGCACGTGACGATGCGCTTGAAGACGGCGTCGTCGCTGACCGCGCGTTGTGCGAGCGCTTCGGCCGCCGACCGGTATTGCGGTCCGAGGCGCCCGTCGACGCGGAAGTCGATGCTGGTGTCGAAGGTGGCGCCGTTGAGCGCATCGGGCGCGAAGGCTGCCGTCGAGCTGTCGACGATGCCGAATAGGTCGTTGACCGTGTTTTGGTATTGGGTGTGAGTGAGCCGCGCGACGCGTGTCACCGGCTCCACGCCCGCGAGCGCTCCGCCAGCCATGCCGGAGGCGCCCCCGCCCGTCGTTCCGCCCTTGCCGGTGCTGCCGCCGTTGCCCGCCGACGTTCCAGCGCCGCCGCCGGTGGCACCTGTGCCGGGCCGGGGGTCGGCCGCACCATCGGTGATCGTTCCGCTGCACCCGAGCGCAGTCAGTGCGACCAGCGACAGCACCCGGCGTGAGGGGAATGCCACGATCAGGGACGTACCAGAAAGAGCCCCCCATGGCTCACGCTCACCCATTGAGCCGTTCAGTCTATCTCGAAAGATTACACGGGGCAGGGTCAGCGGCAGCGCCAGACGGAGCGCGACTGTGGCAGGGATGCCGCTAGAGCGGGGGTGGGGTGATGTCGGTAAAGCGCAGCGGGCGATCCGTGTCGCCGGTTCCGAGCTGGCCGTGCTCGTTGCTGCCGGTGCATGCGAGCCCGCCCGTGCGCGTCAGCGCGCAGGTCGTGAACCACGACACGTCGACGTCGGTGATGCCGGTCGCAACGAGCGTCGGTTGCTTGCGGATCGTCGTGTCACCGGTTCCGAGCTGGCCTTCGACGTTGCGACCCCAGCACCAGAGCTCTTCAGCGCGATTGACGGCGCAGCTGTGGAAAACGCGCGTCGAGATCGCGAGCCAGTCCGTCGCGGTGCCGAGGCGCGTCGGCGTCGTGAGCTCGTCGGCGTCGAGACCGAGCGGGTAGCCCTGCTCGGAGCCGCTCGCGACGTTCGTGCCCCACACCCAGAGCGAGTGATCCTGCTTGAGCGCCACGGCGGCCTGCTGGCCCGAATCGACGCGCAGCCAGTCGGTGTCCGTGCCGACCTGGATCGGATGGCGAATTTGCCCGTCCGTGCTCGGGCCGAGCTGGTGTTGCGTGTTGCGACCCCAGCACCAGAGCGTGCCGTCGAAGCGGACGCCGCAGGTGTGCCCGTCCCCGGTGTCGACGTAGCTCCAGTCCGTGCCCGGCACCTGCACGGGCTCGAGCGCGTCGCGCGCCGTGTCGTCGTTGCTCGGCGGCACGCGGTCGTCTTGGCCGAGCTCGCCCTCCTGATTGCGCCCCCAGCAGTAGAGCGACGCGTCGGCGAGCAGCGCGCACACGTGCTCGAAGTCCGCCGTGATGCTGTGTGCCGCGACCGGCAGCGCGACGCGCACCGGCGTGTGCCGCTCCGTGCGATCGCCCTGGCCGAGCTGTCCGCGCGTGTTCGCGCCCCAGCAATACGCGGCGCCGACCTCGTCGAGCGCGCAGGTGAAGCCGTGCTCTTCCGTGTTGCCTCCGCCCGCGACGGTCGAAAACTGGATGTCGCCCGGCACCTCGGTCGGAACGTGGCGCTCGACGGTGTCGCCCTGCCCGAGCTCGCCCGATTGGTTATTGCCCCAGGTAAAGAGCCGATTTGCCGAGACGGCGGTGCCGTGGGTGATGCCGAGGCTGACCAACGCGAGCACCGCGCTCGGCGTCGCCGCGCCCGCCGAGCCCCCGACCGCCGGCAGGCCCGCCGTCCCCCCGGAGCCGCTCGAGCCGCCGAAGCCCGCGCCGCCGTCGCTCTCGACTCCCTGATTCGCTTCGGGCCTCAAGACCTCGCCGCGCTCGACGCAGCCGAGCGCGAGAAGGAGCCACAAGCAGGACGAGGCGCGTCGCATCAGAGCTCTACGGTGAAGCCTAGCTGCGCGAAGAACTCCGCGCCCGAGACGCCCGAAACCACCTGGCCCGTGTCCGTTGCCTCGAGTGCGCGGAACGGAGCGCCGGCACCGAAGCCGGCGTCGAGACCCACCGGGCCGCCGAGGCGGAGCCCCGCGAATGCGCCGGCACGACCGTACAGCGTGAGGCCCGACAGCTCTTCGCCTTCAGCCCCCGGTGCCGCCGTGCCGCGGAAGCGCACGACCGCCGCGCGCAGGCCGAGCGCGAGGCCTACGTCGGCGAACGACGTGTGCACGAAGGCGTAGCGCCCGCTCGCGCCGAAGCCGATCGAGCTCGAGTGAACGTCGCCGTGCGGCGCGTCGGTGCCGAGGCCCACCCGCCCGCCGGCATCGAGATCGAGCGCAAATCGCGCGCTGAGCGGCAGAATCGTCGCGGCGTCGGCGCCGAGCAGCGTCTGCCCTCCGAGGTAGTGCTCCACGGCGAAACGCACGCCGAGCTTCGGCGCGGGTCCGCTCGACGGCAGCTCGCTCTCGACACCTGCCACGACCTCTGGCGGCGGCGCCGGGCGCGGCTTGCTCGTCGCCTGCTGGCGACTCTTCTTCGCGAGCGCGATCTCCGCCCAGCTCGCCCACACGAGCTCGTCCACGGCGATGGCGATCGCGAACGCGCGGCCGTCGACGGGAACGGCGGCGAGGTCGACGTCGCGGCTCACGCGCTTGGCCGTTACGGCGTCACGGATCTCGACCGTCAACACGACGCTCTTCTTCTCGAGCGCCGCGATGCGCACCGAGGCGAGCGGGGGCTCGTTGCTCGGCCCGGTCTCGTCCGGGCACGCGTCGATACCGCGGCTCGTGAGCCCCGCGCGCAAATCGCCGAGCACCTTGGCCGCAAATCCGAGCGGCCAATTCGCCTCAGCGAACGTCAGGCTCACCCACGGGCGCTGGGGCGAGCCGCACGTGGGCTCCGCGCGCGCCCGAGCCGTCCAAGCGATGCCGAGCGTGGCGAGCAAGATGGCTCGGGCGACGGCCTTCACGCTGACGTGATCTACTAAAGATCAGCGAGCACCGCACTGTCGCGATACGGCGGTCGCGTGAACGCCGTTCGGATAGCTCGAGAGGTAGGCGCTCTGCGCGGACCGGCAGCGGTCGACCGCGCCCGCCCGCGCGTACGCCTCGACCAAGCGCGCCATCGCGTCCTCGCGGAAGCCCGCGCCCGGCGCCATCATCACGGCCTTCTTTAGCGCCTCGATCGCGCCGCGCACGTCGCCGAGCCGATCCATCTTGAGTCGGCCGAGCTCGAAGGCTGCGAGCCCTGCGCGGCCGTCCGTCGGGTGCAGCGTGAGCAGCTCTTCGTAGGCTCGTGCGGCGCCCGCCACGTCGCCCGCGCGGCGAGCGGCATTGCCGAGATCGAGCAATTCCCGTGCTCCCGGCGCGGTTTCGTGGCTCGGACGGGCCGAGGCGCTCGCCCCCTTCGAGCCCTCGGCGGGTGCCGCCTCGGTTTCGCTCGCAGCGCTCGGCTCGGGCGTTTCGCGAACCGTTGCACTCGCCGCTGCCGACGCCGCGGCGCTCGCCTCGGGATGCCGCAAATCGATCGACCAGCGCTCACCGGCGGCGAGATCGCGGTGCTGGTCCTGCCAAGTCACCTCGACCAACCCGCGCTCCACGTCGACGTCGACGCGGTCGCGCGCGGGAGCGAGCTCGACGCCGAACTTGGTGCCCTTCACGCGCACCGTCACGCCCGCAGCCGCGACGGTGAAGCGGCGGCCCGGTCGCGGCGTGATGTCGCAGTCCACGCGACCGTGGTCGAGATCGAGCGCCATCGTTTGCGGATCGTTGCCCGTGACCCGCACCTTGGTGTGCGCGGCGATCTCGAGGCGCGAGCCGTCATCGAGGCCCATCGCCATCGCGTCCCCGGCCGTTTCGAGCGCGGCCTTGGTGAGCGCCGAGCGCGCCGCCTGGTGCTCCCACACGACGCGACCCGTAAGGCCCACCGCCACGGCGACGAGCGCCAGAGCGAGCGCGCCACGATAGAGCCCGCGGCGGCGCCCGGTCGGCGCGGCATCGAGCCGGCTCGCAACGCCGGACCACACGCGAGCCACGCGCGCGGGCGACACGTCCACGCGAACGTACTTCGAGGGCGGCGTGACCGACGGCTCGCTCACGTTACACCTGCCCCCGCTTCGTGGCGGCGCGACCGAGGCGCGCTTCGGCGGACGCGAGGCGACGCTTCACCGTTGCGAGGCTGAGCTTCATCTCTTCCGCGATCTCCAAGAGCTCCATCCCCTCGACGCGCCTTAGCACGAGTGCCACGTGCTCCTCGGGCGGAAGCTTCTCCACGAGTGAATAGACGTGGCGCAGCTCGACGGCGACGTCGACCGGCGCTTCCAAGGAAATCATGGTGTCCGGCTCGATCGGCTCGCTCCTCCGCAGGCCAAGGCGGGTCAGAAGGCGCTGGCGCCGGAGCCGCTTGCTCGCCGTGCGCACCACGATCGACCTGAGCCAGGCATGAAACGCTTGGGGGTTCTGCAAGGTGTCGAGGCGCGTGAACGCGTACACGAAGGCGTCCTGGCTGAGGTCGTCCGCGTCGTCGCGCCCGGCGAGGATGCGTTGCGAGAGCGCCAGCACCATGCGGGCATAGCGCTGGTAGAGCGCCTCCTGTGCCCAGAGCTCCCCGGCGCGCGCGGCGATCACCAACGCGGCGTCGGTCGGTCCCGCACCGGACCGCGTAGCAGGGCGAGGTTCCGTCACCACGCCACATGGTGCCCGCTTCGCGGCGGTGTTAGTTGCTCGGCCGTGCGCACACCCTCAATGTCCCCGCAGTGCCGCGCCGTAGCTCAACGCTCGCAGGCCGTTGAGCGAAGAGGGGGCCGACCGACTCTGGAGCGCGAGCCAGCCAAAGGCGTATTTTCCAAACAAATCATTGGGTTAGCGCTGGTTTGTTGGGGTGGGCTGAACGCCGGGTGCGGTACCGCGCCCAAGCCCGGGGTGACGGCAAGTCCCACCCCGGCAGCCGCTGCATCCGTCCCCGGTCCTCATCGTTCCACCTCTGCCGTACCGGCCCAGCCCCCGCTCGCCGGCCCTGAGCAGGCGGCGGTCGATGGCGTGCTCGGCACGGACGGGCCTCCCGCGGCCGTCGTCGTACTCGGTCTCGACGGGGCGTCGCGCGTGCTCGCGCTCGGCAACCGCGGCGTCGATCCAACGACGTACCTTGCGCGTCCGGGCTCGACCGTGAAGCCGCTCGTCGCTTGGCTCGCGACCGAGGCCGGCGTCTATCACGCGGGCGAGAGCGTCACCTGCCGCGGCGAGTACGCGCAGGGCCAGCCGTTTCATTGCTTCCAGCAGCACGGCGCGCTCGACCTCACGCGCGCCATCACCGTGTCGTGCAACGTCTACTTCATGACGCTGGGCGAGCGTCTAGGGCTCGCGCGGCTCGCGGCAGGGTTCGCGGAGCTCGGGCTCACGCAGCCGACCGGCCTCGTTCCGGGGGAGCGCACCGGGTGGTCGGCGGATCCGGCGTGGGCAGCGCGCCGTACGGGCGAGACGACGAAGTGGGAGATCCCGGTTGGCGCGGGGCACGGGCCGCTCGAAGTGACGCCTCTCGAGCTCGCCGCTGCGTACGGGAAGTTCGCAGCGCGGCTCAACGCCCCTTCGTCGCGCGTGCCGGACGCGGTGCGCGCGGAGATCGATGCCGGGCTCCGTGACGTCGTCCGAGCGGCGGACGGTACCGGACACAGCGCCTTCGTCGCGGGGCTGGAGATTGCGGGCAAGACAGGGAGTGCCGAGCCCTTCGCCTTCGGCGCGCAGCCGAACGAGGACGCTCGACCGAGCGACTTCGCGAAGGACAACGGTTGGTTCGTCGGGTATGCGCCCGCGTCGGCGCCGACGCGACTCGTCGCCGTGCTCGTGCTGGGCTCGGGTTCCGGTGGCCAGACGGCGGCGCCGCTCGCCGGGCGCATCTTCGAGTCCCTGCGAAACGGGTCCGGAAATCCCGGCCTGCATTGAACGCCCCATGCCCTCCTTCCGTCGTGCCCTCCGGCCCCTCAGCGTCATCGCTTTGGGCGCTGGAGTCCTCGCGCCGGCGTGCAGCAACGACTCGGCGCCGGACGGCAAATCAAGCGGCGCCTCAGCGGGGAGCAGCGGCGACACCACGGGTGGCGGTACGTCGAGCGGCGCGGGTGCAGGCCTTGGCGGCTCGTCCGCGGGCGGCTCCAGTAACGGCGGCAGCAGCGCCACGAGCGGCACGTCGAGCGGAGCGGGATCACCGAGTGCCGGCCGCGCAACGGGCGGCACGCCGAGCAGCGGTGGTTCCCCCGCGCTCGGCGGCAGCGCGGGCACGGCGACGACCGGCGGCGCTGGGGCCGCGGCGACGAGCGGCGCAGGAACGAGTCAGGGCGGCGCTGCGGGCAACGCGCTGGGCGGAGCGAGCGCTGCGGCGGGCAGCGGCGCCGGCGGCGCTGCGAGCGGCGGTGCGGGCGGCGGGATCGGCAGCGGCACGTTGAAGATCATCGCCATCGGCGACTCGATCACGCGGGCGACGTGCTGGCGCGCGGAGCTCTGGAAAACGCTGAATACGTCGCACGCCGGGCATTTCGATCTCGTGGGCACGCTCAAATCGGACAACGGATGCAACGTGTCCGGCTACGACCAGGACAATCAGGGCTACTCGAGCTCGCTCCTCACCGAAGTCGTCGCGGGCGTGACCGACGCGCGCACGTGCGACCCGACCTGTCCCACCCTGGACGATTTTGCTGCGGCGTTCATGACGACGACGCCCGACGTCGCGCTCATTCACTACGGCACGAACGACGTCTGGAACGCCAAGCCGACGGTCGACATCACGGCCGGCTACGGTGAGCTCGTTGACAAGCTCCGTGCGGCGAACGCGAACGTCAAAATTCTCGTCGCCAAGCTCATCCCGATGAACGTGACGAGCAGCACCTGCAGCGGCTGCTCGTGCTCAGCGTGCTTGGGGACGGTTAAAGCCCTGAATTCGTTGATTGACGCGTGGGTACCGACGAAGACGACCGCCGCATCGCCCGTCACGGCGGTTGACCAGTTCACGGGCTTCGATGCCACCGCCGACACGCGGGACGGTGTGCATCCGAACGACTCCGGCTCGGCGAAGATGGCCGCCAAGTGGGCCGAGGCGCTCGAGCCGTTGTTCTGAGTCGCGACGGCGTCGCACCGCCGTGGAGGCGAGTGGCTTGCGCCGATCGGTGGCTCCGTGCACCCTTGACGGATGGTGACGGGTGAGCGGCCACGACGGGATGCACGAGTCGACGGATTGCGGTGGGCGCTGATTGCCGCGGTGAGCGGCATCCATTTCGGCGTCGTCGCTTGCTCGGGCAAATCGAGCAAAGGCTCGAGCGGTGGAGGTGGCGACGGTGGCACGAGTGGCACGAGCGCGGGCCAGGGCGGCACGGCGGCGGGCAAAGCGGGCGGCGGCTCCGGCGGAGCGACGGCGGGTGGCGGAGGCAGCGGTAACGCCGGAACGAGCGCGCGCGGTGGAACGAGCGGTTCGGCGGGGGGTTCGGGGGTCGGCGGCACGGGCGCTGGCGCGGGCGCGGGGAGCGGCGGGCAGAGCGGCAGCACGTCGAAGGGCGGCAGCGCCGGCATGGTTGATCCCGGTGGCGCGGGCAACGAAGGCGGCGGACCGAACCCGTTCCCCTGCTCGAGCACGGACCCGTGGGGGTCGACGCTCCAGAGCTGCGGTAGTTCGGCCGTTCATCGCCCGGCGGCGGTCGCTTGTCCGCTGCCGGAGCACGACAGCTCGCTGAGCGGCGGGGAGGGCGGTGCGGCCGGTGCCCCCGGTGCCCCCGGAACTCTCCCCTGCGCCGAAGACGCCGACTGTGCGAGCGGTGACTACTGCGTCATCACTCAGGCGAGCGGCTTCTGCATTCACCCGTGCACTGACGACGCATCGTGTCCGACCGACACGGTTTGCGTTTGTAACCAGTACGTGCGGGCGCTCGGCGAAACGCCGCTCGAAGCCGGCCTCTGCGTACCGGCGGACTGCACGACCGACGCCGATTGCGCCCCGGGCTTCGCCTGTGCTGCGCCCCTCCATGACGGAATCGGCTGCCCGCAGGCGCCGAGTCGGTTCGCCTGCCAAACGCCTAGTGATCAATGTAGCGGTATGACGGATTGCCCACGGGACGAGATCTGCAGCGCGACGTCGCCCCGCACGTGCATGGGGGCTGGCGCGTGCGGCCGACCGTTCCTCGTCGGAGGCATCGCGCGGTCGGCTCCGCGGGTGCCGAGCCGCGCTTGGCTCGACACGGGGCTCGCGAGCAGTCCGCTCGGTGCCATTGGACGTGGAGACGAGAGCAGCCCACGCGCCGCGCTCGACCCCGCCGCGCGCGACGCCATCGCCGAACATTGGCTCGAAGCCGGCGCGATGGAGCACGCCTCCGTCGCCGCGTTCGCCCGCTTCGCGCTCGAGCTCATGGCGCTTGGTGCCCCCGCCCGGCTCATCGAAGCCACTACCGCTGCGATGGCGGATGAAACGCGACACGCGCGGCTCTGCTACGGGCTTGCGGCGCGCTATGCGGGTGATGCGCGCGGCCCGGGGCCGCTCGACGTGACCGGTGCGCTCGCCGACAGCGGGCTTTTCGCCGTCGTGGAGCGCGCGGTGCTCGAGGGTTGCATCGGTGAGACGCAGGCGGCCGTCGAAGCGGCGTGGGCTGCCGAGTCCGCGAGCGACCCGGTCGTGCGCGACGTGCTCGAGCGCATCGCGGAGGACGAAACGCGCCACGCAGCGCTCGCGTTCGACTTCGTCGCGTGGGCCTCCGAGCGCGACGCCGCGGTGCGCTCGCTCGTCGAGCGAACGTTCGCGCGAGCGCGCGCCGAGGCCGAGAGCGACGCTCTGGGCGAGCATTCCGGCAGCGATTTCGTCGCGGACACGAGGTCGGACGTGCGGCGCCGAACGCTCGCGGCACATGGCGTCCTCGACGCGGTGACGCGAAAGGACGCACGCCGAGCGGCCCTTTGCGACGTGCTGCCGTCGGTGTGGGGCGCGGCGCTCCGTGGGTCGGAGTCAGGGCGGCAGTCGGGGTCAGGCCCGTACGCGCGCTCGGCGCACGCCGGCGTCTAGCGCCTAGCTCGCCCCGCTCTCGCGTTCGGGCGCCCGGTCGGCGACGCGGCGGCGAATGCGCTCCGCGACGTAGTCGAACGCGCGCTCGACCTCGAACAGCGACGCGTAGGCGACGAACGAGAGCTGATACGGAAAAGGGATGGCCATCAGCGCTTCGATGCCGATGTGGAACGCCCACGCCGCGAGCGCCCACACGAGCGCGATGCGCCGCCCGAAGAGCGCGATCGGCGCGCCGAGCTCGAGCGCGACGGTCATGAGCGCGAGCACGAGGAACGGCGCCTCGTAGCGCACGAGCGCCGCGCCGAGCGCGGAATACGAGCCTCCGAGCTCGATCTTCCGCAAATTGTCGTACGCGATCTGGGCGCGGAGCAGGTCCCCCTCGAGCCAAATGGGGCCCGCGAGCTTGAGCTTCGCGAGCCCTGCCAGCACGTAGCAGACGGCGGTCGTCACGCTCATCGCGCGGGCCGCCCACCCGTAGGCACCCGAAAGCACCGCGCTCGCCGGCTTGCCGCGCACGTCCCAGGCGTAGGCGTCCGCCGCGGGGGCGAATGAGAGCACGAGGAGGTGCAGCGCGAGCAGGTTCTCGGTGTGGAAGATCATCCCCCACGAGCTCCGGTAGCTCGTCACCCAGAGGAACAGGAGGGCGAACACCGGAGCCGTGAAGCGGTACCGGAGACCGAGCACGAAGGGCACGCTCGCGACAGTCGTGAGCGCGACGAGCGGCGTGACGACCCCGCTCGGGAGCGGCTCGGGCAAGAGGGCGACGAGCCCGACCGGCACGAATTGGTCATGCCCGAAATGCGCGACCGCCGTGAAGCTCGGGAAGCGCGTCAGGAGGTGGACGAGCGCGAACCCGCCCGTGAGAATGCGCAAGAGCGCGAGCCGGCGCGCGGGTGCCGGCGCGAACCAGTAGCGCTCGAAGGTCGCAATCAGCTTCATCGATTGCGCCCCGCTTTGCAGGTCGCGATCACTTCGCGCTCTTCGGGCTCGGCGTCGCTCACGAAGTAGGCGACCGGATCGAAGCGTGCGCGCACGATTCGGAGCCTGACTTCGCGCTTTGCCTTGTCCTGCTTGGCGAGGCGCCGCGCAATCGAGCGGCACAGCGCCTCGGCCGCTTCCGGCCCCTGCCGCACGGCGCGCTTGATGGTCCGGTACGACTGCATCACCTCGTCGCTCGCGACGAGCTCGGGATCGAGCCGGTGCGCCCGCCCGCGCTCGTCGAGCCGCTCGACGAACGATAGCTGGGGCTTGTCGATCACGCGCGCGAACATCGGGTACGTAGACAGCGGGAACGAATCGCGCTGCGCCGAGCGAAGCACCGGCAGCGCCGCGGCGATCACCACGCCCAGGCCGACCACGTAACCGGGCCAACGCGCGTGCCCGCTGTCTTGCACGGGCCCACCATACTGCATGGCCGGCGGGGGGCAGGCAGCGGGCGGGTCGGGCAGGATCCTTGCTTCCGTTCCCCGTCATGATCCGCAAGATCCATGACGGCTACCGCATCTACTCTCGTAAGAAGGACCCGAAGACCGGGCGCCGGCGCAACCTCGGCACGTTCCGCACGCGTGAAGCGGCGGAGAAGCACGAGCGCGCCATTCAGTTCTTCAAGCACCACTGACGGCGTCTCCCGCCTCGCCGCATTTCGCCACGGCGGGGAAGGCTGGAGCGCGTCACCGGTCGCGCGCAAGCGCGCGAGGCTGCGTTCGTGTGGATCGCGCGCGCCAGATCCTCGGGTTGTGACTGTACTTACAAGCGAGGACCGTTGCGACGAACGCGCCGCACAGCGCGAGCGCGGCGAGGTTGTCGCGCAGATTCGGATGGAAGATGAGGACGAAGCCGTGCCCCTTGATCAGCGCCGCGAAGCTCGAGACGCAAAACGGCATCAGGAAGAAGCGGAACACCGGCCAACGGCCGACGCGCGCGCGCCGCTCCCCGGCGTACGCCGTGCTGACGTAGAGCCCCGTGCCGATGATGGCGCTCAGGCCGAGCGACGAGCCCCAGAGCGCCGGTGCAGGCTCGAAGTAACGAGCGACCGCGAAGGCCCACCAGATCAGGTAACACCAGAGCAGCACCCGCGGCCCGGGCAGCCCCCGCATGTATCGGAGCACCCGCTCAGGCTACCGCGTCGATGTTTCGGAAACGTTTTCAGCCCGTTCGGCGCCGGAGCGAGCGCCTAGAGCCAGCCGACCCGCCGCGCCACTTCGAGAATCGCCCCGCCGCTCTCGTCGTCGCTCGTCAGGACTTCGTCGGCGGCGTCTTGCACGCCCTCGGGCGCCTGCGCCATCGCGAAGGAGAGCCCCACGCGCTCGAGCATGGGGATGTCGTTCACCCAGTCGCCGACCGCCACGATCTCGTCGAGTGAGATGCCGTAGTGCTGGGCGAGCCATTCGACCCCCGTGCCCTTGTCGATCCCGGCGGCACGCACGAGAAGCGCCCAAGGTCGCGTGCCGTCCGCGAACACGCTCTGCGATTCGAAGACGATCGTCTGCATCAGGCTCGAAGCGCGGTTCGCGAGCACACGCTCGGCGGCACGGATGCGATCCTCCGTCGCGAGCGCGAGCATGGCCGGCACCGTGCGCCCGACGTACCAAGAATCCTCACGCAAGAGGCCGCGCACGACGCGCGTCTCACGTGACCAGAGCCGCATGTAGTCGAGGTGCTCCTCCCCGTCGTGGTCGTGGAACAGGAGCTCGTCCGAAAGCGCGAACGGCGCCGCTTCGTGGCGGTGCAAGACGTCGCACAGGACGCGAATGGCGTCCTCGGCGAGCCCCGCGCACGCGAGCGCTTCGCCCGTGCGCGAGTGGGCGACGTGGCTGCCGTCGACGCAGGCGAGCGGCGCGTCCAGGCCGAGCTCGAGCGCGAGCGGCTGGGTGCCCGAAAACATGCGTCCCGTGCAGAGCGTGACCTCGACGCCCCGTTCGAGCAGTGCGGCGACGGCTTCACGGTCCGCGCGGCGCACGTGCCCGAGCGGCCCCACCAGCGTGCCGTCGATGTCGCTGACCAGGAGCTTCTTGCGAGTAGGAATCGCCGAGCTCAGGCCGAAGCGGGAGCGGGATACACCGACACGCGCCGCTTCGTGCGACTCGCATGCTCGTACGCGACGACACCGTCGATCAGCGCGAACAGCGTGTAGTCGCTCCCCACGCCGACGTTGCGGCCCGGGTTGATGCTCTGGCCGACCTGGCGCACGAGGATGCCGCCCGCCCGCACGGCCTCGCCGCCGAACACCTTCACCCCGCGAAACTGCGCGTTCGAGCCGCGACCGTTACGCGTCGATCCGCCACCTTTTTTATGTGCCATGGCTAGCCTTTAACCTTCAGGATCTTCACGGCCGTGAAGCTCTGGCGGTGACCCGCCTTCTTGCGCGAGCGCTTGCGCTTGCGGAACTTGAACACGACGAGCTTGTTGCCGCGCGCTTCGCCGACAATCTCCGCTTCGACGGAGGCGCCAGCGACCTTCGGCTTGCCGATCTTCGGCTCATCGCCGCCAATCATGAGCACGTCGTCGAAGTTGATCTTGTCGCCGGCCGCGCCGGCGAGGAGGTCGACACGCACGGTGTCGCCCTCCGCGACTCGGTACTGCTTGCCGCCACTGCGGATGACTGCGTAGGCCATTTCGGGGGCGCGGAACCTAGCCGATGACCCAGGGCCTCGCAAGGAGCCCGGGGCCGGTCGGCGGACCCCCCACAAAAATACCCGGATTTCGCGCAGCTCCGGGGCCACTTCAGTAACGGAAAGGCGCACCCCAGGTGCCGGGGGCGAGTTCTCGTTGCCTTTCTGCTCTCCCGCCAGGAAGATTCTGGGGCCATGGCGACGTCCGACTCGATGCGTCCTCTGCCGCCCCCGACGCTTCCTCCGACGCGCAACTCGGTCTTGCCGCAGAACGAGGTGCCCGCTCGTGGCGACGACGTGGCGGAGCTCTTGTCGCGGGCACCCTCCGACTTCGCGCCCGAGACGGCCATCGAGGAACAGATTGCCGATCTCGAGCGCTGGGCGGAGGTGAACCTGCGCGAGGATCGCAACGACAAGATCCGCTTCTGGGTCCTGCGCGGCATCACGTTCCTCGGCGCGAGCGGCGCCGCTGTTGCCGCCGGTCTCGCAGCCACCAAGGTCTCCGTCGGGCTCGGTGCGGCTGCTGCGCTCGCGATCGCCATCGACTCGGCGTGGCCCACTGCCTTTCGCAGCCCTGCGGTGCGCGCCGTCCACGATCTGCGCGAGCTCCAAAACATGCTCAAGATCCGCTGGGACAAGGTGCGGCTCGCCCACGCCGACCCGGGCGCTCCGCAGCGCGTGGCGCACGCCATGGCCATGCTCGACGCCGTGCAGACCAAGCGCGAAGAGATCGGCAAGTACCTCGTCCGCGCCGAGCCGTCGCAAGGGCTGAAGAAGACGCAAAGCCTGTTCTAGGCGGCTTTGCTGCGGATCGCGCCGCGCGTGCGGGTCGCGCCGTTGCGGCCCCGCAGCGCTCTCAGGCGAGCAGCGACGCGTCGAGCAGCTCGACGAACGAGCGGGAGGACGCCGGCGCAGCGAGTGCCACGTTCGCCACGTCCGTCGCGCCGAGCGCCCGACGTGCCGTGCGCGCGGGCGAGCCCGGCGCGGGAACATCGACCGGGATCGTGAGCACGTCGCGCGGCTCCGCCACGGACGACGGACCCTCGGCGAGCGACGGATCCGGGTACTGCGGAGGCGGCGGCGCCGTCACGTCGTAAAGCCCCGACTGCATCGACGGTCGCGGCAGCGCGACTTCGAGCTCCTCGGCCGCTGCCGGCTCGAGCGACAGCGGGCCTTCCTCGACCGTGACGTCGATCTCGAGCGCGGGGCCGCGTGGCGGCTCGAGCTCGATTGTCTCGCCGAGCTGCTCGGCGGTTGGACCCATCGACGGCGGCGACATCAGATCGGCCTCGAGCTCGGCGACGTCCGGCGCACGCGCTGCTTCGAGACCCGTCGGAGGCAGCGCTTCCTGCGGCCCCGACTCCGGCGGCGGCGTCTTGATCGGCACCTCGCGCTCGCCTTCGAGCGTGTCGCCCTCGAGCTCGGCGGCGCTGGCGAGCGCCTCGTCGAGCGTGGCCGCCGACACCCTGACCCCGACGGCGGTGATCTCGCTCACCTCCATCGTGTCGGGCTCGAGCACGGGCGGCTCGATGACGGGACGCTCCGCCTCGGGCGGCTCCGACACGGTCAGCTCCGGCTCGTCCGGCTCCGCGAACGTGGCTTCGGCGGCAGGCGGGACCGACTGCGCGGCGTCGGGCGGAATGGTCGTGACCTCGAGCAGATCGTCGTCGCTGATCTCCTCGGCCGGGATCGACTCGGGCGGCAGCGTGCCGGGTCGCGTCTGGACCGCCGAGCCGGGCTCCGGCTGCCAACCCGGGGTGGTCGGCGCCGGCGCGTCGGACGGGGCGGAAGCCATCGTGGGCGGCGACGGTGGGGTCGGCGCGGGTGCCACGGGTGGCAACGGCGGCGTTGCGGCGGGACGCGCAGGCGCGGTGAAGGGCGCCGCGGCCGGCACACCCTCGAGAGCGAGCGGCGCCGTGACGGCCGCGCTCGCGCGATGGGGGGCAGCGGTTCGGTTTCTCCGCACGCGCTCGAGCAGCGCTTCGAGCTTTTGCACGCGGTCCGTCGTGGTCACGAGGTGCCTCCGGCTCCGTTCAAACGAGCGAGCGCGTCGCCCCAGGTCACTCCGGAGCCGAGCCAAGCGCGCACGCGGTCCGCGGTGCTCGAGCTCACGACCAACAGGCGCACCAGCGAATCGTCACGCTGGAGCGGAACCACCGACGCCGTGCGGCCGAACGCGCGTTGCAGCGCACCTTCCACGATGCCGGCGAGGATCTCGTCGCCTTCACCGCGCAGCGGCGAGCCTTGCACGGTCACGACCAGGATCCGGCCCCAACGCTCGAAGCCGAGCGAGCCCATGCCCATCAGCGCGATCTCGCCGCCGAGATGCTCGACCACGGCTTCGGCGCTCGCGCTGCCGTCGAGCCGCTCGGCGACGCGCCGTCCGGCCTCGGTGCCGAGCCGCCGCGCGAAGTCCCGGCGCGTCTCGGGATCCGCACCCCGAACCAGCGCCGCCAGCGCGTCCGCGGGCAAGAGGACGCGCTCGAACGAACCGCTGAGCTTGACGCTGCCTCGGTCGAGGTTGAATTCTAGCGAGTGCGTCGGATCGAAGCGCGGCGTACCCATGACTCGAGCGCGAAAGCTCCGCACTCAGTATAGGGTCCGAGGCGCGCAGGCTGTCAAATTCCGCCGCCCCGGCCGATGCGCCCTCGCGGCCGGCGTGATCTGCGCCTCATTGCACGCGGCTGCCGGTCCGACCGAGCCTCCGCTTTTGCTGGGTGGCCCCGTGGCCGAGGCCCCGCACGTCGTCGAAACCGATCCGCGCCTCCCGACGGGCGCGCGCGTGGAAGCCGCGCTCCGTCCGAGCGCCAGCGACCGCGCGTGCTCGGCGCGTGCGCCGGTCTGCGTGCACGGCATGGCCCCCGTACCCGTGGCCGTGCGGCTCGAGGCGCTCGCTGCGCTCGAGCACGCCTACCGGGCGCTCGTCGGCGGCCTCGAGCTGCCCGCCCCGCTCGGCGACTTCGAGAGCGGCGGCGGGCCGGAGCTCGATCTCTACCTCGCGCCGCCTGATCGCGTTACGCCGGGCTTCGACCGGCTGCGCGTCGCTCCCGATGCGCGAAGGCTCGGAGGCTTCGATCGCGCGTCGGCGTTCTGCACCGCGCTCGCCGACGACGACGCTTGGCTCCTCGCGCGCGCCGCCACGCTCTGCGTCGGCGAAGCGATCGCGCTCCGGCTCGATGCGGGCGAAACCCCCGATCTCCGGCGCGCGTTTGCCACCGAGCTCTGGTGGCTCGTCGGTTTGCCGACGAGCTTCGACCTCGAAGCCGTGAGCGCCGTGCAGGCGACACCGAGCCTCGCGATCGCCGCGCGCGAGCGAAGCGCCGTGAGCGAAGGCCGCGCCATCTTCCTCGAGTACCTCGAAGCGAAGCTCGGCACCGGAGCACCCGGTGAGCTCGCGACGGCGCTCGTCACGGCGTCCGCGCAAACGACGCCGCCCGACGCGTTCACCTTTCAGAACGAGCCGGATTGGCTCGACGTGCTCCGTCACACGCTCGGCGAGAGCGAAGCGAAAATGGCGAGCCTACTCGGCGATTTCGCGGTCGCGCGCGCGTTCCTCGGCGAGCGCGAGGACGGGCGCCACCTGCCGTCGCTTGCCTGGACGAACGGCTTCGGCACGGCGCGCTACGACTGGAGCATCCCGTTCAAGAGCTTGCCGCGGCGCGTGCGCCTCACGCCCGTCGAGCCCACGGGCGCCGCACTCGTCTGGCTCGATCTCACGGGCGCGCCGCAAGGCGTGACGCTCGGTATGCGCGCCGAGTGGGAGCCGCCCGGTGAGTTCCAGTGGCTGCTCGTCACCGTCGGCAAAAACGGTGAGCTCACACGCCTGGAAGTCCCGTTCCAGGAGCGCGAGACCGTCGCCGAAGCGCGCCTCGTCAACGTCCACGACGCGCGTGGCGTGCTTGCCGTCGGCACGCACCTCGAGCGCGTCGACGGCGATCACCCCTTCGA
>Ga0070682_100000491_pt1 | contig 24828 bp, 21 predicted proteins | sample KBSC63LmetaG_FD_64668 | JGI IMG/M metagenome (GOLD analysis project Ga0070682, IMG submission 64668) | Corn rhizosphere microbial communities from Kellogg Biological Station, Michigan, USA - KBS C6-3L metaG | ecosystem: Host-associated > Plants > Roots > Rhizosphere | place: USA: Michigan...
CCGGAATTGGCGGCGTCCAGATCTCACGCCGCGTTCGTCCCGAAACGATGTTAATCAACGCCTTGGACTACTACGGCACCTGGAAACTCCTCGACGCCCTAACCGACGCCGCCTTCACCAGCAAGAACCGCGAATACGCCCTCGGCAACACCCCTCAACAAAGATTCATGGGCATCTGGAGCGACGGCGTTCCGGTCAAGGAACTAAAAGTCACCGACAAACCTTAGATAGCGCCACAAAGATGCACAAAAGGCACATAGAGATTATTTGTGCCTTTTTGTGGAAACAATCGTGTCAATTCGTGCCTATACAGAATGGAGGGGGGCACGAACATGAGGTTTATTTGTCGAGGTGTGGGGATTTTGGTGTTGGCCGGGGTGGCGGCGGTTTCGGGTTATGGGCAGGACGCTACGAAGGGTCAGGATAAGAAAGATCAGCAGGCGACTTCTCAAACTTACATATTTCCGTCCGGGAAAGAACGTTTTCAGCGTTATGTCAAAGACACGATTGGACCATTCCGGCTGTTGCGAACTGGCGCTGCGGCGGGAATTGCTCAGTGGCGTGATGCTCCCGAAGAGTGGGGGCAGGGAATGAAGGGCTATGGCAGGCGTTACGCTTCCGGATTAGGCCAGAATCTGATCCAGCAGACCGTCACTTATGGACTCGATGAAGCCATGGGCCTCGATACCGGTTTCCAAAAGAGCAAACGCGAAGGCCTCGGCCCACGTTTCAAAGACGCGCTTCTTCAGAACGTGACCTCACGAAACCGAAAAGGCGATCGAGTCGTCTCCGTCCCACGTTTCGCGGGGATTTACACGGGCGCAATCGTTGCAAGAGAGACATGGTTTCCGGATCGGTACAGTTACAAGGACGGGATACGCAACGGCACCACCACATTGCTCACCGGATTCGGAATAAATCTGGTCCGTGAGTTTCTGTTCAATAGGTAGACATCCGGTCTAAACCCCCGTTTATCTGTGCCTCTCGTCACAAAGATCTTGACGAACTCACCGCGTCGTGCTTATTTTCCGCTTTCCCACACCAACCGCATCCCGATCTCCCCAAATCCATACGTCTGCCTACTAGGAGGAGTACCGCAACCATGCGACACGCACACCTTCGCACGTCTTTTGTACTCGCACTGCTGATAAGCGCTCTGGCTTTCACCGCTTGCCAGCAGGTCGATAAAGCAACTGCATCAACTGACAAGACGTCTGCCGGCGGCAAGATCGCCATCACGACTTCCTCAGAAGAAGCCCGCAAAGAATTTCTCGCCGGACGCGACCTGTCTGAAAAACTTCGTATCACTGATTCCATCGCACACTTCGATAAAGCCATTGCGCTCGATCCGAATTTCGCACTCGCAGAACTCAGCCGTGCAAACGTTTCGCCAACCGCCAAAGAATTTTTCGCGCACTTAAAAAAGGCCGTCTCCCTTGCTGACAAAGGATCTGATGGCGAACGCATGCTGATCCAGGCGAACGATGCGGGCGCCAACGCAAACCCAACCCAACAAAAAGAGATTCTCGAGAAGCTGGTTGCCGCCTATCCAAACGACGAGCGCGCGCACTTCGCTCTCGGCGGCTATTACTTTGGCCAACAGGATTTCGCGCAGGCAATCACACACTACAAACGCGCGACAGAGCTCGCGCCCGACTATTCCACCGCCTTCAACATTCTCGGTTACGCTTATCGACAGAACGAAGCCTACGGCGACGCAGAAAACGCTTTCAAAAAATATATCGAACTGATCCCCAACGATCCGAACCCCTACGATTCATACGCCGAGCTGCTTTTGAAGATGGGACGGTTTGATGAAGCGATCACGCAGTACAACAAGGCGCTTTCGGTCGATTCAAACTTCGTCAACTCGCACTTTGGTATTGCGGCAGCACTAGCTTACGAAGGCAAAACGGCTGAGGCACAGGCTGAGTTGCAGAAGATGTCTGATAAGGCCCGCACTGATGCCGAGCGGCGCACTGCATTGTTCGGCCAGACTGTTGTTGCGGTAGATAACGGAAAGTTCGATCAGGCGCTTGGAGAAGCGGCAAAGCAGTATGCGATAGCAGAAAAGAATAATGACGCGGCCGCCATGACGGGCGACTTGCAGCTGAAAGGCAACATCCTCCTCGAGATGGGAAAAGCCGACGATGCAAAGACGGCCTTCGAACAGGCATTGAAGACAACTGCTGATTCCGGTCTTTCACCAGCGGTCAAAGACAACACCGCGCTCTTTCATCACTACAATCTCGCTCGCGTCGCGATCGCGAAGAAAGATCTCGCAACCGCCAAGACGGAGACCGAAACTTTTCGCAAAGGCACGGAAGCCGCGAAGAATGCGAACCAGTTGAAGCAGGCACACGAGCTTGCCGGCCGCATCGCACTCGAAGAAAAGAAATACGACGATGCGATCGCCGAACTCGGCCAGGCAAATCAACAGAACCCGCAGGCACTCTATCTCCTGGGTCAGGCTTACGCGGGTCAGGGCGACACCGCGAAAGCACAAGCCTCGTTCACGAAAGCGGCGAAGTTCAATTCGTTACCAGCATTGAACTACGCCTTCGTCCGAACCAAAGCAGAAAAAGCTCTCGCGACTTAACATCAATTAAATCCATCCACAGATTACGCAGATTATCTGTGTAATCTGTGGATGGCTCATTTCCGCTTGTACTCGTCCAATAGGCGTTGGACTTTATCGAGCTGTTTTTGTGGATCGGGTGTGTGGAGTTGTTTCGCGTTGGGTTTAGCAAAGATTTGGTAGGCGACGTAGCCACCTAAACAAACGACCGCGAGGATGAAACCGTAAAACAAAATGCTGTAGATGAAGCCGATTGCCGCCAGCAGCCCAAGTGAACCCAGGATTACGGCAACGATTATCAGAATGGCTTTTATCTTATCCATAAGGCGTATATGCGAGTATCAACGCCGCTGTGATTGACTTGAAGCTGGCGACCTTCTTTGTAGCGCTTCTTGCCTTGCATCATCCGCTAGCTGCATCTGCATCATCGCTTCTTTGCGCGCGGCGTCCGCGATCGCCCTTTGTTCCATCGCTTCTTTGTGCGCGGCCGCAGCTACCTTGCTTTGCGTCTCCGCTAATGCACGCTGGCGACGCGCATCCCAACCAAAGAATGCGGCCGTTATCGTTAAGAAACTGAGCACAACTACAGCCAACGCCGTGAGCCTGTTCCTCCTCCTGGCTTTCTTTTTGATTACGGCAACGCTTTTTTCAAGAAACAGCATCGTGTCTTCGAAGTTGGAACGGTAGCGATCAGCCCAGGCTTTACGTGGACGTGTCTCTTCGCGCCACCTGATTGCCATGGTTAATTCCGGCTCGTGCAGCAAACTAACCTCCCTTCGGCTATACAATTGCGCGTTTTCGGCTAATCGTAGATACACTCGGGCAGATTGATTTTCCTCGTCTGCCCATTGCCGTAACCTGGGCCAATTGCGAATCAAACTCTCGTGGGAAATATCAATGACCGAATCACTTGTAACTTCCACAAAAGGCGGCGGCATCAGAAACGATGTTCCTTCACGACGGAAGATATCAATCACCCGGCGAATCTCCACCTCTGATGCTTGTACAACTTCACTGATTTGTCTCAGAGTATCCGGTCGTCGCGTTAGTCTATTGTCACTTCCTGTCTCCGTTATGCGCTTAAAGATCTGTTCGGCGATGAGTTGCTGCTCTGGAGTCAGTTCAAAGAAAATCTCGTCTCCCTGTTGCGCAAGGGCATCACTCATACCACCGATCCGTTCGTAATCATGTATGCCAATTTCACCCGATTCACCATTTGCATCCCAGCGGTCCCAGGTGCGGCTCAAGGCGTGTTGGAGAAGTGAGAGTTGATCTGAGCTCTCAGGTCGATCGTTGAGCAATCGGTTTACCAAACTGCGGCTGATCCCCGCCGCCTGCATCGAGATAGGGCCTTCAATAGCCTCGCGGCATTGATCTCTGGTCATGCGAGGCACCAGGTATTGCCCCTGATTAATAGTTTCCGGAAGCTCAAAAAACCGATCGCAATCACCGAGGAAATCTGAACGCATGTTGATTAAGACATAGATGGGAAAAGCAGGATTACGTGCGCCTTCCAGAAGGACTTTAACAAAGTCGGCTACCTCATCGTCACTTTCTACGATTGCTGCGAAACGGAAGATCTCTTCGAATTGGTCCACAACGACGAGAAGATTCGGCGTTGTTGACGAATTATTGTTCCCATTGTCTGCCAGGCTATATCTGGCAAAATTCACCAGACCGAGACTACTGCGTTTCAGAATCGCCAGTGTCTCAGCCGCATCATCTGTGTTAGGAGATTGAGAGGAGTCAGAATCTCTACATTGATTGAGTGCCACCGCTAAATTACGGAAAGGTGAAGAGCCGGGACGAAAGATAGCGACGCGCCAATCTGCCCCCGTTTTGCTGAGAAATCCGCTGTAGAGGCGGGGTAACACTCCGGCACGAATCAGGGAAGATTTGCCGGTTCCGGAAGCCCCGAGCACCGCAGTGAAACGGTTGCTTGATAGTTTCTGAAGCAAATGGGCGACTTGCGCATCGCGGCCAAAGAAGAGGTGACTCTCTTCCAACTCAAATGGTCTAAGACCTGGGAAGGGATTCGGCATGGAGCGATGTTGAGAACTCATTATTTTCGCAGTCCCTCATCATTCAAGGAAGGTCTGATCGTTGGAGCGTAATAGCTCGACGATTGGCTCGAGCGAGCTGGGTTGAAACGTTCGGAAGTCTTTAATCACAAGGTGCTCGCCGGTAGTATATAACTCCTTTTGTGGTGTTCGTGGTGGGCCGATGTATATTGCTTTTTCCAGAGGAGTGGATCGACGTATAGCGGCTCTCTGCACTTGCCTGAGATTTTCGCGTAGCCACAACTCGCTACTGTGACCCCAATAAATCAGTACGAAGTCGCATTGTTCCAGGGTATCCCGATGACGGGCGTAATTATCCTCTTTTTCCAATGACGACATGCGCAAGACTATAAATTGCTGTTCATGTAACCACCTTGCTATTTGATTGCTGGTTTCTGCGTCGCGTGAGTCGTCAATTAAGTATATTGCGGGAGTGGTTTGCGGAGGGTGAGGGGGAAGACGCTTTTCATTCAGCCTGTCAATGATGTGAGCCTTGAGTTCTGCAAAACTGCGCTCAAGCAGTTCAATGTCGTTAGCGTTTCTCAGCTCGGCAACGAACTCTCTTTGGAAATTATCGGGCTGTAAACCTGGCTTCATCCATACAATTCGATCAATGCCCTGCAATGCAGCAATCCTATATTGCATGACGGGAACTGAGGTTTCGCCCTCTTCCGGAATTAAACCATAGTGGTCACCAACCAGATGAACGGAGATATCGCTTCTTTCCACGTACGAACGTACTTCATCTACCAGCCCACTCTCCGTTAGAGATAGAGGACGATCTGGCAAGACGCTATAGTTACGTTCTTCCAGTTCTCTTTTAATCTGATCGCGTAGATCATTTAGTTCGCTGGTTGTTGCAGCAAGATAGACAGTCCCCGCTCGCTTAACTGGGTCGGGTTGTGTGCCACTAAGCGCAGACAGCGCACTGCTGATATCTCGAGCAAGGTCCGCAATTCGCTGATAGAACATCTCGTTCTCAAACCCACCCTGCTCCGGCGCAAACTCCCGGACCTGCCCGGATTGAGTATCGTAAAATGTATAGCCGAGCAGGCGTCCCAAGACCGGCCCTAGATCACTTTGTGAGACAGGCGTCTTCAATACCTTGAAGACTCGCATCTGGTCGCTGTTTTTAAAAAAACCGCTTTGCGACTCACTCAAAAAATAATTGAGTTCCCGCTGGCTCCATTCAGATTGCAGATAGGCAGGAGTACACACGAAAATAAATAGCGCGGTTTTTTTCAGTCCCGAGTCCAGTAGCGAAACATATCCGCCAAACTCGACATCTCGGCAAATTTTTAGAGGTCGTCCAAGCAATCTATGGAGTTGTGTTTCGAGTGCCCTATGAAAGGAATCCACCCAACCCAGGCTGTTATCGAGATGGGCATAGCTTATATAGACGTCGCACTCATAGGAGCCTTCGCGTTTAGGTTCTTCGTCACGCGTCTTCTCTCTTCGTGACTCAAGTTCCGGAATAACGATTTCATCCAGCTCGTTCGAAAGCCTCGAAATAGAAGTGTATCGATGCGGCTTCAGCAGTGCAGGATAGCGTTGTAGTTCTGAGAAGGTCTCATAAAGCCGCACCTTGGATTGTAGGAGCGGCTGCACAGGAATCTTGATTGCCGGCAGAATACTTTTGAGTTGTGATCGAACTCTGCGGGGATCGCTAATCTCGGCAATAACAAATATGCAGCAAGACAGGATATTAAGAAGGAAGGTTTCACCGGCGTCCCCTGGAAAGATCGGTACATAACTGTGGCGTTCGAGACCCGCTTTAATCGTTTCAGCGATTTTGTCACGCTCACCTCTAACGAATCTTCCCAGTACTAAAACCACTGGAGCATTCATTGCTCTCAGGAATTCGGCCGCCCCGCGCTGCAAATCCGTGTTCTTGCTCGTGAGGTTAATCACTGCCTGATCAAATTTAGAAACCGGTTCCGAGACTGGCTCCTCAACCTCGACTACCTCTTCGACAGGCTGAACTCTTGATTCACCGGGACTTTGGTGTCGCTCGTGCCATTCTTCGAGGATCCTCGCCGGTGACCGGAGAGTGGTGTCACCAATCTGAAGATCGTAATCAGATAGTCCGGCAAACAACTCTTCTGCCTCACCTTCGTTTCCACTCTCGAGAATGTGAATGCCCTGTGCGTATCTCAGGAGTCCTCCATAACCTACGAGCGGAGCAGCAAGTGCTGACGCGAGTCCTCCCAATTGCATGCGCGCAACGAAATTTCTCCTCGCACTCTCATGTTCCAATGCCGCCGCGAGCTGTTGGGCCGCACCTTCGGGATTCACAAACGCAAATCCAACCCAGCGTTGCGTCTCGAGGTAGTCGCGCCAGAGTTGATCCTTGGTACCTGAACCAGTGCGATCGATGTGTTCGACGAAGAAGAGTAAGAAATTCGCAACGCGGTAGATTCGTGAGGTTGGTTCTTCGGCGTAATTCGCAGCCAGGTTGTCGAGCAATAGGGTTCTCGCCTGCGGATCGAATCGGAAATAACCTCGCCCCAAATCTTCACAAATTGGTGAGAACAAAACATCGACTTCCGAAGTCGAGTCGTTGCCTGTCTCTGGGACGAAATTTCGCCTTAGCAGATGAAGCAGGTTAGGGTGAAAGCCCTGCGGGACTGAAGCGTGCATCGCGAGACGCAAGGCTGCCTCACCAGCTTTCTTGGCAAAGCGCATTAATTCCTCGTATGCCGCTAGCGGACTTAGCTCATCTCGGTAGATCGGCATTGGTCGCTACTCAATATCCTTGTTTCCCACGCAACACGTCTATCGCTCTGATTAATCCTTCTTCCGTTAACTGCAGCATCGTGTGATGACTCAGGCGGCTGATTCCATCAGCCGAGGAATGTCTCCAGCGAAGACGAGGCATAGGGTTCATCCACACGATAGGTTGCCACTCGCGTCTCACTCTTCCGAGAAACTCACGGCTTTCTTCAATTCGATCACGACGCATAAATCCTCGCGCAGCTCCTGCGTCGCTATAAATCATCAACGTGCTACCCTGATTTTCCTGCAGAACTCGTTCGATAGGTACGGGTTTTGTGAGCGTCTCTTTTTTGTAAAGTACTTCCAGGGGCGTGTTGTGAAAATAATAAACTGCCGCCCGGCCGAAATGACCCTTTCGCAGCGATTGAACCATAAGCTTCTGGAAACCGGCCCAGGGAAGCATGCTGTTACTGACGTCGATAAGAATAACAAGCCTCGCCTGGTTTCTTCGGGCTGGGACTAATATAGGCTGAGGCAGACGACCGTGCCGCGACTGCTCTTGAATGGTCGCTTCCAGATCCAACTCCACTGCCGGGCCTTCACGTTTTGCCGTCCGAAATCTTCGCCAGATGATAATCAGCGTGCGTAGCGAAACCATTGGTCGCTCATTCAGGATAAAGAGTTCGTCTGGTTGAGGTTTGGCATTGGCTGAAGTAAGAGCGATCCCCTGCTGAGAAGGTGGGCCAAATTCCAACGCTATTGCAGGTTTGTCGTCCGCGACAGGTTCAGTCCTATCTTTCTTTCGCGGGAGCATTGAAGCGGGCGAAGACCCGGGCCTCTCAGGTTCGGAGGTTTTGTCATTTTCAGCGGCGAGCTTTTCTACCTGTTCGGCAGAGGGGAATGGAAAGCTAAGAAAGAGTTGATCGAGCTGCCGCAACTCTTCATTGGATCTCGCCCAGAGCGTTTGGCAAAGCCATTTAAGCTTGTCGCGCGTACCAATGCCGTAACCCGCACGAAGCGCTTTAAGTGCGTCCTGGTAATCGCGGATGCTGAGCTTAAAACCGGCGCGAACCAGGTATCGGAAGAGACCTTCGAGTGGAAAATCCTGACTCACTTTGAGGGCGTCGGGTTTGATTTAGTAGCCACTGCCTCATGGGCATCAATGTCGTTCATGTTCTTGAACAGGAATTCCCAGTACGGCGGCAATTCGAGATTCTCCTTCAACTCTTCTACAGTTTGTCCCTTCCAGTGAAGAATCTTGATCCAGTCAATCAATTCGCCGGTGCTGGGTGGTTTTTGCGCACTCCCGACGGCTAACTTTCGCACTCGCGAGAACGCCTCGATCGCCTTGGTCAATATTTCATCGTTCAACTTCTCGCTGGTAAGTTTGGTGTTTTTCCGAACGATGTCACGTAAATCCTCGACTTCTTCCGGGAAGCGAAGCCGCACATAAATACAGCGACGCAGGAAGGGTTCGGGTAGGCGCTTTTCTCGATTACTGGTAATTACGACGATTGGTTGGGTCTCTTTCGTTGACTCGATCCTTTTCCCGAAACCGTGTCTGGCAATGCAATCCTGTTCTTCGTTATCGGGTAGATCGTATATATCAAAGGAAAAGTCATCTAACACATCCAACAGATCGTTGGGAAAATCAATGTCAGCCTTGTCGATCTCATCAATCAAAACGACAGAACGAACCGGTTCGTGAAGGGCTTTACCCAGTGGGCCAAGGCTCAAGTAAGGAAAGGTAAAACGCGCGTCAGTGTTTTCGGTACTCTGTGCATCCTGTAAGCGCCGCAGCGAATTCAGCCGGTAGAGCATATCCTGAGCGCGGGAGGTGCTCCTGATTGAGATTTTAACGACTTTGCCGAGCCGTTTTTCAGCCGCGATCGAATAAGCCAACATGGTCTTGCCACAGCCTGCCTCGCCTTCAACCAAAATCGGGCGATTCAATTCGATGGCCAGATTGACCCCTTCGGCTACGTTAACCGGGGCCCGGTAAAAATCGGTGCCTCTACCAGTGTAAAGAGTTTCCTCCATCACACTTCTCCTTTGGGCAAGAGTTCTATTTGATTCAATCGATCAAACACGCGCAAAAAGGTACCATCAACTCGGGAAGCTGTGTTGAGGGAAACGTTCACCAGCGACTGGCGGTCACCCATGACAGTTTCCGGCACTCCAAGCTCGTCGAACCACTCCAATAGATCGTCGGTTGTGATTTCACCAAGCACTGGAAGTCTTATCAAGTATGCAAAGTCTTCCGCCGTAATGGTTGTCTTCCAATCGATTGCGACAGTGGGCGGCAGTTCACTTGCATCTGTGTCATCGGAAACTATTGTTATCAATCGGTGTGGTACAGGTTGTCGTTCGCGCAATTGGCGCAGACTGGTATAGAGAGGCTGCCAAAAATCGTTATAAAATGCCGTTACGCCACCGGCAAGACGCGATACTTGTTTGAGCACAACACAGAGCTGCTGAAGCTGCAGTTCGTTATGAATCCACTGGGCTAACTCTGTTATCGATCCATTTTCAAGATCTTTCGGCATCTCGAGGGATATACCTACCCACTGAATTAGACTTTGCACGCCATATCGGTCGAACGGTGGCCGGCCCATTTCTGGAGGGCGACCTTCGCGAAGTTTTCTTTTCCCTAGCAGTCGCTGGAGAAAGAACCTGTGGCCGGCGTCCTCGTTACCATGTGCCAGGATCGCTACTGCTGGTACGGTTGGGTGTAAATCAAGCCGGTTGAGAATCCTGTCAACCGTATCAAGCTGTGTTTTGCGACCCAAAAGCCCCCACTGCTCCTCACTGATTCTTCGTGTACCGGGGTTATTGTCGGTCGCATCGAGATAACCTTGCGCAACATAAAGAGGTAGGAGTTTCCTAAACATAGCGCCAAAGGCAATTGCCCAATGGCCCAGGTCCTCCTGGTCTTTGAAAAACTGCACCGTTCGATCTTTGGTTACCTCTTTGTGGAATTTGCTCAGCAGTTCAGAATGAGTGGCTTGCTCCTGCTGGTCGATCGGAATTAGCCCGGCTGCTTTCTGCCTTAGATCCCGTTCTGCCTGGCTTCGGGATTCGGGCATAAATATGATCATGAGCTCGGACTTATCTTTCCATCTTTCCAGTGCACAAGTGAATTCGAGATGAGTATATGAACGATCGTATCCTTCCGGAATTGATCCATACCAGTAGGCGAATATCCCGATATATCCCCCTGCCTTGCTAATTTCGTCCCGGCATTTCTGGACTGTTATGTCGTAGGTATTCAGCCAACCCTCACTCGGGAAGCACGCCACATTAGGATATCGTCTGAGTTTTGTTTGCACCTCATCTCGATACTCACTTAAATCCTCGATCGTCGAGCTCAAGAAAAGCTGCCCGAGAATGATCTTCTCGGAGCCAGAAGTTGACCACCCCGCTGTCGTCCCGGCGGAAGCTGACCGTCTAATGGTTAGGGTTGGGCCGCGAAAATCAGCACGCTCAGGCATGGTGTCTGATAGTTAGTCTGGGAACCGAGAAGTCTTCTGCGGAAATCAGCAGAGAGGATTCCGCATCAGTTCAAAATCGAAAAGAATCTAGCCCCGCGACCTCACGGTGTCAAGATTTTGATTTTCGAAGATCACCGCCAAGCCGCATGAGCACCTTCCAGTACGTCACGGGCAGGAGACGTGCGATTAGCGAGATTGTCTTTGCGTCTGATCCGATGAGAACGCGTGATTCTCGACGCTCGATGCCGCGCACAATCGTCTCACCGGCGACCGCGGGTGGCAGTCGTAACAGCTTACGATACCTTTCGCGACGCCGCGCGATTTCCTCTTCAGTGACGCCCGCCGGAATGCGTGCCTTCTCGGCGATGCTGGTTGCAATTCCGCCTGGATGGACCACCGTCACACCGATGTTCGAGCCTTCAAGTTCATGACGAAGCGCCTCGGAAAACCCACGCACGGCAAACTTGCTCGCCGAATATGCCGATTGTTCTGGAGGCGCGATCACACCATAGATACTCGAGAGATTCACCACGCGTGCATCGTCGCTCGCGTGCAACAGTGGCATGAAGGCGCGTGTCATTCGCACGACGCCCCAGAAATTGATCTCGAAGAGCCACTCGAAATCTTCATCCGAGACTTGCTCAAACGTGCCACCAATCGCGACGCCGGCGTTATTGACGAGCACGTCGACGCCGCCGTGCTCAGCGGCAACGAGCCCAGGAAACTCAGCGACTGCGACACGATCCGCAACGTCCAGACGATGTCGCGACACACGTACACCTGATGCACGCGTCAACTCCGCCGTGCCTGCCATTCCGTCTTCATCTATATCGGCAAGCGCGAGATGGCAACCGCGCTTCGCCAACGACACAGCAATCGCACGCCCGATGCCGCTTGCGGCGCCCGTCACCACAGCGGTCCGGCCAGAGAGGCGCATGCGGTCAGCCACCGACCACCGCCTCTGTTTCATGCGACGCCGCCCTAAATTCCATCGTGCTGTCTTCAACGCGCCCGTAGCGCATCATCGAAAGGTCCTTCACGTAGTTCTGATGCAAACGCCACGGCGGCTTCGATCCCTGGCGCGGCAGCGAGTCGAGCGCGCGCAAGACATATCCCGAGTTGAAGTCGAGGACCGGTATCTCTTCGATGTCAGAATCGTTCACGCGTGGCGTGCAGACGTCATAGCCTTGATGGTCCATGTGGTTGATGAGCCTGCAGATGTACTCGGCGATAAGGTCACACTTCAACGTCCACGACGCGTTTGTATAGCCGACGGCAAAGGCGAGATTGGGTACGTCGCTGAACATCATGCCTTTATAGACCAGCGTCTTTGGCATCACGACCGGCGCGCCGTCCACGACCAGCTGCATGCCACTGAAGAGTTTCAAAACGAGACCGGTGGCCGTAACGATGATGTCCGCGTCGAGGTGTTTACCTGATTTGAGTAACAGACCATCTTCGGTGAATGTTTCGATATGATCGGTAACTACTGACACGCGACCTTCGCGCATCGAACGAAACAGATCCGCGTCCGGAACGAGACACAATCGCTGGTCCCACGGATTGTACGGCGGCGTGAAATCTTTTGAATCATATTTATTGCCGAGTTCGTGGCGTACGCCTCGCGCCACCATCCACTTGAAAACATTTGGCCGATTTCGCGCGAGGTTGTAGAAGAACGTTCCCGACAACACATTCTTCCAACGGGCCAACATGTACGCAGCGCGGTCTGGAAGACAACGCCGAAACAAGTTCGCAAGTTTATCTTCCGCGGGACGCGTGACGATATAGCTAGGCGACCGCTGCAGCATCGTGACGTGTGCTGCGCGCTCGGCCATCGCCGGGACGAGCGTAACGGCAGTCGCTCCGCTTCCAATCACCACGACGCGTTTGCCTGCGTAGTCGAGATCGTCAGGCCACTTTTGCGGATGCACTATCTTTCCGCGGAAACGTGCGACACCCTGCCATTCCGGTGTGTATCCGCTGTCGTAGTCGTAGTAGCCGGTGCAGAGATAGACGAAGTTGCAGGTGAACTGGACTAGTTCTTTACCAGTCTCTGCATCGACGGTCCACTGTGCGCGTTCCGACGACCAGGAGACACGGCGCACCCGATGGTTGTAGCGGATGAGTTTGTCGACGTCGTATTCAGCGGCAGTAGTGCGAATGTAGTTGAGGATCGATGGACCATCCGCCATCGCCTTGTTATCGCGCCAGGGACGAAAGCGATACCCGAGCGTGTACATATCGGAGTCGGAGCGAACGCCCGGATATTTAAAGAGATCCCACGTTCCCCCCATCCTCTCGCGCCCTTCGAGTATGACAAAACTCTTCGTCGGGCACGCGCGCCTGACATGACAGGCCCCGCCAATCCCCGACAACCCCGCACCCACGATTACGACATCCACGTGCTCCATGGTCTGCCCTCTGAGATCTGCAAGAGAGTCACCGCGACGGTACTAGTGACGTTTAGCACTGTCAATAACCAACATTTAGAGACGCCCTCGTTTGCAGATGCCACTGGTTTCATAGGTTAGAGAGCAGGTGATTAGGCAACGTTAGGCGAACGGTTACTGACATTTCGGGCATTTTAATCGTAATGCATACGTAATTACCTCTAGACTAGTAGTTATGTGTTAACTAAAATGTAAGAATGCAACCAGAGCGATTAGGTGACCTCCTGAAATGGAGGCAGGAATTGTTGTTCCAGCAAGAGGACATCACGAAGAAACTTTCTTTTTTTGACAACCAAATGAAGAGTTCGGCAGGCAGTTCCCTGGCTGACCTGATTAAGTGGAGGCAAGAGTTGGTGCCTCAGCAACAAGAGATCGAAAAAAGACTTTCTTATTTGGCCGAATTAATCGAGTACGAGGAACCCGGCTCGTCGCAAGGGGAATTGATACGTCTCCCCTCGCGGGCCAAAACAAAACAACCCCGCGTAAGGGGTGTCTTTGCTGCTGCCAGAAGAGCAGTAGATCAGTTATCCGGTCCTTTTGACAAGGATCAGCTATTGGAAAAGTTAGAAAGCGACGCAGAATTCGTCGACAGGAAAATTACTGCCTCCAATATTCGCAATGCATTGAGATTGTTAAAAAAGAACGGAGTAATCAAGGTCGAGAGTGAGGCTACGGCTACCAAGAGCGCTAAGTATGTCAGAGCTGCCTAGCGGACGAGACTGTCAGGAGTGTGCAGTCACACTTGAGCCGTGGTGGGGTAACTAATCAGGCCATATCTCAAAACAGTGCCCCCGATCGTTTGAACCTTTCAACATAGCCATCCTCTCAACGCTTGCCATTGCAATCGGCTTTAGGCCGGTACTAAAGATCGACCGCCTCATTTCGGCGATGTCAGATCCCGGCCATCTCAAGTTCCAAAGAGTTTAACAGGCGTCTGAATTAGGGAACTCAGTTTGATAGGGAATGTGGTGAGTGTCGGTCTGCGGCAGATCTTCCTCAGTCATTATTGCCTTATTAGCGTGGAGACCAGTCCATGGCACCCGACCCTTTCATTTTGGCTGGCGGAGTTGCTGTCGTGTTTTTGTTCGCGACTCTATTGCAGGTAATTGTTGTACTGGTCCGCAGCTTCGTTGACAGAGTGAACAAGAATCAAAGCCGTCTTGAAGAAAGAGTGGAGTTGCTTGAAGAGAACGAAGAGGTTCGGGTGCGTGGCAGATTCTTCGACGTCGAAGCTTCGTGTGGTGAATTAAACAGAATTCCTGTAGGACACGAAGGCGCCCACAAGTATCACAAATTCATTCTTGGCGCTTTAGAAACGATCTTCTATCCCAACCTGCGAAAGCCAGAAAAAGAACAACGCTTGCACGCCGGGCGAAAGCGAGTCGATATAGTTTTCGATAATGTTGGGAACCAGGGCTTTTTTGCTGATCTAAGAATTCGACACCGAATTAAGTGTCCGTACGTGTTTTTTGAATGTAAGAACTATTCGGAGGATCCTGGAAACCCGGAATTTGATCAACTAACTGGCAGGTTCAGCAAGTTGCGGGGCGAGTTTGGAATATTAGTGTGTCGCAAGATCACAAATCGCCATAAGACACTCCAGCATAGTCGTGATCCATTAAATGATGGTCGTGGCTATGTTTTGGTTCTGGATGACAGCGACATCGAGGCATTATTACGAATGCGAGCGAGACAAGACTTTGCTGGAGTCAACAACTACATGGGCGATTTGTACAGACGTCTCGTGATGTAGATATTGCGTCTGTTCGCTCAGCGGTGTTACTGGGCAAAGGCGACATGAAGATGACTAACTGGGATGGTAGTGAATGGTTGGCTGATCGCTGAGAACCTCCATCTAAGCGAAGTGCTTTTTAGTGGATTCCTTTGTCAGCTTGCCCCAGGAAATCACAGCAAGAAGACTCGTCAGTGCGACGTTCAGAATTTGACCCGTCACGTCCGACCCGCGCACATACCATAGAAACAGAATCAGGCAGTGTACCAACACAAGCACTGTGACCGTCACGAGCCACGCAATTCTGGCCCACTTTCGTGAAAGTAATAGACCGATTCCGATGACGGCGGTCGCTGTGCCAATGCATAGATTGAGTCCGATGACGTGCACGTGCAGCGCTGGGGCGGACTTGGAGAGTATTGAGCCGAGGATTTGCATTAGTGCATGGAGCAAGTAGCTCAAGCCATAGAAGATCACCACTGCGCCAAGAAGTCTAATGAGCCTCATATCAATACCTTTACGAGCAAGTCCTTGCCATAGGAAAAGATGACGCTCAGTACACCCAATAGTGCACAGACCAGAGTCCACCTTTTGAGGGTTGCGTATTTCTCTTCTCGAAGCGGGTAAAAGGCAAGAGTCGTGACGAATGTGCCGAGCCAAACTCCTGCTGGCGGAAACGAGTTGGTGAATAAGAAGGAAATAAACTCATCCGCGATTCCCAGGAACAGTGCTACGACGATGACCCCGATCGCGATCAAAGCCCGACGAATGCTCAGCTGGCTTTTTATATCCGGTATCTTGTCCTGTTCCGCACTGATTTCGCGGACGAGGTCGAAGACTGCGACCACACACATCGTTCCGAAGAGGATCGTTGCAGCCCACCCAACCCTTTTGGGGATCAGTCTGATCCCGATTCCGGTCAGCAAAGCAAATATCAACAACGCGAACAGAGACCCCAAAATGGTTCCGATGTAGAACTGATCTTTGGGAGGTGGAGACATTTGTTGCGTTCACGAGCGCTTCGAGCCTTCACGGCACGACTTGAATTGTACCGAATTGGTTGAAGATGTGTTGGTAAATTACTAGAAGTTGATCACGCCGAATTTCTCAAAGTCGAATTAATAACTTTTTGAGAACTCTATAAGGACTTTTTCTGGTCTTGGGCTTAAGGTGCGTTTGGTTGTATGACGCAAGTTTATCGACGCAAACGCAAGAGGGCTACGTGGCATTTTTGCTCGAATTGCCGGCATTGGCCCACATTGGATTACGAAACTACTACCGAGAAACCTAAAGCGGAGGAGATCTGTGACCAGTGCAAGGCAAAGCGCTTCAATCAGAATTGCAAATAATGAAGAGTTCGCGCGGTGCCTTTCGTCGAGGCAACCTCATATGTGAAAGGCGTATGAGGCGGGGCATCACCGCGTAGTGGGGAGATGCGATGGTGCCCCTCTTAAATGTAAACGCTTAAGCGGAGGAACAAACTTACCAATTGCACAAATCGCAGTTATAATTCACAGCCTATGACGTTATTCGATCTTCTCATTTTGCTGATCGTGGCGGGGATTTGTGGAGCGTTGGGTCAGGCGATCTCGGGGTTCTCGCGAGGCGGCTGTCTCGTGTCCATCGCGCTGGGTTTTGTTGGCGCGGTCATCGGTATGTGGATCGCACGTAACTTAGGTCTGCCGGAACTCTTTCCGGTGCGGATCGGTACGACCAACTTTCCGATAATTTGGTCCATTATCGGATCGGCGCTGTTCGTCGCACTGATTGCGTTACTGACACGACGCCGCTGAAGAACTATTAGCCACGGATGAACACGGATCGATTACGGATCAGTTTGCGTGTGAACGGAATCAGCGTGAAAATCCCGCCCCACAACAAGCAGCCGGCAAGATTCATGGGGATGTAGAAGGGATTGCCTCCTGACAGCACCCTGAACAACGAGTGGGGCAAGGTCATTTCCGCCAGGGCAAGAAACAGCATCGTCGGAACGTCCGCTAAATACAACAACGCAGCTTCGAAGTTCTGTAGCGACATCAAAAGAACTACGACGGCCAATATCGCCCGTACCGCGAATCCAATTAAGAACCACTTCTTCATTCTTTAATTCTTGTGCTTACTGAGCACAATGGATTGTAACGCTGCTGGGTTTTTGGAGGCGGCGATCGGAATCGAACCGATGAATAAAGGTTTTGCAGACCTCTGCCTTACCACTTGGCTACGCCGCCATACCGGCAAGAATAAAGGTTGAAGGCGGAAAGATGAAGCAGCACCTGCTCGAAAGCCAGTCGGCTTTCGTCCTTCATCCGCCCGCCTTCATCCTGATTTCGTGGAGCGGGAGACGAGATTTGAACTCGCGACCCTCGCCTTGGCAAGGCGATGCTCTACCACTGAGCTACTCCCGCTTGAGCACGGTCGATTCTAATGATTCAACTGTGCTTGTCAAGCGACGCCCGCGACACAGACGACAAGCGGTGCAATGCGAAAGGGGATCACCCGATAACATTGCACCGCTGTTTTAACCCTAAGCCTCACGCCGGTACCAGCACGCAGCCGTCGGGTCTATGTTTGCAGTCTAAGAGCCAGCGGATATCTCGTCAACCAGTGGGCAAAAATAAAACAGGTCGGTATAATTCGTGTCGTTGCAAGTCTCTTTGCAGCATTCCACACAATTCGACTGTTCACACGCTTTGCGGAGGAGCCACCATGAAAGCCCACAACGGATTCCGTCTCGCCACACTCGCGGTTATCGTCTTAGTCGCGAACATCAGTTACGCGCAAACAGGTTACAAGAAACCACCCAAGGAAGTGCTCGACATCCTGAACGCGCCAGTTACGCCGACTGCGTTGGTCAGTCCAACTCGAGCCCATATCCTCCTCGCCACAGGTTTACGTTATCCACCACTTGCCGATTTGTCGCAGCCAATGTTGCGACTCGCCGGACGTCGCATCAATCCCGCCTCAAACTCGCCGCATCGCTTTCCCTATTCAGTGGCTTTGACTCTGAAGCGAGTTGCCGATGGTTCGGAAGTGAAGATCGACGTTCCTTCAGGTGCAAAGATTAGCGGCATTGAGTGGAGTGACGACGGAAAACAGTTTGCTTTCATGAATACCACTTCCGATCGCGTGGAACTGTGGATCGGCGACGCTGCAACTGGAAAGATTCACAACCTTCAGCAGATCAGAATCAACTCAGTCATAGGGAATCCTTTGACGTGGATGCCGGACAACAAAACGCTGCTGGTCCAATTCCTCCCGAACGTTCGCGGTGCTGCACCCACAGAGCCAGTCGTGCCAGGCGAACCGAACACACAGGAGAGCTCAGGCAGACCCGGACCAGTAAGAACATACGAGGATCTTTTGAAGAGCCCGTACGACGAGCGCTTGTTTGAGTATTACGCCACATCGCGTTTGGCTTTCGTCGACGCCGCAACAGGAAAGGCAACGTCCGTCGGACAGCCCGCGATCTTTGAATCTGTCGAGCCGGCGCCCGGTGGCACTCACATTCTGGTGACACGCATAACGAAACCGTTTTCATACCTCTTTCCTGACGATGATTTTCCGAAAGAGATTGAGGTGTGGGATACGAAGGGCAAGCTCGTCTACAAAGTCGCGAGCCAACCTCTCGCCGATCAGGTTCCCATCGATGGTGTAATCACTGGACCACGCTCAATCCGCTGGCGCCCAACTCAGCCGGCTACACTCGTTTGGGTTCAGGCGCTCGACGGCGGCGATCCCAAAAAGAAAGTCGCCTATCGCGACAGCGTGGTGATGCTCAAGGCGCCCTTTACCGGACAGCCGGTGGAGCTATTCAAGGTTGAGAATCGCTATGCCGGCCTGTCGTTTGGCGAGAAGGGTGGAATGGTGCTGTTCAGTGACTACGAACGCGATAAGCGTTGGGTGCGCACGTTCAGCTTTGACGCCGACCAGCCGGGCACACCGGCGAAACTTCTTTGGGAAAGAAATCTGCAGGACCGTTACAACGATCGCGGCGCGCCCGTCACGCGTGTTGTCGGTGGGCAGCGCGCGATTCAGCAAGATGGCGACTTGATCTTTCTCAACGGCAACGGCTCGTCGCCTGAAGGTGACCGGCCTTTTCTCGATCGTTACAACTTGAAAACCATGAAAGCGGAGCGTCTCTTCCGCAGCGACTCCAAAAGCTATGAAGGTGTTGTGGCGTTGTTGAGTGACGACGGCAGCCAGTTCATCACACGTCGCGAATCGCCGACTGAAGCGCCCAATTATTACGTAGTCAGTACGAATGGCGCCGGCCCGCGTGCGCTCACGAAGTTTGCGGATCCGATGCCCCAGTTGCGTGGTATCAAGAAACAGCTTGTCACTTACAAGCGCGCTGATGGTGTGCAGTGTTCGTTCACGCTTTACCTGCCGCCGAATTACAAAGAAGGCACGAGACTTCCGACCGTTGTTTGGGCTTATCCGCTGGAGTTTACCGATGCCGGCACGGCCGGACAGATCTCGGGTTCAACGCAGAAAGCAACGTCGATTGTTGGCCCATCACATCTGTTTTTTCTGATGGAGGGTTATGCGGTACTCGACAATGCGACGATGCCGGTAGTTGGCAGTCCGGAAACCGTCAACAACACTTACGTCGAGCAGATCGTGATGAGCGCGAAGGCCGCGATCGACAAGGCGACGGAAATGGGTGTGACTGATCCGGATCGCGTTGGTGTCGGCGGTCATAGTTATGGCGCTTTTATGACGGCTAATCTGTTGGCCCACAGCGATCTGTTCCGCGCCGGGATCGCACGCAGCGGCGCGTACAATCGGACGTTGACGCCGTTTGGGTTTCAGAGCGAGCGCCGGACAATCTGGGAGGCTCCGGAGCTTTATCTGAAAGTCTCGCCGTTTATGTTTGCGCAGAAGATCAACGAACCGATGTTGATGATCCACGGTGAGGCCGATGACAACACTGGGACGTTCCCGATCCAGTCAGAGCGAATGTACCAGGCGCTGAAAGGCAACGGCGCGACCGTGCGGCTCGTGATGTTGCCGCACGAAGCGCATGGTTACGCCGGACGCGAGAGCATCGAACACGTGTTGTATGAAATGATCAGTTGGTTCGATAAGTACGTGAAGAACGCGCCTGCGCGAAGTAAGGAACCGACAACGGCTCAAGTCAAGTAAGGATTTCAGCCTGCGAAGCAGGCGGAAGCATAAAGCCTGGGGCGCAAGCCCCAGGATCGAATAATAAAAAAGGCACAGAGCCCGTGAAACGGGTGACAGTCGTTATGTCCATGGGCTGTCGCCCGCTTCGCGGGCTCGGCGCGTTTTTATTCGCCTAACCTGGGGCTTGCGCCCCAGTCTTTACGCTGCCGTCGGCTTCGCCGACTCGTGGTCGTTTGCTTCGCCGACTCTAAATCCATTGTGAGTCAAATTGCCAGCGACGTTTGCGGAGAGATTCTTCGGTCCAGAAGTTTCGCAGCAGTTCGATGTGCGGGGTTGAGTCGCCGGCAAGAACGACCGTGACTACGTCGTAGCGAAACGGCTGGTCTTCGAGGCCAAGTATTCGTCTGTAAGCGCGTGCGGCGCGGGTTATCTGGCGGCGTTTGCGTAAGTCGACGTTTGCTTGTGGTGGTGCGAACCAGTCGGAGGAGCGCGATTTGACTTCGATGAAGCAGAGTGTATCGCCGTCGTAAGCGACGAGATCGATCTCGGCGGTGATGACAGTACCGCGGCGGTTTCGGCCGACGGGTAGTGTGAAATTTGCAGCGACAAGACGATAGCCGAGCTGCTCGATGTATGCAGCGGCGTATGATTCACCTAACGGGCCTAGTGAGGAGGTCATAGTTAGAGAGGATTAACAAGATTTCTTCAAGATGAAATCCTGTCAGTCATGGAAAATCTTGTCAATCTTTATCTATCGCACTTTAGACGTCGCGATCGTAGGCGACTTTCAGCCAGTGTTTCACTTCGTCATCGATATCGTCTTTTGAACTGATCGCGATCCGGTGAGTGATGCGATCCTTTTTCGCGAAACCGCCCGTATCGATCAGGCGTCCAGTCGGCTTCATGTCGCCGAGCGCGAATCCCATGTCAATACGAGTCTGAGTCGTCGGTTTGATCTGCGCGAAGACGTGATTGCGATAAAGCGGCACGATTGTCTGACACGGACACGCTTTTGCCTCCTTACCGGTTTTGAGTCCGAGCTTCAACAGCGCATCGTAGAGCGGCCGCAGTTTGGCTTTGCCACCCGAGAACATTTTTTCCACGTCGCTCTCGGCTTTCTCGAGATAGAGATCGGGATCGCCGGATTCCTCGCCTTTACCTTCGGCACGTTCCGCCAGCCACCACGCGGTGTTTGTGCCGAGGCCGTACTTCTCCTTCAACCATGCACGCCGTTTCTCTTCTTCTTTTGGCCCGGCCTTTTTGATGTGCGCCAGCCACTCCTCGAGCGAACGACCGGTTTTTTCTTTGAGTTCGCCGATCCATTTCTGCGTCATCAGAACGCCGGGATGAACGCCGTATATCGACTTCTTGCGCTGAGCTGTAGCTGTGCGAGGCATAGGATCTCCTTTAAGAGAAAGCTATCAGGAAGCGGACAGCGAGGGCTTCTTCAAAATTGCTTTCTTGAGCTAGGTGGCCCTCTCCAGAAACTTCGGCGTGCGGCGCGCCTTTGTAGCCTGCTCGAACGCGTAGGCAATCTTGATTAGCCTTGGTTCGCTAAACGCTTCACCAAAAAACGAGATACCCACCGGTAAACCAAAAACGTAACCCGCGGGCACGGTGATGTGCGGATAACCTGCGACTGCCGAGGCCGACGAGTAACCCCCGGTGAAGTGATCGCCGTTGATCCAATCCGTCGGCCACGGTGGACCTCCGGTCGGAGCAACCAACGCATCGAGTTTGTTTTTCTTCATCACAAAGTCGATCCCTTGTGTTTGCGTGAGCAAGTGGTTCTTTTTGAGCGCTGCGAGGTAGGGCTTGCTGGTGAGCGGCCCTTTCGCTTCGGCTTTGATCATGATGTCCTGGCCGAAGTAAGGCATCTCACGATCGCGATTCTTTTCGTTGAAAGCGACGATGTCTTTCAGTGATCGGACAGGCGCTTGTGGGCCGAGCCCGGCGAGGTAAGCATTCAAGTCGGCTTTGAACTCGTAAAGGAGCACTTCGAATTCCGAGTCGTCAAATTTTCCGGTCGTGGGAATGTCGGCCGGATCGACCAGCACCGCGCCAAGCTTCTTCATCTCGTCGAGCAGATCGCTCGTCAACTTGTCGACGCGCTCGTTAAATCCGAAATGTTTGCGCGCGATGCCGAGTCGCATACCACGCAAACCATCCTTGTCGAGAAACTTTGTGTAATCGACAACAGGCTGACCGCGACGCGCATTTGTTGCTTCATCACGCGAGTCGGCGCCTGCAATGGCTGTAAGAAGGGTCGCTGCATCACTGACGGTGCGCGCCATTGGACCGGCCGTGTCCTGGCTGTGTGCAATCGGGATTATTCCGGCACGACTGACGAGACCGATGGTCGGTTTGATTCCAACGAGAGAATTAGCCGAAGACGGGCAAACGACGGAGCCGTCAGTCTCCGTGCCGATCGCCGCCGCACACAGATTTGCCGCCACGGCTGCGCCTGAACCGGAACTCGAACCGCAGGGATTACGCTCGAGCGAGTATGGATTCTTTGTTTGACCGCCGCGACCACTCCAGCCGCTCGATGACTTCGTGGAGCGAAAGTTGGCCCATTCACTCAGGTTTGTCTTACCGAGAATGACCGCACCCGCTTCACGCAGTTTCTGTGCGATGAATGCATCGCGAGCGGGTTTCGCGCCAACGAGGGCAAGGGAGCCGGCCGTCGTCATCATGCGATCGTTGGTGTCGATATTGTCTTTGATCAGAATCGGAATGCCGTGCAGCGGACCGCGTGGACCCTTCTCTTTGCGTTCGCGATCGAGTGCGGCGGCAATTTGTTCGGCGTCCGGGTTCATCTCGATGACCGAGGCGAGCGCGGGACCCTTCTTGTCGATATCCGAAATGCGATGGGAATACTTCTCGACCAGCTCGCGCGCACTGTACTTACCTGACTGCATTCCTTGTTGCAGTTCGGTAATGCTCAGTTCATCAAGCTCGGCTGGCGCTGGAGCTGATAGTGTTGCAACGGGGTTGATGATCGAGACGATGGAGGTGGCGGCAGTTGTTTGAAGAAATTGTCGACGCTTCATGTTGAGGGCGTTCGGATCGGACAGGATGAATCTGGTTCATCCTGTCCAACCTGACTAATTAGGACTGACCTTAAAGGAATTGAAAAATTTACTCACGATCGCCGTATCGTCCATATCCTTTGGAGAGCCGATGACGATCTGATACGGCCGGCGACCCACGAGGAAAACTCTCGACTTGAAGACCCTGTCCTCTGTTTCTGCCGTGAACTCCAGTCCTGAGTAGCCATTGACCACTGTCGGACGAGTGGTGACGAGCTTGGCTTTGATACCGTTGACGAAATTATCGCGATTGGCTTCCAGCTCAGCCTGCCGGTTGAAGTTGAAGCTCGGATCGTAATCAACCCAACCAATCAGATAGACACTCGTTGTGTCGCGCACGATGAACAGGTGAGTCGTGTACGGACCATGCGAACTGTCTGTCGTCTCAACTTTTTCCTGTGGAGTATCCGGCATCAGCACGCTGAAATGCCCGTTGTCGGATGCGAACTTCACCCAACCACTGTTGTCCGTCGCGGTCGCTGATGGAGTTGTGTTGCTGGGACTGGCCGCCGGGCGAGCACTGTGTTCCTGGGCGTTGAGGGAAACGCTCAACCCGAGCATGACTAACGAAATCGCCAAAAACCGTTTCATACTTTGTAATCCCCTTTAACTCGAACTGAGATCTGTAGGCTTATACAGACAGGCTGGTTTGATAGTCAATGGAAAATCCATCCACAGATTACGCAGATTCAAAATTGGGCTTCTGTGTAATCTGTGGATGGGTTTAGGGTAAGCTATCCAGCAATGCCAAAACTCGTCGCGATTGTTGGACGCCCAAATGTGGGGAAATCCACGCTCTTTAACCGTCTGATCGGCGAGCGGCGCTCCATCGTCGGCGATGAGCCGGGAATTACTCGCGACCGGATTTATGGCGAGGTTGAGTGGGGAGGAAAGAAGTTCTCCTTAATAGATACGGGCGGTATCGTGCCCGACGACGATGCGGTGATTCCAGCAAACATTCTGAAGCAGGCCGGGATGGCGATTGACGAGGCGGAGGTGCTGATCTGGGTTGTAGACGCGCGGGCCGGTATTACGCAACTGGATGAAGAACTCGCTGCGCTGTTGCGCTCGACTGGTAAGCGCGTCGTGGTCGCTGCGAATAAAACCGATTCGTCGAGGCTGGAGAGTGACAGCGGAGAGTTTTATCGCTTCGGTTTTGAAGAAGTGTTTCCGGTGTCGGCGGAACAGGGAATCGGCGTTGGTGACTTGCTCGACGCTGTGCTCGAGTTGCTGAATACGGGCGACGTCACTTCCCCCGAAGACACAGTTGAAAAGCGCGAGCTGCGACTTGCTATTGTTGGACGGCCAAACGTCGGTAAGTCATCGCTGCTCAATCGTATTCTTGGCGAAGACCGCGTCATCGTTTCCCCCGTTGCGGGTACCACTCGTGATGCGATCGACACCGTGTTGCAAACACCTGAACGCAAGTTTCGTCTGATCGATACAGCGGGTATACGTCGCAAGGGTAAAACTGATGAGATGGCTGAAAAGCTGTCGGTAATCATGGCGCGCAAGAGTTTGGAGCGGGCAGATGTCGCGATCGTTCTGGTTGATGCGGTTGAGGGGGTGACTGCGCTCGA